>JACXTT010013990.1_pt1 | contig 10529 bp, 5 predicted proteins | sample 9270951 | NCBI WGS metagenome assembly JACXTT01 (sample SAMN15532306, study PRJNA645909) | rock metagenome | isolation source: weathered quartz diorite | place: Puerto Rico | collected 2017-06-21
ACCCCTCGCCATGGACGCTGTGGATGAATCTCGGGTTGTGTGGCGTCGGCTCGAGCTTTTTCCGCAATCGCGCGACCGCCTGGTCAACGGCGCGCGTCAGGGGAGCCTCGGGATACTCCCACACATAATTCAACAGCTCGTCGCGACGCACGACGCGGTTCTGGCGCTCGGCAAGGTACTGAAGAATGAGAAATTCCTGCTCCGTCAAATGGAGGGCGGTTCGGCCTCCGGTGACTGTCCGTGCGCGGAAGTCGATCGTGAAGCTGCCCAGCCGCAGTTGTTCGACCGCTGATCGCGCCCGGCGGAGCAGATTGCGGACCCGCGCCAGAAACTCCTCGAGATCGAACGGTTTGGTAATGTAGTCATCCGCCCCGAGGCTCAGCCCTCGCAGCTTCTCCCTGCGCTCGCCGCGGGCCGTCAGCATCATGATCAGCGTCCGTCCGTGCTGGCAGAGCGCACCGAACAGGTCGAACCCGTCTCCATCCGGCAGCATCAGATCGAGCACGATCAAATCCGGCGCGAAGCTGCGCGCTTTCAGAACCGCGCTGCCGCAGTCGGACGCGCACGCCACCTCGAACCCCTCGAGCGTCAGGTTGTCGCGCAGCACCCGCGCGATCGATTCGTCGTCTTCAACCAGCAGGATCCGCGCGTTCATGCTGCGTCCCATTCGCCGGAAACATGGCACACACCGTCGTGCCGAAACCGACCTTGCTCGTGACGGTCAGCGCTCCTCCGTGCTCGACGAGCACACGTTTGGCGATGGCGAGACCGAGGCCGCTGCCGCCCGACTTCGCACTGCGCCCTCGATAGAACCTGCGCGTCACATGCGGCAGCTCGTCCTCCGGAATGCCGAGCCCACGATCTGTGACCTCGACGCGCACCTGGCTTTTGGTCGAGCGCACGCGAATATCAAGATGGCGCTGCGCACCGGAGTAGCGAATCGCGTTGTCGAGGAGATTGCCGAGCGCAAGGGAGACGGCCTGTCGATCGCCGACGATGGACGCCCGCGCGGGTGAGATGTCCACGTTGACGTCGAAGCCGCGATCGGTCAGCTGAGGCCGAAATTCTTCCAGCGATTCCTTGATCAGGCTATCGAGTGTCAGCGGCTCGCGGCAGTACATCGCGCTGGCGTCTGTAATTCGCGAGAACGCGAGCATGTTCTCGACCGCTCGAGTCAGCCGCTTGGCTTCCTTCACGATGAGATGCGCATATTCGCCCTGCGCGATGCCGTGCGCGCGGCCCGAGGTCAGGGTCTCTCCGGCGGCCCTGATGGCCGCGATCGGGGTCTTCAGCTCATGTGTCACGCTCGCGACGAAGTCGGATCGGATCTCCGCCAGCTTGGCCCGATCGCGCGCACGGCGCCATTGCCACACGCCCCACAGGATTGCTGCCGCAACCATCAGACAGAGCGCGTCGAACCAACGTGTCTGATGGAACGCCGGGGCGAGCGAAAATGCCCACGTCGCGCCGGGCTCGTTCCACATGCCGTCCATGTTCCCGGACGCCACGCGGAATCGATACTGTCCCGGCGGCAGATTCGTGTAGACCGCGCGACGGCCCCGGCCGGCGTCCACCCAGTCGCGATCGAACCCTTCGAGCATGTACCGGAAGCGAACGAGTGGGGGACTGAGCGTCGCCGCCGCATAGCGGATCTCGAGCCGCGACGTCCGAGCGGGCACTTGGAGACCTGGTTGTGGACTGAGGCTGCGCTGGTCGGCTGTCACCTCTTCGATCCGAACCGCCGGAAGAGAGCGGTGCTCGGGCAGACGACGGGGATCAACGATGGAGATCCCGCTGTTGGTGACGATCCAGATGGTGCCGTCCTTTGCGCGAGCGGCCGAGTGTGGAAGAAGCATCACCGGCGGCCCGGGAAGGCCGTCTGACGAGTCATAGAATTGCGACTGGATGCGGGAAGAGGGGTCTGCCAGGACTCGGTCAAACTCATGAGGGTCGAGAGGTGCGATTCCGGAGCCGACACGAAGCCACAGCCGGCCGGTCTCGTCGCCGACGATCGCACTCACGGATTTTGCCGGCAGCCGGCCGTTGGAGAGCGCGTCGAACCGATTGTTGTGGAAGCGGCTCAGTCCACCCGATGTCCCAACCCATACGACACCCTCATCGTCTTCGAACAGCGCGTCCACTCGACCGCCGACGAGACCGTCCCGCTCCGAATAGAATCGGAATCGATCGTGTTCGATCACAGCCACGCCGCCGTCCAGCAAGCCTAGCCACACCCGCCCTTTGCTGTCCGTATAGCTGGAGCGAACCAGCTTCCCGGCAAGAGACTCCTCTGGTCCTGACAGTTCGTCGTCCTTCCAGCGAAAGAGTCCGCCATTGAGGTGATAGAACCACAGGACGCCCTCGTGATCGGTGGTCATCGTCACGACCGGAGCGCTTCGAAGATCTTGCGGCAGATGCAACGCGATGAAGCGTCCGTTCATGAGCCGCGCAATCCCATGACCGGTTCCAACCCAGAGGACACCGCGTGAATCTTCGTGTAAGGCGGTGATGTCGGCACTCGGCAGACCGTCGCGCTCGTCATACACCGTGCGACGACCGTTGGAAAAACGGCCAAGGCCTCTCGCGCTGGCGGTCCACACGCTGCCGTCACGTGCGGCGACTATCGAGCGGACGGTGCTGCTGGCTGCATCCAACCCAGTCAGTGAGGCGATCGAGCGGCGCGACAGGCGACTCAGTCCGCCCTGCGTGCCAACCCAGATGTTTCCCTCACGATCTTCGAGGAGCGAGACGACGACGTTGTTCAGCAGCCCGGTCCCGACTCTGAACCTCGTCACACGCATGCGCGCGGCGTCAGTGCCCTCCGCCACACGTAGCAGACCGCTCCCCTGCGTGGCCAGCCACATCGTCCCTTGTCGATCGTGAATCATGGCAATACCGGTCTCGCGGCCGAGACCGCCCGATGCGGTGCTCGGGCCGTGTGCGGATGCCAGTAACCGGAAGCCGCGCGTCGGATCGGTCATCCATATGCCGCCTGCGTTGTCTCCGCTGAAGGCGAAGACAGGTTCGGAGACCGGCAGTCGTTCGAACGCGTCCGTGCCGGCGCGGCGCACGAGAATCGCGCCGGTCGTGGCGACCCAGAGACTGCCTTTCGCATCTTCATAGAGCGCGAGCACCGTCTGGCCTGATGCGTGGCCAAGTCGAACGGATTCCCAGCGATCGTTGCGAAAACGGACGAGGCCGCCGATGCCGCCGACCCAGACGGTTCCCTGGTGGTCTTCGAGCAACTTCAGGCGACCTCGTGGAAGGCGGCCTTCGGCACCGAAATCGACGACCCGATCGCCGCGAAGCCGACTTACGTGGCCGTCATATCCAATCCACAAGCTCCCGTCACGCGTTGCTCTGAGTGCGTTGACTTCACCGTCTTCAATGCGTGGACTGCCGTTCGGGCGCCACGGCATGAACGTGGCGCCGTCGAATCGAACAAGACCCACGTCGGTCCCTAACCAGAGATAGCCGTCACGGTCCTGAGCCATCGCGCGGATCTGATTCGAGGGGAGGCCGTCCTGATCTGTCCAGGAGGTAACCGTGTACTGAACGGCGCTGTCGACGGACCCCGGCGCTGACGCCGGTGCCAGTGTGGCCATTCCAACGAGCACGAACAGAGCGATCGCCCTCATGCGGCTCGATTTGTCCTTCACCATCTGCCCACCAACGGGCACGGGGCAAGCAGTGTAAGCGCAGCTGCCCCGATTAGGAAAGACTACGTCTTTCCCTGGATGGGGCAGATATGCTCGGGGAGGTCCGCGTTCGGCAGCAGCTCGAAATGCGCCGTGGCGCTCCAGGGTCCACCATAGGTCTTCGAGTCCCGGATCGTAATCTCGATGTCCATCGTGCCCACGGTTCGTCTTCTGATGCGCTCGATCACATGCATGGCGTCACTGTGCGGATGACCGAGATCGTCGAGCCACGTCTCGTCGCTGACGCCAATCGTGTCGGCCACGAGCGTGTCGCCTTCCCAATTGCCGACCGAGTACCCCATCCAGGTCGGCTCTGGATCGTCCGGCAAGGTGCGGCCATCGACGTGGATTTGCCGGAAGTCCAAGGCTTCGTCGAAGAGTATGAGAACGAGCGCGGGCGTCTGCACCAGCTTCAAGGGATACTCGCGCACCAACATCGAGGCTGGTAATCCCCTGGGCAGGCATCGCGACACGGGGCTGCTCTTCACGCCGGCGGCCTGACGCTCTTTGAAGAGACCGGCGGCAGGGGGCTGGAGCACCAGCCGGGTGACATCAGCCGCGAGATTCTTCCGATACTTGTCATCCGTGATGCGCCAGACGCCGGACAAATCGGGTTTGCCGTCCGCGGTCCTCGGCGCCGGCGCCGACAGGTTGGGCCTGCCATTCGGCAGACGTGGAACCTGGTTGTTGGGAGCCTGTCCTTGTATCGAGGCGACGGCCAGCGACGTCACCGCGATTGCGGATGCACTCGCGACGAGCCGCCGTGTAACCCGCCTGCGAGCGGAGATGCGATCGGTCAGCATCGGTCTGGTCCCACGACTATGGCTGTTTATCTGAATTGGTTTGAGGCGGCTGACTGGGCGGAGTGCCAGGGATATCGCCGCCGCTCGAAGCCGCAAACAGCCGTTGACCCGTTCCGTTGAGCATGACCACGCGCGCGTTCGCGCGGTTGCTGCCGTCCCTCGTCCGGGCTCCTTCGACGGTCACGGCATCACCAACCTTCAGAGAGCTCCTGGTCCAACCGTTGCGCATCAGCGCGTTCGGACTGCCCATTTCAAAGCCCCAGTTGGTGACCTTGCCTGTTTCGTCCTTGACGTCAATGAAGAACCACGTGTGCGGGTTCTTCCAATCGATTTGCGTAACGATCCCAGCCGCTTTGATGGGTTTGTCAACATCGAATTCCGCCGCGAACGAGTGATGCGCCTGAACCGCTCGCGGGACAACGAAACAGGCAGAAACAATCGCGACAATCGCACAACTTCTTCTCATCGCCGACCTCGTTTACTTACCCACCAGATGGGGAGCGTCGGTTTCGTTCTCACAAGTTTCTTCGAAGAGCTCCGTATCCGGGAGTAGGTCGAACGCGACATTGAACGACCAGGGTTTGAGATAGGCCTTCGGATCGTCGATCGTGAACTGGACGTCGAGATGTCCGAAGTCGCGGCGCCGATAGCGCTCGATGACGTGGAGGGCGTCGGTCGCCGGGCGTCCGCCGAAATCCAGCCACGTCTCGTCCACAAAGCCTCGCGTATCAACCACCAGCGTCTCGTCCTCCCACGTGCCGAGTGAGTAGCCGTACCAGGTTGGCTTGCGGCCCTGGGGTCGCTGCCGGCCGTCGGTGAAGATCTGCCGATAATGCGTGAACTCCTCGTGGAGGATCACGATGAGACCGGGCGTCTGGACGATCTTGCTCGGCTCTGCCAGCAGATACGCTTTCGGAATGCTGTGAGGCAGACACCGCTCGCTCGGGACACCCTTGCCGTTCTGCGCCCGCCGGAGGTTGAACAACGCTTCCGCCCACGGCTGGAACTGCACGTCCGCGCCCTCACCGGCGAGGTTCGCCGCCGTGACTTTGCCGCCGGCGGCCCGACGCCAAATGCCGGACAAGTCGGGTCGACCGTCCGGCATTCGCGGTGTGGGAGCCGCGAGGTTCGGTGTGCCGTCCGGCATACGCGGGGTCCCCGGGAGCGGCACTTTGACCCACTGCGCCGATATCGACGCGGTCATCAGCAAGAGGCTTGTTGCTATCCCCGCAGCTAGACGCCGCCAGCGGATCGTCGGCATCTGCTTTTCACATCCACGGGCCACCGAAACTCGAAGCCCTGTCGTCACGTCAACAACACGTCAGAACTCGAGCTGGATGTTGAACCGCGCCAGGCGCCCACCCTGGATTTCGTAGGGAACGAGCCACTGTGATCCAAACCCGGTGTTGGCAGCATAGATGCTGCCGGCGTTAAGAAGGTTCGACAGATCGAGGCTTGGCCGGAAGCTCGCGCGTCCCGCCCTGAAGCGTCGCGCGAATCGCAGGTCCACTTGCTGCTGGCGATTCTCGTAGGCGACCCCTGGCGACATCAGCTCGATGTTGCCGAAACTGCTCGTGGGAGCGCAGTTTGCCCCGCACGCGGCGATATTGCGGCCGAGTGATGGTGTCACAAGCGCGTTGCTCACAGCGTAGGTCGCCGTAACGGGCACGCCAGGAAAGTTCTGATAGATTGCGCTGAACTGAAGGTCCCACGGCAACGGGTACACGAACAAGAATTTCACCTGCGTTCCGGCGGACCAGGGCGGGCTCACCCTGCAGGCCAGCATGGAGCTCCACGAGCCGGCCACTCCCGATGTCAGCGCCGCAAGGCCATTGTTGGCCCCATTCACTGTTCCGTCCGCGCCGAAGAGCGCCTCCGGGATCTTCTTCGCGAGGTCGCAGGCGTCGGTAACCGTGCGGCCCGTACTGAGCCCGCCGGAGAACTGCGCGCCTCCCGCGAGACGCGCCGTGAGCGTCACATCGACGCCGTTGAACACCTCGGTGCGGCGGCCGTAGTTCGATCCGAGGGTCCGGAGATTATCAACGACGCCGAACAGACTCGGCTTGACGTCGAAGAAGCCGCAGCGCTGCTGGCCGGCGCCAGGCAGACGAGCATCGGTCGTCGGCAATGTCACGCAGAACGAATCGTAGTCCGCCGCCGTAGTTGCCGCGTTGTCGGTGATGAGAAAGTTGCCGAACCACGTACGGAAGTACCCGACATTGAGCGCCATCCCCGGCCGCAGCTCGTGCTGCAGCGACACGGACGTCTGCCAGTTGTACTGCTGCTTGTTGAACCCCTCGGTGGCGTCTTTGGCAAACCGGGTCCCCGCCCTGACCTGGCCGAAGCCGCGGTCGCTCCACGGCCCGCACTCGCCGCTGCCCGTGATGTTCCTCAAGTCGCAGTCGGGGACGAAGTTCCCCGTGCGCGGATCGCCGGGGCCATAGAACGAGTCGTTCCAGGTCACGGTGGCGAACGCCGGCTGACCGCTCTGCGGGTTGCCGACCGTGCCGACCAGCCAAGGCACATATCGGCCGATCGATCCCTTGACGGCGGTCTTGCCGTTGCCAAACAGGTCGTACGTCGCACTCACCCGTGGATTGAGGTTCTTGTAGTTCGGAATGTTGTTGGCCGCCGGGAAATCGCGCGCCGGCACGAAGTAGCCTGCCGGCAGGTGGTGAGCTGGGGCCGTTCCCAACAGGCTGTCGTACCGCAGCCCCAGGTTCAGCGTGAGCTTTCTGACCACCCACTGATCCTGAGCGTAAATCCCAGTAGTCGTCGTGTGCTCCACGAACTCGAACGGCACCGCCCACAGCCGGACCTGAATCGGCACCTGGTTGCGGAAGACATACGCGCGGCCGCTGTCGATCGCGTCGGAGTCATTGTAGATACCTTCGCGGCCGAGGTTGTACCGGAGCATGGTGAGACCTGCTTTGAACGTGTGCGACCCGGTCACATAGGACGCCGAGAAGCGGCCCGTGTACCTTCTGACGTACCGGCGCTGTCTGGTTCCATAGAACGAATTGCCGGTCGGCAGCCCGCCGCCTGCGAGCCCGCCGTATTCGAGACCCAGCCCTACGTCGGTGATTCCGATGTTCGAAGACACGCCTTCCAGCGGCTCGGTCTGCACCTTCAGACCCTGGAACGATCCCGCCCCCTCGAGCAGAAGCTTGTTGTTCGCCGGAGAGGTCCAGCTGACGACCGCATTCTGCAGCGGGTTGAACAAGTGCTTGGGACGTGATTCGGGCGTCCCCTTGATCGCGTTCGCTCCGCCGATCCCGCTCAAACCGACAGGACAGTTGCATGAATCTTCGTGGGAATAGAAGACGGAGAGCTTGTTCTTCGTTGTGGCCTGCCACGTCAGTCGCAGGTCGTTGTCGTGGTAATACCAGTTCGTGAAGGCCACCCGGTCGAGATCCGGGACGTAGAAGAGCTTGTTCGGGCTCTTGTTGTAGTAGGTGCCCTGGATGTACTTCTGCGACCCCCAGTAGCGGTGGGCGGTGTAGAACCAGAGCCGGTCGCGGGCAATTGGACCACCAAACGCACCGCCGTTGTCCTTGAATTGCTTGATCGACGCACCGGTCTGAAGGCCCCGCGCCCGCAAGTCGTCATCGAGGTTGTCGCTCTGCAGCGACGGGCGGGTAAACGAACTGTTGAAGCTTCCCGACCAGTTGTTGCCGCCGTCCTTCGGAATGATATTGAGCTGGACGCCTCCGGTCATCGCTTCGGCGGATGTTCCGCCGGTCTCGATCACGACTTCCTGAATGGTCTGCGAGTTGTAGCTGTAGACGTCGAGGCCAAACATGTTCTGGTTCAAACCATCCATGTTGACGATCTCGTCGGCCGCCCGCTGACCGTGGACCCCGAACTGGCCGCCTTCTCCGGCCGTGCCGCCGGAATCCTGGAACGTCGGGTTGGAATAGGTGGCGCCTGGGATGAACGACGCGTACTGGCCGAGGCGCTTGGTCGTAGGTATCGCGTCAAGCACTTCGCGTGAAACGGTCGTCTGCTGACGGGCGCTAGAGAGGTCGACCACCGGGTTTTCCCCGGTGACGGTAATCGTCTCCGCGACGTTGCCGACCGCTAACACCGCGTTCACGGCCGCGGTGAACGAGGTCGTCAGCTCGACGCCCTCGCGCCTCACGCCGCTGAAGCCAGGCAGGCTGAACGTCACGGTGTAGGTGCCGGGCCGGAGCTCGACGATCCGGTATGCACCGGCGGCGTCGGTGACCACCGTGCGGACCTTTTCGATCAAGGCTGGGCTCGCGGCCTCGACGGTGACGCCGGGTAAGACCGCCCCAGACGTGTCGCGGACGACCCCGGCAATGCTGCCCGTGGCAGCCTGCGCCCACAACGTCGCGGGCAAGAAGAGGAGGATCCAAACAACGAGTGGCACCGATCTTCTACGAGTCATCGTTTTGCTCCTTTCGCGTGAACCATCGTCGGTCCTCCGTCCGGACCGGGCTCTTCGTCTTGGTCGGTGTCGCTGTGCGGCCGCGTCGAGGGCGTGCGAGTTCGAGCGGCTGAAGCTTAACGGCTCTTCGGGCCCCGATTGTCTCAATTTGTCACAGGCGCGAGTTGGGGCTAATCTCGGGCTCCTGTGACCACCGAGACCGTCACACCTCCACCGACGATTCGCTCCTCGGGCACTACGACGTACCTGCTGAAGCTGCTTGCCGGCCCCGTCGTCTTCGCGCTGGTCATGTGGGCGCCCGTGACGTTGCCCTATGCCGGCCACGTCACGCTGGCGACGTTCGCGTGGGCGGCCGCGTGGTGGATCGTCGAACCACTTCCGTGGGCCGTCGCTGCGATGCTGCCGTTCGTGGTATTCCCCGCCGCAGGCGTCATGGACATCGTCGCGACGATGCGGCTATACGGCCAGCCGATTTTCTTCTGGATTATGGGCACCGTGCTCATGGGCTATGCGATCGAGAAGCACGGCCTCGCACACCGGTTCACCATCGCGTTTCTCGCGCTGCCAGGTCTCGGTGGCAGAACAACGAGGCTCACGTTCGCGTACATGTTGATCGTCGGGCTGATCTCTGTTTTCGTGTCGGATGCGGCGACGATCGCCATGACGATTCCAATAGGCATGGCGATCGTTCGCCACACGAGGCTGCAGGGCGAACGGAAGCAGTTCGCGGCGTTTATGACGCTGGCCACGCTGTACGCCGCGATCGCCGGCGGCACCGCGACGATCATTGGCGTGCCTCATAACGCGATTGTGATGGCCGCACTGCAGCGTTTGACCGGCCGCCAGCTGGGTTTCTTCGAGTGGATGAAGATCGGCATACCGATCTTCATCGCGTTCCTACTGATCTTCTACGCTGTCCTCTGGCTGTTGTTGCCGCCCGAAGTGCGCGAACTGCCAAGCGGCGAGGCATTCATTCGCGCCGAGCGCGCGAAGCTTGGGCGCCTGCGGCCGAACCAGCGTCGGGTCCTGTTCGTGTTCGCGATGATGGTTGTGCTGTTCACGCTGCCCGCTGTCTCCGGGCTGGCGGTCGGCGATCGAGCGGCCGCCACGATTTGGCTGAACCGCGCGCTCAATGTCTGGGTGATTCCGCCTGCCGTGATGTTCCTCCTGTTTGTCGTCCGTTCGGCCGATGACCCCTCAATCGGGTTGCTCACGTGGAAGGACGCAGAACGAGAATCACCGTGGAATGCGATGCTGCTCGTCACCGGAGCCGTTGCCATGACGGACGCGCTCGCGCAGTTCGGGTTTGTCGAGTTCATGGGAAACATCGTGCGCAACCTCGGCATCACGCCCACGGCCCTGCCGTATGTCGCCGCGTGGAGCACCGCAGTGACGACGAATTTCATGTCGGGCACGGCGACGGCGGCGCTCTTCTGTAACTTCTTCATTCCGGCTGCCGTGCAAATTGGCTACAACCCCGTATCGATTGCCATTCTGATCGCGAACGTCGCGCTTGGTATGGTCGTCCCCTGGGCCGGCGCTACCGCCGTGACGACGTTCACAGCCGGCGAGATCGAAATGAAAGAGATGATCCGCGTGGGTATCGTCGCCACCGCC
>JACXTT010013991.1_pt1 | contig 10529 bp, 10 predicted proteins | sample 9270951 | NCBI WGS metagenome assembly JACXTT01 (sample SAMN15532306, study PRJNA645909) | rock metagenome | isolation source: weathered quartz diorite | place: Puerto Rico | collected 2017-06-21
ATCCAGCTTCAATCAGAGTATTCTTGATATATTTCATTTTTGCAACACCTGATGGAAAAACTCTTAAATTTCGTACATTGTCTTGATCGGCATAATGACCTATATAGTGCAATTGCTTCATCTTATTTCACATGAATCTTTGACTCCAATTTTATTATAACTCCTTTTCAACCCAAAAAAAATAATAGTATTAAATAGGAGTGAGTACCGCATATCTTCATTGCTAAATAGCATTAGAAATGATAACAATAAAAAAAAACTCCACCCATTTTTTGTATTGATCTTATTAGCAAATCGGACAGTTCCAAGCAATATAAATGAACCCAAGCCAATTCCATATGTTGCAAAAAAAGACATAAATGTATTAGTCGATTCACCTGCAGCATCTAATGCTACTTGGAATCTCTCCAGGGAATATTTTGCGAATAGCACACCATAATTATTGAGGCCTACCCCTAATAAAGGGTGTGTCAGAAAAATATCAAAATTCACTACAAAAGAAGCTAATCTGGACAGAAAACTGACATAAGAGCTAGAATCCTGATTTAGTTTTCCAAATACAGATATATAAGAAGCTGAGTAAATAATGAAATATGCTATGATTGAGCATATAAATACTAATGAAATCACTATTTTCTTGAAAATATTTATCTTATTTGACGCGATAAAATACCCTAATATTACAAGGAATAAAACAAAAAATGCAGCAGTTGAGAAAGTAGATATCAAACACAAAATGAAAATCAGTAAATATGATTTTCGTATATGAACAAAATAGAACAGCTCAAAAATTATTGCCAACAGTAAATAGATCATAAAAACTCCCGGTTCTCGAAAAAGACCAGTATTTCTCAATTCACCCACATCCTTATATACACCAGAAAGGTATAAATTAGTGAATTGAAGGCCTGCTGCATTTGTATGAATAGGAAAAATGTCTAACAAAGCACTTGCGTTTAATGCAAGCATATAAACAATCAAGGAAATTATAGACAATACATACATCAACTTGTTAAAGCTTCTTGCAAAAGACTCAAAATCAAGATATTCCGCTAACAAAAAAGAAATTAAAATAATAATTAATTGATATATATACCCTCCTCTAAAATCAAGATTCATTACTGCTGTAAGGGATATTAACACTGATATAAGTATTAAATAAATGCTACTAGGTGATGTAATCAATCTAATGTTTATCATCATTAGCAAATAAAAAATACTAATCAAATAAAAGAAAAGTTTTACCGCAATAAAACCAACATTTTCGTTGGTCCCGAAAGTAAGTGTATCATCCGATATAAAAATGATTAATGCCGCCATTAACCTCGCATTCCTGTTTTGTCTAGATATCGCAGACGCCATTCGAATTAAGTATTAAAAAATTTCATTGAGATCATTTTTTATACGTTTGGGGAAGCCGTAATCAATTCTCTTATAATTGAACTGACCGAAATCTTCTCTTCCAGTCTACGAATTTCTAAGTATCGTTTATGAACAAAAATGCAAAGGTTTTGATAATCCTTTTCTGAAATAGCGGCCATTTCATTAATTCTCATAGCCAATGAAGTAGCATCCCCATTCTTTGTATAAAAGTGGTATTCCTTTCCAGTAATCTCATTCATACCATCGACATCTGTTACAATAACCGGCTTACTAATTGAAAAAGCCTCCAACACCGGAAGCGATGCATGAGGTTTAGAAAAACAGGAAATCACAGCCACAGATGTATTATAATAATCAAAAACGTTATCCGCCAACCCAACATATACAATCTTATCAGAATTTATCAAAAGTTGAAAAAGTTTATTGTACTTTCTTACATAAGGGTCAAATAGATAACGCATTAACCATTTAATCCCATATTTAGGAAATTGATATTGGCCTCCCAGAAAAAAAATACGTACATCCTCAGCCAAATAAGGCAACGCTTTGACTAATTGCTCAAATCCTTTGATTTGATACGTTCCTCCTACATAAGTGAAGTATTTCATTTCACAACTCTGATCTTGTGTTATACTCTTTTCATTCAAACATCTGTTTACTAAAACTGGATCATATACCACAGAAGTTTTATTCATCAAATCAACCCTTTTAGCATTGTCATATGTAATAGCTATGATCTTATTACAATAACGCTGAATTGTACGTCTAAGGATTATTCTTCGATTGCCAAAAATACCTTGTGCAAGAGGTTCCCTTATATGGATTACCACTTTCATGCTTAATTTACGTGCAGCTCTCGCCCAATCCGAAATGAATGTTGAATTTAAATAAACAATATCAAACTGACATTGTAGTGAAACAAGTTCTCTTTCTGCAAAAAAATATTTGCTTAAAAAAAAAAGAAAAAACGACCAGCCATCCTTTATGAAATCAAGTATAGTAAAATTGGACGCTTCGCTATGAATAAAGATGTTATAGTATTTCTTATAGAAACGTGTCTTCGCAATGTAAACGTTAACGCCATTGGCTCTTAGGTAATCCACAGCAACTCCATCAAAGATTGCCAATACCGAAACCTCATATTCTTTTCTCAGTCCGTTAATAAGACCTAATAAGGCCACCAATCCCCCACCAACACCTTGGCCATGATGAATGATTAATATCGACTTCAACTTTTTAGATATTCTCTGACTGTTCAATATAATACATCATTGATGCAATCATTTTTTTTCCATTAGATGTGAAAAGTAAGTTTTCAATGTAGATCGATTGATTGGGATCAATGATTTCATAAACTTATACAAATAAAAAAGGCGATTGTACATTCTATTATGATTCCTCCATATAATCTGCATTTGTTCTTTAACAAAACGACGGCTTATACCAGTAGACACTCCTCCATATAGAAATCGGGATACAGGCAGTTTAATATTTATAAAAACAAAACCTCTTAACCTACATTTTAAGAAAAAATCGTAGTCTGAACATATTTTATACCGAAGGGAGAAAGGAAAAGTCCTTAAATGGCAGGTCCGTGTGAATGCGCTTTGATGACAAAAAGGCATAGTATAATTAATACTGTTTTGGTCAAACGGTATTTGAAGGATGACTTGATTATCTTTTTGTATTGAAACCTCACCGTAAATTATGTCCGTATATATGTTAGTAGTAAATGGTTCTATTTTTTTAAGGATGCCTGGTTCAAAGACATCCCCTGCATTCAAAAAGTTAATCCAGTTACCTGAAGCAAATGCAACACCTTTATTCATTGCATCATATATGCCATTGTCTCTCTCACTAATAAGTTTATCAATATACGTTTTGTATTTCTCAAGTACCGCAAGAGTTCCATCGTTCGATCCACCGTCAATAATAATATATTCGAAGTTAACTGGCTTCTGAGCTATAACGCTCAAGATTGTTTCTTCAATTAGATGTACGCCGTTATACACTACAGTAACCACTGTAAAAGTAATTGATTCATTTTTATTCATCGTATTATCCAAACTCGTTGTCAATCACTCTACCTTCAAAGTATTTAATATTGGGAATAGTTCAGTCCAAAAGTTTTCCTAATAGGCGACAATTTACTTAGATTATCGTTCATACATACTACAGATCTTTCTACTGAGAACCTTCCATTTGGTACCCTTCTTTTAGTTACACTTGGAGCTTCGATAACATCTTCTAGGCATTTGAAGATAGCCTCGGCATTTGCAGGATTAAAATAGGTAGCGTCATTCCCCATAAGCTCTTTGTGCCCAGCAAGGTCACTACAAAGCACCTTACACCCTAATTCATACGCTTCCATTAAAGGCATATTTGTAGGCCCAAGAAAAGTTGGCATTACGAGGGCGGTAGCTCTTATATAAAAGGAATATAACTCTTCTACTGTTACAAAACCAGGGATGATTACTTTATCCCTGATTTCTAATGTTTCAATTGTTTCTCTTATATAAATTAGATTCCCTTTATCTGCCCCTGTAAGCACTAACTTTACATTTTCATACTTTTTACACAATTCTTTGAAAGCGATAAGCAAGTTGTAATGATTCTTATGGCTCCAGAATTGTGCTGGATAAAAGAAAAAACTATTCTCTGCTAATTGATACTTATTAATATTGGCAATAATCTGATCTTCGCTTAACCCCAATTTTATAATATCGCCTGCAAAAAGAGGCATGATGTAAATTCTTTCATGGTTGATTTGCTCAAAAGAAATTAATTCATTTTTCCCTGTTTCACTTTCAGCGAAAATGGCAAAAGCATGTTGTAAGACTTGCTTATGATAATCGTTCCTTTTTACAAAAGTATTATTCATCGATACCTCTGGAAAAGCATACATACTTTTATGCCCTAAATCCCAACTTGTAATAATATATGGATAATTAAGATCTGTCTGTGTGGGCACAAGATAATACAATAACTCAACGTTATATTCCTTGAGTTTAATTTCTATTTTTCGATTGATTCTATTTTTTAGAGAGTCGTTATTTATGAACAACCTCTTTCCAAAACCCAAACTGACAATTCGCAACGCTTTTGTCAGCAACCAGCAAAGGATATAAATATAATCATTTTTTTTTATTCGACTAACGTCAATACTATAACATTTCTTGTTAAAAGAATGACTCCGCTTGTTACTAAATTTAATGAAAAATATATCCAGGTTTTCGCTGAAAGTAAAATGATCAATAGCATTTATAAGGCTAACATAATAGGAATATCCACCACCGCTTTCTGGCAATTGATCCTGATTCAAAACAATACCAACCTTAAGTTTACTCATTATGTTCTATATAGTGATGGCGCTATCTTATTTTTTCTGTAATACAACAACTCCAGTCCAATCATCATTTAGCTTTCGAAAAGAAAGCCATCTATATGCATTCAAGAGTTTGAATTTTTTAGCAAATTGCATGATTTCGGGAAGAAAAAGGTAACGCATCGGATGTGTCTCATTTAAAACAGTCTCTTCATTAGTAGTCTTGTCTTTTATTCTGATCTCATAACATACATCTACTATGTTCTTGTCAAAATGCATCATTGGTTCAGCTAGTCTCAATACTTTGATATCATGATTTTCCATCCTCTTAATGCGAGTTACTGGGGGATCAAGCAAAACGCCAGGACCATGCCAAAAATCAAAAATAAATAGCCCTCCACTATTCAAATGTCGATATGCTGTTTCAAAAAAATTGTCAATATCCTCGTTACTATTTTGATAACTGGCTACATGAAACAAAGATGTAACTACATCAAAAGCTCTATCGATCTTGAAATATCTAACATCTCCCTGATAAAAATTAATAGCAGAATTAGAACCTTTATTTTTTAATGCTACATCGATCATTTCTTGCGAAAGGTCTACACCTGCAATGGAATATCCTATCTTTTCTAATAAGAAGGCATGCCTTCCAGTCCCACAGCCTAAGTCTAAGATCGAAGATGTGGAACTACCTCCATTTTCTTTTATAAGTTCGTGTATATATGCTATCTCTTTAGAATAGTCCTTGTCGGAATATAACAGATCGTAGTAATTTGAATAAGTTTTAAATACGCTCATTTAGTTTTTGTTATTGCATATAAAGTTTCTGAAACAAAATCAATCTCGTCACTAGTAAGTGCCAAACCACTGGGTAGATAAAAGCCATTTCTTGCCATTCTTTCTGCTACTGGGTATATTTCATCCTGAAACAAGCCCATCTTTTTAAACACTGGTTGCTCATGCATACACCAAAAAAATGGTCTTGTTCCTATTCCTGACTCGTTGAGCTTAGCCACAGTGATGTTGGCCATTTCTTCAGTTTCTGCTATAAGCCCATACACCCAATAAATATTTTTAGCATAATCTGTCTCTTGCAAGGGTAGTTGAAATCCATTTAGTTTACTCTTTAGTTTTTTATTGTAAAGAGCTCCCATTTTCCGTTTCAATTCCACATGATATTCTATATGTTCAAATTGAGCCACCCCTAACGCAGCTTGCATGTTAGTCATACGGTAATTCCAGCCGATCTCCTCATGTACAAAACGTCTTTTCTTGGGTTCAAATGCGAGATTTCTCAATTTCTGGCATTTTTCTGCCAGATCTGATTCATTTACCATGATCATACCCCCTTCTCCAGTCGTAATGTGTTTATTCGGATAAAAACTGAATATGCTTATATCACCAAAAGAGCCACAGGGCCTTCCCTTATACGTTTGCCCATGCATCTCAGCTGCATCTTCAATAAGGTAGAGTCCATACTTATTACACAATGCAATGACGGGGTCAATATCTACAGGTAATCCGTAAATATGTACGACAAGAATAGCCTTAGTCTTAGAGGTGATTTTGCTTTCAATTTGATTAATATCCATGTTCCAAGTAACAGGGTCACTATCCACCAGAATGGGAGTGGCTCCTGCAAGCACGATAGACTGAATTGGCGAAATAATTTTAAATGTGGGGGCTATCACTTCATCACCCTTTTCAAGCCCTAATGCTTTAAAAGCTATGTCCAATGCAGCAGAACCATTGGCAACCGCAATTCCGTGAGATCTATTGACATAAGCTGCCATTTTTTGTTCGAATTCCTTTATATAAGGTCCTTCGGAAGATATCCATCCTGTTCTTATACAGTTTATTAGATATTCTTCCTCCTTACCACTTAGCAACGGTGTGTTTACTGGTATATTTTTCATTTACGCAAGTAGGTTAAAGCATTTTATTAATTGTATCATTCATCTACCTTTATCATATCTTGTTGCACGCTATTGAAGCGGATTTTGTCTTGCTCCCCGCAATAAGGACCTTGCTTTACTTCAATTATCTCCGAGCTTTCTATCATTTCAAATCCATGCCCGCCAGCGGCGAGTAATATTACGTCCCCCGGATATAATATTTTGCTTTCAAGATAATTTCTATCATCTGTGTAAAAATCAACTCGCACTTTACCGGATTTTATATACAGCACTTCTTGAGTTAATACCACTTCTCGCGGAACTAAATTGTGGACATGAGGGGGAATAATATATCCAGCCGGTCGATTCATATAGCCAATCTGTTGTGAAAAAGTATCCGGCGTAAAAAATTCAATCCCATCTTTATTAAACGTGTTTCTAATAATTACACTCAGTAGGTTATCATTACATAAAATTCTTTCAATCATAACTACATTATTAATCTTTGACTAGAATAAATCAGGAAAATCTTTACGCTATTTTAGTAGCTTTACAACTCATTATCTTCAATAAACAACCTTTATTTGTTAGTAACTGCATTAAAAGAGGTCTTATTATCTATTTCTAAAAATATACAATAGATCAAAAAGCTTCATACGAAATAAAGTGAAGAAGAGATTTTGAGGACGCTACAACTTGTATTTGTCGTTCTTCCGCAAACACTACAAGCATCTTAAACATTTTGAAAGATTCTGCGAATGATCGAAATTCAGCTTCCAGATCAATGTTGGCCAATATACCTTCACCATAATAGATTCTTTTTTCATCAAAAAAATGTTTATTTGTAAGATAAACTTTCTTAGTCACCTCATCATATCTAATATTCTCAACCCAGTCATGATCGACGCCTACCAGATGTATTTTTTTGTGTTTATTTAGGATTGCAACCTGTAGTGAAAGATGCACGACTGTCATTCCCCCAATTAATCCAATTCCTTTTTCATAAAACCAATTCTTCTGATCACTATTGAAGACTACAGGCAGTACATTAATCCAGTTAATCCTGTTTCCCTTGTATTGAAACCTTTTCTTTAATTCGTCTATCTTTTGTACATTGTTATTGAGGGCCGTAAATATAGTCATGGACCAAGTCGTCTTTTGAAATATAGACTCCCACGTTTCTATCACATCCACAGCCTTATTGATGACTCGTTGGTCGTTCAAATCGAAATATAATGGGTCAAGAAGACAATAGTATTTGGGTTTTATTTCTGTATAATATGGAGTTTTAGCAAAAGCATTGCAAACATATACATTGATAGCCTCAGATTGTATCTTCAATCTATTTTCATCCATAAACTTCTTTACTGACGGACCATTACCTAAAACTATTGCCCTTTCTTTTGTTATTCCATCAAAAACGACAGCTTCCTTTTTATTTGTTAAATAGGTATAATTATCTTTTATTCGTCTATATATTTTAATAACCCAATTCGTCATACGTAATTAATATACTAATAACTAATACTGCTTCATATTAGAATATTTATAATGGTTCCCCAAAATGTGCAGCTAGCAAGAAATCATCCTCTGTATCAATATCAATAGAATATTTTTTTGTCATTTCATATTTCACTATTGCTACAAAGCCATCGAAATCATTTTTCTTAAATGATTCAGAATTTATTATATAAATAGACCCGTTGAACGCATAAACTGAAGGAGCATCCTGTCTGCGAATAAACATAGATTCTTTGCTTTTTTTCAAGAAACCATCTGAATTTTCTTCATACAAATTAAAATAAGGATTATCTTTTGACTGTCGTACTGATACAACCATATCAATATCATCTTTCATCATATCTAGCATATTATTATAATCCTGACGTAATCGATACGGCGATGTAGGTTGAAGCAATACAATTTGATCAAAAAAGTTACCTCTCGATTCATAAAATTCAAGTGCATGCAATATAACATCTCTTGTTCCAGCTGTATCGCTTGATAGATGCTTAGGTCGTACGAATGGAACTGATATTCCTGCATCTTCTACAATTTTTATAATTTTTTCATCATCAGTACTAATACAAATAATATCATCTACGCTTTTAATCTCTTTTGCGAAATTTATCGAATACCTTACTAATGGAATACCCAAAAGCAGTTTCGTATTCTTTCCCGGAAGCCCCTTAGACCCCTCTCTTGCCGGTATGATAATTAGTTTCCGCTTTTTCAACTTAATTTTATTTAAAAAGCTCTACCATTTAAAAGATAATAGCTATTGTCCTTCAGAGTTTTATATGCTTTATGTCATCTTGCGCCTTGTTATAGTCTACATGTCTTCCAATGTCTAACCAATAACCAAGCAATGGATAGTGTACGAGTCTATGCTCTTGATCAGCAATTAATTTTTCCATGAGATCCGTAGCATTAAAAAAACTGTCTTTTTTAAGCAGATTCTTTAAAGCGTACTTTAATATATAAATTCCCCCATTTGAATAATATGTAAATGTAGGCTTCTCTATAAATGACGATACAAAACTATCATTTACATCTAACACAGCATAAGGCACACTCACCTGATATGGAATACTGGCAAGAGCCATAGATGCATTCTCATTTTTATAGAAACTATAAAAATCTTCAAAATCAATATTGGTTAAAATATCAGAATTCATCACAAGTATATCAGAGTAATCACAAGTTTCAATAAGCGACAAAGATCCTATTGTTCCTAGCGGCATTTCCTCTTCTATATATTGTATTGTCACTCCTTTGGCAGATCCATCTCCTAAGTAGTCAATAATCTGCTCCTTAAGGTATTTAACACTAATATAGATAGTGCTGATTCCAAATGTTATAAGTCTGTCTATATTATGCTCAATTATTGGTTTACCTCCGATTCTGAGTAAAGACTTAGGGGTTGAATCTGTATAGGGTCTCAGTCTCTCTCCTCTGCCCCCTGCCATTAGCAAAGCACTCAATGGCAAAAGGGTTTTAATTCTTTTTAGGTCAATTATATCAACAATCTTATTTTCTTCATCTAGTATAGGCACTAGATCAATATCAGATTTCTTTAGACTTTTTATCAAATCAGCATTGTCATGTCGATTTTTTAAGAATTTGAACGCAGTATTCATAAACCTTTCTACCGAATCAGACAATGCCTGTCCATTTAACAAACCTCTCCGTATATCACCATCAGTAAGTGATCCTAGCATCCTGTTTTCTTCTCCTACAATAAAAATTGTTCGACTCACATTAGAAGGAAGCCTATCAAGAACACCTAAAACATACCTGGCATCTACTGCCCTACTTATTATATGTTCATGATAATTCATTATTTGGCAAATTTGCTTTTAATATTTCTATTATCTTTCCTGCAACTCCTCCATTATAATAGATATTTTTAGTATCAAGTTCCGGTGAACTTTCAATTTTTTTAACCGCATCAAGAATATTCTCTTTCAAGATTGGCACATGCAAAACATTAGCACCTGACAACCTCCCTTTCTGTCTGTCACCTATATTAATCACATATTTAGCGAAAGAAGCAGCTTCAATAATCCCACTTGATGTATTTCCTAATAAAAAAGCGCAATGTTTCATTGCTGAAAAATATCCTTGCGTACCTAGGTTTTCAATCAGTAAAACCCGATTAGAATTTTCAAATGACTCAATCAACATTCTTCTAACCACTCCTCCATTCGTATCAGCATTAGGCATTGTAATTAATATTTGGTAAGCAGTTAACTCATTAATGGCAGACACCAATTGTTCCACAAAAAAGATATTTCGATCAATTGCTACTGTCTCAGGATGGAATGTCACCAGTATTGTCTGAACGGACAAATCTACATTCCATTTTTCTTTGAACTCATCAACACTTAGGAAATTTACATCTTCAAGATTGTCCAAACTTA
>JACXTT010013992.1_pt1 | contig 10528 bp, 16 predicted proteins | sample 9270951 | NCBI WGS metagenome assembly JACXTT01 (sample SAMN15532306, study PRJNA645909) | rock metagenome | isolation source: weathered quartz diorite | place: Puerto Rico | collected 2017-06-21
ACCATCGTGTTGATGGTGTTCTTGAGCTCGAGCACCTCGCCCTTCACGTCCACCGTGATCTTCTTCGAGAGGTCGCCCGCCGCGACCGCGGTCGTCACCTCCGCGATGTTCCGCACCTGGGAGGTGAGGTTCGACGCCATGAAGTTCACCGACTCGGTGAGGTCCTTCCACGTCCCGGCGACGCCCTGCACGTCGGCCTGGCCGCCGAGCTTGCCTTCGGTGCCCACTTCGCGCGCCACGCGCGTCACCTCGGCGGCGAACGACCGGAGCTGGTCCACCATCGTGTTGATCGTGCTCTTGAGCTCGAGCACCTCGCCTTTCGCGTCCACCGTGATTTTTCTGGACAGGTCGCCCGCGGCCACGGCCTTGGTAACGTCGGCGATGTTGCGCACCTGCGAGGTGAGGTTGCCCGCCATCGAGTTCACCGACTCGGTCAGGTCCTTCCAGGTGCCGGACACGCCCTCGACGCGCGCCTGACCGCCGAGAATGCCTTCGGTGCCGACCTCGCGCGCGACGCGCGTTACCTCGGCCGCGAACGACCGGAGCTGGTCCACCATCGTATTGATCGTGGACTTCAGCGTGAGGAACTCGCCCTTCACGTCGACCTCGATCTTCTTCGAGAGGTCGCCCTTCGCGACTGCGGTCGTCACGTCGGCGATGTTGCGCACCTGCGAGGTGAGGTTGCCGGCCATCGAGTTGACGTTGTCGGTGAGGTCCTTCCACACGCCCGCCACGCCCTTCACCTTGGCCTGCCCGCCGAGCTTGCCTTCGGTGCCGACCTCGCGCGCCACCCGCGTCACTTCCGCGGAGAAGTTACCGAGCTGCTCCACCATCTTGTTGATGGTCTTGGCGTTGCGCAGGAACTCGCCTTCCAGCGCACGTCCGTCGACGTCGAGCGCCATCGACTGCGAGAGATCGCCCTGCGCCACCGCGCCGATCACGCGTGCCGCCTCGCTCGTCGGATGCACCAGGTCGTCGATCAGCGAGTTGACGTTTTCGACTTTCTGCGCCCAGAAGCCGCGCGCGCCGGGCAGCGAGGCGCGGCGCTTCAGCTTCCCTTCCTTGCCGACCATCTGCGCGAGCCGTGCGATCTCCTGCGCCATCGCGACGTTCTGCTCGACCAGATCGTTGAACACATCGGCGACCTTGGTGAATTGCGGGCTGCCTTGAATCGGCAGCTTGGCGCCGGGATCGCCACGCCGCAGCGCGACGAGCGCGCTATGGATCGCGGTCAGCTCTTCGGCATGGCCGACCGTCGTGGCTTCCGAGTCTTTGAGTCGCAGGTTCACGGGTGCTCCCGTTTGTACGTTTGGGCGAAAACAGCTGTCGGAATTTACCGTGACGCCCCTGTAGAAGGGTATCGAGTTGTCTGTCGTAATTCACACTACAGCCTCCGGGGCGCGTAGCTTCGGGTGCAGTGCGCCGCGCCCTATGTAGTGGGGCGACTGCGCTTGTAGTGCTACAACGACAGAAAAAACGGCGCTCTTCGGCTGATCGCTGGCTTCGATCCGGACGTGGCGCGCGAGGTGCGCGAGCACTACGACACGGGACGCCCGCTCCTCATCGCCGTCACCGGCTGGAAGAAACCATCAGACCGCATCCTCGCGCAGCTCGCGGGCTTCGATCATCACCTGCCGAAGCCCTTCGAGTCGCACCAGTTGCTCAAGCTGCTCGAGGCCCGCGAGCGGCGCCTAGCGACCGTTGATCAGTCGAGCGAGACCAGCCCGCGCTGGATGGCGAACTTGACCAGGCCGGCGACGTCGCGGATGCCGAGCTTCTCGACCAGCCGCGCGCGGTAGGTTTCCACAGTCTTCTGCGATAGCGACAGGCGCTGTGCGATCTCGGCGCCGGTGCGGCCTTCGGCAAGGAGCTGCAGCACCTCGCGCTCGCGCGCCGAGAGCCGCTCGAGGAGGTCCGCCTTCTCGTCGACCGGGGAGTCATCGATCACCGAGTCGGCGAGGCGCGGGCTCAGGTAGCGTTGCCCGCCGTACACCGCGCGGATTGCCGCCACCACTTCCTCGGCGGCGGAGCGCTTGAGCACGTAGCCCGCGGCGCCCGCCTTGAGCGCCCGGCGCACGTACTCAGGCTCGGCATACATCGAGAGCATGATCACGCGGCATTTCGGGTCGTTCTCGACGATGGCGCGCGTCGCATCCGCGCCGTTCAGCTCCGGCATCGAGAGGTCCATCAGCACCACCTCGGGCGCCGACTCCTTGGCGATGCGCACCGCCTCGCGCCCGTCACCGACGATCGCCACCACCTCGAGATCGGCCTGGGCCTCGATCAGGTGCTTCAGCCCCTCGGCCACCACGGTGTGGTCGTCGGCAATGAGGATGCGAATGGCCATGGCGCGCCTTAAGTGTAGTCCCTCATTTGCCCCTTTGTCCGGCGGATAAACCTTTAACATTCGCGCAATGATCTCGCTGGAGACCATTCGCGCCGCCGCGGGGCGCATCGCGGGGGCGGTCGAGAGGACGCCCTTCCTCCCCAGCCAGACACTGTCGCGGCTCACCGGCTGCGAGCTCTACCTCAAGTTCGAGAACCTGCAGTTCACCGCCTCCTTCAAGGAGCGCGGGGCGCTGAACAAGCTCCTGTCGCTCTCGCACGCCGAGCGGCGCCGCGGCGTCATCGCGATGAGCGCCGGCAACCACGCGCAGGCGGTGGCCTATCACGCCGCGCGCCTGGGCATCCCGGCGCAGATTGTGATGCCCAAGGGCTCGCCCAACACCAAGATCAAGAATACCCGCGTGCATGGCGCTACCGTCGTGCTCGAGGGCGAAACGCTCGCCGACGCGGCGCGGCACGCGCATGCGCTCGCCGCGCACGATGGGCTGGTCTTCGTGCATCCCTACGAGGACGAGCTGATCATGGCCGGCCAGGGCACCGTCGGCCTCGAGATGCTCGAGGCGGTGCCGGCGCTCGACGTGCTCGCCATCCCGGTCGGCGGCGGCGGACTGGTCGCCGGCGTCGCCACCGTGGCGCGGGCGCTGAACCCGAAGATCCGCATCTTCGGCGTCGAATCGCGCACCTATCCGTCGATGCACCAGCGGCTTGCCGGCGAGCCGGTCAAGGTGGGCGGCGATACCATCGCCGAGGGCATCGCGGTGAAGGATGTCGGCGAGATGGCATTCGACATCGTGCGCAAGGAAGTGGAGGACGTGGTCGTCGTCGCCGAGGAGACGATAGAGCGGGCCATCGTTGCGCTCATCGAGATAGAGAAAACCGTCGCCGAAGGCGCCGGTGCCGCCGCGCTCGCCGCGCTGCTCGAGCACCCGCAGCGCTTCGCCGGCAAGCGCGTCGGCATCCCGATCTCCGGCGGCAACATCGACAGCCGCGTGCTGGCGTCCGTGCTGATGCGCGGCCTCGTGCGCGACGCGCGCCTGGTCCGGCTGCGCGTCACCATGCCCGATGTGTCCGGCAGCCTCGCCAAGGTCGCGCAGCTCATCGCGGACGCCGGCGGCAACATCGTCGAGGTGCAGCACCAGCGCATCTTCGGCACGGCGTCGGTGAGGAGCCCCGAGGTCGAATTCCTGATCGAGACGCGCGACAGCGAGCACACCAGGACGCTCGTGCGCTCGCTGGAGGAAAAAGGCATCCGGGTCTCGGTCAATTGAGTCCCGGAAAAATAGGGACTGTCCCTATTTTTTCCGCTAGCTTTCGTACACCGAGATCTCTACCAGATTGAGGTCCGGGTCGCGTACGTATACCGAGCGGATCGGCCCCTGCGCACCAGTCTTGCGCAGCGGGCCTTCGATGATCTTCACGCTGGCGGCGCGCAGCTTGTCGATGACCGCATCGAGCGGCAGGCTCGCGATGAAGCACAGATCCAGCGCGCCCGGCACCGGCAGGTGCGCGTGCGGCTTGAACTCGCGCCCCCACTCGTGCAGGTTGATCTTCTGCGCGCCGAAGCCGAAGGCGAGGCGCTCCTCGGTCGGCGTCTTGAACGTCACGAGCTTCATGCCGAGCACTTCGGTGTAGAAGCGGATGCACGCGGGCTTATCGCGCGTGGTGAGGACGATGTGGTCGATGTGATCGATCATAGGATGTTCGCCTGGCGCAGCCGCACTCTCTCGGCGTCGCGGTAGCCGATCTCGCGCAGCACCTCGTCGGTATGCTCGCCCAGCTGCGGCGCCGGCGTGCGGATAGCGCCGGGCGTGCGCGAGAGCTTCGGGATGATGCCCAGGACCTTGAGCGGCTCGCGCACTCGAACACCGGTAAGCGGGCCAGTCACGAAAATTACGTACTTAGTGCGAAATTATTTGCGCTTGAGGAGCCGCAGGGGGTTGTACTCGAGCACCGCCTCGCCGCGCTGGTTGACCACGCGGTTGGCGAAGCGCACGAGGCCGCGATCGCCCTTGCTGGTGAGGCGCATCTCGGTCACCTCGGCTTCGACGTAGATCGTGTCGCCGACCAGTGTGGGAGCCTTGACGTCGAGCGTGGCATTGAGGAATGCGAGGCCGGTGTCCTGCATGGTCGGCAGGAGCAGCCCTTCGGCAAACGAGTAGACGAGCGCCGCCGGCACGGCGCGGCCCTTGATCGCGCGGCCGGCGTCGTCGACGACGGCGAAGAGCTCCTCCGTGAGCCAGCTCAGGTTGACGAAGGCGGCGAGATCCGCCTCGGCGATCGTGCGCCGGTGGGTGCGAAAGCGAAAGCCGAGGCGCAGGTCCTCGTAGCAGAAGCCGCGGCCGACGAGCGCAACCGGCTCGCTCACTGCTTGTCGCGCTTCGTGTCGAAGCTCTTGCGCGCGCGCTCGAAGGCCTGCTGCATGCTCTTCATCGCGGCGTCCATGCCGCGCATCATTCCTGCCAGGCATCGGCGGAAGCGCCCTGCAGGCGGCGCAGCTCGCCCATCGCTGCGTCGCGTGCTTTCGCTTCCCAGTCTCGCGCCTGGGCGTTCCACGGGTCGATCTGGGACTTGAGCTTCTGGACGCACTCCTCGCGCGAGGGCATGGCCTCCTCCACGAAAGACGTGGCATTCTAGCTCCATGCCAGATCCGCTCGCGCCGCGCGGCAAGTTCGGCGTGCTCGCGCCCTCGACCAACACCTCGGTGCAGCCGGAGTTCGATGCCATGCGCCCGTGGGGCGTGACGCATCATCACTCGCGGCTGGTGATCCCCGATTCACGCGTGACCGACGACGCGAGCTTCCTTGCCATGATGGACAACATCCGCGGCGCGCTCTTTCCGGCGCTCGAGTCGGTCCTCACTTGCGACCCGGACTACGTCATCCTCGGCATGTCGTCGGAGACCTTCTGGGACGGCCTCGAGGGCTCGCGCAAGCTCGCCCGGAAGCTCAGAGCCGTAGCGAAGCGCGGCGTCGCCATGGGCTCGGACGCGTGCCGTGCGGCGTTACGTGCCTACGGGCGCGGGATCCGCCGGCTCGGCGTGGTGACGCCGTACATGCCGGCGGGCGACCGGCAGGTGGTGCGCTTTTTCAGCGAGTGCGGATATCAAGTGGTCAACCTGCTCGGCCTCAAATGCAAGAGCCCCACAGCCATCGCGCGCGTTACGCCGTCGGAACTGCGCGACGCGATCACGCGCGTGAACCGCGGCCGCGTGGACGCCGTCGTGCAGGTCGGCACCAACCTCGCCTGCGCGAGCGTCGCGGCGACCGCGGAGTTCTGGCTGGATAAGCCCGTCATCGCGATCAACACCGCGACCTACTGGTACGCGCTGCGCGACTACGGGATCAGGGATCGGATTCCCGGTTGGGGTTCGCTGCTGGCTGAGCACTAGCCGGTGGACCCCGGCGTGCTCGTAAGCGTGCTCGAGCAGCGCAACGGCGCCACGCTGCACTAAGCGAACTGCACGAAAGACCCAGTTAGCGGACCGGGGAGCCGGAGCGCCGCTCGCGGCCCGATCGGCGCTCGATGATGTGCTCGTCGCGCATGCGCGACAAGATGAAGCCCAGCAGCACGAAGCCGAGGCCGGTGGCGAAGACCAGCCAATCGTCGGCAAGATCGTGGCGCAGCGCGCCGTCGAACATATTGAATACGCCCCAGCCGACGAGGAAGTGGGCGACGAAGCTGCGGCTCGCGGGCAGCGGTCCCGGCCCGCGCACCGACCACCACAGGAGCATCACACCGGCCAGGGTGAGCACCCAGACCGCCATGTAGAAAAGCGTCGCGACCGGATGCAGCAGGATGCCTTCGAAGAAGGCGCCGAGGCCGAATCCCAGGAGCAGCGCGGCCTGCCGCGCACGGGTGGTCCTCATGTCACAGTACGACCGGAGAAGCGCGCCGCGCGTTCCATCGGCGGCGCGCGCTTTGCTCCGGGGAGACAGAGCTTAAGGCCTGTCCCCAACCCGCATGCGGCTTACCCCCGACGCGACCATCAGCCCGGAGCGGCCTGTTTGGCATCTCATTCCTCTGTGGCGGCTACATGCTGCACGCGCTTTCGCGCATCAGCGAAGGCGCCGAGCAGCGCGGCGAGCGCCGCTAGCGAGCCCCCCTGCTTCATTATTCTTCTCCCTGAAGTAGTTACGCGACGGAAAGCTACCGCGTGGGCAAGAAACACGCCATTGAACAGTGCCGTTGCTTCACACGAACGTCACGAGGAACTTGAGCGCACGCACGTGCATTGGCACGCCGGCCAGAAGAGTTCGGGCTGGCAGCGCTCCGCTAACGGCTCGCCCCGGCAGCGCCGTCGAGGCAGCCTTTCATGTAGTCGCGCGCAGCTCCTCTGCTGCTCTGGCTCGGAAGTGGCCTTCACTGCCTCGCCTTTCTCGCACTGGGTCATGTAGCCGCGGCGCTCTGCCCCCTCGAGGCCGCGCGCGAGCTCATTGCACTGCTCGTGCAAAGGCTGGCGCACAGTCAGCTCGCGCGCATGGCCGTCACCGTTCAGGCAAGTCGTCATGAAGCGATTGCGCTCCACGCCTTCGAGCTGCTTCGCCTTCGCTTGCGTGTTGCACGCCTTCATGCGCTGCTGCGCGGGCGTGAGCTCGCTCGCCGCCGCGCCGGCGAGCATGACAGCCGTAACAACGATAGCGACGTGGGCGAGCAATCGACCTCCGCAAGTCACGGATAGGAAAGGGGTCAGCAAAAACGAGACCCGCGCAGTCAAGCCGCTATTGCTTCTCGCCACCCGCGGCGTGCACAATAATTGTTCCCTGGGGGAAGGGATCGCAGTGCCGGATGTTTACCTGAGGACGCTGGAGCGCGCGGCGCAGATCGTCGGCGGCGAGCAGGCGCTTGCGCTGCATCTCAAGGTCACGCCGAGCCATCTCGCGCTGTGGCTGAAAGGCCTGGAAGAGCCGACGACCGAAGCCTTCCTGCGGGCCGTAGACCTCGTCTCGGCGCACGAGCTCGCGCAGCTGCCGCAGCCGCCGCGGTCGCGGCCGCAACCGGAAACCGACTAGGCGGCGACCGGGGCGTCGAAGCGGCGGCGGTTCGGATGCGCTCTCGTTCGAACGGGCGTTTCGTTGACCGCCCGCAGCCGCATCACGAAGAGCTCCACGCTCGCCGGTTCGGGACGCTCGAAGCCGGCGATCCAGCGGTAGACCAGGCGCGGGTCGACTTCGAGCAGATTGGCGACACCGAGCACGGTCCCGACGGTCTGCGAAGCACGAATGAGCAGCTCGGAGAACTCGTACATGGCGTGCACAAAATGTAATCGCCGGCCCGAGCGCGCGCCATGCGGGGACCTGCAAAACTTCCTAAAACACGGCAATTATTTGTCCTAGTAGGACTTCGGCAGGCCGAGCACGCGCTCGGCGACGTAGCAGAGGATGAGCTGCGGCGTGATCGGCGCAATGCGCCCGAGGAGCGCCTCGCGCAGGTAGCGCTCGACGTGGTACTCGGCGGCGTAGCCATAGCCGCCGTGGGTCATCACCGCCTGCTGGCAGGCATCGAAAGCCGCCTCGCCTGCCAAATATTTCGCACTATTCGCCTCGGCGCCGCAGTTCTTGCCGGCGTCGTAGAGCCACGCCGCCTTGTAGACCATGAGGCCGGCGGCCTCGAGCGCCATCCAGTTCGCCGCCAGCGGATGCTGGATCGCCTGGTTCTGGCCGATCGGGCGGTCGAACACGATGCGCTCCTTCGCATAGGCGGCGGCTCGCTTCACCGCGCAGCGGCCGAGCCCGACGAGCTCCGCGGCAATCAGGATGCGCTCCGGGTTCATGCCGTGCAGGATGTACTCGAAGCCCTTGCCCTCCTCGCCGATGCGGTCGCGCTCGGGCACGGGCAGCGCGTCGAAGAACACCTGGTTCGAATCGACCGCGTGGCGGCCCATCTTCTCGATCTCGCGCACCTCGACATGGCGCCGATCCAGATCCGTATAGAAGAGCGTCAGCCCTGCCTCCGCGCGCGCAAGCAGCAGCACCTTCTCGGCGACCTGCGCTGTCGAAATCCACACCTTCTGGCCGGAGACCAGGTATTCGCCGCCGCGCTTCTCGGCCCGCGTCTTGAGGTTGCGCGTGTTGAGCCCGGTGTTCGGCTCCGTTACCGCGAAGCACGCGCGCTCCTTGCCCGCGATGAGCGGCGGCAGCCAGCGGCGCTTCTGCTCCTCCGTGCCGAACACCACCACCGGATTCAGGCCGAAGATGTTCATGTGCACCGCCGAGCACCCGGAGAAGCCCGCGCCGGACTCGGCGATCGCCTGCATCATCACCGCCGCTTCGCCGATGCCGAGTCCCGCGCCGCCGTACGCTTCGGGCATCGCGATGCCTAGCCAGCCGTCGCGCGCGCAGGCCTGGTGAAAATCGGCGGGGAACTCGCCGTCGCGATCGTGCGCCAGCCAATACTCGTCGCCGAAACGCTCGCAGAGCTTGCCGATCGCCTCGCGGATCCTCTCCTGCTCCGGGCTGAATGCGAAATCCATCTACGCCACGCCCTTTCGCCTTAGCTCGGCGATCTCGCCATCATCGAAGCCGAGCTCGACCAGGATCTCGCGCGAGTGCTCGCCGAGCTCGGGCGTGCGGCGCGTGATGGCGCCGCCGCGCCGGCCGTTGGCCCACACCGGGAACTTGGGATAGCCGCGTTCGGTAGCGCTTCGCTCCTTGAGCTGCGGGTCGGCGGCTGCCTCGCCCGGCGTCACGCACAGATCGACCGGCACGTCGTGCTCTTCCAGCAGGCGCTGCCACTCGGCGGCCGACTTACGCCGGAAGATTGCCTCCAGCGCCGCGGACAGCGCATCGCCGTTGGCACGGCGTTTCTCGTCGCTCGCAAAGCGAGCATCGGCGAGCTCGGGCACGAGGCGCACGAAGTTCTGCCAGAAGTGCTCTTCCAGGATCCCGAGCGTAAGGCGCTTGCCGTCGGCCGTCTCGAAGACATCGTTCACCGGGAAGAGGTGCGCATGCGGATCGACGTCGCGATCCAGGCTGTGGCGCATCGCGCAAAGGAAAAAGGCCGCCTCGAACAGCGACAAATCGAGATACGCGCCTTTGCCTTCGCGCAGCGCCGCAAGCACTGCGATCGCCGCGAAGGCGCCGCCCGCCATGTCGGCGATCGGCAGCGACGAGCGCGCGGGGGGCTTGCGCCACTGGCCGGGAAACGCGAGCCCGCCCGCTGCGGCAACGTAATTGACGTCGTGCCCCGGCCGCTCGCGCCACGGGCCGGTCTGGCCGTAGCCGGAGATCGAGCAGTAGACCAGCTTGGGGTTGTGTGCGCGCAGCGTCTCGTAGTCGATGCCCAGACGCTGCGCCACGCCGGGCCTGAAGCCCTCGATCACAACCTGCGCCTGCGCCGCGAGGCGCGCCACGATGTCGGCCGCCTCCGGATCCTTGAGGTTGAGCGCGATGCTGCGTTTGTTGCGGTTCTCGGTGTCGAACTGCACCGGCACATAGGAGCGCCCGGGATCGCCGCGCGGCGGCTCCACCTTGATCACATCGGCGCCGAGGTCCGCGAGGATCGCCGTGGCGAACGGGCCCGGCACGAACATCGAGAAATCGACGACCTGGATGCCGGCGAGCGGCAGCCACGGCTCAGCCACGGCGCCTCATTTCACGCCAGCCCGGCTTTCGCGCGCTTGGCGGCGAGCCGCTCGCGGCTCTTCGCCGTGTCGACGACGAAGCGCGCGTGTCTGCCGCGCCCGCATTCCTCGATCGGATCGCGCACCGAGAACGCGAATGTGACGCGCCGCCGGTCGATCTCGACGATCTTCACGTCGATGGTGACCTTCAGGCCGAGCGGCGTCGCCGCGAGATGGTCGATCGAGACGTGCGCGCCGACCGAGTCCTCGCCCGCATCGAGGTGTTGCAGCAGGAAATCGCGGCAGGTGTATTCGACGTCGCTCACCATGCGCGGCGTCGCGTACACCATGCCTTCCTTGCCCATGAAGCCGATGCAGCGGCTCTCGTCCACCATGACTTCCCTGCGCGTCGACAAGCCGACCGCGAGGCCTGCCTTCATGGCGCCTTGTAGCCCGCGCGCTCGATCGCGCGCTTGAATTCGGCCGGCCCGGCCTTCGCCGGATCGTACCTGACCCGAGCACGGCCCTGCTCCAGCGAGACGTCGACTTGCGCAACGCCGGCGACACCGCAAAGCATGCGCGTCACGCTCTTCACGCAGCCCTGGCAGTCCATGCCTTCGACTT
>JACXTT010013993.1_pt1 | contig 10528 bp, 8 predicted proteins | sample 9270951 | NCBI WGS metagenome assembly JACXTT01 (sample SAMN15532306, study PRJNA645909) | rock metagenome | isolation source: weathered quartz diorite | place: Puerto Rico | collected 2017-06-21
GCTCCCGCGCGCGCGGCGTCGAGGCGGCCGGAGGCGGCGGCGCGCGCGAGCAGCAGCGCCGCGCCCAACGCCGCAAGCCAACCCAGCTCGGGGGCGAATTTCTTGAGCGGTCCGAACATCTCAGGCGGCCCGCCGCGCCGCTCAGTAGAGCGAGACCTTGCGCACCAGCTCGAAATCGTCGAGCATCCGTCCGACCCCCTCGACCACCGAATGGAGCGGATTCTCGGCGACAATGACCGGCAGCCCGGTCTCCTCGCGCAGCCGCTTGTCGAGGTTTTTGAGCAGCGCGCCGCCGCCGGTGATGACGATGCCGCGGTCGACGATGTCGGCGGCCAGTTCCGGCGGGGTTTTCTCGAGCGCGTCCTTGACCGCGTCGACGATGATGGCGACCGTCTCGGCGAGCGCCTCGCGGATCTCCCCCTCGCGGATGACCACGGTCTTGGGGATGCCGTCGACGAGGTCGCGCCCCTTGATCTCCATCTCCTGCTCGTCGGGCGAGGGATGCGCGGAGCCGAGCCGGATCTTGATCTGCTCGGCGGTCCGCTCGCCGATCAGCAGGTTGAAGCGACGGCGGATGTAGGCGATGATCGCCTCGTCCATCTCGTCGCCGGCCACGCGCACCGCGTTGGAATAGACGATGCCCGCCAGCGAAATCACCGCCACGTCGGTGGTGCCGCCGCCGATGTCGACGATCATGTTGCCGGTCGGCTCGCTGATGGGCAGCCCGGAGCCGATCGCCGCCGCCATCGCCTCCTCGACCAGGTAGACCTCGCTCGCCTGGGCGCGCAGCGCTGAATCCTTCACCGCGCGCATCTCGACCTGGGTGATCTTCGAGGGGACGCCGATGATCACGCGCGGCTGCGGGCGCCACAGCGTGAAGCGCGACCGCGAGTGCGCCTTGCGGATGAAATGCTGGAGCATCTTCTCCGCGTGGTCGAAGTCGGCGATGACGCCGTCCTTCATCGGCCGCAGCGACTGGATGTTGCCCGGCGTGCGCCCGAGCATCTCCTTCGCCTCGGACCCCACGGCCACCACGCTGTCGTCCTTGCGGTTGACCGCCACGATCGAGGGCTCGTTGAGCACCACCCCGCGCCCGCGCACGTAGACCAGCGAATTGGCGGTGCCGAGGTCGATGCCGAGGTCGTGGGAAAAGAATTTCAGCAGGGAGGACATGGGCGCGCCGGCTGGGCGAAGAAAGCGCCCGCCGCGGGGGCGCCGGGGCGGGCGAAGGCGAAATTGACGGCCGCGGATCAGTTCGCGGCGACCACCTGATTCTTGCCGCCGCGCTTGGCGCCGTACATCGCGCCGTCGGCCTTCTTCAGGAGCTCGTTGCGCTCGACCGCCTGCGTCGGATAGTGGGCGATGCCGACCGAGGCGGTGAGGCGGATATCATAACCGAGCCGTTCGCGGTAGGGGAAGGACGCGATGGCATCGCGCGCGCGTTCGGCGAAGATCGCGCTCCCCTTCGGATTGGAATGGGTGAGCAGCACGCAGAATTCGTCGCCGCCGTAGCGGCACAGCACGTCGGTGGTGCGCACCAGGTCGCGCAGCATCGTCCCGACCACCGCCAGCGTCCGCGAGCCGATCAGGTGGCCGTGGCGGTCGTTGACCTGCTTGAAGCCGTCGAGATCGAGAAAGAGCAGCGAGAACTCCCCCCCGAAGCGGCGGCAGCGGGCGATCTCCTGGTCGAGCCGCTCGAGGAAGGTGCGGGCGTTGAGCAGCCCGGTCAAGTCGTCGTGGGCGGCGAGCTGCTCGGCCTTGCGCAGCAGGAAGGCGTTGTCGATCGCGAGCGCGGCCACGTCCACGAACGAGGCGGCGAGGTGCTCGTCGGCCTCGCTGAACGGCCCGCCGGTGCGGTTGAGGAATTCCACCACCCCCAGCAGCCGCCCCCGCGAGACCAGCGGCACCGCGAGCACGTTGCGGGTCACGAACCCGGTCATCGCGTCGACCGACTTGAGGTGGCGGGAATCGGCGGCGGCGTCGTTGACGCGGATCGCCTCGCGGGTCAGCGCGCAGCGGCCGGCGATCCCCTCGCCCAGTTTCAGGCGCATGCCCGAGAGGGTCTCGGATTTCGCGCCCACCAGCAAGTGGAATTCCAATTCCTGCCGCTCGAGGTCGAACAGGAACAGCGACCACGCCTCGCACGGCACCAGCTGCTGCGCCTCCGCCATCACCGCGGGCAGGATGTCGTCGGGCGAGAGCGGGGTCGCCGCGTTGCCGATCGCCCGCTGCAGCGTCTGCAGGCGGCGCGCCATGCGGGAATCGAGCGCCTCGTCCTTCCCGGGCCCCGGGCGCGTGCGCCGCGCAGCGGGGCGGGCGGGCTTGCGGCGCGCGCGCCTACTGCGGCTGGACGTGGTAGACGAGCGTCTGGCTTTTTTGGCTGCCATAGTTGTCGGAGACCGTGATCTGGATTTTCTGGTCGCCCGCCGCCGAGAAGGTCTTGATCTTGCGGCAGCGGCCGTCCACCAATTCGCAGCCGATGCCGTCGATGGTGAGCAGCAGACCCGGGGTGGTCTGGCAGTTCACGATGACGGTGTCCCAAGCCAGGGGCACCAGCGAGCATTTCAAGTCGAGCGGCTGGCAGCCGGGGCCGGGGACCGAGCCGACGCAGTTGGACGCCGAGGCGGGGTTCTTCTTTTGCAGCACCCGGAAGCCGAAGGTGTAGGACCAGATCAAGTTGTCGACCGCGCCGGGGGGCGTCTTGTCGTCGTTGGCGCGCACGCGCCAGTAGTAGCCCGCCGCGCCGGGCGGCAATTTGATGGTGACCTTGGTCGCGCTCGCGGGTAGTTTCTGCTCGGCGAGCAGGTTCTCCGTGGTCAGGAACGGGTCGCCGCCGATCTGCAGCACGTAGCCGGCCGCGCCTTCGGCGGGCGCCCACTGGAAGATCACCTCCGGCGCCTGGTTCGCCTCGCTGTTCACCACCTGCTGGTCGGCGGGGGAGATCAGCAGCGGCGGCCTGGGAACGGCGGTCTGCACCAGCGCCGCGGCGGACGAGGCGGCGCTCACCTTGGTGCCCGACTGCACGGTCTGGGTGCTGCCGGCGTGCGACACGTCGGCGCTGCCGGCGACCACCACCACCTGGGTGCCGCCCTTCTCGCTGTCGGCGATGGCGGTGCGCGACCCGGGGTTGACGCTCGCGGTCACGTCCTGCTCGGTGGCGACCTGGAACTTGGTGTCGGCCGGCGAATTCGCCGGGCGGTTGATGTCGATGCTGCCCTCTTTCAGCACCGAGTCGAGGACGAAGCCGCCCGAGGCGGTTCGCTCGAAGCCGCGGATGACGTAGAGGGTGTCGGCGCCGATCGACTGCAGCGTCTCGTCGGGGTACTTGATGATCACCTGGCCGCCGGTGCCGGTGCGGATCACGTCGCCCGGGTCGAGGCGCATGTTGCGCTTGAGCGGCTCGTAATCGGGCTTGTCGCCCTTTTTCACCTCGACCGAGCCCTGGATGCCGACCACGGTGGCGCGGGTCGGACCCGAGCACTCCTCGGCGACCTTCTCGGCGATGCTCTTGGCTTTCCCGGCGGCGTCCGCGGCCCCCTTGGCGTCATTCGCCTTGAGTGCGTCGTTGGCGGCGGCGATCGCGGTGTAGGCGTCGCTCAATTTCGCCTTCAGCGCCGGGTCGCAACTGTCCTTGACCTCGTTGAGCGTCCCGGTCACCTTGGTCACCTGCTGGCGGGCTTTCTCCATCGCGTCGGGCACCGACCCGCGGCGCACGAACCAGATCCCGATCGCCGCGGCGATGATCACCACCAGCAGGATCGCGAGCTTGTAGAGGGTCTCGACCCGGATGACGAGCCACTCGAAGGTCTTTGCCATGCGCGAATTATATTGAAATACCCGCTCAGCCGTCGCGGTTGCGAAACCCCCATTGCCAAGCGGGCGCGCGTCCGTTAGAATTCCCGCCATCCAGCCGCCCCAACGGGCGGCCTTTTCATCGGCTCCACAATCGATGGATCATTCCGTGGATCATTAGCTCAATTGGCAGAGCAGCTGACTCTTAATCAGCGGGTTCCAGGTTCGAGTCCTGGATGATCCACCAGCCTCCCCCTCCGGCCAACCACTGGAATCTAAAAAAAATAGAACCCTGGTTGTTCGGGGGCGGCGGGTTACCCCGCCACCCCCACAGACCGCCGGTTTCCAGTTTTTTTCCAGTCCGAGTCGAGAACTGCCACGGCTTCCGTCAGCTTCGAAGGCTCGAGGTGGGCGTAGCGCAGGGGTCATCTCGAAGGTCCGGTGACCCAGCAGGTCGCGAACGACCACCAAGTCAACCCCGGCGGAGACAAGCCGGCTCGCGAAGGTGTGCCGAAGATCGCGGAATCGGAAGTCCTCGATCCCCGCAGCGGTCGCAGCTTTTCGTCAGTTGTGGTGGAGATTTTCGATCGGGCCACCCGCCGTGTTGGTGAAGACCCCGGCATCTCGGTCGATGTTCACCGGCAGTTCCGCCAGCACAGCGATTGCAGCATCGTTCAGAGGGATGTGCCGATCGCGCTTCCCCTTCGCTTTTGTGCCTGGGATCGTCGTGATGCGCTGAGCGAGATCCACTTCGCCCCATCGCAAACCCAATCGCTCTCCTTTCCTCATGCCGGTGTTCAGCGCGAAACGGATAATCCGGAAGAGTTGGGGGTCGCTCACCTTCTTGAACAATCTCACTTCCTCCTCCTGAGTGAGATAGCGTACCCGGTTGTCGTCGGCCTTGAACGCTTGATCTTCTTGGCAGGGTTGTGACCGCAGAGATCCCAATCGATGCAGAGTGCGAAGAGCCGCTTCAGCGCTACTTGGCTGGCTTGGATTCCGCAGATCTCATGCTTCAATCTGACATCGGATTAGTCTCTGCCCTTGCTGAAGAACTGATCGGACTTCATGATGTATGCAAGATCAACGCGATCCGTCCTCAGTTTGCCGCAACGTTTGCAGGAGCGGAACAAATTAAGCATCGAAAGCCGATGATCAATCCAGAAGTCACTCTGATATTTTTAATTCAAAGCAAGAGCGCCGTTCTCGAGAACGCACTACGAAATGAAGCGGTGCGAAAACATCTACTGAGTCTCGCATAATATGGTAATATACGCGCCATGAACACAACTGACGCGAAGCGGGATTTTTCCGGCATGGCGGCACGGCGCAAGCGAGCCGGCAAGATGTTCGGCGAAGGCGCCACGCAGGTCGAGGTGGCTCGAGCGCTGAGCGTATCCGCCGTGAGCGCGCATCGCTGGCACAAGAGCTGGTCGCAAGGCGGTGCCCAGGCGCTGCGCTCGGCGGGGCGCGCCGGGCGGTTGCCGCGCCTGAACGCGCAGCAGCTTGAACAGGTGCGCGCAGCCCTCATCGAGGGTCCGCAGGCGCACGGCTTTGCGGCAGCGCTCTGGACTTTGCCGCGTGTCGCGCGGCTGATCGAGCGCTTCACCGGGGTGCGGTATCACGAGGGGCACGTGTGGAAGCTCCTGCGCAGTGCGCTGGGCTTCTCCTTGCAACGCCCCGCCCGCCGCGCGAGTCAGCGCGACGAGACGGCGGTGGCGCCGAGGGCGCCTTCCCGCCATTAAAAAAAGCCCGCCGCAAGCGGGCGTGGATCGTCTTCGCGGACGAGAGCGGGGTGGGCGAGCAGCCGGTTGTGCGGCGGATGTGGGCGCCACGCGGCTGCACGCCGGCGCTGTGGGCGCCCCTGAGCTGGAAGAAACTCTCGGTGGCGCTGGGTTACCGCTGGGACGGCGCAGCGGCGCGACTGAACTTCAAAGTGGTGCCGGAGAGCTTCAACGGAGGGAAGTTGCGGGCGTTTGTGGAGGATCTCCGGCACGAATACGCAGGACAGCACGTCATCTTGGTGTGGGACCGGTTGCCGGCGCACCGGTACGGGGTGATGGGCAGCCGGCTGCCGAGCCAGCGGGGGTGGCTTGAAGTGGAGCACCTACCGGCCTACGCGCCTGAGGAAAACCCGGTGGAGGGAGTCGTCGCGAACTGCAAAGGGAAAGAACTGGCGGAACGGTGCGAGAACACGCTGTCGGCAGTCGGGCAGAGCTTGAGGAAGGGGTTACGGCGCATCGCGCGCCGGCCCGGGCTGCTGTTCGGGTTCGGCCGCCATGACGGCGTGTTTTTTTTAAAGTAACACTTACTGTATTATGCGGGGCTCAGTAAGAACCCTAGTGCGGACGGCGGATCACGCCTGACCGGGCTGCTCCTCATTTCACAACTAGTCACACTAGCGGCGGTCGCGTTGCTCGGGTGGCAAGTATGGCGCAGCGGGCACGAGGTTACGACGGCAAAGCTGGTCGTGCAAGCGCACGGCGGGGAGCGGCGCATCATCCTTGACACGGCCGACGCGGAGCATTCGGGAATCTCTGTCGTAAACGGTCAGGGTGTGTTGAGAATGCGGATTGACGAGGGGATCACCCTTTACGATCAAAAAGGGAATCGCCGGATCACTCTCGCCACGGCCGGGGATGGTGACATCCCGCAGATCAATATTCACGACAGCCACGGCACGCCCGTCCTTACCATGCAAGTACGGGCAGCCCCAACCGGACAAGAGTGGAGTGGGATTTCACTCAAATCTGGAAAAGAGTCCGTCGCACTTGGCGCAAGCGAGGGTGGAACCTCTGGCCTTGGGATCGTCGCAGGCGACGGGAAAAGCTCGCTCAGAGTCGAGAGCGCAGCCAAACGCGGGGCAGTCATCGTCTTATCCGGCGAGGACGGGCGCAAAGCCGTGTTGGGGAACTACGATGTGGAGGTCATGCCAGACGGCTCTCTGCGCGAACATGCCGGTGACACGTTGGGCCAGGTCAAGCTCACACGGCTGCCAGTGCACACTCTCCTGTTTATCCAAACGGATACCACTGCGAAACTCGCGGCTGCCGCCAGCGGAGACAAACCGGCGGCGCCACACCGGAACTAGCACCCGGGAGCCACGTCATTTTCTCAAGACAGTTGCTGGCCCCAAAAGATTGTTTGAGATCTTTTGTGAAGACGCGAACACCGGAGTCAATTGACAACGATACGAAGCGCTGCTAGATTGACAATGCTTGATTCAGTTTCGTCGCCGCGAGGGCAATCCGGACGGCGGGGTCAGGCCAGGGGTGCTACATGCGCGTCCATCGGCTCGCCCTTCTGCTGACGGGGATCGCAATCGCTCCGCAGCTTCCGGCTGCGCCCCCTCAAGCCCACGAGCCGGCCTATTTCCACACCGGCGTGCTCGATCTTGAGGCGCGAATTTGGGCGCAAACTCAGATCGAGCGGGTTTTCTACAATCACCGCATCTGGCCGAAGGAGAATCCCGGCCCCAAGCCGCCGTTCGAGGCGATGGTGCCGGCGGCGGCCATCGCGGACAAGGTATCGGATTCCTTGCGAGGGTCCGACGCCCTCGAGCGGCGGTGGAACACGCCGCTCGCCGAAGAGCGGCTGCGCGCCGAGGTCGCGCGCATGGCCGCGAACAGCCGCGATCCCGCGACGCTGCGCGAGCTGTTCGCCGCGCTCCATGACGACGGATTCCTGATCGCCGAGACCTTGGCGCGCCAGGCGCTCGCGGAGCGGGAACTGCGCGCCCGCTACGCCGCCGACCGGACATTGCACGAGGACGCCCGGGCCGCCGCGAACCGGATCTACGTGAAGGCCCGCGGAACCCGCGACTGGACCGGAATGACGGGCTACGCGCGGACCGTGCTGATGAAGCGGGGCGCGGGCCGCGACGCGCCGCTCATGACCGATCCACTCGAACTCGAGGAGGCGGATTTCGCGGCGGCGGTCGCCCGCTTGCCCGCCGCGGGCGCGGATTCCGGCCTCGTGGAGACCGTCGACGGGTTCGTTGACACCCGCACCGTCTCGCTCGACGACGGCCGGGCGGTGGTCGAAACCCTGTCCGTCCCGAAGCGCGATTTCGACGCCTGGTGGGCGGAAAACCGCGGCGAATTCGACGCCGGCCTGCGCTTCGTCGCGCGCCGCGACGCCGCAGTGCCCGCGCCCGAGCCGCCCGCGACCGGCGGCTGCGACCAGTGGGGCGCGCTCGCCCCCTTCGCCGATCAGCCGCAACGCTCGACTCCGGCGGCGCGCGACCTCCATACCGCGGTCTGGACCGGAAGCGAGATGATCGTCTGGGGCGGCAACAGCCTGTCCGCCGTCTTCGGCAACGGCGGCCGCTATTCCCCCGCGACCGACGGCTGGACCGCGGTGACGATGACCGGCGCGCCGTCCGTGCGTTACGACCACACCGCGGTCTGGACGGGAAGCGTGATGATCGTCTGGGGCGGGCGGCAGTCGGGAAGCGGCCCCTACTTGAACACCGGAGCGCGCTACGATCCCGCGACCGACGGTTGGTTGCCCACCTCGACGGGCGCCAATGTGCCGGCGGGACGCTACGGCCACAGCGCCGTCTGGACGGGGGGCGAAATGCTCGTCTGGGGCGGCTACAATGGAACCACTTTTTGGAATACCGGCGGCCGGTACAATCCCGCGACCGACGGTTGGCTGCCCACCTCGACGGGCGCGAACGTGCCGGCGGCGCGCCTCTACCACGCCGCGGTCTGGACCGGCAACGAGATGCTCGTCTGGGGCGGCTACAACGGAGCGTTTCTGAACAGCGGCGGGCGGTACAACCCCGCGACCGACGGCTGGCTGCCCACCTCGACGGGGGCCAATGTGCCACAGGGGCGCTACCTTCACAGCGCCGTCTGGACCGGCGGCGAGATGCTCATCTGGGGCGGCACTTACTTTATCGGCGCGTCTCAGTACCAGTTGAACAGCGGCGGGCGGTACAGTCCCGCGACCGACGGCTGGTTGCCCACCTCGACGGGCGCGAATGCGCCGGCCGTGCGCGCCTCGCACACCGCGGTCTGGACCGGCGCCGAGATGATCGTCTGGGGCGGCAATTTCTACATCAGCGGCGGTTACACCTATCTGAACACCGGGGGTCGATACAGCCCCTCGGCCAACAGTTGGCAGCCCACCTCGACGGGCGCGAACGCGCCGGGTCCGCGCGCCTACCACACCGCGGTCTGGACCGGCGCCGAGATGATCGTCTGGGGGGGCGACAATTACTTTGGCGACTTGAACAGCGGCGGCCGCTACGCTCCGTCCGGAGACTCCTGGACCGCGACCTCGATTTTCGACGGCGTCAACAGCCGGCAATCCCACACCGCGGTCTGGACCGGCGCCGAGATGATCATCTGGGGCGGCCAGGACGCCAACTCGCTCTTGAAAAACAACGGCGGACGATACGTGCCTGCGACCGACTCGTGGAGCAACACCGTCCTGAACGCCAACACCCCGGCCGCCCGCAAAGGTCACGTTGCGGTCTGGACCGGGAGGGAGATGCTGGTGTGGGGAAGCCGCAGCGGGGCCAACAGCGGCGGCCGCTACAATCCCGCGACCGGCGGCTGGCTCCCCACCTCCGTGGGCGCGAATGTGCCGGCGGGACGCTCTGACCACACCGCGGTCTGGACCGGCACGGAGATGATCGTCTGGGGAGGCAACAGCCCCGTCAACGGCGAGCTGAACAGCGGCGGCCGCTACAATCCCGCGACCGACAGCTGGCTGCCGACCTCGACGGGCGCGGCACCCTCCGCGCGCGCCTCCCACACCGCGGTCTGGACCGGCGGCGAGATGATCGTCTGGGGGGGCTCCTACAATTCCACCCCCCCGCCCACCGTCAACTACCTGAACACCGGCGGCCGATACAGTCCCGCGACGGACGCCTGGACTGCGCTCACGACCTTCGGCGCGCCGGGCGCGCGCGCAGGCCATTCCGGCGCCTGGGCGGGCGGGGTGATGACCGTCTGGGGCGGCGGCAACGGGGGCGGCCCCCTCGCCGACGGCAGCCGTTACAACCCGGCCGGCGCGGGAAGCTGGAGCGCGATCACGAACAGCGGCGCGCCGAGCGCCCGCAGCTACGACCAGACCGCGATCTCGACCGGGAGCGCGGTGATCGTCTGGGGCGGAAGCTACCTCAACACCGGAGGCCGCTACAACCCGACCGCCAACGGCTGGGCCGCCACCTCGACAGGCGTGGGCGTCCCGGCCGGCCGCAGCTATCACACCGCGGTCTGGAGCGGCCAGAGCATGCTGGTCTGGGGCGGCAACACCACGAGCTCGCCCTCCTCGGCCGTCAACACCGGCGGGACTTACCTTTACGGTCCCGACAGCCCGGCCAACACCGTCAAGGGGAGCAAGCCGGCCGGCAATATCGGCCTGACCTGGACCGCCGCGAGCGGGGCGACCTCCTACAACGTGCGCCGCTGCGTCTTCACCTCCGCCGCCTGCACCCCCTCGACGATCGTCGGCTCGCCCGCGATTCCGAATTACTCGGAGGCGAACGACGCGAACAGCTACATGTATTCGGTCGAGTCGGTCAACGCCTGCGGCGCAACGCCGTAGACGGAAATCCCCTCCCCTCCTTCAATAGCCAACGTGCCGACCGCTGGGATAGGTATCCCCATCACCGCCGACATGCAACCCCGTCCCGAGGAGGTCCCGCGATATCCAGCCGCAACACCGCTACAATCACACCCGCAACAACGGATTCTGCTGAAGAATCTCAATTGTGCGAAAG
>JACXTT010013994.1_pt1 | contig 10528 bp, 8 predicted proteins | sample 9270951 | NCBI WGS metagenome assembly JACXTT01 (sample SAMN15532306, study PRJNA645909) | rock metagenome | isolation source: weathered quartz diorite | place: Puerto Rico | collected 2017-06-21
TTGGCCCTTGGATCCAGGCCGAACGGGCGCGACCGGCCCCACGGCGGCTGCGCGGGCAGTTGGCCCCCCCGTTTGGCTATGGGGCCGGGCCGTGCCGCGTACCGTGGTCGTCATTCCAACCTACAACGAGCGAGACAACGTCCGGGAGGTCGTCCCCGCGGTGCTCGCCGCGACCCCGTGCGAGGTCGTCGTGGTCGACGACGAGTCGCCGGACGGCACCGCCGCGATCGTTGAGGAGATGGGTGCGACCGACCCCCGGATCCACCTCGTGCGGCACTCGCCCAAGATGGGGATCGGTCCCGCCTACAAGGAGGGCTTCAAGCACGCCCTCGCCCTCGGGGCCGACCTGATCATCCAGATGGACGCCGACCTGTCGCACCCGCCGGCGATGCTCCCCGAGTTCGTGCGCATGGCCGCCGACACCGACTTGGTGGTGGGCTCGCGCTACCTGAACGGGATCACGGTGGTGAACTGGCCGATCGAGCGGCTGCTCATCAGCTACTTCGGCAACTGGTACGTCCGGCGGGTGCTCCGCCTGAAGGTCCGGGACGCGACCGGCGGCTTCAAGTGCTGGCGCCGGGCGACCCTCGAGGGGATCGCCCCCGACCGCGTGCGGTCGAACGGCTATGCCTTCCAGATCGAAACCACCTTCCGCGCCTGGAGGCGCGGCTTCGCCATCCGCGAGGTCCCGATCATCTTCATGGATCGCGAGAAGGGGGACTCGAAGATGTCGCGCCGCATCGGCATGGAGGCCCTCTGGATCGTGTGGTGGCTCAAGCTGCAGAGCCTCCTGGGGCGGCTGTGAGCGCGGATCCGTCGGCCGGGTTCACGGGCGAGCGGCTGCCGGGGGGCGGCGACGCCAACTTCCAGATCGACATGGAGCGGCACCTGGCCGCGTACCGCTACGCGCTCCCGCGCGCGGCCGGGAAGTCGGTGCTCGACGCGGGCTGCGGGGAGGGGTACGGCGCGGTGATGCTCGCGGAGGTCGCGCGGCGCGTGCTGGGCGTCGACCGGGAGGAGCCGCTCGCGGTGGCACGCGAACGCTACCGGGCGGCGGCGCTCGAGTTCCGGCCGCTCGACCTGATGCAGCTGCCGGCGCTCGGCGAGCGCTTCGACCTGGTGGTGAGCTTCCAGGTGATCGAGCACCTGCCCGATCCGAGCGGCTTCCTCCGCGGCCTCGCCGACCGCGTCGCCCCCGGCGGCACGCTGATCGTGACGACGCCCAACCGGCTCATGTCGGTGTCGGAGAACCCGTACCATCTGCGCGAGTGGACGGCGCCCGAGCTGCTCGAGCTGGCGCGCGGGGCGATTCCTCGGGCGCGCGTCCTCGGCGTGAACGGCTCAGCCGCCGTGCTCGAATACGAGCGCGCGCGCGGCGAGCAGGTGCGACGCATCCTGCGGCTGGATCCGCTCGGGCTTCGCCGGCTCGTTCCGACGGCCGTCGTGCACTTCGCGTTCTCGCGACTGGCACGCCTCGTTCGCCGCCGCGTGAGCCAGGGTGGGAGTTCCCCGCGGGTGGGACCGGCCGACTTCACGGTCGGCGGCGACGCCCTCGAGCAGGCGCTCGACCTGATGATCCTCGTCGAGCCGTGACCCGTCGCGCGTGGACGTGCTGCGCGGTCGTGCTCGGGATCGTCGTCGCGGTCGTGGCGACCAGTCCCCTCCCGCTGCACGTCTGGAATTCGATCCCGCTGCCGGAGGACCAGGACGGATGGCGGGCTGGCGACTACCTCCTGTGCGTCTGGATCCTCGGGTTCGGCGGACGCCAGCTCTTCACGGACCCGCTGCACCTGTTCGAGGGGAACATCCTGCATCCCTTTCGGCACTCGCTCGCCTACTCCGAATCGATGCTGTCGGCGGGCGCGCTGGTCGCCCCGCTGAACGCCCTCAGCGGGAACCCGGTCTTCGGCTACAACGTGTACTTTCTCGCGACGTATGCGCTGTCGGTGCTCGGCATGTTTCTCCTGGTGCGGGAGATCACCGAGGATCCGCGCGCCGGCCTGCTCGCGGGGATGCTGTTCGGGCTCGCCGCGGAGCGCTTCTTGTTTGCCGGGTTCCTGCCGGCGCTGGCGATCCAGTGGGCTCCGTTCGTCATGTACGCGTGGGTGCGGTCCCTCACCGCGTTCAGCCGTGCACGGGGCGCCGGGCTGGCGCTCGCGCTCATCGCCCACATGCACGCCGGCGCCTATCCCGGGCTGATGTTCTGCGCGCTGCTCTTCCCCTGGGCGCTGGTACTGCTGGCGAGCGGCCCGTGGCCGCTGCGGCGCTGGCTCGCGGTCTCGGGGGTCGTCGTCCCGGCACTCGCCGTCGGCTTCGCGGTCTACCTGCCGTACCTCTACGTGCGGCAGGAGCTCCAGTATTCGCCGCCGGTCGGCGGCTTCGCGTGGTGGGGACAGTACTGGCTGCCGCTCGTCGACCCGATGACGTACCTCCGGGTTCGTCTCTTCGATCTCCCGAGCAGCTTCCTGGTGTCGCCGCTCCCGGTATACCTGGTGGCGATCTTCCTTATCGTCCGGCTCTTCTCGCGGCGATCGCGCGCGGCCGCCCCGCGCGGCGAGCTGGCTCACCTGGCGGCCGCTGCGGTGCTGCTCGCGGGCGCCGTGAGCGTGTCGCTCGGCTCCGACATCCGGGTGTTCGGGACGATGGTGCACGGGCCGCTCTACTATCTCCGTCAGCTCCCCGGGTTCAGCAGCATGCGAGCGGTGGTGCGCTTCATGCTGCTCGCAACGGTGCCGTCGTCGCTCGTGGCCGGCATCGCGATGGCGGGAATCCTGCGGCCCGTCCGACGTCCGGCCGTGGCGACCGCCATCTGCCTCGGGCTCGCCGCGGTCGTGCTGGTCGACAACCGCACGTTTCGAGAAGAAATGCCGCTGCGACGGATCGAGACGCCGGCGGATCAGGCGCCCGTCTATCGATGGCTGACCACGACGCCGGCGGACACGGCCGTCGTCGAGCTGCCGTACGGGCGCTGGCGCGACGAGTCACTCTACCTGCTGCGGGCGCTCTATCATCGGCGGCGCATCATGAACGGCTACTCGGCGGTCATGCCGCGGGTGACTGAGGCGCTCTACACGGTCCCGGACCCGCTCGGCATCCAGCTCCTCCAGGACGCCGGCATCCGGTACGTCATCGCCCACACCGACCTGATGAACGTCTTCGACCGCGGCATGCTCACGCGGCTGCGCGTGCGCCCGGATCTTCATCCGGTCAGGTATGGCACGGCCATCGTGTTCGAGGTGCCCCAGGTCCCGGTCGCGCCGGCGCCTCCGCCTGCCGGCGTCGGACTTCCGCACGACACCTGGCGCGTCGAGGCAAGCGATCCGGGCGCGGAGGCCGCGATCGACGGCGACCTCGGGACCCACTGGGTTGCGAAGACGGACCACGAGACGTTCCTCCGCATCGATCTCGGGGCGCCCACCCTGGTCACCGACGCGCGGCTGCGGCTCGGGTGGCACCCCCTCGAGTTCCCGCGCTCCTATCGGCTGAGTGCGTCGCTCGACGGCACGACGTGGCAGCCCCTCGGGGGGGAGAATCCAACGCTGCCCCCGCTCGCGTCCTACCAGCGCGACCACCGGGACATCGTGCTGCCGCTCCACCTGCAGCCGACGACGACCCGCTACGTCGAGATCCGAGTGCCGCCGGCGGGGCCCCACGACGTCCTCTTCGTTCCCGGATCGTGGGGGGTGCACGAGATCGAGCTCTACGGACCGGCCCCGTAGAACGACGCGAACACCAGGACGTCGCGATCGAGCACCGGGTCGCCGAACAGCACGTCGGCGGGTAGCATGAGTAATTCCGCCCCGAGCATGTCCTCCGAGAACGCCAGCGTTCCGGTCAGCGGATGGAAGATGTTGGCGTCGAACAGGTGCAGCGGCGCGGTGCGGAGCGCGTGGAAATCCCACGAGCGTCCCAGGCGGTGAGGGGTTCGTGGCGCCCCGGCATCCCGCACGGCGGTCGCGGCCCCGGTGCGCCTTTACCTCCGCGGGTGGCCGGTGTTACGGTCCCGGCCTCATGCGTTCCAGCCCCCGTGCCTCGAAGACGTGACGATGGCAGTGCGGGTCCTCATCACGGGTGGGGCAGGCTTCATAGGCTCGTTCCTCGCCGACCACTTCCTCTCGAAGGGGGACGCCGTCCGCGTCCTCGATCGGCTCGATCCACAAGTGCATCCGGCGGGCGCGCCCGCCTACCTCGCGCGCGACGTCGATCTCCGCGTCGACGACGTGCGGGACGGGGCGGCCGTGCGGGCCGCGCTCGACGGCGTCGACGTGGTCGTGCACTGCGCGGCGGCGGTCGGTGTGGCCCAGTCGCTGTACCGCGTGCAGCACTACGTCGACGCCAATGTCGGCGGCACCGGCGCGCTGCTCGAGGCGATCGCGGAGCGCCGCGACCGGATCGCCCGCCTGGTCGTCCTCACGTCGATGACCGGCTACGGCGAGGGCTGCTACCGACGGCCGAGCGACGGGACGCTGCTCCGCGTGCCGGCCCGCCGCCGTGAGGACATCGACCGCTTCGGGTGGGACGTCGTCGACCCGGACACGCACGAGGTCCTGGAGCCCGCGCCGACCCCCGAGGACGCGGCACTCCTCGCGCGCAACGTCTACGCGCTCACCAAGCGTTACCAGGAGGAGCTCGCGCTGGCGCTGGGCGAGGTCTACGACTTCCCCGTCAGCTGCCTGCGGCTGTTCAACGTCTACGGGCCGCGCCAGTCGCTCGCGAACCCGTACACCGGCGTGCTCGCGATCTTCCTGAGCCGTCTCCTCCAGGGCAGCGCGCCTGTGGTCTACGAGGACGGCCGCCAGACGCGTGACTTCGTCTCGGTCCACGACGTCGTGCGGGCGGTCGACGCCGCGATCACGAACCCGGCGGCGGCCGGGCAGGTCTTCAACGTCGGCACCGGCATCGGGCGGCCGATCGTCGAGATCGGGCGGCAGCTCGCGCAGCTCGTCGGGCGCGAGGAGCTGGCGCCGGCGGCGAGCGGGCAGTTCCGCACCGGCGACATCCGCCACTGCACCGCCGACGCCTCCCGCATCCGACGCGTGCTCGGCTTCACGCCGGCGGTCGACTGGGAGCAGAGCCTGATCGAGCTGCTCGAGTGGTCGCGCAACGCGCCCGCGACCGACGGATTCGCGCAGGCGGAAGGGGAGCTGCGGAAGTTCGGGCTGGTCAGCGCGGCCGGCGGGAGGCCGGGGGCATGACCGCGCCGCGCACCGTCCTGGTGACGGGCAGCAGCGGGCTCATCGGGTCCGAGGCCGTCACCTACTTCGACGCCCGCGGCTGGCTCGTGCACGGCGTCGACAACAACATGCGCCGCGACTTCTTCGGCCCCGACGGCGACACCACCTGGAACCTGGAGCGCCTCCGCCGCTCGACCACGCACTTCACGCACCACGACCTGGACATCCGCTCGCGCGAGGCAGTGGTGGCGCTGCTCGCGGAGCGTCGCCCCGACCTGATCGTCCACTGCGCCTCGCAGCCCTCGCACGACCTCGCCAAGGATCGCCCGTTCGACGATTTCGACGTCAACGCGGTCGGCACCTTGAACCTGCTCGAAGGCACGCGGCGGGCCTGCCCCACCTCGCCGTTCATCTTCATGAGCACGAACAAGGTCTACGGCGACGTTCCGAACGAGCTGCCGCTGGTCGAGCAGGAGACCCGCTACGACTACGCGCGTCCGGAAGACGCAGGCGGCATCGCCGAGAGCTGCCGGATCGACGCCTGCACCCACAGCCTCTTCGGGGCGTCGAAGGTCGCGGCCGACGTGCTCGTGCAGGAGTACGGGCGCTACTTCGACATGCCGACCGTCTGCCTGCGCGGCGGCTGTCTCACCGGCCCCCGGCACTCCGGCACCGAGCTGCACGGCTTCCTCGCCTACCTCGCCAAGGCGACGCGCGAAGGGCGGCGGTATCGCATCTACGGCTACAAGGGGAAGCAGGTCCGCGACAACATCCACTCCTTCGACGTCTGCACGTTCTTCGAGGCGTTCTGGCGGAAGCCGCGGGTCGCGGCGGTCTACAACCTCGGGGGCGGCCGCGCGAACAGCGTGTCGATGCTGGAGGCGATCGCGCGCTTCGAGGCGCTGATCGGGAAGAAGCTGCAGGTCGAGTACGTCGACCAGAACCGGGTCGGCGACCACATCTGCTACATCAGCGACCTCCGCCGAATCCGCGCCGACTATCCGGAGTGGGACCTCCAGTACGGGCTCGACCGGGTCTTCGAGGAGATCAGCGCCGCATGACCCTGCAGGACACCAGGGCGATGACGCTCTCGGTGGTGATCCCCGCGCGCAACGAGGCTGCCAACATCGGCCCGACGCTCGACGGGCTGCGAACCACGCTCGGACGCGAGGGCATCCCCTACGAGCTGCTGGTCGTCGACGACGGCAGCAGCGACACGACGGTCGCGGTCGTGGAGACACGCGCCGCCGAGGATCCCGGCGTCCGCGTCGTCCAGAATCCGGGTCCACACGGCTTCGGTCGGGCGGTGCGCTACGGGCTCGATCGCTTCACGGGGGACGCGGTCGTGATCGCGATGGCGGACGCGTCGGACGACCCGGCGGACGTCGTCGCCTACTACCGCGTGCTGCGCGACGAGGCCGACTGCGCGTTCGGCTCCCGCTTCATCCGGGGCGGCGGCACGGTCGACTATCCGCGCTTCAAGCTCGCGATCAACCGACTCGCCAACCTGTTCATCCGGGTGCTGTTCGGGTTCGGCTACAACGACACCACCAACGCCTTCAAAGGCTACCGGGCGGAGGTCGTCCGGGGCTGCGAGCCGCTCATCTCCCCGCACTTCAACCTCACCGTCGAGCTGCCGCTCAAGGCGCTGGTGCGCGGCTACAGCCACCGCGTGCTACCGATCACGTGGCGCAACCGGAAGAGCGGCACGAGCAGCCTCCGGCTCGACGAGCAGGGGTCGCGGTACCTCTTCATCGTGCTGCACGTCTGGCTCGAGCGTCTGCTCACCAAAGGGGACTATCGGCGGGCACCGGGCGAGCACTTCGAGCCCTGGGACGCGCGCACCTCCGAGCTCGAGCGCTCGGCCTGAGCCAATCGATGTCTCCCGCCGAACCTTCCCGGCTCGACGCCGGCCTCGATCGTCTCTACGCCGCGCGCTTTCCGGAAGCCGAGCGACGGGCGCGCGGCCAGCTCTGGCAGACGCTCTGCGACGGCTTCTTCGCGCGCTACGTGCCGCCGGGAGGCACGGTCCTCGACCTGGGCGCGGGGTACTGCGACTTCATCAACCACGTGCGCGCCGCCCGGCGCATCGCGATCGATCTGAACCCGGAGACCCCAGGTGCCGCGGCACCCGGCGTCGAGGTGCTCTCGCTGCCGCTCCCCGCGCTCGGGTCGGCGGTGGCACCCGGCTCCGTCGATCTGGCCTTCGCCAGCAACGTCTTCGAGCACCTGCGGAGCCCGGACGCGCTCCTCGAGGTACTCGGTGCGGTGCGCGTGGCGCTGCGGCCGGGAGGGCGACTCATCGTGCTGCAACCCAACGTCCGGCTGGTCGGCGGACGGTTCTGGGACTTCTTCGATCACACGCTGCCGCTCACCGAGCGGGGGATGGCCGAGGCGCTGACGCTCGCCGGGTTCCGCGTCGCCGAGTGCCGCGCGCGGTTCCTTCCCTATACGACCAAGAGCCGGCTGCCGCAGGCGTCGTTCCTCGTGCGCCTCTACCTGGCACTTCCCCCCGCCCAGTGGCTCATGGGGAAACAGATGCTGGTCGTCGCCGAACGGCCCGGCTGACGTACGCGCTCAGTGGGCGGACGCCACCGGCGCGGCCGGGGGTGTCACCAGGAACAGCCGCTGGGCGCCCTCGCGCGCGACCAGCATCAGCGCCGGGTGTCCGGGCTCGGGGGCCGGCGGCGCACTCCAGGCCGCCTGCTCGCTGGCGTTCATCCGTAACATGTGGACCCACACCAGTCCGAGTCCGGTGCTCTCCACGAGATGGTCGAGCGCTGGTTGGGCCGGAAGGCGGGCCGCCTCGGCCATGCGCTCGGGGAAGGCGGCGGGCCAGTAGCTCGCGTACCCGTTCAGGACGGGGCGCTGGTGGGTGATGGCGTGGAACATCGCGAGCGCATGCGAGGTCGGGTCGAGCCCGTCGACGCCGACCGGCAGCTCGAGAACCGGCGCCCGCGAGGCCGCGAGGATCGGGACGAAGGTCGGCGGGATGATGGGGGTGGCTTGCAGGCGGTAGCTCGTCGGCATGACCGCCGGCGCTCCGAAGCCCTCCCAGTAGGAGCCGGCGTAGGCGCGGTAGACGAAGGCGACCGCGCCCATCGCGAGTGCGGTGGAGACCACCAGCTCCAGCGCGCGGCGTCGCACCGCCATGTGGAGCAGGGCCACGATCTCGCCGAACGCGACCCCCGACAACATGCCGAGTCCGACCAGCCCGGCGACGCCCAGCCGGCTCGGGACGCGGATGGCCTGCAGCGCCGGCACCCATTGCAGGGCGTAGCCGATGGGCGTCGTCCAGGCACGCCCGGCGAAGAAGACCAGCGGAGTCAAGGACAGCAGGCCCCCCACCACCGTCCAGAGTGCGCCCTGGGTCCAGCCTCCGGGACTCGGCGGGCGGGCGCCCAGCCGCCGCCGCCAGAGGAGGGCGACGAGGCCCAGCGGCACCACCGTCATCGCGGCCGGCGTGATGAGGAAGGGAATCGGGCCGTGGAGCAGCCGCGCCGGGAGAAATGAGGGATAGCTCCCCTCGGTCACCGTCCACTTGGTCTGGGTCGCCAGCGCGGGGTTCTCGGCCTTGACGATCGTGTACCCCCGGTACACCGGGAGCAGTACCAGCACGGCGAGGCCGAGCACGGTGATCAAGCGGACCGACGCGCCCCGCGTGCGGCGGCGCAGCAGAAGGAGCGCGGCGAGGACGCCGACGGCCGCCACGACCACCGGCGCGACGTAGACCAGGTCGACGAGACATTGGAGCGCGATCAACGGCACCAGCCAGAGCGCCGATCGAAACGTGTGCAGGCGCGTCGACGCCACGAACGCGATCAGCGGGATGCCGTAGAACGGCGCCCAGTGCGGGGCGGTGGGGACGAATCCCCAGATCAGCCATTGGTTGAGCACGACGGTCGTCGCACCGACAATCCCGGCCAGGTCGGATCCGGTCCAGCGTTGGACGACCCAGTGGACGGCCGCGCCCGTGAGGGCCAGGCCCAGGATGAACGTGACGTTGAGGGCCAGGCCGGGATTGCCCGTCGCGAGGAAGACCGGCGCGAACAGCGGCAGCGCCCCGATCCCCGCCGGACCATAGAAGAACGTGTGGGACGCGGGGTAGTAGATCCCGCCGTCGCCGAAGGGGATGGCGCCGACCAGCGCGCGGCTCTCGTGCCCGAGCGCCCACGCCGAGTAGTACATGTCGAACATGCACGACAGCCGCGCCATCGGCATCGCGGACCAGAGCGACGCCCCGAGCGGCCAGGTGAGCCACACGATCAGACCGACGTAGCCGACGAGCAGCGCGAGCGCGTGGGGGATCCCTCTTGCATGCAGCTGGCTCCGCATCGTGCCGTCGTCTGACACATCCGGACCGGACCGCGCAAAAGGTCTCGGCGACCGCACGGGTTCGCTTGGCAGGCGGACCAGGAAGCAGATAAACGCTGGGCCGCCGCCGTGTGGTGCCCGCCTTCATGGCGCTGATCCGCCCTCCGAGCCGGTCCCCCCTCTGGGTGTGGGCCAAGGTCGCCGTCTGCCTGCTCGTGCTCGACCTGCTGCTGTTCCGCTGGGGCCTGCTGTGGCGCCTCTCACCCACGCTGCCGCAGGCGGACCCGACCACGTGGGGACTCCTGTACGACGCCGCCCGGCAGCTGGAGGCACCGTCGCCGGCGCTGCCGCCGGCCGTCGTCGTGGGCAGCTCGGTCCTCTTCCTGGGGATTGACGGTGCCCAACTCGAGACGTCGCTGCGCGCGCAGGGCGCCGCCACCGACGTGCAGCTGCTCACCACCTTCGGGTCGAGCGCGACCGACTCCGCGCTGCTCGCCTGGCGGGCGCTCGGGCAGAAGCCGTGGCTCGTGGTCTACGCCGCCGCGTCGCGCGACTTCCAGCGGAGCGCGGCACTGGACACCCCGGTCTCCCGCCTCTACGACGACGCCTCCGAGGACGTTCCCGTCCTCGCGCCGGCCAGCGTGGGCGCCTGGGTCGAGCGCTGGGTGAAGCGCGGCTGGGGACTCTACCGCTATCGGTACTTCCTGCGCCGGACGCTGCTCGCCGCCGCGGACGCCTACGTCCCGGCGGTCGGGCGTGCGCTCGGCTCGCCACCGCCGACCTTCCGGCCGCCGCCCGGCACGCTCCCGGCGGCCGAGCCTGCCGGCGACACGTCGTCGTTGCCGCCGGAGGCGACCCTGCGCTTCCATTCCAACCGGATCACGGCGTCGTCGTACGCGCTCTGGGAGCACTGGCGCGAGAGCCGCCGCTTCGAGGACTACGCCGCGTGGATGCGCGCCAGCCAGAATGCGGCGCTCACCCAGTACGCGACCGAGACGCTGGGAACGTACGGTCCCGAGGGCAATCCGCAGGCCGCGTCC
>JACXTT010013995.1_pt1 | contig 10527 bp, 11 predicted proteins | sample 9270951 | NCBI WGS metagenome assembly JACXTT01 (sample SAMN15532306, study PRJNA645909) | rock metagenome | isolation source: weathered quartz diorite | place: Puerto Rico | collected 2017-06-21
TGCCGAAGGACGCCGAGGAGGCGGTGCGCTGGTATCGGCGGGCCGCGGAGCAGGGGCTGGCCCCCGCCCAGTACCCGCTGGGCCTCCGCTACGCGAATGGCGACGGAGTGACGCGAGACTTCTCCGAGGCCGCCGCCTGGTACCGTCGAGCCGCCGAGCAGGGCGTGGCCTTCGCGCAGTTCAACCTCGGCGTGCGTTACGCCAACGGCCAGGGCGTCGAGCGCGATCCGGTGCAGGCCTACCTCTGGTTCAGCGTGGCGTCGCGAAACCTGCTCGGCAGAGAGGCCGAGACGGCGCGGCACGCGCGCGATGTCCTCAGGAGCACGATGACGCCGGAGCAGGTGAAGCGCGGGGAGGAGCTGGCCCAGTCGTGGCAAGCCAAGCCCGAGCGCCCCGGGGAGACCGCGGCTACGCCTCGAAGGTGATGTCCTGCGCGCCCTCCCAGCAGAGGAGCCGCCCCACTTCGGGCAGCCGCTCGCGTCCTTCCACGATCGTGAGGAAGTGGTTGCCGGCCAGCGGGCCCTTCACGCTCCCGAATCGGGTGATCCCGTACGGGAACAGGATCTCGGTCTCGCTGGCGCCGGCGGGATAGAAGAGCACCGCGCCGGGCGCCGGCTCACCCGTCGCGTTCTCGGGTCCCACGCCCAGGTCGAAGTCGCCGAGCGGGATCCAGCCGGCCTCCCCGCTCCAGCGCGCCTGGATCAGTCGTCGCCGGAACGGGAGGAGTCGGCGGAACGCGGCGCAGGTGCGGGGCGCCGCGGTATCTTCCCAGCGCGCGACGAAGCCCAGTGTTCCCACCTGCACGCGGATCGTCGCAGACGGTGGCACCGTCGTCTCCCTCGCGCGCGCTCAGCGACGCCGGGTCTTACGCGACGCGACACGGCCGGCGCGCGCCTTGCCGCCCGCCTTCGCCCGCGTCCGCTCGGGCAGCACCGCGATCGCCTCGATCTCGATGAGGAGGTCGGGCCGGACGAACTGGGAGATCTCGATCAGCGTGCTGGCCGGGCGGCTCGCACCGAAGTAGTCTTTTCGAACGGTGTTTACAGCTGCCCGGTCACCTACGTTCTTCAGGTAGACCGTCACCTTGCAGACGTCCGCGAACGTAGCGCCGGCCGCGGCCAGGCAGCGCTTGATGTTCTCGTGCGCCTGCCGCGTCTGGGCCACGATGTCGTTGCCGCCCACCGTGCGGCCCTGGTCGTCGCTCGCCACGCAGCCCGAGACGAACACCAGCCGTCCCGCGCGGACCACGTGAACGAAGTGGCTGATGGGCTCGGGCATGCCCGGGACCCAGATCTCTTCCCGATGAGCGGCGATGGCCATCGTGTCCTCCTCCAGTGGGGTGGCGTCGCCCGGCGATTATTCTCCGAGGGGGCCGAGCGGTCAAGGCGCGTCGACGGATGGTAAGCGTGCTGACACCGGCTGTCAGCCGCGCGCCGCGGCGTCGTGGGAAACGCCCCGATTCTGAGCGAATTCGGAGCGCACGCGGCTGGTCCGAGTCTTGCTGATTTCCCACGCCATGCTGACCCGACTCGCCCCCGCTGCGCTCGCGTTCTTGCTGCTGCTCGCCACCGCCGCGCCCCTCGGGGCCCAGACCCTCGACCCCGCCTCGGCCGACGCCCTCGCCACCACCCTCCGCCTGCTGGCCGACCCCGCCGCGCGCGGCCACATCATCGCCACCGATCCCAACGCTGCGGAGATCGACAAGCAGGTGCAGGGTATGGCCGGCTCCTCCGCGCTCGCCCAGGAGGTCTACGGGCTCGCGGCGGAGGTCTTCGCCGACCTGGCCCGCAGCTCGGGGGGCGACACCAAGCGGATGACCGATGCGCTCGATCTCGCCAAGTCCGACCCGGCCGGCTTCGCCGCGATGCTGCGGCCGGAGACCCTCGAGCGGCTCCGGGCGCTGTCCACCAAGATCTCCGACGCGCAGCGCTGAGCCCCGCCTGATGGCCATGGACCAGATCAACCTGCTGAAGGGACGGATGGCGGAGGCCCTCGTCGAGGGCGTCTTCAAGCGCGCGCGGTACACGGTCGCGCGCGTGGGACGCGAGACCCAGATGCCGGCGCTGATCAGGACCGGGCGTGCGGAGTTTATGCCGGACTTCGTGGTCTGGCGCACCCTCGACGAGCCGAGCCTCGGGCATCATTCCTATCGGCTGCTCGCCATCGAGGTGAAGTACCGCGCCGACCTCGAGGACTACCTGCGCCGGGGCTCGCCGTCCTGGTCGGCGGAGCTGGCCCAGCAGTGGCCCGAGCTCTACGAGATCATCGTGACCGACCGCCCCGACCCCGGCCGCTCGTGCTTCCAGGCCGTCCACGTGTCGGCTTGGTCCGACGCCGCGCCGCCCGACACGCTCGATCTGCACCTCGTGCCCGGGCTCGACATCTACCGGCGGACGGTGGAGGAGTACGAGGGCCTGGTACGGGAGATCTTCCCGATCCTGGGCTCACGGAGCGGGACGGCCCGGAGTGGCGCCGGCGACTGCGGGCACAAGCCGCCGACGCGGATGGCGGGGCGAGGTGAGCGGCGAGGCCACGGGCAGCCGCGGCCGGCGGCCGCCCCGTCTTACTTCCCGTTCAACCCCAGCGAGCACCGGCACGGCGTGAGCGAGTAGCGCAGCCCCGACGTCTCGGTCACGCTCGCGGCCTGCCAGCCCGAGAGCAGCGAGTAGCCAATCCGGAAGTAGTGATCGGTCCCTTCCAGCCCCACGCTCTGGCCGTTCACCAGGTAGCGCGCGCGGCACGTCGTGCCACCCAGCAGGCTGGGCCCACAGGTCAGCGCGGTGACCTGTACCGCGGTGCGCGCCGCCAGCATCTCGCGGTCGGCCGCCTTCAGCACGCGGGCCATCCGGCGCACGTGCTTGGCCCTCACGTGGCTCTCGATCGCCTCGCGCGCGCCGTCGAGCGTCATGCACGACCGCGCGAAGCGGGCCGCGTGAAAGCCGATCACGCCGAGCGCGGCCGCGAGCAGGACGAGCAGCAGGCCTCGGACCACGGAGGTCGGTTTGAGAGCCCAAGCGGAGCGGGCGGGTGCACTGACCGCTACTCTAGCCAAGTAACGCCTCCTGGAGCGCGAGGCCGGTGAATGGATCGATCAGGGACTGGCTTTCGCGCTTGAACGGAAACCACGCCAGACGCGCCTTCTCGAACGACGGCTCGTGGACCGCGGCAGCTTTCACCGCGTCCGGGGTGCGGGCCTTGCCGGCGGCGACGAAGCGCGCCAGCAGCACGGCGTCCTCAGCGTCGTAGAAGCAGCCGTGCACCGCGGGCCGCTCGCCGGTCCACAGCCGGTAGACCGGCGGCTTCGCGGTCAAGCGCGTTGCCAGATCGTCGAGCGCCTTGAGCCGGCGGTAGCGGAACGCGGGCACGCACGGATGATCGTCGGCGCCAGGGGCCGCCGGATCGAGGAGCCAGAACGGCAGGTACATCGTGTCGTCCGCCTTCCGCCCGTCAACGGCGCCGGCCGCGGCGTCGGGCGCGCCCGCGGCGATCACGGCCGCGATCTCGTGAGCGGTCTCGGTCATGTCGACCCCGTGGATCTGCCAGGCCCGCTGACACGAGGCGCAATAGAAGATCACGTCGTCGGGCTCGACGGGCAGATCCCAGCCGCAGTTCGGGCAGACGAGCGGCCGAAGCCCGACGGTCCGCTGCTCACCGGCGGCGCCGCGCTCGAGCGCGTCGTAGAGGGCCACCGGCGCGCGGGGCTGCACGATGGACTCGGCGACCGCGTCGACGATGGTGAGCCACTCCTGGCCGCCCTGCGCGAGCTCGACCACCCAGAACGGGAAGTAGATCACCGACAGGATGCGTCCGAGGACCTGGCGGTAGACGACGTGCTCGAACCCGCGCGCGGCCAGGCCCTTGGTCATGGCCGCGGCGTCGTCCATCTGCACCGCCACGATCTTGCCCAGCTCCGCCAGCGCCTCGCGGCGGAACAGCGAGACCCGCAGGGTCTGGGTGCGCACGCCGAGCGAGAACATGCCGAGGCCGGGGAGGTCGGCGGCCGGGAAGCTCGTCTCCACATAGCGGTCGAGGAACTGCACGGGTGCTCCCGGCGCCGTCGGAGACGAGGCTCGCGCCGTCGCCAGAAGCACCGTCTGCTCGAGTGAGCGCTCGGGCGGCGTCGCGGCGCCGAGGAAGTCCCGCACCGCGTCGCCGGCGCGGCGGCCGAGTAGGAGATCGGCACCCCAGCCGAGCACGGAGCCCAGCGGAATCTCGACCTCGGGCCGGTCGGTATCCCGGTGGGCGCCGCCCACGAGCATCGATGGGAGCGCGGGGCTCTCGGGCGCCGGCTTCGGCGGCACGTCCTGCCACTGGAAGTCGTGGCCGGTCAGCCGGTAGAACGGGACGAAGTAGAGCTGGGTGCGCGCCACGCGCGCCTCGAGGCGGCCGGTGCGTGCCGCGGCCCCCGCGACGTCCGCCTTCACCTTGGGCGCGACCCAGTAGCTCAGCACCTGCTTGCGGCCGGTGACGAGCAGGTTGGAGCGGCAGCTCGGGCAGCGGATCGCGTTGGCCCCTTCGGAGAAGTCGAGGGGGCCGCCGCAGTTCGGGCACTCGGTGGAGACGACGAGCTGACTCATTCATTCCACTCCGTCGAGCGGCCGCGAGGGCCGCCTTCCGACGTCAGCTACCGGATACCGCCTGGCCGCACGAGGCGCAGAAGCGCGCGCCCGCCGGCAGCTCCGCCTGGCAGCGCGTGCAGCGCGCCACGGTCACGATCTGGCGGCCGCAGCGCGGGCAGAAGCGGCTGTCCGCGGCGATCGTGGTCTGGCAGCCGGGGCAGGCGATCGTCGCCGCGGCGGGCGCCGTGCCCACGCTCTTGGCCAGCATGTCCGGCATCATCATGCCCAGGCCCGCGCCGACCCCGACCCCGACGCCGGCGGCCGCCCCGCCGCCAAGGGCACCCCCGCTCTGGATGGCCGCGTCGCCCATGGCCTTGGCCGCCTTGAACTTGAGGAAGCGGTCGAGATCGCCGACCGCACCCATGCTCGAGCGCTCGTCGATCATGCGCTCGACCTCCTCGGGCGGCGTGATGCGGTTGATGTAGAAGTCCACCATCTCGGAGCCGTACTTGCGGAACTCCTCGGCCAGGCGCGTCTTCAGCGCGGTTGCCATCTCGTCGTAGTGCTGGGGCAGGTCGAAGAGGCTCTGCACGGTCTCACCGAGGAAGTCGTTGAGGCGCGCCACGATGACCTCGCGGAGGTAGTCCTCGATCTGGTCGGTGGTGTAGGAGCCCTGGGTGCCCACCAGGCTGTTCACGAAGAGCAGCGGCTGGGTGACCCGCATCGTGAAGCTGCCGAAGGCGCGCAGGCGGACGAGGCCGAGCTGGCTATCCTTGAAGGCCACCGGATCCTTCGTGCCCCAGCGCATGTTCGTGAACACCTTCAGGTTCACGAAGTAGACCTCGGCGCGGAACGGGCTCGTGAAGCCCCACGGCAGCGAGAGCAGCCGCGTGAGGATCGGCAGGTTCTGGGTCGAGAGCGTGTGCCGCCCGGGCCCGAGCACGTCGAGTCCCTGGCCATCGCGGAAGAACACCGCGGCCTGGTTCTCACGCACGATGAGCTGCGCCCCCATCTTGATGTCGCCCGAGCCCTCCTCGGGATAGCGGTGCACGATGCCGGTGCCGGTCTGATCGAACCACTCGATGACTTCCATCATGATCGGGGCCATGGGGATCTCCGTCCTAGTCCGCGTCGACGATGCGCCGGCGCTTGTCGAAGAGCTGCTCGAAGTCGTCGAGGGCCTCGGTCATGTGCCCGGCCGCGCTCTTGAGGGCCTCCGGGTCGGCCAGCGCCGCGCGCACCGCCTCCGCCTTGGCGCGGACCGCGCTGAGCACGTCGAACAGGCCCAGGTCGAAGGAGTAGAGCTGGTCCAGGACAGTGCCATCCACCCTGTGCAGATCGAAGAGCCCGGTGTAGCCGCGGCCGGCGAACTCGACGCTACGGCTCAGGCGCTCGAGGCGGCCGGCCAGGCGGTCGAGGCGCGGCAGCCCGGAGAGGGTGCCGGACTCGGCGAGGCGGGCCTTATCCTCCTCGAGGGCGCGGACCATGCGGTGCATCTCCTCGACGAGGCGCATCCGGACCTGCTTGTCAGTGGTCCGGGCGTTCTCGCGGTCCTGGTAGCCGGAGACCCCGGGAACGAAGCGGACCAGACGCTCCAGGCGGGTGGCGACGCTGACAGCCATGCTCGGCCTCCTCTCGCTGGGCCCGGGCAGAGGCGGGCCAGCCGGAGGGGGTGTGCAATCGGATTGCCATCGGAAACATCGGGTAAGCCAAAGAATCTACTGCGAAGCGTGGATCGAGACCGCCCCGAGCCCTAGCCTGCTGTGTCAGTCTGCTGACACTTCTTGGCTGCCTTTGGCGCCCCGCAGGTCGCCTGGTAACGGGCCGGCCGGGAAGGAGACTAGCCCCGAAGTGGGCGGAGCTAGAGGGTGCGGAGGGCCTCGGTGACCGGGATGCGCGCCGAGCGCACCGCCGGCGGCAGGCCGCCCAGGGCGCCGATCACCAGCGCCCACACGATGCCGCGGGCGAGCAGCGTGGGGGTCACGCGGAAGTCGAAGGCCACCTGCGAGAACGTGTTGAAGTTGAGCGTGGAGAGCGTGGCCCCGTCGCAGTAGACGTAGGCGAGGGCACCGCCCACCGCGCCGCCCAGCAGCGCGAGCAGGAGCGCCTCGATCATCACCGAGACCACCACCGGCGCGCCGCCGAAGCCGATCGCGCGCAGGGTCGCGATCTCCACCTGGCGGCTGGCGATGGCCGAGTACATGCAGTTGAGCGCCCCGAACGTGGCGCCCACCGCCATGAACGTGCTCACGGTGTAGCCGAGCACGTTGATGAGGTTGGAGAGGACCGTCGCCTGCTTGGCATAGTACTCGGGCTCACGCAGCACGTTGATCGAGAAACGCGGGTCGCGGCTGACCGAGTCGCGGAAGGCGGCCAGGCCGCCGTCCGAGCCGTCGGCGAGCCGCGCGGTGACCGACTGATACCCGGTGCGCCGGAAGGCGGACATCGCCACCTCGGCGTCGGCCCAGATCTCCGACTCGTGCACGTCGCCGCCGCTCTCGAAGATGCCGACCACCGTCCAGTCGCTGTCCCGAAACGCAATGCGGGAGCCCACGGTCAGGCCCGCGAACTGGGCCGCCGCCTTCCGCCCCACGATCACCTCGCGCACGCCCGGCTCGAAGCGGCGCCCGTCGATCAGCCGCGCCTCGCTCCGGATGGCGAAGGCGGCCCGCTGCACGCCGCGGAACGGCACGTTGTTGGGATTGCTCTCGCCCTTGCGCGGAAGGTCCACCATGACCACGAGCTCGGCGGAGGCCTGCGGGCGGCCGTCGGCGTCGCGGGCCACGCCGGGCAGGGCGGCCAGCAGGGTGGCCTGGTCACGGTCGACCCCGCTCGACAGCTCCGCGTCGGAGCCGGCTCGCAACATGATCACGCGGTCGCCGCGGCCGGTGCTCGCCAGCGTGTGGCGGAAGCCCTCCGACATCGCGAGCACCGAGACCAGCACGCCCACGACGCCCGCGATGCCCACGACGACCACGAGCGACGGGCCCACTCGCTGCGGGAGATTTCGCAAGTTCATGAGCGTGATGGCCACTACCTGGGTCAGCGCGCGCATTACTGGTGGCCCGAGAGCGCGTCGATGATTTTCAGGCGGCGGGCCCGCCAGGCGGGGGGGAGGCCGACGCAGAGGGCGAGGGCGGTGGCGACCGCGGCGGCGAGGAGCCAGGTCTGGAGGCCGACGAAGAGCGGGGGAAAGCGACCGCCGGTGGCGCCGTTCAGCCCGGGCATCGCGGCCACCGCGGCGCCCATGCCGACCGAGCCGCCCAGCACCAGCAGCAGCACGGCCTCGGCCAGCACGAGCGCAGTGATCTTGCCGTCGGAGAAGCCGAGGGTCTTGAGGATGGCCAGCTCGGGGATGCGCTCGCGGATGGACTGGGCCATGGTGTTGCCGGTCAGGATCAGGATCGTGAAGAACACCGCGACGAGGATGCGGGTGACGAGCGCGCCGATGTCGCCGATCTGCTTGGCGAAGCCCACCGCGAATTCCTTCTCGGGCTGCGTCTTGGTCTCGTCGGGCGAATTCATGAACAGCGTGTCGATGGTCGCCGAGATCCCGCGGGCTTGGCTGGAGTCGGCGATGCGGATGATGTACCAGCCGGTCTTGCCGCGCCCGGTCTGCCGCGCCTCGTCGAAGTAGGCCACGTTGATCAGGACCATGTCGGTGTTGCCCCGCACCGCCGGGTCGTCCGCGTCGATGATCCCGACGAGGTCGAACTCCCAGTTGAGGCTGCCGTCGGTCTTGGGATGGATCTCGGAGCTGATCGGCAGCTTCTGCCCGACCGTCCAGCCGAAGCGATCCACCAGCCGCTGGCCGGCCAGCGCGCCGGTGCGGGTCTTGATGAAGGCCTCCCGCTGCGCGCGCGGCACCGTGAACTCCGGGTACAGGTCGAGATAGCGCGCGGGATCCACCGCGAAGACCGGGAAGGCGTTGGACTCGTTCTGGTACTTGGCCCCGAACCAGTCCGCGCAGGCCACCCCGATCACGCCCGGCACTTGCTCGATGCGCCGCTGGTAGGCCATCGGCAGCGGCTCGATGATGGAGTAGCGCGCGGTCGTGAGCAGGCGCTTGGCGTCGGCCGAGTCCGCGCCCGACTCGAAGGCCACCTCGACCGCCTGCAGGAGGCCGAAGAGGGCGAACGCGACGACGATGGACAGCAGGGTGAGAGTGGTGCGCGTCTTCCTGCGGAAGAGCCCGGCCCAGAGCAGCGGGAGATATCTCACGCCGGCACCGGCTCCGCGGTCATCGTCCCCTTGTCGAGGTGCACGCGGCGGCGCGCGTACTCCGCCGCCTTCGGGTCGTGGGTGACCATCACCACCGTCTTGCCGTGGTCGCGATTCAGCATCTGGATCAGGCGCAGCACCTCGTCGGCGGTGGTCCGGTCGAGGTCGCCGGTCGGCTCGTCGCAGACCAGCAGGGTGGGGTCCGAGACGATGGCCCGCGCGATGGCCACGCGCTGCTCCTGCCCACCCGACAGCTCCTTCGGCTTGTGCCGCGCCCGGTCGGCGAGGCCCACCAGCGTGAGCGCGATGTGGGCGCGCCGCCGCCGCTCCGCCGCGGGCAGGTCGGTCAAGAGCAGCGGCAGCTCCACGTTCCGCTGCGCGGAGAGCGCGGGCAGCAGGTTGTAGAACTGGAAGACGAAGCCCACGTGGGCGGCGCGCCACGCGGCCAGCTCGGTCCCGCTCAGCCGATCGATGCGACGGCCCGCGACCACGATGCTCCCGCCGGTCGGGATGTCGAGCCCGCCGATCAGGTTGAGGAGCGTGGTCTTGCCGGAGCCCGACGGCCCCATGAGGGCCACGAAGTCACCGGCCGCGATGTCGAGATCGATGCCGTGCAGGACCTCGATGCGCTCGCGCCCACGATGGTAGACCTTGGTGACGTCGCGGATCTCGACGAGGCTCACTTGGACTCCGCCGGCCGCACCGCTTGGCCGTCCTTGAGGGCGGCGGGCGGGGCCAAGACCACCTGCTCCCCGTCGCGCAGCCCGCTCACCACCCGGCGCTGGCCGCCCGCGTCGGCGCCGAGCGTGACGCTCCGCCGCTCCGCCTTGCCGCCGGCGTAGACGAACACGATCGCACCGGCGCCCTCGGTGCGCACGGCGTCGGGTGGCACCAGCACGCCCGGCGCGGCGGGCGCGGGCGTGCCGCCGACCGCCTTCGGCTCGAGGAAGCCCACTCGCACGCCCATGTCGGGCACGATCCGCGGATCCTTCTCCTTGATCGCGATGCGCACCTTCACGGTGGCCTTGGTGCGATCGGCGGTCGGGATGATCGCGATCACCTCACCCGGGATGCGCCAGTCCGGGTACGCGTTGAGCGTGGCCTCGACCGGCTGTCCGGCGGTGACGCGGTTGATGTAGGACTCGTTGACGTCCACCTGGATCTCGAGCGAGTCCATGTCCACGATCGTGCCGATCCCGGTGCGCGTGAAGCCGCCGCCCGCCGAGATCGGCGAGATCATCTCCCCGGGCTGCGCCGACTTCGCGATCACCACACCGCCGAACGGCGCGCGGATCACCGTGTTGTCGAGCTGCACCTGGGCGACCGAGACCGACTCCTGGGCGACCCGGATCTGCTCCTGGATGTTCGCGAGGCGGGCGCGCAGCATGTCGCGCTGGGCGAGCGCCGCGTCGAGGCTCTGCGGGCTCACGAGCCGGCGGTCGTACAACTCCTGCTGGCGCGTGTAGTCTCGCTCGGCCTGCTCGAGCTGGGCCCGCACCTCTGCGAGCTGCGAGCGCGCCGCCACCAGCTGGGCGCGCGCGAGCCCGAGCTGCGCCTGGGCCTCGGTGTCGTCCAGGCGGGCCAGCACCGCTCCCTCGCGCACGCGCATGCCCTCTTCGATCAGGACCTCGGTCACCTTTCCGGTGATCTTGGCCGAGACGGTGGCCTGTCGTCGCGCGGTCACGTAGCCGCTGGCGTCGAGCACCGAGCCCGGCCCCGCCGGCCCCGCCGCGCGCGCCACCGCGAG
>JACXTT010013996.1_pt1 | contig 10527 bp, 10 predicted proteins | sample 9270951 | NCBI WGS metagenome assembly JACXTT01 (sample SAMN15532306, study PRJNA645909) | rock metagenome | isolation source: weathered quartz diorite | place: Puerto Rico | collected 2017-06-21
CACCTTCCCCACGACCTGGGACGAGCTCACCGTAGCGGCCGGCAAGCTGAAGGGAACCGGCAAGCCGATCTCACAGACCGACGGCCACGCCTACGGCGACTCGCTGACCATGTGGAATCCAGTGCTCTGGGGCTTCGGCGGTAAAGAGGTGAATGCCGACGGCAAGACGGTCGCCATCAACTCCAAGGAGACCCGCGACGCCATCAGGTGGGCGCAGGGGGCGGTCCAGGCCGGGCTGGTGGTGCACCCGGAGTGGCTCGACCCCGACAACAACCAGGCCTATCACGCCAACCGCATCAGCGGGACGCTGAACGGAGCCAGCATCTACATCCGGGAGAAAATCGAGTTTCACAAGTACACGGACGTGACCAACAACGCCCCCATGCCCAGCGGTCCAAAGGGGACCTTCGCGATGAACCTGATCTTCAACCACGCGGTGATGAAGTGGTCGCCTGACGCCGAGACCGCCAAGGCGATGCTTCTCGCCCTGATGGAGAAGGACTCTTACCAGAAGTGGACGATGATCGCGGCCGGCTACAACGCCGGCCCGTTCGAGGCGCTCCACAACGACCCGGTCTTCGCGTCCGATCCCAAGCTGAAGGCCTTTCAGGACGTCGTGGCGCCGGGCAAGTGGCCGGGCTGGCCGGCACAGCCGAGCAAGAAGACCGCTCAGGCCCAGACGCAGTACATCGTGGCCGACATGTTCGCCAAGGCGCTAGCCAACGGCGGCACCGGTGACATGGATTCAGCAATCGCAGCGGCTGAGACGTCGCTGAAGGCGATCTTCGAGCGCCCCTAACGCTAGTTAACCTCGGCACTTAGGAGATGGGGACCGCGGTCCGGACAAGCGCGGGACCCGCCTGGCACCGGCGGCGCGTGCGGATCTTTGACCGCGAAGCGCCCCTCGGATATCTCCTGCTTGTGCCGACACTTCTCGTCCTGGGCATCTTCCTGCTCTACCCGTTCTTGTTCGGGATCTGGCTGTCGCTTACAGACTCCGAGCTCGGCAACGTGGGCGCCTTTATCGGCCTCGGCAACTACCGCTTTGAATGGACTAACACCGACGGCGTCTTTTACACAGCGGTCGTCAACACGTTCCTCTACACGGGGATCACCACCGTGTTCAAGCTGAGCCTCGGCCTGGTCATGGCGCTCTTGCTGAACCAGGCCTTCCGGTTCCGGCGCTTCGTGCGGGCGGCCCTGCTCCTTCCCTACATCATCCCGACCGTACTCAGCTATGAGGCCTGGAGGTGGATGTTCGACCCCACGTTCAGTGTCGTCAACTGGCTTCTGGTGCACACGCACCTGGCGGCATACCCCGGACCCAACTGGCTCGGCGTGCCCTTCAACGCGATGGTGTCGCTCATGATCGTGAACGTCTGGCGGGGCACGCCTTTTTATGCCATCGCCTTCCTGGCCGGCATGCAGGTCATCCCGCTCGACCTCTACGAGGCGGCGCGGGTCGACGGCGCCACGCGCTGGCAACAGTTCAGCAACATCACGTTGCCCATGCTGAGGCCGGTGCTGCTGGTCGTCCTTCTCCTCTCGACCATCCTGACCTTCGCCGACTTCCAGGGGCCGTTCGTGCTCACCAACGGGGCTCCCTACAACAGCACCCAGCTGCTGTCCATCTGGGCGTACCAGTGGGGCATTCCTGGGGGTGCCATCAGCCTGGGCGCCGCCATCTCCCTGGTGCTTTTTCCGCTACTCACGATCGTGGTCGCCGGCGTCCTCTTTTTGCTTCGGAGACCGGAGTAGATGGCGGCCGTGACGCGGCTCAAAGTCCGCAAACCGGTGACCGGTCCCATCGTCGGCGACAAGTTTGTCGGGCGGGCGATCCGGATCTACATTCCACTGTTCATCTTGCTGGTCGTGACGCTGTTCCCGTTTTATTGGATGGCGGTCACATCGTTCAAGTCGGCCTCCGAGCTGTTCGATTTCTCGGTCAGCCCGCTTTGGGTCCGGCAGCCCACCCTGGATTGGTACTGGCACCTGTTGACGCAGACCAACTTCCCGCGGTGGGCATTCAACACGGCGCTGGTGGCGACCGTCTCCACCTTCATTTCCCTCTTCTGCAGCATCCTGGCCGGCTACTCGCTCGCACGCCTGCGTTACCGCGGCGCCGATTCCATCGGTTGGGGAATCTTCGTCACATACCTGGTCCCCCCGACGCTGCTCTTCCTACCGCTCACCTTCGTCATCCGAGAGCTACACCTGTTCAACAACCTGTGGGCACTGATCCTCACCTACCCCACCTTCCTGATTCCCTTCTGCACGTGGATGCTCATGGGCTTCTTCAAAGGCATACCACGCGAGCTGGAAGAAGCGGCCCTGGTGGATGGCGCCACCCGCATCCAGGCCTTGCTTCGAGTCGCTATCCCACTGGCGCTCCCGGGCATCCTGGCCGCCGGACTCTTCGCCTTCACCCTCTCGTGGAACGAGTTCCTCTACGCACTGATCTTCATGAACGACAGTCTGGTCAAGACCATCCCAGTCGGCGTCACGCAGGAGCTGATCCATGGGGACGAGTTCTTTTGGGGCGAGCTTATGGCCGCCGCGCTTCTGGGCTCCGTCCCGGTCGCCGTGCTGTATTCGTTCTTCGTCGATTACTTCGTTGCGGGCATGACCGCGGGTGCTGTCAAGGGCTAGGTGTAGTTCCCAGAGCTAGGCCTACTTGACCACGCCCGCACCCAGGCCCCTGGCATAAGTGTCCGCAAAGAAAGCGCACAGCAAAGCCACCGGGGCCACGCCGAGCATGATCTCAGCGAATGTCGGCCCAGGGTCGTTGATGTCGACCAGGTTGCTGCCAACGTCCGCCATCAGCGTCGTGCTGCCGGGGTCGGAGACCAGGGTGAACGTATAGAGGTAGTCATTGAAAACGACCGCTACCGCGAAAAGACCGACCGCGGCCAGGGCGGGCATCGACAGCGGGAGGAGGACGTAGCGGAGCACCTGAAGCGGGCTCGCGCCCTCGGCTCGGGCAAGGTCCAGTACGTCGCTCGGAAGCCGGCTGAAGAACATCCAGAGGACCCAGGTGCCAAAGGGAATGACGAGGCTCGGATAAGTGACGATCAGCGCAAGTGAGTTCGTCAATTGCAGTCGAGCAAGCATCAGGGCGATGGGGAGAAAAAGGACACCGGGAGGGAGGAGATAGCTCGTGAACAGGCTCAGGGCAATGCCGCGCGACCGCCGCAGCCGGTGGTAGGCGAGCGCGAAGGCAGCCAGCGTGCTCGCCACCAGGCTGATCACTATCGTCACCCCGGTCACGACGGCCGTGTTGAGGACCAGCCTCCCGAAGTTCGGCGAACTGAGCAGTCCCCAGTAGTTCACGAGCGTAAAGTTGTCCGGCCACCAGGGGTTGCCGCTCACCAGTTGTTCTTTGCCGGCCTGCAGCGACGCCACCAGCATCCAGTAAAGGGGGAGGACGGCGAAGACGACCATTGCTCCCAGGAAGAGACCCCAACCGAGCCGGCGCACCGTCACTGGCGGATGACCGTACGCAGCATGTAGGCGAGAGCCAGCAGGTAGACGGGCAGCAGCGAGAAGGCGATCGCCGCACTGACGCCCAGGTCGCCGTCGCGGAGTGCGACCAGGAACGCCATGTGGGGGATGGTCTGCGTGTGGTTGGCCGGCCCGCCGTTGGTGAGGATGTGGATGATGGCGAAATCACCGAAGGTGCCCATGATCGACAGGACCGCGGCGAGTGCGAAGGCCGGCTTGAGCAAGGGCAGGATCACATGGACAAAGCGCTGCCAGGTCCGCGCGCCGTCGACCACTGCCGAGTCCAACACCTCGGTTGGAATTGAGCGCAGACCGGCCAGGAGCAAGACTACGAACAGTCCGACTCCGTGCCAGACGTTGACAGTGATCAGGCTGGCCATCGGCAGGGGGCCGAAGCTGCCGAGCCAGTCGATCCCGTCGCGACTGAAGCCCCAGGCCATCAGCGAGTAGTTGATGGCGCCGTGCACGTTGCTGAACAGGTAGTACCAGGCCATGGTGCCGGTGACAGTCGGGAAGATGAATGGGAGAAAGATCAGCGCGTACACGACCCGCCGGCCGGGAAACGGGCGCTCCAGGGCGAGGGCGAGCGCCATGCCTAGAGCGGCTTTTGCGCCAATGCTGACGAGGTTGTACGCAGTCGTGTTGACAAGGGCGTCGTGATACGTGCCCTGCTGGACGAGGTAGCCGAAGTTGGACAGCCCGACAAAGCTCCCGATCTCCCCGACCTGGGCGTTACTGACGCTGAACCACGTCTCGAGGCCGAGAGGAAAGGCAATGAACACCACCACGAAAAAGAGCGCCGGGCTCAGCAGCAGAAGCACCGGCCAAGACTTGCGTGCGATCCGCAACGGTGACGCCAGGCTACAACCCATTCTGCGCGTACGTCCAAGCCCCTGTGTTAGACCCGGGGTCGACTAGGATTTTCGCGTGGCGTCAGTCACCTACGAACACGTCACCAAGAAGTTCTCGGCCGACACCACGGCCGTCAACGACCTGAGCCTGGAGATAAGGGACACAGAGTTCATGGTCCTGGTCGGACCCTCCGGGTGCGGGAAGTCGACAGCCCTGCGTATGCTGGCCGGCCTCGAGGAAATCACTGCCGGCCAGATCAAGATCGACGACCAGGTCGTCAACGAGATGCCTCCCCGCGACCGGGACGTGGCCATGGTCTTTCAGTCCTACGCGCTGTACCCGCACATGACCGTATTCGACAACATGGCCTTTGGCCTGAAGATGCGGGGGAGCTCCAGGACCGAGATCGAAACTCGGGTCAAGGAGGCGGGCCGCATCCTCCGGCTGGATCAGCTGCTTGGCCGCAAGCCGCGTCAACTGTCCGGTGGCCAGCGGCAGCGCGTCGCCCTCGGCAGGGCCATCGTCCGTCAGCCTCGTGTGTTCCTGCTCGACGAGCCTCTGTCCAACCTGGACGCCATGCTTCGCGTCCAGACCCGCATCGAGCTGCAAAAGATGCACCAGCGGCTGGGCACTACCTTCATATATGTCACCCACGACCAGGTCGAGGCAATGACGATGGGCGACCGAATCGCGGTCATGAGGGACGGCGTTCTGCAGCAGGTGGCGCCGCCGCGGGAGATTTACGACCAGCCGGCGAACATGTACGTCGCCGGTTTCATCGGGAGCCCGCGCATGAACTTCCTACCGGTCACGATCTCCGACCACAAGGCCAAGGCGTCCGGTTTCGAGCTCGACCTGCCGAAGGCACCCGGCGTGGCGCGCGGCACGCTGGGCATCCGGCCCGAGCACCTTATGCCGAAAGTCTCTGCCGACGACGCCGTCATCGACCTCAAGGTCGAGGTGCTCGAAGTACTGGGCTCGGACCAGTACCTGTATGGCAGGGTCGGTTCGGACGACTTGATCGCGCGTGTCGATCCTGAGCTCAAGGTCAGCATCGGTGACCGTGTTCGATTGGGGTTCAACATGCAGCGGCTGCACCTCTTCGAGGCCGAGACCGACAAGGCCATTCTGTAGACATTGCGGGGGCGCCCGCTGCGGATCAGTGCTTGACGCGCCGCCTTTCGATCAGCTCGTCTGCATCGAACTCGGGAGACCGCACCCAGCGCAGCAGCCTTTGCTCGGCGGCGATGACCCGTTCGGCCGCCGCCGGCAGGTTGCTCGCGATCTCGATCGGGATCAGCAGCACACCGTGCTGGTCGGCATGGATGAGGTCGCCGGGGCTGACACGCAGCCCGCCCATCGTGACCGGCCGGCCCGCTGACTCCACTCGCACGTAGGCATGCGAGACCCCTGGCCCGCGGGCGAAGAAGTGGAAACCCATGGCTCGTGCTTCTTTCAGGTCGCGGACGCAGCCGTTCGTCACGCAGCCGGTGCACCCCAGGGCTCCGAAGATGGTGGCGTTCACCTCGCCCCAGAGCGACCCGTGGCCAGGCGGGTCGTCCAGGTCCTGCACCACCACTACTCGCGGGCCCGGAACGTCGCGCACGTGCCGATAAAGCGCGGTCTGGTCGCCGTTCACCCTGTGTTTAGCGCGGATGGTTCCCGACGCGGCATAGCCCACCATGGGCCCGAGCTCTGGGAAGAAGCAGCGGATGTCCATCGACATGTAGCCCTCGTCGCGCGGCCGGACCTGAAAAGTCTCGATGGCATTGCTCAGGGTGGGCGAGTCGAACTTCTTCAGCGCCTCCAGGATCGCGGGATCCAGGGGCGCGTCAGTACCCAGTTTTGGCGACCTCGCGCTCCCCGCCGCGCAGCGCCTCCAGCACGCGGGCTGCGCCGCTGCGCAAGAAGAGAGCGTCGTTGTCCACGTTGAGCATCCGGAACCCCGCCTCACGCCAGCGGATGGCCGTCTCTGGTCCTGCGCAGTGGATGCCGGCGATCAGGCCGCGACGTTCGCAGGCTTGCAGGATCGTCTCGATCAGGCGCTGGTGCTGGGGGCTGCTGGCGGTTGCGTCCGGCTTCATACCATGGGTGACGGCGAGGTCGTTGGGCCCGACATAGACCCCGTCCACGCCTGGCACCGCCAGGATCTCGTCGAGGGCCGCCATCCCCTCCACTGTCTCGATCATGACCACGCAGACGACCGCGCGGTCGGCGCTCTCCGGCCCGAAGCCGGTCGTCTGGAGCGCGGCCCGCGTCGGACCCCAGGAGCGGTAGCCCCGGGGTGGGTAGCGGCATGCACCGACTGCCCTGCGCGCCTCCTCCTCGGAGTTGACCATCGGCACGATCACGCCGTCCGCTCCGGCGTCGAGCGCCTTCATGATGTCGGACGGCTGGTTCCACGGCACCCTCACGAACGCCGGCGTCCCGGTGCCGGAGAGGGCCTGCAGCATGGGCAGCATCTGGTCGTATCCGATCACGCCGTGTTGCGTGTCGATGCAGACCCAGTCATAACCCGCCTTGCCCATCAATTCGGCCGCGAACGGGCTGGGGATGACGCACCAGCCGCCGACGGTCGGCTCGCCGCGGTCCCAGAGTTCGCGGAGCGTCACCTTCTCAGTCGAACCCCCAGCCTGACTCCGTTGACGACGTTGGACGGCTCCTCGCCGTCGAGCACCCGAACCAGGTTGTCGCGCACCACTTCCAGCACCCGTGCCTCCGCCTCCAACGTGGCGCCGCCGACATGCGGTGAGAGGAAGACGTTCTCCATGCGCCGAAGCGGATTGTTGGTTGGCGTCGGCTCCTGCTCGAATACATCCAGACCCGCGCCACCAAGGTGTCCCGACTCGAGCGCGGCGACGAGTGCCTTCTCATCCACCACGGGCCCGCGAGAGGCGTTGATCAGATACGCCCCCTTGGGCATTCGCGACAGTGCCTCGGCTTCGATGAGGTGGTGGGTCTCTTCGTTCAGAGGCAGGTGTACGCATACGACGTCGGCCTGCTCGAGCAAGTCTTCGAGCGAGACTCGCCGCACCCCGGCGAAGCTCCTCTCCACGACGTCGGCGTAAAGCACGCGAGAGCCGAAGGCAAGGAGACGAGTGGCCAGTGCAGAGCCCACGTTGCCCAGGCCCACGATGCCGACCGTGAGCGCGCCCAGCTCGCGTCCCAACATCTCGGGCTTGGGCCAGCCGCCGTCGCGCAGCCGCCGATCCCCCCAGGAGCCCCGGCGGATCAGGTTCAAGATGGCCATGACCGTCCAGTCAGCGACAGCGTCTCGGTTGTAGCCGGCAGCGTTCGCGACCGCGATTCCGAACTCCGCCGCGGCGCGGGCATCGATGACGTCATAGCCGACCGCGGGCATCTGGATGAGGAGGCAGCGCGTCATTCGTTGCAAGACCTCGCGCGGTAGGCGGTGGGCGTGACGTTTGTCTCCGATGACCAGCTCGGCGACGGAGCACTCCTCTAGCACCGCCTCAGGAGCAGGTGGGTCGGGAACGGTCACCACCTCGACCGCTTGATGGCCGGCCAGGAGGTCTTCGACCTGCTTTTTCGAATACGGAGACAAGCAGACGATGCGGGCGGGCACCGGCCGTCAGGCTATCACGCGGCGGGGTACGCTCGCGGCGAAGAAACGTCAGGAGGGTATGAGCATGGGTTCGATGACCAAGGTTGCCGTCGTCACTGGCGGCGGCACAGGTATTGGGCGGGCCGTGGCCCTTGCTCTCGCGGGGGAGGGGTACTCGGTCGTCGTGGCCGGCCGTCGAAAGGAACCCCTGGAGGTGGTGGTGGCAGAGGGGTCGAAACTGGGCGCGCGAATGCTCGGCGTGCCCACGGATGTCAGCGACCCGAAGTCCGTCAGGGCTCTTTTCGACAAGACGGTCGAAACGTTCGGGCGATTGGATCTCCTGTTCAACAACGCAGGTTCAGGAGCTCCGCCGGTACCCCTGGAAGACGTGAGCTTCGAGCAGTGGAAATCAGTCGTCGATGTGAATCTCACGGGCGTCTTTCTCTGCACGCAGGAAGCAATCAGGACCATGAAGAACCAGCAGCCTCGCGGGGGACGGATAGTCAACAACGGGTCCATATCCGCCCACGCTCCGAGGCCGAACTCTGCTCCATACACCGCGACGAAGCACGCGGTCACGGGCTTGACCAAGTCGACTTCGCTGGATGGCCGTAAGTACGACATCGCCTGTGGCCAGATCGACATCGGCAATGCTGCCACCGAAATGACGCAGGGCATGGTGAGGGGCGTCCCGCAAGCAAATGGGCAGATCGCGGTCGAGCCGCGCATTGAGCTCGAGCATGTGGCGCGGGCCGTCCTGTACATGGCCAGTCTTCCGCTCGAGGCCAACGTCCAGTTCATCACGGTGATGGCCACGAAGATGCCGTTCATTGGTCGGGGATAACATCGACGGCCGGAAGACGACGCGTTGAGTGAAAAGGTGCCAGACCATCCCCTGACTGGGGTTCGCGTGATCGAGGTCGGCATCTACATGGCCGGCCCTTTCTGCGCGATGCAGCTGGCTGACCTGGGCGCCGACGTGATCAAAGTGGAGAATCCCGAGGGTGGCGACATCGCCCGTGACTCTGCGCCCTTCCTGGACGGTGAGTCATCGCCTTTTCTGCGCCTGAATCGGAACAAGCGCTCGCTCGCGATCAACCTCAAGGCACCCGAAGGCAAGGAGGTGTTCCGCCAGCTCGTCCAGGGTGCGGATGTCGTGGTCGAGAACCTTCGGCCAGGAACGATGGGTGACCTCGAGCTCGACTACCAGCGGCTCTCGACGCTCAATCCGCGCCTGGTCTACGTCGCCGCCTCGGGTTGGGGGCAAACCGGTCCTTACTCGCAGCTGGCGGGGCTGGACATCATGGCCCAGGCGATGAGCGGGCTGATGTCGATCACGGGCGAGCCCAACGGCAACCCGGTCAAAGTCGGCGTTCCGATCTGCGACCTGGTCTGCGCGCTGTATGGCACGATCGGCGTCCTCTCGGCGCTGCGTGTGCGCGAGCGGACCGGCCGCGGGCAGTTCATTGACGTTTCGCTGTTCGAGTCGGGAGTGTCGCTGGAGGTGTGGGAAGCGGGGCGCTACTTCGCGACCAGGGAGATTCCAGGGCCACTGGGTTCAGCCCATCAAACCTCGGCGCCCTATCAGGCGGTCCGCGCCGCCGACGGCTACCTCACCGTCGGCGCCACGACACCACGCAACTGGCGGTCGTTCTGCGACGCGCTGGGCCACCCGGAGTGGGCGAGTGAGGAGCGCTTCAAAGACAACCCATCCCGGCACGCACGTCGGGACATCCTGATTCCGATGATCGAACAGGTGACGTCGCACAAGCCGCGGGCTCACTGGGTATCGCTGCTCCAGAAGGTGGGCGTGCCCTGCGCCGAGATCCGGACCTTCGATCAAGTGTTCAACGACGCGCAGCTTCAGGCTCGAGGCTTCTTCTGGAGCGGGTGGCATCCCAAGCTGGGCGACGTCGAGCAGATCGGCTCCCCGATCCATTTCTCGGATACGCCAGTGCGACAGTGGCGGGCTGGGCCAGGGCTGGGGGAGCACACTTCGGAAGTGCTGCGGTCGCTCGGGAGGACGGAGGCTGAGATCTCAGAGCTCAAGACCAAGGGGGTCCTGGGCGGGAGATGAGCGAACATGCGGCGCACCAGGCCGAGCCGGAGCTGCTCGAGGAGCGGCGCGGCGATGCGGGCCAAATCGTCTGGCTGACACTCAACCGCCCGCAGGCGCGCAACGCGCTCACGTTTGCGATGTACGAACGGATCGGGGAGATCTGCATCGAGGTCAACGCCGATCCGTCGGTCAGGACCGTCGTGTTCACAGGCGCCGGTGGGCGGCCGTTTGCCGGGGGCACCGACATCTCACAGTTTCGTGCCTTCGACAAAGCGGGAGACGCGCTCGCCTACGAGGAGCTGATGGACCGCGTGCTGGCTGCGCTGGAAAGCGTGCGGGTGCCGACGATCGCGGCCATCGCCGGGGCGTGCACCGGCGCTGGCGCCGGCATCGCGGCCGCCTGTGACCTCCGAATTTGCACCCCGTCGCTCAAGTTCGGGTTTCCGATCGCACGCACGGTCGGAAACACCCTGTCCATGGCCAACTTCGTGCGCCTGACGATGCTGATCGGCGCCGCGCGCGCCAAGGAGCTGATCTTCATGGCCCGGCT
>JACXTT010013997.1_pt1 | contig 10526 bp, 13 predicted proteins | sample 9270951 | NCBI WGS metagenome assembly JACXTT01 (sample SAMN15532306, study PRJNA645909) | rock metagenome | isolation source: weathered quartz diorite | place: Puerto Rico | collected 2017-06-21
GCCGGCGGTGGCGGCGGCGGTGCCCGTTCGGGTGGCGGCGGCGGCGGCCAGGTCATCAAGGTCGGCGGCGGCCGTGGTCCGGCCAAGCCACGTGGCGCCACCGGCGGCACCGGTGGACGGCCCGCTTCGCCCCATCGTTCGGGCGGTCGCGGCCGATAATTTTTTCGATCGCTGAAAAACCGGGCAGCTGCCCGGTTTTTTTACGTCCACCCGAAGACGGGGACTGGCGCTCGCCGCCTGTCACCGGTGTCGCTGCCGCCTGATCAAAAACTGGGCCGCGAAAGTCAGCACGTGCCAGCCCTCATCTTCGCTCCGGCCTGCCGCACAAAAAAATACTTGACTATGCAAGCATCTCGGATATACTTGAGCAATCAACTAACTTCCAGGCCGACGCCATGCTTACGACACCTACCGCCCCCAGTACCGACTTTATCCTTCGCCTCGCCAGCGTCCATGCCAGCTTCATCCGCCGCTTCGATGTCGCCCTGGGCCAGTATTTCGGCATCAGTTTCGGCGACTACCAGGTCTTGAACCATCTGGCCCGCGCCGAGGGCGGGCGGCTGCGCCGGGTCGACCTGGCCGAGCGCCTGGGATTGACGGCCTCGGGCGTGACGCGCAGCCTGCTGCCGCTGGAAAAGATCGGCCTGGTCACGCGCCAGCCCGATCCCAAGGATGCCCGGGTCGGATTCGCGGCCATCACCACGGTGGGCGAAGAGTTGCTCGTCAACTCCACCGTGACGGTCGACCAGGTCAGCCGTGAGCTGCTGCGCAAGGTGCCGGCCGATCAGCTGAGCGGCATGACGGGTTTGCTGGCCCTGCTGGGTACGGCGCCCGCAGGCAAAACCGCGGCATAGAAGTTGGCGCGGGCCGTGTGGGAGGAGCCGGCGAAAATCGGCTACGATACCGGCTTATTCCAACCGCATCGATTCTTCTCATGCCGAAATTTGCCGCCAACCTCAGCACGATGTTTGGCGAAACCAGCTTTCTCGACCGCTTCGCCACCGCCCGCCAGGCCGGTTTCGACGCCGTCGAGTTCCTGTTTCCCTATGCCTTCGACGCCGACGACATCGCCAACCGCCTGGCCCGCCAGGAGCAGCGCCTGGTGCTGTTCAATTTGCCGGCCGGCGACTGGACGGCGGGCGAGCGGGGTTTTGCCTGCGATCCCCGCCGCATCGGCGAGTTTCAGGACAGCGTGGGCCAGGCCCTCGAGTATGCCGATGAATTGCAGGTGAGCCAGTTGCACTGCATGGCCGGCAAGTTGCCGCCCAAGGTGACGGCGGAGCGGGCCCATGAGGTGTTCGTCGACAACCTGAAATTCGCCACTGCCGCCGCGCATGCACACCAGGTCCGCCTCTTGATCGAGCCGATCAACACCTACGATATTCCCGGCTATTTTTTGAGCGGCAGCAAGCAGGCCCTCGCCATCATCGACGAGGTGGGCGCCAACAATCTCCTGCTGCAATACGACATCTACCACATGCAGCGCATGGAAGGCGAACTGGCCGCCACCATCTCGGCCCAGCTTGCCCGCATCGGCCACATCCAGATTGCCGACAATCCGGGCCGGCACGAACCGGGCAGCGGCGAAATCAACTATGCCTTCCTGTTCCGCCTGCTCGACCAGCTGGGCTACCAGGGCTGGGTGGGATGCGAATATAATCCCGCTACCACCACGCTGGAAGGCCTGGGCTGGCGCGACCGCCTGGCCTGACCCGCCCCGTCACACTGCAAGGATGCCACGATGATTACCGGATTGCGCACCGTCAGCTACCCCGTCAAGGACCTCGCGGCCGCCAAGGCCTGGTACGCGGCCGTGCTGGAACACCCGCCCTATTTCGATGAAGTGTTTTATGTGGGCTTCGAAGTGGGCGGTTTCGAGCTGGGCCTGGTGCCCGATGGCGAACCGGGCGAAGCCGGTGCCACCGCCTTCTGGGGCACGACCGGCATCGAGACCGACATCGAGCGTATCGTCGGCCTGGGCGCGGCCATCGCGTCGCCCTTGACCGACGTGGGCGGCGGCATTCGCGTGGTCAGCCTGCGCGATCCCGATGGCAATTTGTTCGGCCTGATCGACAATCCCCATTTCGACCTGGCCAAGGTCCGCTGAGCCTGCTAATGGGCTTCGCAAACCAGTAGGTTGACGCGGAGCAAATTCCGCCCTGTCCACTGGTGCAAGATGCTTTCTGGCCGCGCCCGTCCGCGCGCCCGGAAAGGACTCATGCGCACCCCTCCCCTGTTTGCCGCCTTCCTGCTTGGCGTTTCCCTGCTGCTGGGCGGCTGCGCCGGCCCTGCCGTCAGCCTGCAGGAAGTGCGCGATTTTGCGGACCAGTCCGCCAAGCTGGGCACCTACAACGAGTTATCGATCCGCTACCGCGACACCTACGCCCGCGAACAGCTCTACCTGGCGCCCGCCGCCGACAAGCAGGGCAAGGAAACCGATGCGAAGCGGCGCGCCGTGGTGGAGGACTTTGTCAGCGCGCAAAAGGCCGTGGTGCTCTACATGCAGACCCTCAGCCTGCTGGCGGGCGAGGAGCGTTTCGACCTGGGCGAGCGCCTCGATGACCTGGGCAATGGCATCAAGGCCAATCTCGACAGCGGCCTCGACCAGCGCCACGTGCAAGCCTATACGGGCATGACGCGCCTGCTGACCCGGGTGATTGCCTCCGGCTACCAGAACCGCAGCGTGCAGACGATGGTGCGCGACGGCGACCGCGACCTGCAGACCCTGCTCGACGCGATGCTCACGCTCACCCGGCTCTATGCCAAGACCCACGAAAACGAAAAGAAAACCATCCTCGGCATTTTTGATGTGGAAATTCCCATGGCGGCCAGGCCGCAGGACCGCATGCTGGTGACCCTGGCCAAGGTGCATTATCTGAGCAAGGCGACCGAATACAAGATTCTCGACAAGCGCTACGAGCTGGCGGTGCAGGGCTTGACCAAGGTCTCGCTGGGCCACCAAAAATTGCGTGAGCACTTGAACGATCTGCCGGCGGCCGACATCAAGGCCATGATCGCCAGCTATGCCAAGGATTTGCAAGCCATCCGGCTGGGCCTGGCCGCGCCCTGAACCGCCCCATTTTTCCTGTCAGGTCAGAAAGAAGGACACCATGAGCGAAACCAATCCGGGCGGCGGCCTGTCCACGGCGGCCGAAGTGGAAGCGCTGGCCGACGGGCTGTCCGCCTGCGCGGACCAGTTGCATGCGCGCCTGATGAAGGAAATCAAGGCGCACAAAGGGGACTTCAGCGATGCCGAACAAGCCACTTTCCGCGCCCTCAATGACGACGAACAATTGCTGCGTCAGCGGGCCGACAGCCTCTATGCCGACGCCGCCACCCTGGTCGTCAAAGGCTTGCCGGAAGCCCAGGCCCACATCATCGCCCTGACCGCCGCGGCCGCCGAAAAAATCCGCGAGATCGGCATGATCGGCGAAGTGCTGGGCCTGGTGGGCGGCCTGCTGTCGCTGGCCGGCAGCGCCGCTTCGGGCAACCTGGGCGGCATCGTCGACGCCTTCGGCCAGGTGCGCACCCATCTGGCGGGCGTGGAAGCGCTGCGCCCGAAGCCCGCCACGCCTTGAATGGACGCGCACGCAAGCACGTTTTGGCGACGCCGTCTGATTCTTCCTCAAGCGTGCGTTCGTATTCACTGCGGCCCGATCGCGCTACACTGGAATCGTCAAACTGGCATCGAGGATTACCCATGAACGGCTTGCAACAGGATCAGCTCGCGCAGTTGCGCGCGATGCTAGAGCAGCGCCTGGCCACCCTCGCCCCGCAAGCGAGCCTGGCGGGCGCGGGCTACGCGCTCGCCGTCGACGAAGTGGAAACCTCGCCCGCGGACAAGGCAACGGTGCGCCTGCTCAACGATTTGGCCATGGAAGCGGCCGGCCACAATGCGGCCCAGATGGGCGTGCTCAAACACGCCTTGGCCAAATTCGACGACGACAGTTACGGGGAGTGCGAGGAATGCGGAAGTCCGATCGGGTTTTCGCGGCTGCAAGCGCGGCCTGAGGCGCGGCTGTGTATTGCTTGTCAGACGCGGGCAGAGCGGCGGTGACGCTGCTGCCTGTCCTGGTGCCCTCGTAAGCGAGCGACCGCGCCTCCACCTCAACACATATGCTGGCCCCCATTGATGGCAATGTTCGCCCCCGTGATAAATCCCGCGGACTCGGAGGCGAGATAGGCCACCAGCGCCGCCACCTCATCGACCTGGCCCAGCCGGCCGACCGGGATCGCGGGCAGGATCTGGCTTTCCATCACGTCGGCCGGAATCTTGTCGAGCATGCGGGTGCGCAGGTAGCCGGGCGAGACGGTGTTGACGGTGACCCCATGGCGCGCCACTTCAAGCGCCAGCGCTTTGGTGAAGCCATGCATACCCGCCTTGGCCGCCGCATAATTGCACTGGCCAAATGCGCCGCTCTGGGCGTTGACCGAGGAGATATTGATGATGCGGCCCCAGCGCTGCTCGACCATGGGTTCGATGGCTTGCTTGCTCATGTTGAAGACGCTGTCGAGATTGGTGCGCAGCACCGTGTGCCAGTCGTCGGCGGACATTTTGCGCAGGCTGCGGTCGCAGATGACACCGGCATTGTTGACGAGCACGTCGAGCCGCCCCGTCTCCGCCAGGACTTTTTGCACCATCCACTCCGTGTCCGCGTAATCGGCCACGTCGGCCTGGTACGCAAGGAAGCGGCAGCCTTCGTCGCGTTGGGCGGCCAGCCAGGCTTGGGGATTGCGGTTGGCCGCTGAATAGGTCGCCGCCACCTGGAACCCGGCACCGTGCAGACGCCTGCAAATGGCGGTGCCCAATCCGCCCATGCCTCCCGTTACCAGCGCCACCCTGGGTTGGTCCATGCCCCGTCTCCTTGAACTGTTGAGATCGCTGCGTCACCGCGCTGCGAAAAATCAAGTCTAGGAGAAGTAGAGCCTGAGTTTATTGAGGAATATCAAACACGCGGCGACTGCGGCCGCGTCCTACCCTCAATGGGTCAATAAATGGGGCTCGCTCAGGGGATCGAAGTCGACCCAGTCGCCATTGGCAATCGTGCCCTCGGCCTTTTCGATGTGATGGGCGCCGACCCGGCGCAAGGCCTCGACGGCCGCGCTTTCGTCGGCGCCCGGATCGAGCGCGACCGCCAGCAGCAGGCCGGATTTGCGCACCCGGTCTTGATTGTCGCCGCCGACCTCGCCCTCGCCCTTTTCCTTCATCTTTGAAAAGCTGAACAGCGAGCCTACGTGGGCGCCGACCAGGCCGCCCACGATGGCGCCCAGCGGTCCGGTGACGGGAGTGGTGGCTGCGCCCACTGCCGCGCCGACCGCGCCGCCCGCCGCAGCACCCTCTGCCACCCCTTCCGGCGTTTCCTTGGCGCCGGGAGAATGGACGTGGTCGCCCCCGATCGGGGTCATGTCATGCTGGCCGGGCTGATTCACAAAAAATCCGCTGATCTGCTGCTCACCAAAGCCGGCCTGCACCAGTTCCTGGCGGGCCCGGTCCAGTTCTTCCTGCAGTTGAAAGTGCCCCGCGATAATGGTAGACATGCTGCGTTCCTCCCCGTGTATGGAACGACAAGCATGCGCCACGCGCGCGGCGCACTCTGTACGCCAGCGTACGTACGATGTCCGCAGCCTGATTCGGCGCAAACTAGCGCCAGATGCCGTAGTTCACCGTGCCGGGATGGGGCGCTTGCTCATCTTGGTAGATCGGCTCGGCCGGCAGCGGCTCATCCTGCCAGTGGCGCGGATCGACCCGGTAATAGCGGGTAAACTCCCGGAACAGCTCAGGATGGCGCTCGGCCATCTGCCAGGGCTTCTCAAAGAAGGTCTCGGTGGCGACCGCAAAGAATTCGGCGGGGCTGGTGGCGCCGTAATGGTCGATCACGCTGTGCTGGCGCAAATAGGCGTCGGCGCGCAGAGCGGCGAAATCGCGCGACAGCACTTGCGACCAGCTTCTGTAGCTCGCCTGGCTGCCCAGATAGGGAGCGCCGTTGGTGCTGCCCGATTCGCTGTCGAGCTGATGGGCAAACTCGTGCAGTACCACGTTCTGGCCATCGTGCCAGTCGGCGGTGCCGCGCCGCACATGATCCCAGGACAGCACCACCCTGCCGTCGCCCCAGGATTCGCCCAGCAAGTCCTGGCGCGTCTCGGTCACCACGCCGGCCGCATCGATTTCGCGGCGCGGCACGAGAAAGGCGCCGGGATAGACGAGGATGGTGTGCAAGGCCGGAAATACCTTGCTCGGTCGGTTGAGCAGCAGCAAGCAGGCCTGGGCGGCAATGGTCAGCCGCATCTCCTCGGTAACTTCCAGGCCTTCGCAGCCGATAAATTTTTTCTGATGAAGAAACTGTTGCAGCAAGCGCAGCAACTGTTGCTGCAACTCGGGCGTCATGCGCTGATAGATGGGCAAGCTGCGGGCTATCGTCGCCACCGACGCCGCCGGCAAGGGCCGGGCCAGCGCCCGCCGCAGCCGCCACGCGGGCAGCAGCCACACCGCGACCCCCAGCGCCGCCAGCACGCCACTCCAGATCCAGCCTTCCATCGCGCCACCCTTCCGTCATCACGGTCATGCGCCGAAGCGCCTTCCGCAGAACGTGGGGCTGCTTGCTGCTAATTCAACAGCATGCTTTACAGAAAGTTTTTATCCCGCTTCAAACGCGGCGGGCGCATCCGGCGCGCCCTGGTCATTGCGAAGGCGCCGGCAGATCAGGCGTGTTCTTTACTGGCCGAGGGTGCAGCGCCGAACAGGGCGGCAACGAGGGGATCGCGGGCCACGGGGCTGCGGTTGACGCGGATGGCGTAATGGGTGTCGTCAGCGAGAATGTGGAAATGGCGACCGGTGCCGGCCATGGCTTGCTCACGCAGGCCGGGACGCTCCTTGCGGGGGGCGGCGCCCTCCCGTTTTGGCTGCACGATGGCGGCCAGGAAGGCTTTGACGCGCTCGGGATCAGGCGAAATCTGGTAGACGGCCTTGCCCAGGTAAGTGGCGGTGCCTTCGATGTAACGGGCCAGTTCGATCACGCCCGCTTCGCGCAGGTCGCGGATGTATTTGCGGGCGCCCGAGGGCGAAAATTTCAGGAACCAGGCGATTTCGTCGGCCAGCATTTCGTGGGTCGACAGTTCGCCGATCAATTTCTGCATGTTTTCAATGCGGCGCTGGGTGGCGGAAGTGGAACGCACGCGCTCGATCGGGGCCATGGAAATAGGTGCACGCTCGGCCGGCTGGGGCGCCACGCGCTCGATCAGGGCCGAATTGCCCGAATTGCCGGAGGTCTGCATTGCGCCCAGGTCGCTATGAGATGCGTTGTGATTGGTCGGTGCATGCATGGTCGAGTACTCCAATAGAAATAGTCAGTGAATCGGGAAGCGACTTCGGCACGTTTGACACGGCCACCGTGCTGCGGTTCCCTTAAGCTTGCGACTAGATTGCCTGTGGGCCCGGCAATGGTCTGTGCGCCATCGAACATTTAACAAAGGGTCGATAAATCAACTTTTGACCCGCGCTGTATGGAAACGTTGTCCTGCCCGCTACGTGCGTTGACGTACAGAGCAGGCGTAAACACTCGCTTATGATCGGGCCGTTCGCGTCATTCCGAAAGCGCAGCACTCCATCGATTCCGATCGACAACCTTTATAAGGAACCAATATGAAAGCAACTATCCTTGTCGCCATGCTCGCTGTCGTCGGCCTGAGCGCTTGCGAGAAAACCACCGTCAATCCTCCGACGACCACCGTGGTGCAGCCTACCGCCACCGTCGAGAAGCCGGTCGCCGTTCCCGTCCCCGTACCGGTCCCAGGCCCTGCCGGCGCCCCTGGTGCCCCTGGTGCCCCCGGCGAAAAAGGCGAACCGGGCAAGCCAGGCGACACCACCATCGTGCTGCCCGCCGATCAGCCGAAGACCGACAACAAGTAAGCACCGCTCAGCTGCACCGGCACCAGCCCTGCTGCTGGACGCTGGCCAAAGCCGCCCCGATCTGCCCGATCGCGGCGGCTTTTTTTCGCCCTTCCAGCGCCGCCGACCTGTCGTATTCGCTGTCCTAAACCACGCACTTTTGCGGCACATCGAAGCAGGTGGGTTTTGCCTATGCCGCCCGACTCTCGCTGGGAACTCCTGTACTGCGCGCCCGTCCAATATCCTGAAACGATGCAGCGACCTTGGACCAGCAACGCCCTCGTAACCATTCATCCAATCACGACCCCGGGAGTCATTTGTGAACCATCTAAAAAAAATCGCGTTTGCAGTGGGCGCCATCAGTTCGGCGGGTCCGCTGCTGGCGCAAGACATCAATCCGTCCTGGTACATGCAGCCCAGCGTCATCAACGTACGGCCGGACCGGGAGTTCGGCCTCACCGACCGGAAATATGGCGGCGCCTTCCGCTTCGGCAAACCCCTCAATGAAAGCTGGGACGTGCAACTGGGCGGCAGCTACGTGCGTCCCGAGGCGGGCGCCTACCACTACCGCCAGACCCTGTTGGGCGCCGATGCCCTGTGGCTCCTTTCACGCAGCAGTTTCCGGCCCTTCTTGCTGGTCGGCGTGGGCGCACAGCACGACCGGGTGGAAAATCCCATCCGCAACGGCAGCGGCACGTCGCCCTACGTCAGCGCCGGCCTCGGTTTTCAGTGGGCCTTCAATGAACAATGGTCGCTGCAGGCCGACGTGCGTTCGGTGCGGGGTTTTATCCGCGGTGGCGACCGGGACGATCTTGGCCTGCGGCGCAGCAACAACCGCTATATCACTTTAGGCATCAATTACGCATTCAACAAGCCCGCGCCGCCGCCGCCACCACCGCCGCCTCCGCCTCCCCCTCAGGCTGCGGAGCCGCCTCCCCCACCGCCACCGCCGCCGCCCCCGCCCCCGCCTCCGCCGCGGTTTGAAAAAGTCACATTGTCGGCAACAGAGTTGTTCGCGTTCGACAGCGCACGCCTGACTTCACCGCAACCGCGGCTGGACGACATCGCGGCCGCGCTGACGGCGGACCCGACCATCACGGACGTCGATATCGTGGGCCATGCGGACCGGCTGGGCTCGGCGAAGTACAACCAGCGCCTGTCCGAACGGCGCGCCAATGCAGTTCGCGACTACCTGATCGCCAAGGGCATCGCGCCGCAACGGCTGAAAGCCTACGGCAAGGGTTCCACCCAGCCAGTCGTGACTTGCCACAACCGCAAGCGCGCGGACCTCATCAAGTGCCTGGAGCCGAACCGCCGGGTGGAGGTGGAGCAAATCACCGTCGAAAGGCGGGTGCAGTGATCCGTGCGGAGGGATTTATTGGTTTTAAGGCATGATGCGAATGGGGCAGAAATAGCGCCTGACACAGGCAGCACGGCGAGGCGCGACGGCGATATCAGCAGGATGAAATCCGGCGTCGCCTCGCCGCTGCGCAGATGGCAGAGGCGCGCCAGGCCGTTGGCATCATGGAGACAGGTAATGCAGGCAAAAAAATTTGAGTCGACAGGAATGCAGTTGTTGCATGTGATGCGCTGCGCGGTCAGCGAGTGGTTTGAGGACCGTTGCGGCAGCAAGGGGGCTGCGCTGGCGTTTTACACCCTGTTTTCAATGGCGCCCATCATGGTACTGGTGTTGGCCGTCGCAGGCTTTTTCTACGGCGCCGATGCCGCACAGGGGCAATTGTTTGGTCAACTGAAAGGTTTGTTGGGCGAAAAAGGGGCGGCGGCCCTGCAGCTGGTGCTGGCTGGCGCAAAAAATCACGGCAGCGGCCTCAAGGCCACCGTGATTGCCAGCGTCCTGCTGCTGGTGGGCGCCACCACCGTGTTTGCCGAATTGAAGGACAGTCTGGACGATATCTGGGAAGTGCCGAAGCCAAGCGGGTCCAGCTGGTGGGACATCATCCGCACCCGCCTGCTCTCCTTTGGCCTGATCCTGGTGCTGGCATTTCTCCTCATGGTGTCGCTGGTGGTCAGCGCCGCGCTGACGGTGATGGAAAATTACGTGGGAGGCTTGTGGAAAGACGCGACACTCATCCTCGGCTGGATCGCCTGGCTGATCAGCTTCCTGGTGATCGCCGTCCTGTTTGGCGTCATCTATAAATTGCTGCCACGCCTCAAGCTGGACTGGCGCGACGTGATCATCGGCGCCCTTGGCACGGCCGCCATGTTCGAGCTGGGCAAATACCTGATCGGCCTCTACATCGGCAACAGCGGCGTGGCCGACAGCTTCGGCGCCGCCGGCTCGACCATCGCCCTGCTCCTGTGGGTCTACTACTCGGCGCAAATTTTCTTCCTCGGCGCCGAATTCGCCCGCCAGTATGCGGTCCAGATGGGCAGTTTGAAACACAAAAAGGATGTGCTGGCTGCGCGCGATCCCATGCAGCAGAGCGTTTGAGCTGGCACATCTAACAAGGCGGCGAACGTTAGCTGTAGCGTGGGGCCTCGCGACATGTAAGGCCGTTCGATGCGGCTTGCGGCGGCTCCCATTCCCATGATTCATCGATGTTTGCCGCACCGGGGACTGGCGTTGGAGGTGCTTGGCGGAACATGGCTATTCGCGCGCCGCGCGCAGACGATGGCAAGC
>JACXTT010013998.1_pt1 | contig 10525 bp, 10 predicted proteins | sample 9270951 | NCBI WGS metagenome assembly JACXTT01 (sample SAMN15532306, study PRJNA645909) | rock metagenome | isolation source: weathered quartz diorite | place: Puerto Rico | collected 2017-06-21
GCGAGCCCGGTTCCACGCTTGTCGCCGGCGATGGAAAAGCGCGAGCAATAGGCGCCGCGGTCGCCCGGCGGGGGAAAATTGCGCCCGTACGCGGGCAGCGCCGCGGTCGCCGCGCGCGCATCGTCGGCGGCCGCGAGGAGGACGCGCGCTCCCTCCATCTGCCGCGCCTGCATCTCGCCGAGCTCGTAGTGGGCCGCGATTCCCACGAGGCGCCCGTCTTCGATCGCGGCGACGAGGTGGTTGAGCTCCGAGGGGAAGCCGAACTGCTGCGCAATGGCGGGAAGAAGGCGCTCGCGGTCGCGGCTGAAGAGGGAATAGAAGTCGGCGAAGGCGCCATAGGCGAGCGCCGCGGCCCCGGCGCGGTGCTCCGGCGCGAGCGCGTCGGTCTCGACGAATTCAACGGCCCGCGGCAACGCGCTCTTCCAGGTACATCTCGCGCAGCCGCGTCTTCGACACCTTCCCGGAATTGTTCACCGGGAGGCTGTCGACGAGCCGCAGCTCCTGCGGCAGCTGGTGGCGCGGCAGCAGCTCGCGCAAGGCCGCGTTCACCGCCTCCCGCGAGACGGCGCGGCCGGGCACCACGTAGAGCACGAGGGAGGCGCCGCGCATCTCGTCCTCGATCGCGATCGCGGCGCAGCTCTTCACGAAGTCGAGCTTCTGCACGTAGCCGTCGATGTCGGAGAGATTCACGCGCTGCCCGGCGACCTTCACCGTGTCGTCGTTGCGCCCCACCACGTAGAAATCGCCCTTGCGGTCGGTGAAGGCGACATCTCCCGTGCGGTAGTAGCGCATGCCGCCGATCTCGACGATGGCGCGCGCGGTCGCCTGCGCATCGCCGAGATAGCCGTCCATCACCTGCACGCCGCCCATGAGGAGCTCGCCGCGCTGCAGCGGGGCGGCGGGACGCATCGCCTCGTCGACGACGATCGGCACGCAGCCCCTGAGCGCCTTGCCGACGGACACCGTGCCTTCCTCGACGAAATCGCGCTCGTCGCCGCCGAGGAGCCGCGCGAGGCAGTAGATCGTGGCCTCGGTCGGCCCGTAACAGTTGTACGCCTTCGCCTGCGGAACGAAGCGGCGCAGCTGCCGGCTCAACGCGAGCGGAAAGCGGGCGCCGGCGACGAGCGCGTGGCGAAACGCCGAGAGATCCGCGCGCGCCGTGAGGCGCTCGTCGAGCAGCATCGCGAGGTTGTTCGGCACGGTGGCGACGACGCTCACGCGCAGCTCGTCGAGCTCTGCGAGCAGCGTGAAGAGGTCGTCGCGGAAGCGCGAGCACACGAACGCGGCGCGACGCGTGAGCGCGAGCGCGACCTCGGCGAGCGCCACGTCGAACGTGTAGTCGGTCGAGTTGAGGAGCCGGTCCTGCGGGCCGATCTCGCCGAAGAACTCGCCCGCCCAGAGGAGGAAGTTCTCGTACGCGGCGCGGCGGATCACGACGCCCTTGGGCGCGCCCGTCGTCCCCGACGTGAACATGCAGTACAACGGCTGGTCGGGCCGCACGGGCGGCAGCGCGGGGGTGTTGCCCGCGCGACCGCGTGCGATTGCGCTTGCGGCGACTTCGTCGGTGACAATGGCCGCGAGACCCGCGATCGAGCGGATCTGCTCGATGCGCGCGGCGGGCCATTCGAGGCGCAGCGGCACGAACACGACGCCCGTCTCCATGCACGCGAGCACGCAGAGGAGATAGCGATAGTCGCGCTCGAGGTTCAGGCCCACGCGATCGCCCGGCGCGTGGCTCGCGAGGAGGCTCGCGCGCAGCGCCGCGTACTCCGCGCGCAAACGCTCGACCGGGACGCGCCGCCGCGCCAGATCCCACACCTCCGGCCCGGCGGCGAAATAGCGCTCGATGAGGCTGCGGATGAGCACGTCAGCGGGCGGCCGCGGCAGGCTCGCCGCCCAGCCGGCGGATGATGACGTCCGAGAGGTGCTCGGCGAGCGCGAGATGCTTGGCGACCTCGACCTCGTCGGCCTTGGTCGTGATCGGAACGCCCTTCATGCCGAGCGTGTTGATGAACTCGATGCCCATGTCCTCGACCTGCTTGCGGAAGCGCCGCACGCCGAGCCCGGAATCCATCGGCAGGTCGCGCTTGAGGACGCCCGCCACGTCCTTGCGATAGCGGTCGAACGTGATGCCGCCCTGGTCGTAGCCGTTCACGCGGTAAACGAGCGCGAGCTTGATGTGGTTCTCGTCGCAGAGCTTCTTCGCGAGCCGCAGCGTCTGCAGCGTGTGGCTCATGATGAGGTCCCATTGCGGATCGCGCTCGGTGCTCCAGAAGAACGGCAGCAGCCCGTCGTTCCATTTGTTCCAGGTGTCCTTCAGGTACGCGCCGTAGCGGCGCTGGCGCTCGGCCTCGAGCGCATCGGGCAGGTCGGGATAGCCGAAGGCGATGTCGACGATCTCGTCGGAATTGCGGCTCTTGTAGACGAAGGTCGGCCCGTTCGGCGGCCCGTTGAGCAGCGGCGTGTTGTCGCCGATGTCGTTGGTCGCCAGGAACATGAGCCAGATCTCGTCGGGCTTGTACTTGAGGACGTACTTCCTGATGGCACCGTACTCGTGGACCGTGCCCCAGCCCGAGACGCCGAATCCCATCATGTCGACCTTGAGCTTGCCGCCGCTCTTGCGATAGACGAGCGACTCGGTGAGCGCCGTGAAGCGGTTCGTGTCGGCGACCGCGTACGCTTCGACCACGCTGTCGCCGAGGACGGCGATGCGGTAGTTGGTCTTCTCGAGCGGATAGTCGCGGCCGGTGAAGCCGTCGGCGTTGGTGACGACGGTGGTGTCGTAGAGCCCCGTCTGGCTGTAGTGGATCTTCGTGTACGGCCGCATCATCGGGCCGACCTGCGGATCGGTGTAGTAGAGCGCGGGTTGCGCCTCCTGCACGATCAGCGCCTCCTGGCGCACGAGCTTGCGATAGAGCTCGGTCTTCGTGAACAGTCCGAACGTGGCGAGCCCGGCGGCCAGTCCGAGCACCACGATCGCGGCGAGCTTGAGGTTCGGCATCGTCAGAAGAAGGTGTAGATGAATTCCTGCGGCTTGTAGAACAGCCAGAAAGCGGCCGAGAAGCCGAGCAGCATCGCGACGATGAAAACGATGATCGCCTTCTTCTTTCCGGTCTTGCCTGCCATGTCTAGCCCAGCTTCCTTTCGATGAGCGCGGCGAGCGCGCCGACGTTCTTCAGATCCTGCAGCTCGCCGAGCGCGAAGCGCACGCCGAACGCCCGCTCGACCTCCATGATGAGCGTCACGTGGTTGAGCGAGTCCCAGTTCTCGATGTCGCGGGCGGACGTCGCGGGCGTGATCGTGAGCGACGGCTTTCCGAGCACGTCGCGGAAGATCGGCGTGAGGCGCTCGATGAGGTCAAGTTGCGGCACGCGATCCTCCCAGCGTTTTCCTGAATGCGCGCGTCACCTCGGCCGAATTCCTGAACGCGAAGATGAGGAAGACCGAGAAGACGGCGAAGACGATCACCGCCGGGCTCAGACCCGCAGCGGCGAGCGCCGCGCAGCAATCGATCGACGGCTGCATCGCAGGCGCCGGATTGAGCGGCGCGACGCCGTTCATCCCGAGCATGCCGGAGAACACCTTCGCCGCGTCGGCCACGCTCTTCGCACGGAAGAGGACCAGAGTGCACATGACGAAGAGGAACGTGAGCGCCCAGCCGACGGCGGGATTCATCGGCAGGCGATTGCGACGCCAGGCATGGTTCAACGCGAGCGCCGTACCGTGCGCCGCGCCGAATATGACGAAGGTCCACGCCGGGCCGTGCCAGATGCCGGCGATGAAGAAGGTAATGAAGATCGCGACGGCACCGGTCCAGAGCGTCACCCGGCCGAAGGCGTAGAGGATCGGCGTGTAGATGTACGTGGTGAGGAAATTGGTGAGCGTCATGTGCCAGCGCGACCAGAATTCGATGATGCTCCTCGAGCGCATGGGGCTGTTGAAATTCTCGGGCATGCGGATGTTGAGCATCATCGCCGATCCCAGCGCCATGTCGACGTAGCCGCTGAAGTCGAAGTAGAGCTGGAAGGTGAAGGCGATGGCGGCCTGCCACGCTTCCACGGCGCCCAGTGCGGGTGCGTCGTCGAAGGCAAAGCGCGAATAGGCGCTCAGCGGGTCTGCGATAAGCGCCTTCTTCGCGAAGCCGATTGCGAAACGCAGCAGCCCCGCGGCAAGGTCCTCGAGCGAAAACACCTTGGTCCTGAGCGCGGCGAACTGAGGCATCATGTCCTTGTGATGCAGGATCGGCCCGATGATGAGGTGTGGGAAGAACAGCACGAAGAGCGCGAAGTTCTGGAACCGCTGCCGCGGGACGAGGCCCTCCTTCGCGTCGACGAGATAGGCGATCTGCGTGAGCGTGAAGAAGCTGATCCCGAGCGGCAGGGCGATACCGAGGAGCGGCAGCGATAAGCCCCAGGCGGAATTCACCGCGCCCGCGAGGAAGTCATAGTACTTGAAGCAGCCGAGATAGAGCAGGTCGAAGGCGAGGCCGGCGGCGAGCAGCCGCCGCGCGGCGCGAGCGTCGTTGCGCTCGCGGGCGCGCCAGATGAGCTTCACGACCGCCCAGTTCGCGAGCACCGAGCCGATCAGGATCGGCAAGTTGGCGAGGTTCCACCACGCGTAGAAGACGATCGAGGCGGCCGCGAGGAACCACTTGGCCGCCTCCACGCAGTGCCGCCGGTTGAGCGCGAAATACACCAGCACGACGGCCGGAAGGAACGCGAGGATATAGACAGCCGAGTTGAACAGCACAGGATGGCGAAGAGCTTCACCTCGCCGACGCGGGCGCCGTGGCGACGATGACTCTTGCGAGATAGTCCGCCACCCAATGGTGCCCCATCCGGCTGAAGTGGTCGAAGTACATCTCGTCAGCGCCCTTTTCCTTGCACAGCGGCAGCAGCGACAGGAACTCGATATCGAGATCCTTGGCGAGGTCGCGGTAGCGTTGCTCGCCGCGAACGGGATCCACGGAGACCTCGTGACCGATGATCTTCGACGATTCGCGCCTATAAATCGCCCAGCGCTTCGCGTCGGCTTCGTAAGGGGCAGGAACATAAACGACACGCATGCGCACGCCGGCGCGGTCTAGAGTCCTCTTGATCAAGGAGACCGTGAGGCGCATGTCGTCCCAGACGCGATCGAAGACGAAATTGCGCTCACCGCTGTAGAAATACGGCGTGATTTGTCCGAAGCTCCTGAACGCGGACAGGTACTTGCCCAATTCCTGCCTGCGCTTCCAGTTTGTGTACGCCGGAGGATCGACATAGCCGAAGCGGATGTCGCTGAGGGCGGAGCGCTTGTCGTCGGTGTACTCGAACGTCGGCCCGAAGGGCGGCGGGGTGTCGATCGGGGAATTGGCCGCGACATCACGGCCGGCCACGAAGAGCCACACTTCGTTCGGTTTGTACTTCAAGACGAAGTGCTTGATGATGCCGTACGCTTGCGCCGGCGCCGCATTCGATACGCCGAAGTTCATGATCTCGACAGTCTTCTTGCCGTCCGACTGGCTGAAGACGTAATCCTCGGTCAGCGGTGCGAACCGGTTGGTGTAGTCCTGCTGCACCGCCTCCACATAGGAGTTGCCGAGCATTGCAATACGGTAGTGGCCTGTCGAAAGGTCGTGCTCCCGATCGACGAAGCCTTCCGAGTTCGTGCGCAGGCGCACATCGAACGGTTCTAGCCCGGCCAGGCGATGGAACGGTCCCTCGCGCGCCCGGTGATACTGCGTGTACGGATTGAGGCGCCATCCCACGCGGCTGTCGTACACGTACATGATGGCTTCGGCTTCCTGGATGTTGCTCTCAAAGAGCATCGCAATCGCGCCCCGGACACCAAGGTCGAGCCACTTGTCCGCGAGTATTGCGGCAATCAACGTCATCGCGACCGCTGTCACGGCAAGCAAGGTGTTGATGAGAAACGGCCTGAGCCTTCGCATGTTCGCGGAATTGTAGTTGCTGATCATTGCCGATGCCACACGGTGTTCATCTCAATCCGGCTGGAACGCGCGGGAATGGTCGGTCTTGAGCGCCGGATCCTGCGCCTGCTTGGCGAGCAGGCAGTTGCCGATGGCGAGCGCCTCGATGTCCGTACCCATGAAACAGCGGAACGCGTCCTCGGGCGTGCATGCAAGGGGTTCGCCGCGCACGTTGAAGCTCGTGTTGACGATCACCGGACAGCCGGTCCTGCGCTTGAACGCGGAGAGGAGCGCATGAAACAGCGGATTGGTGTCGGTGTGCACGGTCTGCACCCGGGCTGAGTGGTCGACGTGGGTGACCGCGGGAATCTCCGAGCGCACCGTGTTGAGGCGCGCGAGACCTTGGAGCGCGCCGTCACCCGGCACGGACGGGCGGCGCCTGTGCGTGGCGACGTCGGCTACCAGCAGCATGTAGGGACTGTCGACGTCGAGGTCGAACCAGTCGGAGAGATCCTCGCGCAACACCGCCGGCGCGAACGGCCGGAACGATTCGCGGAACTTGATCTTGAGATTGAGAATGGATTGCATCGTCGGCGAGCGCGCATCGCCCAGGATCGAGCGCGCGCCGAGCGCGCGGGGGCCGAACTCCATGCGTCCCTGGAACCAGCCGAGCGCCTTGCCCTCGGCGAGGGCCGCCGCGCAGGCGTCGATCACCTGCGCTTCGGCGAGCACCTCGAAACGCGCGCCGCAGGCGGCGAGGCGGCGTTCGATCTCGGACTGGGAAAACCCCGGACCCAGATACGATCCGCGCATCGCATCGCCGGCTTGCGGGACGCGCGCCGAGCCGAGATGCAGATGGTGGACGGCGAGGGCCGCGCCGAGCGCGCCGCCCGCATCGCCCGCGGCCGGCTGGATCCAGAGGCCATCGAAGCGCCCGTCGCGCAGCACCTTGCCGTTGGCGACGCAGTTGAGCGCCACACCGCCCGCGAGGCAAAGGTTGCGCGCGCCGGTCTCGGCGGCGATGGCGCGCGCGAGCCGCAGCACGATTTCCTCGGTGACGGCTTGAATGGACGCGGCGAGGTCCATGTGGCGCTGCTCGAGCGGCTCCTCGGGCCTGCGCGGCGGGCTGCCGAAGAGCGCGTGGAACTTCTCCGAGGTCATGGTGAGGCCGGTGCAGTAGTTGAAGTACGACTGGTCGAGGCGGAACGAGCCGTCGTCCTTCACGTCAAGGAGCTTCTCGAGGATGAGGCCGGCGTAGCGCGGTTCGCCGTAGGGCGCCAGCCCCATCACCTTGTACTCGCCGGAATTCACCCGGAAGCCGGTGTAGTAGGTGAACGCCGAGTAGAGCAGCCCGAGCGAATGCGGAAAATGAATCTCCTTCAGCATCGTAAGCGAGTTGCCCCGGCCCATGGCGAGGGAGGTCGTCGCCCATTCGCCGACGCCGTCCATGTTGAGGATCGCAGCCTCCTCGAACGGCGATGGAAAGAAGGCGCTCGCCGCGTGGCTGAGGTGGTGCTCCGAGAAGCGCAGCCTTGCCTCCCAGTCGATGCCGGGCGCCATGCGCTCGAGCTCCTGACGCAGCAGCGACTTCAGGAACAGCTTCTCGCGCAACCACACCGGCACCGCCATGCGGAAGGACTCGAAGCCGCGCGGCGCGAATGCGACGTAGGTCTCCAGCAGCCGCTCGAACTTGAGGAACGGCTTGTCGTAGAAGGCCACGTAATCGATCGCCTCGGCGCCGATGCCGGCCTCGTGCAGGCAGTACGCGATCGCGGCGGCCGGAAAGCGCGAGTCGTACTTCCTGCGCGTGAAACGCTCCTCCTGCGCCGCAGCGGCGATCGCGCCGTCGCGCAGCAGCGCGGCGGCGCTGTCGTGGTAGAAGGCGGAGATTCCGAGGATGTGCAAGCGCGGCTAGAAAAGCGTGTAGATGAACGGCGCCACAACGCTGCCCTGCGTCATCACGACGAGCGCACCGACGAGCGCCATCACCAGCAGAATCGGGAGCAGCCAATATTTCTTGCGTGCGCGCAGGAATGCCCAGAGCTCACGCAGGAAAGACATCGCGTGTCCCATCAGAACTGGTTCTTGAGTGAATCGCCCGGCGGTCCGGGCGGCTCGCGGGCGATCCAGTAGCTACGCGCCCGCGGATCACGCCGCAGGCGCAGCGGATCCTTGCCGAGGAGGCGCATCGCGATCCCTGTCGGCATGACGACGCCATAGAAGAGGATCGCGAGCGCGATGGGGCTCGTGATGCGATTGAGCAGCCCGCCGAAACGAAGCCACAGCCGATTGAGCGGCGCGAGCGCCGCGGGCGCGACGAGCGCCACGGCGATGAAAACCACCGCGACGATCACGGCCCAGAGGCGCGGCGCACCGCCGCGCCACAACGGCAGGAGCGCCACGATCGCGAAGAAAGCAGCGAAGACGACGCCGAAGGTGCGGTCCTTGTTGTCCATGGCGCTCAGAACTGGAAGTAGATGAACGCGGCGACCTGATTCTGGCCGAGCACGTGCCCCGCGCTCCAGATCACCACGCATGCGGCGACCAGGGCCGCGGGCCGCCACGTCGCCACAGGCCGCGCGTCCGCCGCAGCGTCCGCATCCGCGCGCGCGTATTCGCGCCTGCCGACGAAACGGAAATACTGGTCGATGGCGATGAGGCCTGCCACGCCGATCACGAAGCCCAGCGTGGGAAGCGCCCAGCCGCCGTGGCCGAGCGCGGCGTACGCCTCGCTGGCGACGGCGAGCGTCGGCGAACGGAAGAGGACCCAGGCGAGGAACACGAACGCGAGCGTGAGCAGGTGCGCCGCCGGCCGCGGGATCCGGCGGCCGAAGCGATCGAGTGCGCGCTCGGCGATGAGGAGCGCGCCGTGCGCAGCGCCCCACGCGACGAACGTCCAGTTGGCGCCGTGCCACAGGCCGCAGAGGAGCATCGTGACGGCGAGGTTGAAGTAGGTCCGCACGGCGCCGTGGCGGTTGCCGCCGAGCGGGATGTAGAGGTAATCGCGGAACCACGTCGAGAGCGAGATGTGCCAGCGCCGCCAGAAATCGCGCACGCTGGAGGCTGCGTACGGCAGGTTGAAGTTCTCCATCAACCGCACGCCGAAGAGCCAGCTCGCGCCCTGCGCCATCTTGGTGTAGCCGCTGAAGTCGCCGTAGATCTGCAGGCCGAAGGCGACGATGCCGTACACGGCGCCGGCGCTCGTCGCCGCCGCGGGATTGGCGAAGAACGCGTCGCCGGTCGGGATCAGGAGGTCGGCGCAGCCCTTTCGCAGCCAGCCTTCGGCGAAGAGCGCGGCCGCCATCGGCACGCGCTCGCCCATGCGGCGCAGGCGCTCGGCAATGCGCTCGATTTGCGGGAGCAGGTTGCCCGCGCGGTTGATCGGGCCCGCAACGAGCTGCGGAAACCATGCGACGAAGAGCGCGTAGCGCACGAGCGATCGGCACGGCTGGATCTTCCCGGTGAGCACGTCCACGGTGTAGGCGAACGACTGGAACGTGTAGAAGCTGATGCCCACCGGCAGCACGATGTCGAGCGCGGGAAGCGTGGCCGGGATGCCGATCGCGGCGAGCGTCGGGCTCAGGTTCGAGAACGCGAAGTTCGAGTACTTGAAGAAGCCCAGCAGCGAGAAGTTCACCAGCGCGCTGATGGCGATGCCGAGCCTGCGCAGGTGCTTGCGCGGCGCGAAGTAGAGCGCCATCGAGTAATCGGTGAGCGTGGAGGCGATGAGCAGCAGCAGGAAGAACGGCCCCGACCAGCCGTAGAAGACGTAGGACGATCCGAGCAGGAACGCCATCACGGCCGCGCGCGGCGCGAGCAGCGCGATCACGAGGACGGCGGCGAGGAACCAGAAGAACGTGATGGTGTGGAAGAGCATCGCGCCTCACCGCTCCGCGATGCCGGCGGCGTCGCGCCGGCACAGGCCGTCCTTCACCAACCGCTCGGCGATGAGGCCGCCCACTCGATGGTAGCCCTGGCGCGTGAGGTGGATGCCGTCGGTGGAAAAGTCGCCCATCGCCATGCTCGCCTCGCGGCTCGCCGCGAGCATGTCGATCACGCGCGCGCCCTCGCGCTGCGCCTGGCGCCGCACGACGCGCGAGGCGAGCTCGGTCTCGCGTTGCGCGGCGGTGGCGAGGTCGCCATGGACCTTCGCCGCCTCGTCGAGCATGTTGAAGCTGAATTTCGAAAGCTCTTGCGGCGTGGCGTGGTAATACGGCCCGTACGGCGTCACGAAGTAGAGCCGGATGCCGATCTCGCGCGCGAACGCCGAGAGTCCCGCGACGACGCCGCCGAGCTCCTTCTCGCGGCGCGCCTCGTACGCAGCGGCGGTCGCCTCGGCGGCGGGAGCGGCATCGCGGCGCGGCGCGGGCTTCACGCTCACGGCGGCCGGCGGCGCTTTGAGCCGCTTGCTGAGCACGATCACACGATCGGCGAACCACGACAACACCCGATCGAGATGGCGCCAGCCGAACTCGTCCTGCACCGCCACGTGCCCCACGGGCTTCCAGCCGGCGAGCCGCACCGGGAAGGGCTGCCGTTGCCCGATGGCCGGGCCGCGGAACGCCGTGTCGGCGAGCAATGTGCGGAGCACCCTGACTCCGTGCTGGCGGTGTA
>JACXTT010013999.1_pt1 | contig 10525 bp, 10 predicted proteins | sample 9270951 | NCBI WGS metagenome assembly JACXTT01 (sample SAMN15532306, study PRJNA645909) | rock metagenome | isolation source: weathered quartz diorite | place: Puerto Rico | collected 2017-06-21
TAAGCAACACTCGCCTCTTATCAAAATAGCTTCTCCAATTTGAGCCCCCGGCTGCGAAAGTCACTCATCTAGGATTGAGCCCGAATGCTCGTAAAAAGTATGTGATGATACACATCTTGCCCCTGGTCGTGATATGTACCCCCAGTGACCAACTCGTCCTTAAACCCATCAACTGGGTGTTGAACGACGGACGATCATCAATCCATGCGGCGTTGTCAACCACTCTGGGGTCCTGTCTGGGATACACCTTCGAGTCCAACAAGTGTCTTGGGTCGGGGGTGGGCTAATATGCGTGCTAGCGACCGTTTCCGGCGCCAATTCTGAACCAGGAAGCGATGGAATAACGACCTAGACGAGTGTCCCAGGGTTTGCGTCCCATACAGGATCTTGAGTAGAACGTATTTTCTTTGCCAACTCCCAGAATTGCGCGTTCGCGATCCTTCTAGGGGCGTATCGAGTACAAAACACGGACTCATTTGATTGGCGAGGCTCGTGCTCCGAATAGCTGCAGGACTTGGAGAAAGTTATGCTGAACCTGACTGTCGAGAAAATAGGTAAGGTCGCTGTCGTGCCGGTATTCGACAAAGCCTAGAGCGCATCAGTTCCGCCGCTGCGGTTGAGATCGCGGGAACGGGTGAAGTCCTGTCACTGCTGGGCGGGGGACCAGAGGAATTGTGGCGAAGTGCCGGAAGCGCGGCATGACGCACGCACGCGACACAATCCCTTCCTGTTTTTGAGATTGCGCCCGGAGTTTCCAATGGGTACAGACGACTCAGATCGGATTAAGAAATGGCAGCGGCATCGCTCGTGACGGCGCTTTCGCTGCTCCTGACGCTAACGTTAAACAGCTAGTGGCTGCGCAAAGTGATCACGGAAAATGTTGTTTGTCTTTTGGAGACCCAAATGTCCAATCGCAGAGTGGTGCCAGTGGTAGTGATTTTGTTGATAGGCGTGGTGTGCGCCGAGGACCGGGTGCAGTCGGAGTTGAGATTCGCCGCTCACAGCCAAGACGAAAAGACCGCGGGAGTGTGGATAGATGGGCAATACGTAGGCTTTGTAAAAGAACTTGCAGGCGACAAGAAACTAATGCTCTTGCCCGGCAAGCACGAAATTGTCATCCGCCAGGCCTGGTACAACGAGTTTGTCAAGCAGATCATCCTGGAACCTGGGGAGACCCACGAAGTCAACGTCGAGTTGGTGAAATCGGCTCAATTGCCGACCAAGGACGCCACCGGCGAACTGAAGATAGCCGCCACCCCCTCCCGTGCGGCGGTCTTTGTCGACGGTCAATACGCCGGACACGTAGATGAGTTTGACGGCGTAGGCAAAGCCATGCTCCTTACTCCCGGACACCACCGCCTGCGTATCGCTTTACCAGGCTACCTGCCCTTCGACACCATGGTAGACCTGCGCCCGCAGCAGAAACTCAAGATTCAGACTGATCTCGTAAAAGGCAGCATCACCGAGGCTGGATCGCAGGTCAACAAGTAGTGAAAAATTCGCAGCCCAGAAAGGCCGCGCGGCAAACCCATATTGCTCTCGCATGCGGCCAGTCTACAGCCAGGGCCGGGAAACGGGATTCTTGACGTAATCAGGGATATTTCAACAACTACAGGCGATTACACCAACTACGTATGGATCTTGCTTCTGGTCGGCTGCCTGTGGATCTTTGGATTCGGAACCCAAAGATCATTTGACGAACGTCAGTCCATGAGGAATCGCATTCGAGAAGGCATAGGCATACAACAAGACGATGATTGCCACGATAGCGCCCAGGGCAATCGAGTGCCAAACAACGAAGCGGAAGATGATCCCTTCATTGCCCACTTGTGCGGTTGCGGCTGTCGCAATCGTGATTGATTGCGCGTCGACCATTTTGCCCATAACGCCGCCGGCACTGTTGGCGGCACACATGAGCACCGGATCTATCCCGAGCTGCTGAGACGTGATCCGCTGCAAGCTTCCGAACAACGCATTCGACGACGTGTCGCTGCCCGTGAGCGCGACGCCGAGCCAGCCGAGAAACGTGCCAAAGAAGGGGTAAAGCCAGCCGGTCCTGGTGAAGGCGAGTCCGAGAACGGCGTCCAGACCTGAGTATCGCGTTACGTAACCCAAGCCCAACATGAAAGAGATCGCGACCATAGCCAGCCGCATACGTACCAGCGTGCGCCAGAAAATTCGCACGAGCCGATTTGGGGAGAATCCCAGCAGTAATCCTGACACAACGGCCGCCAGAAAGCAGCTAGTGCCCGTTGCTGACAGCCAGTTGAAGTCGTATCGGGCGGGTTCAGGAGTTGGCTTGCTCACCACCGGCTCTGAACGATAGACCGCATTGTGCAGAAAAGGAACATCCCAGCCTGGCGGACCCGGACGAATCTTGCCATCTGGAAGATAGACTCTAAAGGCTGGCGTCGTGGCCCGGTTAATGGCCAGCTTGATCTGCGGAAGGCCGAAGACCAGCACGAACACCGACAGGATAGCGAACGGCATCCACGCTCTTAAGACCTGCGCGGCGAAGTATGTGCGCACAGTGGCAGAACCATCAAATCTGTCAGCAGCCCATTCTCCTCCTAACTGGTCCTTGATCTCTGCTGCGGGGTGCGGCAGAGGCGCTGGATGTCTGTCGTAGTCGAAGCGCCAAATATTGCGGGGTTTCCAGAAGCGGAGAAAAGCCAGCGTGGCAATAATCGAGGCTACGCCAGCTACAATGTCGACCAGATTGCTATCCACATAGTTCGACCAAAAGAATTGAGTCAGTCCAAAAGAGACACCCACTACCAGAATCGCGGGGATCACTTCCAAAGTTTCTTTCCAACCCACCATAGTACGTACGAGCCAGAACGGAACGATGACCGCAGTGAACGGCAGGATGCGGCCGATCATGGCATTGAGATCGGATTCCGGGAGAGCGCTTACGGCGGCCAGCGTGTGGACCGGAGTACCAATCGCTCCCCACGCGACCGGCGCGGTGTTGGCAATCAAATTCAAGGCGGCCGCATGAAATGGCCGGAAGCCAAGTCCAATCATGAAAGCGCCCGCAATCGCCACCGGCGCACCGAATCCCGCTGCGCCTTCGATGAATGCTCCAAAGCAAAATGCCACGAGCAGCACTTGCAGCCGACGGTCGGGCGTGATGGCGGCGACTGATTCCTTCATGATTTCAAACTGGCCAGTTTCTACCGAGATGTCGTAGAGAAAAACGGCGGCCAGAACGATCCAGGCGATCTTCAGAATGCCGAAGGCAACACCATATCCGAAGCTCGTTACGGCAAGAATGATCGGCATTTTGTAAACGAGAATCGCCACTGTGATTGCGGTAAGAGCGCCGGCAACGGCGCACCAGTGGGGCTTAACCTTGAAGCCTGCCAGCAGTCCGAACAGCACGATGATCGGAAGCGCGGCGACCAATGTAGAGGCCCACCAATGGCCGATCGGGTCATAGACCTGGGTCCATTGCATGTGATGTCCTTTTAAGCAATTTCTGAAGTCGTAATCGATTCAAGTCTGCCAGCTCAACGGAACGTTCACATACGTGCGATCGAGCGCCGCAACTGAAGGACACCCGAGCAACTTGAGAGTACGATCGAGATCAACCCGTAAGATCTCCAACGCACGAGTGACGCCGGCTTCTCCCGCAGCCGCGAGGCCGTAGGCGTAAGCGCGGCCGCACAGAACCGCACGCGCTCCCAGGCAGATAGCCTTCACGATGTCGCTGCCGCGACGAATGCCTCCGTCCATCAACACTTCAATCCGGCCGTTCACAGCGGCCACAACTTCCGGCAAAGCGCGAAGGGAGGCAGGAACGCAGTCGAGCTGGCGCCCTCCGTGATTGGACACGACTAAGGCTGCGGCTCCTTCGTCGATCGCTCGTCGAGCATCGTCTCCAGTAAGGACTCCTTTGATAACCATGGGTCCCCGCCAAAGGTCGCGGATCCACCGCAGGTCTTGCCATGTCACGGTCGAGCTTCCCAAAGCAGCATTGACATCGACCAGTGGCATCGGTCCCTCGCCTGGGACGACAACGTTCGGCAGCGGCGGCATGCCGCCGTCGAGCAGAAACCCGAGCAGCCAACCCGGACACGACAATACTTGTGGCAGAAACGGCAGCTTTTGTAGCAGCCGGCCACTGATTAGCTCTTTCATGCCATTTCGGAAGTCACGCTCGCGCATTCCGGCAACGGCCGTGTCGATCGTGACGAACAGCGCTGAGAAACCCGCAAGCCGTGCGCGTTCAATCGCGGCCTCTGCCGCTCCACGGCCACCCAACAGATACAGCTGGTAGAACACCTGGCCTGAGGAGGCCGCCTTGACATCCTCCAGCCGGTGCCCGGAGATGGTGGAGAGAATGTAGGCAACCCCCGCAGCACCTGCGGCCCGAGCGGCCGCGACTTCGCCGCCCGGATGCATGAGGCGGCTGTAGCCCACCGGTGCAAGCTGCGCGGGCAGTGCAAAGTCAAAACCCAGCACACGAGTACTCAGATCGCAATGAGATACCGCTACCGCATGGCGCGGTCGGAACGTAACTTCCTGAAATGCCCGACAGTTTTCGCGGAGCGTCACTTCACCCTCTGCGCCTCCGTCCAGGTAGTCGAAAACCACCCTAGGCAACTTGCGTCGGGCCAGCGGCCGGAAGTCCTCGATGCTGACAACATGGGGAGATGCCACTCGACGAGTTGCTCTGTTCATCCAGAATCTCAGTGGCGTGAATTATAGCCTCGTCCTTTGGTTAATGTGAAAACTACGGGTCAAAGACTGTAATCGCGATTTCGCGCTCATTGACTCCCAAGCCAACCGACCTTTCGCTGGGCGATTGGGTCAGCTCCAGCGTGTGCGCGGACTGGGAGGTCGGAGCAGGAAGGGGCCACGTAGGGGAATGTCAGCCAAGGCCCGGGCCAGTATCGCCGCAGCTCAACGTGCAAGATGGGCGAAGTGGAGGGCGCCAAGAAGAAATGAAGGTGAGGTCGGTATACGAGCAAGCCGCCCTGGTGGGTTGGTCGCGGAAGGCTCGCCAGAGCTTGTACCTCGATCATGACCCCCGGAGCGGCTGCGGCGGAGATGGTAACACGACAATCATCAACCATGAGCGTGCAAATCTTTCTGGTTGAACCTGTCCCCCACTAGTCTCGCCTTGATCCTTTCTCGGAGTTGCACCACCAGTGAGTGGCCCGGATGTTGCCCGGATGGTCGTCTCTCCAAGAGCCTCCCATACCCTTTGGATCCTCATGGTCGGGCACGACGTCGCTGTAGTCCGTGAACTCTTCGTGGCAGATTGCACACTTTTTATCCTGTTGGACAATCTTGCGATTCAGAAGTTTCCGCATCTCTGCGGGCGATCTGAGTTCTCGATATCCTCTCGCGTGATGCGGATCTTCGATACGCTGCACGCCGGGTCGTATCTGCCTGGGCTTGTTTGGAACGAGCTCCCGGCCACAGCAGGAAAGCGATTTGTGCAATGGACAGTATTGATTGCGACGAAGCCTCATGGCAGTTCTCCTATGAATGACGAGTGAATAGCGGGAGGAAAATCCGGAGTAGTTGAATGGGAAATCGGAAGACAAAGGGTTATGCGCCTCGGATTTGTGGCGCGTTTTTAGGCAGCTGAAATGTATGGTTTTGAATCTGAAGGATGCTGCTTAGCCCTTACACAGTCTTGGGCCTACCGGAGAGGAGCTTTGAGAGCACGGAACGAATCCCTTCTGGTTGGAGCTCGCCTGCGTCGCCGGTCAGTGTGTACATTCGCTCGAACCCACGAGGCCCTTCAACTTTCATCTCCCAGTCGTCGCTGCCGCGAGAACCAATAATCGAGATCCGCCAATCGCCTGGCTCTTCACAGAGCGCGTGCTCGATCGACGCGACAATGTCTGACCGATTGGTGAGCTCGCCGGTATTGTGTAGTTCGACGACTACTGCCATGACAGTTCTCATTGTAGAGGGTGCAACACATCAGTGTTGCGATTCGAAAAGGAGCGGTTGCGCCACAGTTTCTTCGCGATCTTGAAAGTTGCTCAACCCAACGCCGACGAGCCGATAGCGTTGCTGTGGACGCAGATCGACTCGCTCGCGCAGTTTCAGCGCGATCTCGGTCAATTCTTGACACGAGGAGGGAGGTTCGCTTGGTGTATGGCTGCGGGTAAGACTCCTGAAATCGCTTGTCTTCAGCTTGAGAACTACCGTGCGAGCGATCCGTGGCTCCTTACGAGATCCTGACCACAGTTTTTCGGCAAGTCGGCGGATCATTGGCTCTGTTTCCGCCAGCGGCACGTCATTCTCAAAGGTGTCTTCGACGGATATGGATTGCGTCGGCCTGTTTGAGACAACTTCGCTGTTATCGATGCCTCGGGCGAGATCGTGCAGGCGCGAACCATATGTGCCAAAGTCGTGTTGGAGTGCTGCCAGATCCAGGGTTCGCAAGTCCCCTACCGTCTCTACTCCCAGCTTCGCAAGTTTCTCGCCTGTTACTTTGCCCACACCCGGCAGGCGTCTCACAGGCAGTGGCGGCAGAAACGTGTCTATATCTTCGGGTTGGATAACGAAGAGTCCATCCGGTTTCCGCCAATCGGAGGCGATTTTTGCCAGGAACTTGTTGGGCGCCACTCCGGCTGAGGCTGTCAGATTCTGTTCCTCGCGGATTTGTTCACGAATGGCGCGAGCAACAAGAGTGGCCGTGGGTAAGCCTGTCTTGTTCTCGGTCACGTCGAGATACGCTTCGTCCAGCGACAACGGCTCGATCAGGTCGGTGTGGCGCTGGAAGATCTCGCGCACGTTGTGCGAGACCCCCTTGTACCGTGTGAAATCAGGAGGAACAAAAATTCCGTCTGGACACAAGCGTTGCGCTCGAACTGCCGGCATCGCCGACCGCACACCGAACGCCCTGGCCTCGTACGAAGCAGCGCAGACTACGGATCGCTTTGCTTGCCAAGCGACGATCACCGGCTTTCCGCGGAGTTGCGGGTTGTCCCGTTGCTCGACAGAGGCGTAAAAAGCGTCCATGTCGACATGGATGATCTTTCGCACAATCGTCGGCAACAATACTATTCCGCATCAGAGGACGGTGCGGACTCGATGCTCGCCTACTAAACGGATACTTTCCGGCGGACTTTGTGCGCCCTCGGAAAGGCCAACACCAGTTCCGCTGTTCGGGGCTCTCGAGTTTGTGGTTCGATCAAAGTAGCCCGGTCCCTCGGAAGCTTGCCGCCAAACAGATGAGCGATGTTGAACAGTGAAGGACTTCCGCAAACCAGGCATCTGTCATGCGGACTGTCACTGACAACATCGCATTCGGCGCACAGAACCGCATTTTGGAGAGCAACAGCGTTCAGAGGTCGACGTACACCGGGGAGGTGGTTTGCGTACTGTTCGTTCATCACAGAACCTCGCACAACCCTTACCAAAATTGTACTTTTTCGGACATGTTGAGTCCGCAAACATGTTTGCTTTCTGGTGTTCCTCGGTTGGCCTTCCACGGCGCGATGACTCGTTTCGGTTCCGCGTGACCAAGTCCGGTTAATTCGCTTTTTGTTCGCTAAGACTAGCATACGCGAAAAGGGCGTGCAACGGGATCCGTCGCTTGACGCGCTATTGATGAGCGGATACCATCGGGCCGGGAAACAGCATCTGCGTCTACCGCAGCAGTACCATGGAGCGAGTTGACCGACTCCGTCGTGGCTTCCTCTCTAGCCAGCTCACAAGGTTTGGTTGGCGCATCAGTTTGACGCTTTTCTGTCTCGCTCTTGCAATCCTTCTGGTAGTCCTCCTCGCGGCACGGATCGACAGTATCGATCTCTCCTCCTTATTTTTAGGCGTCGCCCTTGCCACACTTTGTGTCGTGCTCTTCTTTCTCTTTAGGTTCTTGCACATAGCCAACGAGCAGCATGAGCAGGCAGACTCTGCACTCGATACCACCGAGACTTCACTTTTGGAGAGTGAAGAGCGATTCCGTCAGATGGCCGACAACATCCAGGAAATCTTCTGGATGATCGATGCAGAGACAAGGAAGACCCTCTATGTAAATCCAGCCTACGAGACCATCACAGGACGGCCGCGCGAATCGCTCAAAGAAGACCCGCTGTCATACGAAGAGATCATTCATTCTGACGACCGCGTCCAAGTGCTCCTCAAGCTTGAAGAGGCCACACGGACCGGAGACTTTGACCAACGATTCAGGATCGTTGTGCCGAGTGGCGAAGCTCGCTGGGTGTGGGTCCGGGGATTTCCGGTGCGGGATGGCAAAGGTAGAATCCGCCGGCTTGTTGGCACCGCACTCGACATTACGACGCAGAAACAGGCAGAAGAGGACGTCGCCAGAAACTTGTCTATGGCCCAATCCGCTTGGACCGAGGCGGACGCATTGCGCAAAGCCACACTCGCTCTTACTCAAGACCTCCAAATGGACAACGTCTTGGACACTTTACTTCAGTCCCTCCTGGAACTGGTCCCTTACGAATCGGCGCAGATTTTGCTTCTCGAATCGGACTCCCGGCTGTTTCTTGCGCGGGAAGCCCCGCACTGTGGTGCCGCGAAACAGGTTGCGACGAGCCCGCTGACTTTCAATGCGGCTGACTTTCCTTTTCTGCAAGGTGTGGTGGTAAACCAAACTGGTCTAATGCTGTCAGACACCCAGCGGGAAGAAGAATGGCGCGCACTCAAGGGTTCAGACCAAGTGCGATCCTGGGTGTGCGTTCCGTTGGTCGCATCGCGCCAGACTCTGGGGCTGCTCTGCCTGGGCCATTCCGTCGCCACGAGCTTCACTCAAGAACATCTGCGTCTTGCCAAGTTGCTGGCAATACCGGCAGCGGCAGCAATCCAAAATGCTCGCCTCTATGAGTGCGCCAAGATTTTTGGCACGGAACTCAAGAAAAGTGCGTCCGATCTCGAAGAGGCGCAGAGCGCCCTCCAGCTTCTCCAGAGTGGCCGGCCTTCCTAAGCGTATTGTGGCGGGAAGAGACCTCCTCCGGCAGTACGTGATTTGTTCTCTTCATCAATCGATCCTGCGGGATTCGTGGTGACACCGTCCGGGGGCACGAGCCTGATACGTGTTTTGATAGCTTTCAGGGTTGGACCTATCAATTTCGTCTTTGGAAGCCACGAGTGCATCCAATCCGCGTCGCACGTCAGATAACTCCCACCTGCATCGGTAACCATCCTTTCCGGGCATTGTCCTTCCGCTGCCAGGGTTACCAGCATTATTCGCCAGCCCAAACTGGACTGACGGTGACTGCCGTGCAACGTATGATAGACCTGTCGAAGAACAGGATCGATGTATGGCATCGCTGAAACTTCTTGTTGTGGAAGATCATATCCCGAGCTTGGAATTGATGGCCGAGGTTTTCACATCTCTCGAGGCCGAGGTCTGGCCGTTGAGTGCCAGCCGGGAAGCCGCCAGCCTGATTGACAAGGAAAAATTTGATGGAATCTTCCTCGACTTGGAAATGCCAGACATGAGTGGTTTTGAGCTTGCCCGGGAGATACGCAAGTCGTCTCGGAATAAGACCACTCCGATTGTCATCGTCACCGGACGGGATGAAAAGGAAACCATGAAAGAGGCCTTTGCCATCGGAGCAACCTTCTTCCTTCAGAAGCCCGTGGACAGACAAAGGCTAAGCGTCCTGTTCCGGACTGTGCGTGGCGGAATGCTGGATAACCGGCGGCGGTCCGTGAGGGTCCCCATTCAGACAGAAGTGATGTGCGAAGTGGGCTCTAGAACCGTGCGCGGAGTGACCTGGAACCTTAGCCAAGGGGGGATTCAGGTGGAAGCGGGTGATTTGCAGCCAGGTGACGCGATCAAAGTGTCATTCCGCTTACCCGTTTCCGGCATACCGATCAATGCGGCCGGCAAAGTGGTTTGGGCTAATGAGAGGCGTCAGGGAATCCAGTTCACTCAGATGAGTACACAGAATGAACAGTCCATCCGAGACTTGATCATAACGGCAGAAAAATAGTTTCCAGCATAGTCCTCAAAATCGGGACCGCCATTTCTGCTATTCGCGATTGCCCGCTGCGCGTGCCTTCCCATCTGCTTCGTGCAAAACATTCGGAGCGTTTCGATCCTCTCGTTGACGTAGAAGACGGTCGAGCTCCTCCGTAAGCGAGCCGGAATTCACTGGTTTTGACAGGTATCCATCGAATTGTGCATTAAGAATTTTTTCCCGGTCGTCCCGCATCGCATATGCAGTAACCGCCACTACAGGGAGTTTGGCCAGGCGAGGATTCTCCCGTATTTTGCGCACCACCGCAAATCCGTCCAGAACCGGCATGCCGATGTCCAGCAGCAGAAGGTCCGGTTGAGTCTGTTCAATCATGTGGAGAGCCTCTTGGCCGTCGCATGCTTCAAATACTGTGTATCCACGGGACTCCAGTAGCTCGCGGAGCAGCTCCCGGTTAACGGCATTGTCTTCGGCAATGAGGACTTTGGTCATGGCTGATCCACGGACTTTGCTCGATTACGGGCGACAATATTCGTCATGATTGTCCCGCTGACTTTGCTAACTTAGAATTACCTAGTACCTTACGAATCTGTTCCAGCAAG
>JACXTT010014000.1_pt1 | contig 10524 bp, 6 predicted proteins | sample 9270951 | NCBI WGS metagenome assembly JACXTT01 (sample SAMN15532306, study PRJNA645909) | rock metagenome | isolation source: weathered quartz diorite | place: Puerto Rico | collected 2017-06-21
TTCTCGCACCTACATGTTATGGGCCGCCAATTAACACCAATTCCTCCGGAATCGAGGTCTCCCATCCCGCGAACCCCGCCCACGAAAAATCAAAATCAGAGGCCAACCGGGCCGTCTCCACTCGCTGACCGTCGCCGGTGACAATCACATCGTAAGCACCGAACCCATCGACTTCGAAAGCTCGACCACCGATAGCCTCTATTTCACGAACCCTTGCGCCGGGCATCGCCGCACGTGGCACCAAAAACGTCACAAAATCGGCCTTAGGAACAGTAGCCGAAAAGCGAAAAGCAGGCGCAACTGCTCTTTGACCATAACAGTGCGAAACCCATCCCGGTTCCGAATGCCATTCACCAGAATCTGAAAAAGTCGCAATTTTCAACCTTTTTGTTGCAATTTCAGCCCTGGTTAACCTCGATATCTCGGGAGAGATTCCGGCGTTGAATTGGAACGTCAAGTCATATTGGTGCGGGCCTTTAGAATCCAGCTGGTCACGCATCAACCAGAATTCATGCTTCAGGAACAGGATACTCCGCGAATGAACGACTTCGGGCTGCAGGCGCGAGTAACCGTCATGCGACCCGGCGAAGTACGTAAACCGCTCGCGGTTGATCCAATTCGTGGCCGTACTCCGCGCCATGCTCTGCCATGAAAAGGGACCAGCTGGCGCAGATGATGATTCCCTGTCCACCGTCACAGTATTGTGTGCGCTGCTGCCGCGGAAATAGTCACGCAACTCGCGCACTGCGGTATAGGTGAATGTTCCGGGATCCACAATCTGTGTTACGCCCTCAGCCGCTACCTCGATTGACAACGCATCGGCGTGCGCGTGACCACAGTTATCTATTCCATGTGGCCCGCAGTCGATGAGAAGATAATTCGCATTCTGCTCCCAGCCGTCTCGGATGACGTAGTAGCCGCCGGCCGGAAAAGCTACCGACAACTGCTCAGGTTCGTGAGTTGTCACTTCCTCAAACGTTGTCAGGCCCTGCTTACCGAGTAGCCAAAGCGTCTCCTCTGCTGGTTCACCTGCAACGTACTTGTAATCACCACGGCCAAACAACGCTGCCCCCGTCGAGAGCGCTGCGCGAAAGTCGTTCGCTGCGCGGACATCAAGCATGGTCAGTCGACCACCGTCATCGTCTCCGAACAGTGGCGTGGAACCGTCAGGACGACTGATATACATCAGGTGATCAAGCAGAGACTTCAGCTTTATTTCCAGCACCTCGGGAGTCTGGTAATCGTTCATCCTCGCTAGCAACAGGAAGTGCGTGTAGAAATCCGTCGTATAGCGATGGTAATAACTCGATTGCTCAAAATAAACGCCATCCGGCTGAACATGACGGTCCAGTTGATTAATTAGGATTTGGGCGCCTTTTTGTTGCCAGCGTGATGCGCGTTTGAATTCCGGTAATAGTGTGCCCAGGTAAAAGAGTCCCAGGGCCTCACCCGTCAAATGAGTGTTCGGGCTGAAGTATGTCGAGAGATAACTCTCGAGATGACGCCCGTGCACGTGCAAAAAGCCAAGCGCGCGTGAAAACAATTCTTCGGTTAACGCTGTCGAGTCTTTGAAGAAATAGAATGCCCAAAGCCACGATATAGAACGGAAGGCCACTTCGAGACTGCTCGCCCAGTTGATTCCCATCTTCGGTGGATTTGCATCCATCCAGGATTCAAGGTGTGCAACAAACGTCTCGGCGTAGCGCTCATCACCCGTCAGCCAATAGGCCTGGCCCAACGTCGAAAAATACTGATGGCGATTAAGCTCCCAGATAATTTTCTTATCGCCTGCTACTTCAGGATCGAGGTAATTTAGCCGGCTCCAATGATCCAGGGGCACTCGCTTACCAGCTACCGGTTCGTAGTGCCAATCAACCGGATCGCCGAAGGAAAGTCCTTTGAAACCGAGCAGGTCAAACCGCCCTTCACAAATTCGATCGGCCTTAGAAACGATTTGCCATTCAGTGTCCGGCCAGCGCGAGCGCAAGTCGAAGAGCGTCTGCTCTCGATCCGCAAAGGCAGCGAAGAAGTTTGGTGTCTGGCGCGTTCTGAACCGTAAAAGGAAGGTGCCTTCGTAAGGCTGAACAGTCAGCCGAGCCAAATCGCCGGCGGCAGGTAATGTCAAGAGCGAAGACCAGCCTCGCCGCTCGGCTACTGCATTTGCCGCCTGCAGACCTCGCACACGCACCTCGTCGACGCTCATCGAGCGAAATCGTTTTAGCCTCGCCAGGCGTCCAGCACGCGCCGGAGCGTTGCAGTCGACAGACAATTCCGTTCTGTCGGCGATAGTGGATGGCTCAGATCCGTCACTTCCCAATGGTGGGGCTGAATCGTTGGTCGCGACAGATGGTAACGGCTCGCCTCTCGCTACGGAATGAAACATTGCAAGCCACTGTCCACGCACGCCGTTCCAACGATATTTTTGCGACTCTTCATGGGCTGCGTCGGTGATTCGACTCACCAGCGATTCGTCATTCAACAAACGCAAAGCTTCCCGCGCCAGTCCCTGGTAATCGCCGCACTCCACCATCAATCCGGTTTCTTCGTGATTCACCATGAACGGGATACCACCTGCATTGGTTGTTACAACCGGCAAGCCGCAAGCAAAAGCCTCAAGTATCGATAAGGGTTGGTTATCAATCTCTGAGCCGTTCAGAAAAACATCAGCTGAGTCATAAAGTTTTGCAATTCGATCCGGCGGTACACGCCCGATGAATTCAACGTTCTGCAATTGGAGTTCGCTTGCGAGTTGTTCGAGGTCAGCACGCTGTGGGCCGTCACCTGCAACGGTCAGCTCAGCTTTCGGACACTGTTCATGGATGATCGCGAAAGCCCTCAGCACCCTATCGACGCCATAGTGCGATTCGAAATTCCGATTCGACAGGAGTTTCCCAGCGGGCTTGCGCCGGCGGAAACTGAACCCGTCGATTGTGTTGACAATCGCGCACGCTCGGAGTCCAAACTTCGCGAATATTTGAACAAGGTATTCCGAAGGGACTGCAATCGTATGGGCGAGCCGTAAAGTTCGAACTGCAGAGGGCCATCTCGCCAGATGATCCTCTGCTTCACCGCTGTGGTAGTTGAGCACGATCTTCTTTCCGAACAGCTTACTGACAAGCATCGCCGGTGTCGGAGCAAGCACAAACGAAAAGTACGAAGCCGAAAAAATATGAATGACGTCGTAATGCGGCACTCGGGCCAACAGCGACGCGACGTACAGGATTGAGGTCACCACTGTTCGAACATACTTGATCGCCTGCAGCTTTCTCAGGCTGCCCGGTAGTCGCGGATTAATTGCCAGAAATCCGACAGATAATGATTCTTCGGCGCTCAGGCCTTGAAACAGGCGGGCCGCCTGCATTGCCTGACCGCCCAGGATATCGAAGGATGGCGCAACGATTAGAATACGGAGGCGGGACTTGCCTTCCTCCCGTGAATCAATTAGCTCCGTTAATTTGTCCGGCGATGCGCTCATTTCCGTTCGTTCACGCATTCTCGCGGGTTACACTTTCGACAGCTACCGGCTGCCGAGTTGCGTTTCGATTCAACAACTGGTCGTACAGGGCTTCGGTACTTTCCAATTGGGCGTCGAGCGAAAATTTTTCCATCACCACGCCGTGTCCTGATCTCCCCATTTGGCGCGCTCGATCAGGATCGCGGAGCAATTCCAGAACCCTATTCGCCATGGCAGTGTCATCGCCCGACTCGACCAGATAACCCGTTTCTCCTGATACTATCGCCTCACCAGCTCCACCCACATTCGTGGCGACAACCGGTCGCGCCGCCGCCATATACTCGAGAATCGAATTCGAGAAACCTTCAGTTTTCGAAGTCAGCACACAAACATCGGATGCCGCAAACAACTGGGCCAACAAGTCACAACCGCCAAGAAAGAACACCGAATCTTTCAGACCGAGATCCGCGGCGTCCCGTCGAATATTTGGCATTAATTCGCCCTCGCCGGCAAGAAGAAATGCGGCGGGAAGTTGATCGCTCACACGCCGCGCCATCCGCAGAAACATCGGGTAATCCTTAACGTCAAGCCGCATGTTGGCGACGATGGACACGGTTGGTTTAGTTGCCAACGAGGAAGGAAGCCCCAGTTCGGCAATGGCTGCCTGTCTCGACAATTGCGCATCGCTCGCCACTCTTTCGATATTCAATCCGTTGTAAATGACTCGGATCTTCCCATTGGGAACGCCTTCTGAGATCAGTTGCGCGCGGACAGCGTTCGAATTTGCCACGATGCCGTGAGCAGTCTTGTACGCGAAGCTCTGCGCATGCTGCTGCGCTCTGGAACGCATGCCACCGGTTTCACGGCGCGAAGCTATTCGCACCGGCACGCGCGCCAATGTCGCCGCAAACATGCCAAACACATTCGTGTAAAAATCATGGGAGTGTAGGATGTCCACTTTTGATTTTCTGAGAAAGCGAACAAAGCGCTTTAACTGCAAAGCAGCATTGGCGTCACAAAACGATGTTAATGGATATGATGGGACTTCGCCGATCGTGAGGGCATCGGCTTCGCTGCGTAGCACGCCTTCAGGACTAAGACTCGCAAGCCGGACATCGAAACGCCCGCTGTCACTCAAGAGGCGGGTCAGTTGCAGCGCCTGTCGCTCTGACCCACCCTGATGAAAACTATCAATCAATTGGAGGGCAACTGGTTTCAATAGTGCAGATTGCTCCGCGAAAACGCGACCGACACGGCATCATTTTACCATCTCGATAACTCGCACCGTGGCGTAATAATCAAGTGAAGGAAAGCGCTTGAGTACTGAACCGTCCAATCGCTGCAGGGGCGTTATAAATCGGTTGACGACCGGCAGGATGCCAATGAGGTTGATGTGAGGCAGCGTGAATGCCCGCGTGCGATAGTCTGAGAACAATTGCGCGAAATCAACTAATTCCTCGTCGGTCAAAGGACGTTCAAAGGGCGAAACGTCCTCTGCCTGATAGGGAATCAGGCCACGCAATAGCTTCACCACTTTTGAGTTCCGCACGGGCTCCTGAAAGATCGCCCGGCCACCCTTCCTAAGAATTCTATAGACCTCACGCGAAACAAGCTGAAGATGGAGATGGTGGAGTATGGCAATGCCGAAAACCACATCGACCGATTCATCCGCTAAAGGGAGATTATGAGCAGAACCATTCACAAAATTCACGCTGTTGAAGATGTTGTTCTGGTGTAGCCGTTCGCGCGCCACATGCATAATCGGTTCAGAGATGTCCAGCGCAACGACTTTGGCCCCTCTGCGCGCGAGCAGGACACTGCTTTTGCCTGCACCGCAACCGAAATCGAGCACTGTCTTACCGGCCACGTCCCCCAGCAGATAATGCGAATACTCGAGCGGATACACTGTCTCCGAAGAGGCATTCAAGTAGCGAGTGATGTCACTTTCGCTATAGTGCAGCGGGTTCTTCGCAGTGTAGGCGGACTCGATCGAGCTACGTCGTATCTCTTCGTGCTCCCACTCTTGTATGTGACTCCGTTCCGCAATAGTTTGGGTGCCGGCATCAATCACAAATTCGCCACGCCTGGTTCGCGCTTGTTTGGCGCCATCGTCTACAAAAACCTGATGCCAGAGCTCGAGCATCAGCAACGACCACAAGGCCATCGAGTGATCGCGACGGCCCCGCTCGTGTTCGTCGAGCAAAACATCGGTGTAGCCTGGCGAAACTATGCCTCGCTGCCGGAATCGGGAATCTGTCAAGGTATCTCGAATTCGCCCGCGCAATTGCTGATTGATCCACTGTTGAATAGGAACGCCAAACCCCTGTTTGGGTCTTGAGAGGACTTCTTCGGGAACGATGTCGGCAACGGCGCGTTTGAACAGGTGCTTCTGTTCAACGCCAGTCATCTTCATCCTGGCCGGAATTCGCGTGACAAAATCTATGAGTTTATGGTCGAGCAGCGGAACCCGAGCCTCAAGCGAAACGGCCATGCTCATTCGATCCACCTTAGTGAGAATGTCACCAGGCAGGTATGTCTTACTGTCGATGTAAAGCAACGCGTCTAACAACGCGTTGGTTCCCACACGATTACTGTATTCCTGAAAGCTTTCTGCAGCGCGATCGTGCGGCCCAAGCATCTGGTAAAAATCACTTGTGTACAGAGAACTCTTATTTAAGCCGGTAAAAATTGAGACGTTATCGAAATAGCGGTCGATTGGATCCAGTGCAACGTTGTGCAAAAAGTTTCTGCCCCAGGCACCGTGCGGTAAAGTGCGGCTAAGCGGATCCATTAATCCCTGGCGAAACAGGCGCGGCAGCAAAGCGTACTTCCGACGTTTACGCTCAGTAACATAGCGAGTGTAGCCCGCGAAGAGCTCATCACCTCCGTCACCGGAAAGCACGACGGTCACATGGTCGCGGGCAAGCTTCGATACCATGTAAGTGGGTATTGCGGATGAGTCGGCGAACGGTTCATCGAAATGCCACGCTAACTCGTCAACCACATCGCAGATCTCGGGGGTGACGAAAAACTCGTGGTGCTCCGTTCCATATTTCTTCGCTGTTAAGCGAGCATATTTCAATTCGTTGTAGCTGTCTTCGAGAAAGCCAATAGAGAACGTCTTTACCGGTTGATCCATGTGGTTCGCCATGAACGCAACCACGCTACTGGAATCAACCCCACCCGAAAGAAAGGCCCCTAGCGGCACGTCCGAGACCAGTCTGATCTTGACGGCTTCATCAAGCAGCGATCTGAATTCTTCAAGATAGTCTTCTTCACGACGGTGGTACCCGTTGGCCTCGTACGAAAAATCCCAGTATTGCCTGATCTCAATCCGGCCATTGCTGAACGTCAGCAAGTGGCCTGGCGGAAGTTTCTTGATGTCCTTGAAGATGCTCAGCGGATCAGGTACATAACCAAGCGAGAAATAAGCGTCCAACGAATCAGCACTCGTCTCGCAATTGACAGCCGGATGTTGAAGCAATGACTTGAGTTCTGAACCGAATACGAATGTGCCGCTACGCGTGAGTGTGTAATACAGTGGCTTCTCACCCGCCCGATCCCGCGCGATCATCAGGCGGCGAGCGCGATCGTCCCAAAGGGCGAACGCGAACATTCCCCTGAGGTGATCCACACATGCGGTGCCGTACTGTTCGTAAGCGTGAACTATGGCCTCAGTATCAGATTTTGTACGGAAGCGGTGGCCACGCGCTTCCAATTGAGGTTGAAGCTCCCGGAAATTGTAGATCTCGCCGTTAAAAACAATCGTAGCTGATCCGTCTTCCCCGGAGATGGGTTGATTGCCGCTGGTTAGGTCTATGATCGCAAGGCGGCGCATCCCAAGCGCGATGCCATCCTTGAGATAAGAGCCCGAATCGTCCGGGCCACGATAACGGATGACTTCGCACATCCGTTCAAGGATTTCTCCCCGTTCGTCGCTGCGAATAGGACGCCGATCCCAAAGGTCAATAAATCCTGCGATGCCACACATGTGTTTATCTACAGAAGCCTATTATTTTAGACGGGGGATTGATACTGCCTGAAGCAGAGCCCGATTAATACTAAAGTAACAATAAGGCTGAAAGTTCTGTGAAATTATACCAGACTGAAGACTGATTCCGCGGGTTTAAGCGGCTGGAACTAACGATTGAGACAACTCACGGGCCGAAAAACAACGAAGCTGCGGCGACAACGCGGCAGCTTCACTAACCTTCCATCGGCGTTAGATTTGAACGCCTGCCTGCACGCGGTCACCGCCTAGACCACAACACCCTCCTGCTCGCTGGCCATCATCAGCCGGCGCACCCGCTCGCGCAATGCACTTTCAAAACGACGCGCCTCTTCAACCTCGCCGAACGAAATAGCGCGCAACTCCTGCTCGATTCTTCGGCGATAGTCCGAGACCAGGGAATCAGAAACGCCAAGCACGGCTGCTACTTCAAGCTGAGTTGAGTTTTCAGAAGCCAGGTAGCAATGCCAGAGCACGCCGAGAATGCGATTGTATTGCTTCACTTTACCTCGAACGGTCTCGTGTAAGTTCTTCAAGAAATCATCCACAAAGCCGGCGGCTTCGTCTTCTGATTCGCGCCGCAAAAGACTCTGCTCGGGATTTTCCCGGCGGTCGACGGGCTCGAACTGAAATCCATCATTTTCACTGTCGTCGCTGTCGAGCGGTACGAGATAAATGTCCATCACCGGCAGCCTTGACATCACAAGGCTACGAAGAGTGCGAACATCGACTGGAGCATCAGCGGCGTCCAGAACCGAGACGATTAAATCTTCGAGATCTGAATTGCTGATAACAACTTGCGAATCGCCGGTGCAGCCCACCATTCTGGTATCGCGAGGGCGCACAGGCACCATTTGCACCCGCTGTTCGAGGTCATGACTGTCACGGCGGCGTTTGCTCTCTCCCCATTCGCTTAAGCCGTAAACACGATCAGCCAAACGACGATGCGGCTCATCTTCACCGCCACTGCCGTCGAATCGGCGAAAGTTCGAACTTGACTGAATCACTGTGGAAATTCGGCGAGCGAGGCGGTAGCTTTCAGGATGCCGCTTACGCAATTCGGCGGTTAACAGGTTGGTCAATTCGATCTGGCTGATTTCGCACTCAATCTCGTAATCAGTCATGTTCGAATCCAGGTAATGCTCAAAGCGGTTCTTACTCAGCAACTGCACAAACAGTTCCTGGGTGAGATCACTGTAAGCACTGCCTCCGCCCTCTTCCACCAGGAGGCCGGCACTTCTGGAAGCGCGAACCAAAGGATGGTGCGAGACGACGCGGTGCAACTCTGACCAGAGTCGATTTACATCTGAGCTGCGGAGGCTCTCGACCCATTTGCCACTGCGTGACTGACGGTCGTTTGCCGTACGCGGCGCACGCTGCAATTCTTCCCTGGCGCGTGGTTCAACTTCTTGACTTAGCGTTTTCACTGGGCTCAATTTAGTTCCCGAAGGCTAAGGGTTCTGAGGAGAGCTGGTTGGTAATGTTTTCCGGGATTCCCGCGCAAAAAGGCTACAGACGTCTCGTTCGCGACAAATCTGACGGATTGTGGGTAGAGAAAACGCCGCTCAATTGACCAATCTCCACAGAAACTGGGCTGCAAGCGAACGCGGCCCGGTCTGGGGCAGAAGCGTTTTTCAAAAAGGAAAGACCACTTGACTTGGGTGCCTACCGCACGAGAGGCGGGCCATCCTGGAAAGGTGTCGAGAGGTGACCTCGACTAACGGAAGGGATGGTAACAGCAAATTAAAAATTGAGCAACAAGTTTTTACACTCCGTTCGAAATATTGGTTTTGTTCAGGAAACGCAATATTTCTGCAATAAGAAATGATGGAATCGGGCCCGTATTAGATGTTTTGTTTTGCTGACCAAGCAAATGCGTCTGTGCGACTCGCTGAGAGTTGCTTTCAGAAATTGCCCCCATAGCTGTTCTCAATGCGTGGACGCCTTGGCCTTAGTAATCCAGGGCTGATTAGTTAGTTTCGATTTCTACGCAATTCAGGGGAAAGATATGGTTTCTTCTGGCGGAGGCTCCTTCGCAAAACAGGCGAATTGCCCCTCCACAAAAATGCTGCTGGACTACCGGCTAAAAAGGCTGGTGTCTGAAATGAGGCAGTTGGTGGAGTGGCACCTCGACGGCTGCGACTTTTGTTGGTCCGAGGTGAAACTTCTGGCCTACCACGCAGGCACATGTAAGGGTGAATGTCGGGCCCCATCAATTCCCGTAAATCTCAGGGTACTCGCCGAGGCGCTCTTTCATAATAGTCGTCCACGCAAAGGCTTGCGAGGCAAACACGTGAGCTGACCTCTATTTTGAGACAGCCGGTGGCGCTGCACTCTTGGGTAACTCAATAGCGAAGATGCTGCCCTCCCCCAGCACCGATTCCACCGACACGTCGCCACCGTGCGCGCGCGCCAGGTGCTTGACGATTGCCAGTCCAAGACCGGTTCCCCCCAGCTCTCGAGATCGCGCTTTATCCACACGATAAAAACGCTCAAACAAACGTGGCAGGTGCCGGGCCGGAATCCCTTCGCCCGTATCCTCAACGGAGATCCTGTAGTTCGAACCGTTTTGTAGCCCTACTGTGACTCGGCCACCCGCTTTATTGAATTTGATTGCATTGTCAACCAGATTCGTCAACATCTGCTCCAGCCGGCGAGAATCAGCGAATACCATCGCGTCAACTGGCACGTCGTTCTTCAGTTGGACACTGCCGGCGGATGCTCGCGCAGCGAGCGACGTAAGCACCTCATTGACCACCGCGCGCAAATCAATTTGCTCGGGCTTAACCTGAACATTACCCGCTTCGATTGCACTTAGCTCGAGTATGTCATCGATAAGATCGTGCATCCGATCAGCGTTTCTGCGAATAATCGACAAAAACCGCTGGCTATCTGCTTCCCGAATTTCTCCCGTCTCCAATGTCTCGACAAACGCCATGATCGCAGTCAGTGGTGTGCGCAACTCCTTTGACCCGTTGGACCAAAACTCCTGACGAACACACTCAAGCCGTTCCCGTCCCGTGACATCCAAAAAAACCCCCACAGCCACCATCCCCCCTTC
>JACXTT010014001.1_pt1 | contig 10524 bp, 10 predicted proteins | sample 9270951 | NCBI WGS metagenome assembly JACXTT01 (sample SAMN15532306, study PRJNA645909) | rock metagenome | isolation source: weathered quartz diorite | place: Puerto Rico | collected 2017-06-21
TTGCGTGGGCCGGGGGGGAGGTGCTGACGGCCGACCGGCGCGTGGACCTCATCACCTTCACGGGCTCGACGGCCGTCGGACGCCGCATCATGGCAGCGGCCGCGGGCACGCTGAAGAAGGTCTTCCTCGAGCTCGGCGGCAAGTCAGCCAACATCATCCTCGACGACGCGGACTTCGATGCAGCGCTGGGGTTTGCGGGAACGGTGTGCGTGCACAGCGGTCAGGGCTGCGCGATAACGACGCGCTTGCTGTTGCCGCGGTCGCGCTACGAGGAGGGGGTCGAGCGAGCGAAGACTTCCTTCGAAGCTGTACGATACGGTGATCCGATGGACATCCAGAACCTGGCCGGCCCGCTCATCAATGCCCGCCAACGCGAGCGGGTCCTCGGCTACATAGGGAAGGGCGTCGCTGAAGGTGCGCGCCTGGTGACCGGCGGCAAGCGACCGGCCCACCTGCCCAAGGGGTACTACGTGGAGCCCACCCTGTTCGCCGACGTGGACAACTCGATGACTATCGCCCGGGAAGAGATCTTCGGTCCTGTGTTGGCGGTCATCCCCTTCGAAGACGACGACGACGCGGTGCGGATCGCCAACGATTCCATCTATGGGCTCTCGGGCGGGATCATGTCGGGCTCGGAAGGGCGGGCGCTCGCGCTCGCGCGGCGCATCCGCACCGGTACCCTGTCGGTCAACGGAGGGCTGTGGTTCGGACCGGATGCGCCCTTCGGCGGCTACAAGCAGAGCGGAGTCGGGCGCGAGATGGGGGCCGAGGGCTTCGTCGAGTACCTGGAGACCAAGACGATCGGCCTCCCCGCCTAGGCGGCTCACCCGAAAGGATTCGCCCCATGGTCACGGAATCTCGCACCGCTCTCATCACCGGCGCATCGTCGGGCATCGGCGCGGCCATCGCGCTCGAGATGGCCACCCGAGGCTGGAAGCTCGCCATCGGCGCCCGCCGGACGGATCGCCTGGCGGAGACGGCGGAGAAGGCGAGGGCGCAGGGCGCGGCTGAGGTCTACGCCGGCGGTCTCGACGTGACCGACGACGGCTCCGTGGCGCGCTTCTTCGAAGCGAGCGAAGCCGCTCTCGGCACGGCGGACGTGATCGTGAACAACGCCGGAGCGTCGCGCTTCCACTGGATCGAGGAGACCGATCCCCGCTGGCTCCGGAGCGAGATCGAGACGAACCTGATCGGCCCAATGGTCGTCACGCACCGGGCGCTCACCCCGCTGCTTGCCGCAGGAGTGGAAGCGGACGTCGTGATGGTGAGCAGCGACGCTGCGCGCCGCCCGCGCCCGGGGCAGTTGGCCTACGGCGCTTCGAAGGCGGGCCTCGAGAACTATTCGGAGGCACTGAGCCTGGCTCTCGAGGGCACCGGCATACGCGTGATCAAGGTGCGGCTCGGCCCGGCGCTCAGCGAGTTCGCCATGACCTGGGATATGGCGCCCGAAGCGATGCAGCAGCGGACGGAGCACTGGGCCTCCTTCGGGCTGCGCGACGCGCGCATGCTGGCTCAGGGCAACCTGAACATCCTGATGCCGGAAGAGGTGGCGCGTGCGGTGGTGCACGCGGTGACGCAGCCGCGGCACGTGCTTCTCGACACGATCGAGCTCCAGCCCTCCGTTCCGCATCGCAGTGGCGGAGTGTCCAGATGACCGAGGTCTACTACGACCCGTACGACTTCGAGATCGACGCCGATCCGCATCGGGTCTGGCGGAGGATGCGGGACGAGGCGCCGCTCTATCGCAACGACAAGTACGAGTTCTGGGCCCTGAGTCGCTACGAGGATGTGGTGTCGGGTCTCACCGACTGGAAGACCTATAGCTCTGCCCGGGGCACGCTGCTGGAGCTGATCCGCAATGAAGTGCAGTTCCCGCCTGGCACGATCCTCTTCGAGGACCCGCCTCTGCACGACGCACACCGTGCGCTGCTGGCGCGCCTGTTCACCCCGCGCCGGATTGCGCAGATCGAGCCCCTGGTGCGCGCCTACTGCGCGAGGAGCCTCGATCCGCTCGTCGGAGGCGGCCGCATCGACTTCATCGCGGATCTGGGGGCGCAGATGCCGATGCGCGTGATCGGAATGCTGCTCGGCATCCCCGAGGAGGATCAGGAGGAGCTTCGCGACGCCATCGATGCCGGACTGAGGCTCGAAGAAGGCGAAACCACCAGCCCCAGGTTTTCACAGGGTGAAGAAGGCCCGGTCGACCAGGCGGCCCGCTTTTCGAAATACATCGAGTGGCGGCGCAAGAATCCGTCGGACGACCTGATGACCGAGCTGCTGAATGCTCGCTTCGTCGACGACCACGGGGATGAGCGCACGCTCCGCGACGACGAGCTCCTGGGCTACATCGCACTCCTCGCAGGGGCCGGGAACGAGACGACGACCCGACTGATCGGCTGGACGGCCTACCTGCTCGATCGATTCCCCGACCAGCGGCATCTCCTCGCCTCCGACCGCAGCCTCGTTCCGAACGCCATCGAGGAGATCCTTCGTTACGAGGCGCCGTCGCCGGTCCAGGCCCGCTACGTCACGCGGGACGTCGTGCTGCACGGAACCCGCGTCCCAGAGGGTTCGACGCTGCTGCTGCTCAACGGGTCGGCGAACCGGGACGAGCGCGAGTTCGAGGACGCCGATCGTTTCGACGTGCAACGCAGGGACGTCCACCACCTGAGCTTCGGGTACGGGATCCACTTCTGCCTCGGCGCAAGCCTCGCTCGTCTCGAGGGCCGTGTCGCCCTCGAGGAGCTACTGGCGCGATGGACCGACTGGCAGATCGATCACGAGGGGGCCGAGATGGCGCGCACCTCGACGGTGCGCGGGTGGAAGAGGCTGCCGGCACGGATCCAGCCGCATCGATCGAGCAGACACATATGACCACGCCCGGAGACATACACCACCATGTTCCTGGCCCCGGAAGGCGCTGAGATCGAGATCGCGGACACCGCCGCGAAGTTCCTGTCGTGTGCGATCCCGATCGACCGACTCCACGGTGCCGGTACCTCGTCCGGGCTGACCGCGAGCCTGCGCGTGGAATTCGCGGCGATGGGCTGGTTCGGGCTCGCGCTGCCGGAGGCCGACGGCGGGAGCGGTCTTTCCGCGGTCGAGCACGCGCTCTTCTACCGAGAGGTCGGCCGTCACTGCGGACCGGTCGACATCCTGGCGCAGGCTCTCGCGGCCATGACGACCGACGACCGGCGCCTGCGAGCTGAATTGCTCGCCGGTGAGCAGAGCGCCGCCCTTGCCGTCGGGGACGGCGGGACCCTGCGGCTGCTGGGCTCGCACGACACCACGCTGGCGGTGCACGTCGAGCGCGATGGCGCGCGGCTGCTCGACGTGTCCGGGAGCGAGACGGGCCCGCGTCCGGGCCTCGATCCCGCGACCGGGATGCGCACGATCGTCGGCGGCACCCCGCGGACGGTGGCGGTCTCGTCGGAGGGCGAGGTCTGGAACCTCGGGCAGCTCGGGGTCGCTGCCATGCAGGTCGGTGTCGCGGAGAGCGCCCTTGCACTGATCGTGGAGTACGCGAAGGTGCGTGAGACGTTCGGCCGCAAGATCGGCACCTACCAGGCCGTCCGACACGCGTGTGCGGACATGGCCCTGCGCGAGGAGGCCGCACGGTGCCAGCTGTGGAGCGCCGCGGCGGCTCTCAAGCAGCACCGATCGGACGCACACGCCCATCTCGACGCGGCCAAGCACCTCGCGAACCGAGCGGCGGTCACGAACGCCGACGTCGACATCCAGCTTCATGGGGCGATCGGTGTCACGGAGGAGCACCATGCCCACCTGGTCCTCAAGCACAGCCTACTGCTCGCCCGGCTGTTCGGGTCGAAACGGACGCTGCTGGCGAGGCTGCTGTACGCCGAGCTCGAGGTCTGAGCGCGATGGATCTGCACTACTCCGAAGAAGACGACGAGTTCCGTGCGCGAGCGCGCGCCTGGCTGCAGACCCATGTCCCGCGGTCGCCTCGGCCACCGCGAGGCCGCGCAGCGGCCGAGTTCGATCGGGCGTGGCAGCGGAAGCTCTACGAGCACGGCTGGGCCGGCATCGCCTGGCCGAAGGAGTACGGCGGCCGCGGCCTGAGCACCCTCCAGCAGGTGATCTGGTACGAGGAGCTGGCCCAGGCGCACGCGCCGCACCACATCAACACGACGTACGTCGGGCTCATGCATGCGGGGCCGACGCTGATCCCCGGCGGAACAGAGGAGCAGAAGGCCTACCACCTGCCTCGAATCCTGTCCGGCGAAGCGCTCTGGTGTCAGGGCTTCTCCGAGCCCAACGCCGGCTCCGATCTCGCGGCCCTCACGACCCGCGGGGTCGTCAGTGACACGGACGTGAGCGTGACGGGCGTCAAGACGTGGACGACCGATGCGCAGCACGCCGACTTCCAGGAGCTTCTGGTACGGACCGATCCCGGGTCGCGGCGACACCATGGGCTCACGTGGCTCATCTGCGACATGCGGTCGCCGGGAGTCGACATCCGGCCGATCACGACGATGCTCCTGGACGCGCACGTGAACACGGTCTTCTACGACGAGGTGCGGATTCCGCGCGTCAACGTCGTGGGAGAGGTCGGCGACGGCTGGTCGACGGCGCTGGCGACGCTCTCGTTCGAACGTGGCACGGGCTTCATCGGCGACCAGCTCGAGCTCTACGAGCGTGTTCAGCGTGCGATCGAGCTGGCGAAGCGGGCGCGCCTCGAGGACGGAAGAGTGGCGATCGAGCATGACGACATCGCGGAGCGGCTCGCGTCACTCAAGGCCGACACCATGGCGATCCGCGCGATGACGCTCGCGAACATCGCGGAGACGGATCGCACGGGCGTCCCGGGTCCCAAAGGCTCCTTGATGAAGCTGATGGTGACCACGACGCACAAGGCGCTGAGCGAGCTCGTCGGCGACATGCTGGGCTGGGAGTTCCTCGAGTTCGACGGCGACCGGGCCTCCCATCCCTGGACCTACGATTTCCTCTGGAGCTGGGTCTACACGATCGCGGGCGGAACGAGCGAGATCCAGCGCGAGATCACGGCCGACAGGCTGCTCGGCCTGCCGCGGGCGAGGTGAGGTCGATGGCGACGTGCTTCCAGTTTGCGCTCTCGAACCCGGTTCCCGGTCAGGAGGAGGAGTTCAACCGGTGGTACGGGACGGACCATCTGATCCACGGGGTGCTGACGCCGGGCATCCTGGCCGGGCAGCGCTTCCGCCGCGCCCCCGGCCCGTGGCCCTCGGGAAAGCACGACTATCTCACGATCTGGGAGATGGACGATCCCGCGTTCGCGCTGGCGCAGCTCGCAAAGGCCAGGGGCACCGATACGATGCCGATCAGCCCGTCGGTCGACATGTCGACGGTGCAGCCGCCGACGATGTGGCGGCGGGCGACCGTGCGGACCGGCGCGCGCATCGCGACGGACACGAGCGAGCGCAAGACCGTCGTGCTGATGCTCGCCAACGCGGCAGGGGGCGAGGGCGACGCGTTCGAAGGCGCGCTGCTGCGTGGCGGCCTCACCGAGCTGGCGGATCTGCGGGGAGTGATCAGCGCCGAGCTCCTCACCCTCGCCATCGAGCAGATAAGAGGGAGCGCCAAGAAGTACGCCTACGCCGTTCTCCTGGAGCTGCACGATGAAGCCGAGGCGCTCGAGTCGCTCGCGGATCGCGTTCCCTCGCTCCCGCACCTCGATCGCGAGCGATGGATCGCCGTGGCCTTCCGCCCGATCGGGCATCGCTTGACGACGTCTGAGGCCCGGCGGGCGGGCGAAGAACACGGATGAGCTGGACCCTCCGAAGCGATCCGAGCGGCCTTGCGACTCGCTGGTCGGATGACGCCGCGGCACGCTACCGCGCTGCTGGATACTGGCGCGACGAAACGCTTGCCGACGTCGCCCGCCGCGCCTGCCGTGAGGCGCCCGACCGGCCCCTGCTCATCGAGGGCGATCGCCGCTTGACGCGCTCGGAAGCGTGGGGCGCGGCGTCGCGCCTCGCGGCCTTCTTCCTGTCACGTGGCCTCGAACCCGGCGACGTCGTCTCGTTCCAACTGCCAAACTGGATCGAAGCCGCGGTCATCGCGCTCGCAGTGCGCCGGTGCGGGCTCGTGCTCAATCCCATCCAGCCAATCTATCGCGAGTCGGAGGTGTCCTACATCCTGCAGGACTGCCGCGCGAAGCTGGTGTTCGTCCCGCAGGTGTTCCGGCAGCACGATCACCAACGGATGCTCGCCGGGCTCCGGTCCCGAATACCGTCGCTTCGGGATGTCGTCGTGGTTCGCGGCTCCGGGACCGACGGATTGCCGTGGGGACATGCGCTCTCGCTCGCTCCGGCTCGCGACGATGCGCTGCCGCAGGTCGATCCGGCCGCCGCGATGGTCGTGATGTACACCTCGGGGACGACGGGACATCCGAAGGGCGTCATCCACAACCACTACGGCTTCGACTATCGCGTGCGCTCGATGGCCGAGGCCTGGTCGATCGGACCCGCCGACGTCGTGTTCATGCCCTCGCCGGTGACGCACATCACCGGCGCCTACTGGGCCTTCGACATGCCCTGGGTATCCGGCGCGACGAGCGTGCTGCTGGACGTCTGGAGCGCCGACGAAGGCATCGACCGGATCGAGAAGAGCCAGTGCACGGTGACCGGTGGCGCCACCCCGTTCCTCCGGCAGCTGCTCGACACGGCCGTGCGACGGCCCTCGGCCATGGCCTCGCTGCGCCTCTTCTTCTGCGGCGGCACGACTGTCTCTGCGGACCTGATCCGCGAAGCTGCCGCGACCTACCCGTCCTGCCTCTTCTTCCGGGCCTACGGCTCCACCGAGATGCCGACGACCACGCTCGGCATCCGCGACCGGGCCCAGGCGGAGCTGGGGGCCGAGACCGATGGCGAGGTCGTCCCGCCCACCCAGGTCGAGATCGTCGACGCGTCGAGCGGCGCGAAGATCGCCGACGGCGAGGAGGGCGAGATCCTCGTCCGCGGACCGGAGCAGTTCCTCGGGTATGTGCATCTCGAGGACAACGTCGGCGCCTTCGACGACGACGGCTACTTCCGCATGGGCGACCTCGGGCGCCGCGTGCACGGGCGCTACCTGGTGATCACCGGACGCAAGAAGGACATCATCATCCGCTCGGGCGAGAACATCAGTCCGAAGGAGGTCGAGGACGTCCTGGCGAGCCACGCCGCGGTGGCCGACGTGGCGATCGTCGCGATGCCGAGCCACGGGACCGGCGAGAAGGGATGTGCCTTCGTGGTGCTCCGGCCCGCGCACACGATCGACCTCCCGGAGATCCGCCGCTTCCTCGAGCGCGCGGGGCTCGCTCGTCAGAAGTGTCCGGAGCACCTCGTCATCGTGGAAGACCTGCCACGCGTGCCGTCGGGCAAAGTCAGCAAGGACGTTCTGAGAGCGCGGGCGAGGGCGATCGCGGAAGCCGGATGACCGGCTCGCCGTTCCCGTTCGCGCGGTCCGATTCCTCCGCCTCCGCTGTGCTCCGTCAACGTCCCGGCTTGCCGTTCCTGCGGTCTTCCCCCGCGGAAGGCAGCCATGCTATCCGCGCGCGGGAACCTCCATTCTCGACGTCGACCGGGGAGGACCAACATGACCGCAGAGCGACTGACGACGCTCGGTGCGTGCGCAGGCCTGGCGCTGCTCTTCGGCTCGGCCCTCGAAGGGTGGTCAAAGAAGGCTCCGGCGACGCCGTGCGCCGCCGGCCGGTTTCTGGTGGACCCGGCGAACGGACCGCTCGTCCAGGGCGCCAGCACCGGATCGGTCGACTCGGTCACGCTCGACGGGCAGGGGCGGATCTCGGTCGGCAGCGGCTGCCTGGCGGTGGCGGGACGCATCACGGCGAAGCGCCACTTCACCAAGCTGAAGGCGAAATGGCCGTCGTGCGGCAGCGCCCTCGCGGCGCACCTGAAGGCCAAGATCGTCTCGCCCGATTGCGGGGTGATGACGGGCCGCTTCAAGACCAAGGGCGGGAAGCCGAAGCGGTTCACGGCCCGGCGCTCGCGCTGCGGCGATGGCATCATCGACGAGCCGGGCGGCGAGCAGTGCGAGCCGGGGGTCGGGGGCTGCGCAGGTGGCATCGCGTGCACCGCCGCGTGCACGTGTGAATCGCCGCCGACCACCACGGTGGCCAGCTCGGTCACGACGACCATCGCCACGACGACGACGCTCGAGACCACAACCACCACGGTGACCAGCTCGACCACGACGACCGTGGGATACACCTGCGGCGCGGATCGGCGCCTGTGCAGCGGCACATGCCCCGGCGGGCAGATCTGCGTCTCGGCAGGAACGTTCCCGTTTTCGTGTGAGTGCCGGCCGACGTGCGGGACATCGGCCCCTACCTGCGACGGCATCTGCCCGTCGGGGATGACGTGCCGCCTAATTCCGCGGCTCGAGGCCTGCGAATGCACTGCGATCATCGTGCCGACGACGATCGAAACCACGACGACGACCGAGACCACCACCTCGACGAGCACGACGGAGACCACCACTACGACGCTCGAGCCGTGCCACACCACTGGCTTCCCGACCTGCGCCGGGGTGTGCCCACCACGCTTTACCTGCCTCTACGACGGGAACGGGATCATAAACCACTGCGGATGCTTTCCCGTTCCCTTCTGAATGCGGAGCCGGCGTCGTGTCTCACTGGGAGCCGCACGCTCGCCGCGCCATCAGCCGTCGACGAGTGCGCAACCGGGGATGCATCCGACGCGATTCACGGTCGTCCCCTCCTCGTGCTCCGATGGGTCCGCCACCCTTGCGGGCTGGAGGGCGGAAGTCAGCAGCGCGGCGTCGAGCGACCACGGCCCCGGCCCTTCGAGCAGCAGGAAAAGGGAGCAGGCCAGCTGGGCGATGTCCGAGCGCCACTCGTGCATGACCGCCCAGAATCCGATCTGCGGGGGCGCTGAAGGCAGGGGCAGGGGCGAGACGCCGAGGTACAGCGAGATCTTCGTCGAGAGAATGGCGACGAACATTTCGCCGATGAAAAGCAGGGCGAACGGACGCGTCAAGAAGCCAGTCACCAGGCCCAGGCCGCCCACGATCTCGAGCACGGCGATCGCCGGGGCGAGCGTATCCGGCATCGGCATCCCCAACTTGGTGAAGCGGCCGACGCCCTGGTTCACGAAGACGAATTTGATCACGCCCTCCCAGAAGAACACCCAGCCGGCCATCAGACGTATCCAGAGCGTGGCCTTGGGCGCGCCAGCGCCGGGCCGCAGCATCCATTGCGTCCAGGATCTCATCGGGCCTCCTTTGCGGGGGACGAACCCCCTGCCAGTCCATAGGCCGGCGCCCCGAGTTTGGATGTTGCGAGGCGGGAGTTGCCGACGAAGATTGCGGCGCCGCTCGGTGTGTGCCATCGCCGGCCTGAGCGCTGCCGACAGGAGGAGCACGATGCCTTCCGACGCCGTCCCGGAAGTCGCGCCGGTCTGGCTCCCCGTCCCGGCCGCGAGCGCGAGGCCGTCCATGAACTCGGCGAGCGCTCCAGGTTCGAAGAAGGCGCCTGGTGCCGCCCGCCGCTACGACGACGGCCCCGCCGGATGCATCGCCTTCACGACCTCGTCCGTGGACAGGAGCGCGTGCGCGAGAAATCGGAAGTTGATCAGCGCGGCCGTGTATCCGTAGCCCCACTCGGGGTGCTTCGGGCCAGCGGTGGCATCCCGCGCGATGGCGACCTCGAAGCCATGCTCGAGCAAGTCGCGCAGGTGGGATTCGACGCAGATGTTGGCCAGCATTCCTCCGAGGATGACCTTGCCGATGCGCCGCTTGCGCAGTTGAAGCACGAGGTCGTTGGTCTGAGGACCCCAGACCTTGTGAGGGCTGACGACGACCGTCTTCCCATCCTCGATGTAGGGCTTGAAGCGCTCGAGCCAGTCCGCCCCGGATCCCGAGAATCCGTCGAGGGTCAGCGCTCCCCGACGAGCGAAGATCTTGTCCGCGAATTCGCTCTCGCCGACCAGCCTGCGCCATGTCTCCGACCGTTGACGGGGCCGTGCGCTGCCCTATCGACGGAGCGGTTTCTCGTCGCCGTGCTGTCGATATCGTCGTCCGAGGAGCGCGTTGCAGGGTGCGGTGAGCCACAGCGGCATCATGGACGCTGAACTCCTTCGGAAAGGAGCAACGTGATGGTCCGGATTCGTTGATCGGTCCTCGTCGTGTCGTCGTATTCGCGAATCGGGCATCTTCCCCCACCATTCGCGCGATGACCCCGGACCGGTCCCGTGGACCGACTCACTTCGGCCGAAGCCGATAGTCCTGCTGGCATGCGGGGTCGTCAATAGCCTTACGCGCCGTGCCGCCGGCAGCAGAGCGCGTGTACTGCGGCGGTTCATCAAGCGCCGGACGACCTCGGCTGCCGCGCGTGCGGCAACCTGATCCAGGTCTCCCAGCCGATCAGCGGTTCGTCCCTCGCGGAGAGGTCGTCGGCGGGGCCGACCGCTGCCTGACCTCCACGGAGGCCCCGCCATGCCGCCGGTACCCGCCCAGGGTCCACTTCCCCCGCCGGTTGCCCAGCCTCCCGTCCCGGGCGGCCGGCAG
>JACXTT010014002.1_pt1 | contig 10524 bp, 9 predicted proteins | sample 9270951 | NCBI WGS metagenome assembly JACXTT01 (sample SAMN15532306, study PRJNA645909) | rock metagenome | isolation source: weathered quartz diorite | place: Puerto Rico | collected 2017-06-21
CCGAAACCGATCAAGTCGCTGAAAATGCACGCAAGAAACTACAGGCGAAGAACGCCGACTTGATCGTTGCCAATGACATCACCGCTGAAGGCGCAGGCTTCGATGTGGACACCAACGTCGTCACACTTTTCGCGCGCGATGGCCGCGAGCTGCTGTTGCCCAAACTAACCAAGCGCGAAGTCGCTCACCGCATTCTTGACGAACTTTTGCGCCTATCCGCTAGCGTAAAACATCAATCCGCCGACTGACCGCCGATGCCAGCTGACCTCGATCCCGCTGTTCGCGAAAAACTCCGGCGCCGCCTAGCGTTCTACGAAGATATCGGCCTCGGCGAGTTCTATCGCGATCGCGCACCATCGATGTCAAGCAGAGTGTGGCCTCAAGATCCAGACGCAACTCCCGGCACCGAGGAAACTCCCTTGCCCAAACCAGCTCCGAAAAGCGCTCCAGCTCTCGCGGCCGCCCCGTCAGCCAAATCTCCGAGCCCTCCGCGCCACGCTCCTCCCGCGCCGTCGCTTTTCGAGGCCTCCGAGAAAATCTCGGGCGAAACTCTGCCCATCGTTCGCGCCGATCTCGGCGAATGCACCCGCTGCAAATTGCACACCACACGCCATAAGATTGTTTTTGGCGACGGCAGCGCGGCCGCGAAACTTGTCTTTGTTGGCGAAGGTCCGGGCGCCGACGAAGACGCTCAGGGCCTCCCGTTTGTCGGCCGGGCCGGCAAGCTGCTCACCCAGATGATCGAAGCCATGGGCCTGAAGCGCGAACAGGTTTACATCTGCAACGTCGTCAAGTGCCGCCCGCCCGGCAATCGCCCGCCCGAAAAGGACGAAGTGGACGCCTGCTCGCCATTTTTGTTCCGGCAGCTCGACGTTATCCGACCCCAAGTCATCGTTTGCCTTGGCGCGACCGCGTTTCAAACCTTACTGCAAACCAACCGCAGCATCTCTCACTATCGCGGAGATTGGCTCGACTATCGCGGCTACAAGATGATGGCCACCTACCATCCCGCGTACCTGCTGCGCAATCCGGCCGCCAAGAGCGAAGTTTGGAAAGATCTGCAAAAAGTCATGGCCGAACTTGGCCTTGAAGTCAAAAAGAAACAGGCCAAATAAATGCCCAGTGGCGTCGCGCTCGGCGTCCTGACCGCAGTCTCCTGGGGCAGCTCCGATTTTCTCGCCCGCTTTGCGACCCGTACCCTCGGCAGCCTGCGTTCCGTGTTCTGGATGCAGGCCTGCGGCGCAGCCTTCATCACCATTCTTCTTTTCTTCGCGCGCGACTGGGGACATCTGTTCGATGGCTCAGGCTTTCAACCCTGGGCTTGGGGCGTTCTCGCCGGCGCCATCAATACCTTCGCCATGCTCGCGCTCTATCGCGCGCTTGAAACCGGCAAGCTTGCGCTCGTCGGCCCGGTCTCCGCCAGCTATCCGGCGTTAACGGTCGTCCTCTCGCTCCTTTCCGGCGAACATCTAACCCGACTTCGCTGGATCGGCATCCTAGCTGCTCTTGTCGGAGTTCTCCTGGTCGCTACCGGCGAGGGCCCTCCCAGTGGCGCAGGAACTCCTGCCTGCGCGCCAGCTACCCAGCGTCCTCGGAACCAGGCGCGGTCCGTCGCCGGCCTCTCCTGGGCCATTGCCGCCTCTCTTGGCTTCGGCTTCCTCTTCTGGCTTCTCGGCACCCGCATGATTCCGCGCACCGGCGGTCTTGCCACCGTCTGGCTGATCCGCGTCTCTGGTGCAGCGATCATGCTGCCCATGGTCTTCGCCGCCAGATTGCCGCTGGGTATCAAAGATCGCCAAACCGTCGGCCAGGTTTACGGCATGGGCTTCCTTGACACCGCCGCTTTCGCTCTCAGCAATCTCGCCATGCGACTGGAACAAGTTTCCATCGTCAGCGTCCTCGGTTCGCTCTATGGCGCAGTCACGGTCGCCCTTGCCGCCCTTTTCCTCCGCGAACGCATCGCCGCGCAGCAATGGCTCGGCATCGCCTCCATCTTCCTTGGCATTTCGCTCATCAATCTTTAGCCACACTCCTTGGCGCGAAGCGCGTTCTTGTGAGTGCGGCGTCCGGCCGCCGCACTCTGTTTGTCAGTCCGGTCGTATACGCAAAGCCCAGACATATCCCCTCTGCTCTGCGTTCTTTGTCTCCTCTGAGTGGACAAAACACTCGCCGCCAGCCCGCCAACGAGCCGCAAACTGGGTCGTTCCTCACCCCTGCTAAACTGAGGGCTCCAATGCCCGAACTGCTCTGCAACGTCGCCCTCCCGGTTCCTCTCCGCGCAACGTTCACCTACAAGATTCCGGACGATTTCACCAGCCAAGTGCATCCAGGCACGCGCGTCCTCGTTCCCTTTGCTAAGAAATCTCTCGTAGGCGTGGTCATCGAGTTCGCCAAGTATGCGCCGCCCGAAACCAAGCTCCGCGAGGTACAGAAAGTCCTCGACCCGCTCCCCGCGCTGACTCCCAAACTTCTCGAGTTAGGGCAATGGCTCGCCAACTACTACGTCGCGCCCATCGGCGAAGTCTTTCGCGCCATGCTCCCGCCGCTCACCGATCTGCACGTCCAGAAATTCGTTTCGCTGACCGCGGCAGGCCGCGAAGCGCTCGCAGCCTTGCCGAGCGGCAACGCCGCACAGGCAAAATTCCTCCAGCAGCTCGCAGCAAGCAGAGGCGCTCTGCCGGTCCTCGCCGCTGCACGCGCCGGTGTAGGTATAGGTGAGTTGGTTAAGCTCGAGCGCCGCGGCCTCGTTGAGATTCGCCAGCAAGTCCGCGACCGCAGGCGCCGCACGCAAAAAATCATCGCGTGGAAATCAGAATTCGCCGAATCTCAAGAGCTCTCCGAAAAAGAAGCACGCCTCCGCAATCTGCTCGCCGCCGAGCGTGGTCCGCTGCCGCTTCCGCGCCTCCTCAAGCTCAGCGGCCTTTCCCGTGCCGTCATCGAGCGCCTGCTACGCGAGGGCAAGCTCGAGTTTTGGGAAGAGCCGCTCGATCCCGCCGAGGAGCCTTTCGACGCCGGCTATACGCCACCCGCGCATGCGCTCAATCCGCAGCAGGAAAGCGCTTTCAACGCTATTCGCGCGCGCTGCGAACTCGGCGAATTCGGTGTTCAACTCCTTCACGGCGTTACTGGCAGTGGCAAGACCGAAGTCTATCTCCGCGCCGTGCAGGACATCCTCGCTCGCGGCAAAACGGCCATCATTTTAGTTCCAGAAATTGCGCTTACGCTGTGGATCGGCCGTCAATGCCGCGCTTGGTTCGGCGCCCGCTTTGAAGGAGTCGTCGTCCTGCACTCTGCTCTCAGCGACCTCGAGCGCGCCCGCGAATGGTGGCGCGTGCGCAATGGCCAAGCCCGCGTCGTCGTCGGCACTCGCTCGGCAATTTTTGCGCCGGTCGAAAATCTCGGCCTGATCATCGTGGACGAAGAGCAGGAATCCAGCTACAAGCAGGAAGAAACTCCGCGCTACCACGGGCGCGACGTCGCCATCGTCCGCGCCAAGCTGGAATCCGCCGTCGCGCTTCTCGGCTCAGCCACGCCATCGATGGAAACCTATCACCACGCCCGCGAGGGTAAATACGAGCTGCTCACCATGGCCCAGCGTGTCGCGGAACGCTCACTGCCCGCCGTCGAACTCACCGATCTACGCGAAGAGTTCAAACAGACCCATCAGACTAGCCCCATCTCGTCGCGCCTCCATCAAGCCATTCAGGATTGCCTCGATCTCGAAACCCAGGCGCTCATTCTCATCAATCGCCGCGGTTATTCTTGGTCGGTCATCTGCCGTAGTTGCGGCGCCTCCGTCCAGTGTGCCAACTGCAGCATCAGCATGACCCACCACAAGTTCCGCAACCGTCTCGAGTGCCACTATTGCGGCTTGTTCCAGCCGCTTCCGAAAAAATGTCCCAAGTGCGATTCGCCCTACGTTTATTTCTTCGGCGCAGGCTCCGAACAGCTTGAAGAGCGCCTGCGCAAGGAATTTCCCAAAGCGCGCATCGCGCGTCTCGATCGCGACACTGCCCGCACCAAGCGCCAGTACCAGGAAACCCTCGGCGCCTTTGCTTCCGGCGCGCTGGATATTCTGGTCGGCACGCAAATGCTCGCTAAGGGCCACGATTTTCACCGCGTCACTTTGGTCGGAGTCATCAGTGCGGACGGTTTACTCTCTATGCCGGACTTTCGCGCCGCCGAACGCACTTTTCAATTGCTCACTCAGGTCGCTGGTCGCGCCGGTCGCGGCGATCTCCCCGGCCGGGTCCTCCTGCAAACTTACTATCCCGAGCACTACGCCATTCAAGACGCCATCAAGCAGGACTACGCCGCCTTCTTCGAGCGCGAACTCCACTACCGCCGGGTCATGGCCTATCCGCCTTCCACGTCACTGGCCAACGTCATCGTTCGCAACTCCAATCGCGACAAGGCCCTCGCCTGGTCTGCGCAGCTCGCAAAATATTTTCAGCCTTTCAACGGCGACAGCGTTCGCATTCTCGGCCCGGCCAGCGCCCCGCTCGCGCGACTCAAAACCGAATACCGCTTCCAATTCCTACTCAAATCCAAACGCAAAGCCCAGTTGGCCAAAATCCTCTCCGGCGCCGTAGCCTTCACCCTGCAACACGAAATCCCCGAAACCGCCCTCCTCGTCGACATGGACCCGCTACAGCTTTTGTAGGTGGTCGCCTTCTGAAGCCGACGTTCACTCACTCACTCACTCACTCCGTCCGCGCCAAAAGAAATACGCCGGCACGCCTAGTACCATCAATCCTAGCGCCCCCAGCACGTGCCGAAACTCTTTCGGATCGACCGTCGCCAGCCAGATCGCATTTCCGACCACCGCCGCTGCCGCCAGCAAAAACACAATCGGCGTCCACGGATAGCCCGGCACATGATAAGGAAGCTCGTTTAACCCGGACTCGGTTCGCCGCCGCGCTGCGCGCAAAGGAAAAATCGCCGCCGCGGCCAAGCCATAAAAAATCCATCCGACAAAGATCAACCCCGAAACCAGCTCAGTAAACGTTCCGGCAAAAGTCAAAATGGCCGACCACACGCTTAGCGCGACAATCGCAGCGACCGGCGTGTGAAACCGTGGATGCACTTCCGCCAGCTTGGCGAAAAACAGCTTGTCTTTCGCCATCGCGTAAAAAACCCGCGGCGCGGTCAACACAACGCTGTTGGTCGCGCTGAACACCGAAATCAGAATCGTCAGCGCGACAAATTTCCCCGCCCACGGCCCCAGCACCGCGGTCGCCGCGGTCGCCGCAATCGCGTCACTGTTGGCCGCAACAACCGGGCCCAGTGCAAACAGATAGGCCAGCACTGCCAGCACATACAGCCCGATCAAGATCAGGGAGCCCAGCAGAAACGCTCGCGGATAGACTCTCTGCGGCTCAACTACTTCTCCAGCGCTGTAGGTCCCAAACTGCCAGCCTTCGTACGCCCACAGCACAGCAATCATCGCCAGCCCAAAACTGGAGAACAGTGCGGCGCCCTGCAACGGCGCGCTCGGCGCAGACCCCAGCGTGCCACCCTGCTTTCCAACTGCCAGCAGCAGCAAACTTAGCACCACCACCAATCCCGCTTTTGCCAGCGTCGTCCAGTTCTGCAAATCCGAGCTCTGCCGCGTGCCGCGCACATTCACAACCATGACCACCGCAATCATCAAGACCGCCGCTACGTTCGAACCCGCCGTGCTCAGTGGAATTACTTCAGCCAGATACCGTGCAAACGCCCGCGCCAGCGCCGCATTCGTCGCTGCCGAAATCACCAGAAACAAACACCAGCCATACAAGAACGCCGGCAACCGTCCAAATCCATCGCGGATGAAGCAATAGAGCCCGCCCGCTTCCGGATTCGCCGCGGCCAGCTCCGCGTAGGTCAACGCGCCAAGCAGCGACATCACACCGCCCACGACCCACACCATCAAGGACAAACCGACTGAGCCGCCGACCTGTTTCAGAATCGGCCCCGGCGTCAGGAAAATTCCCGAACCAATCACCGATCCGACAAAGAGAAAAAGAATGTCACGTAAGCCTAGCGTGCGAAGGAGCGTGGACATGGGGGCGTCGCGCACCAGCATCATATCCGCTGAATGCACGAAGTCATTCGCTATTTCTTTAGGAGGTCGGAGCCCTAGCTCGGAGCTTCCGGCCCGAGGGTTAGGACTCTAGCCCCTGAAGAATCTTTCGCGGCCGAGCGTCAATTGGAACCTGCCGCCTGCCAGAATGGCACCGGCATGAAGCACAGAATCATCACCAGCAGCGCTGCCAAGGCCAGCACGACCCGCGGAAAATCCAGCGGCCGCTGATCGTAAACTGGCGGCGTCCGGATAAATCGCAACGCCACCAGGATGACCGCCCACATCAGCCAGACATGTGCTTCGCTATTGTTCCACCATAGCAAAATCAGAAATGCCGGAACCATTGCTCCGACCAGGCGGTGCATGTACGGGCTGACCGAACGCAGAATATGCCCGCCGTCAAGCTGTCCCGCCGGTAACAGATTGAGGGCGGTAGCGAACAACCCGACCCACGCCGCTCGCGCCACGGGATGGAGCAGAACCGATTGCGGATCGTGTCCGGGGAAGAAGTGCTGCAGCGCAATTCGCAGGGCCAGCGGTGCGCCGAACACAAAATCGGCATTGGACGCACCGGCTGAGCGAACAACATGGGAATGCGCGACTCCATACCACAGAATCGGGATCGCAGCCGCGAAGCCCACGAGCGGACCTGATGCGCCTACGTCAAACAGCGCCCGGCGCGTGCGAATCGGCGACCGCATCAGGATGAACGCGCCGAAGGTTCCGATCAGCGTCGGCGCCGGAACGAAGTATGGATAGCTGGCGCGAATGCCGTGCTGCTTGCAGGCAAAATAGTGCCCGAGTTCGTGCACCAGCAGAATCGTCATCAGCGCAAGCGCAAACGGGATTCCCGGTGCCAGCGCGGTCGGGTCTTTGTACAGCAGCTTCAGCGAAACTTCGAACTCATCCAGCGAAGCAGCCTGTCCGTTGGCAAACGCAATCGCGAATTGCCGGCCTGCGGCCAGGCAAGTGAAGAAGGTCACCGCGAACAGCACAATCGCCAACCACAATTTCCTCGGCTTTGGGGGTGGCGCCGGTTCCCAGCTCGGAACCGCATCACCGTTCCGTGGAATCGCCGGGTTCAGATCGATGGTCGAAGGCGCTGAGCTGGTATCAGAGGTCACAGAAAAATTAGATGAAATTTTCTTGGAAGACGATAGTTTGAAGATTACGAAAAGGGGCTGGAACTTCGCGTCGGTTGCGAATTACTTGTCGCTTTCCAGTCCCTGCAGCTCCTTGCCGGGCTTGAAGCGTACAGCTTTGCCTGGAGGAATATTGACCTCTTCTCCGGTGCGCGGGTTGCGGCCGATGCCGGTCTTGCGCGGCTTTACCGTAAATACTCCAAAGCGCCGCAGTTCGATACGCTGGCTGCGGCCCATACCGTTTTTCAACGACTCAAAAACCGTTTCAACGGCTTGCTCGGCCTTCACGCGGCTCACGCCCGCTCCGTCCAGCTTGGCCAGCACCGCGTTCACAATGTCCAATTTGATCAAGCGCGTCCTCCAACGAACTCCGCAACCACCGTGACGCTTTCGGTAGGGCCTTGCTCTGAGGGCAGATGCTAGAGGCTGCGCGCCAGGTTGTCAAGACTCGTTGCCTCATCTACACTGACTGTTCTTCTTTCATCTTGCCATCACCAATTTTGTTTGGAGGGAACTGGATGTCAGTCAGGCCGGACCGCTGGATTCGCCGCATGGCGCTGGAACACAAGATGATCGAGCCGTTCACCGACCGGCAGGTCCGCGAAGGAGTCATCAGCTACGGTGTATCGTCTTACGGCTACGATATTCGCGTCGCCGACGAGTTCCGTATCTTCACCAACGTGAATTCGACCATTGTGGACCCAAAACATTTCGATTCGCGCTCTTTGGTCGAATTCAAAGGCGATGTTTGCATCATTCCGCCAAATTCTTTTGCCCTGGCGCGCTCGGTCGAATACTTCCGGATTCCACGCAACGTGCTCACGGTCTGCGTCGGCAAATCCACGTACGCCCGATGCGGCATCATCGTCAATGTGACGCCGTTCGAGCCCGAGTGGGAAGGCTTCGTCACTCTCGAAATTAGCAACACCACGCCGCTGCCCGCCAAAATCTACGCCAACGAAGGCCTGTGCCAGGTTATCTTCTTCCAGTCCAACGAAGACTGCGAAGTCAGCTACAAAGACAAAAAGGGCAAGTACCAGTCCCAGGGCGGCATCGTCCTGCCACGGCTGTGATCGAGGACTCGATTCTCACTCTGTGCGGGACCGTCTACCGGGTTGGGTAGGGGCCGTCGCCTTGTCCAGGTTTCAACGTAGGAGGGGTGCCCCGGGTTCGCTTTGTAAACCGAAGTACGTCGCGCGATGGAAAAAAATCGCCATCGAGCCGCCATCCGAGTTTCCAGTCGAACTCTCTAGTGCGATCTCCATCGGAAACGGGAAGGAAGATTACAGGCGATTGCCGGCTGCGGCCCGACACTAAAAACCACATGATCTTGGCGGTCTACGGTGACCTGCCTTGGGGCCGCCAGGAAAGCGTGGTCTGCGAACCTTGCGCAGCGTTTTCTCCTATTCGAATCGAGGTATAATCCGCGCATGCAAGGAACACATTGGCGCGCAATTACGCTCGGCTCGCTGTTACTCATCGCGATCTGCTCAAAAGGCGGACAGGAGGCGCAATCTCCGCCACCTGAAAAGTCCAAGCCGCCGGTCAAAACAGAGCAGCGCGGGCGGATCCTTGGAATCGGCGGTGTCTTCTTCAAATCCGCTAATCGGGATCAGATGCGTGAATGGTATTCGAAGCATCTTGGACTCGCTGACAAAGGCTCAGGCGCCATGCTTCCGTGGCGTGAACACGACGATCCGCAGAAAGAGCACGTTACCGTCTGGACTGTTTTTCCCGCCTCCACCAACTATTTCGAACCCAGTCAAACGTTTATGGTCAACTACATCGTGGACGACCTGGACGCTTTGCTCGACCGCTTAAAACAAGAGGGCGTAAAGATAGATCCCAAACGAATGAATGAATCCTACGGCCGCTTCGCCTGGATCTATGATCTGGATGGAAATAAGATCGAGCTCTGGCAGCCGTCCGCAAAGCCCTAGCGGCCTCCGACTGCGCCTACGCAATGCCCGGTCCTTATGGCGTTAGGGCGGGCTTCAGCCGTCTCCCTGCTCTAAAGTTCGAACCATCTTCCCGATGGCAGCGGTACATCATTTCGAAGAATCTTCTTGATGCTAGCTTGGTCACAGATTTTTGAAAAATGGGTGGGGCCCCTGCTCGTCCCATCACCGAACCATGTTTGTCGGGTCGTCGGATGGTCTTGCCTGATCCCTATTCCTAATCGCTAGCCGCTTGCCGGTTGCGAATCGCCAGAACCTCTTGGATCGCAATCGTCAGCAGCAAGGGGATGGCCCAGCAGGCCCAGCCCATGGTAATGCTGCGATCGCCAACGGGCTGCAGACGGGAAACGGGGCCGTGGTCGTTGAAAGCGCGAAAAGTGACAAACCCGAAGGTCACAACGTAGGCGCGCACCATCCAGGTCTTGTGAGTCTCGACGCGACCGTTGAGGATCGCCAGATACGCAACGCCTGCCGTAGCCATCCAGGCCAGCAACAGGCTGGCGATGCTGGTGCCGAACGCCCATCCGAAGGTTGTCGCGGCAATCAAGCGTACCGCGCCGATCGACCCAAGCAACACGCCGGCGAGAAACAGCCGGCCAGTCCAGCGATGCAGTCGCGCGTAGCGCGCGCGAAAGCCGGTCCAGAACTGCCACGGACCGACGAGAAGGGCCAGCATACCGCCGCCAAAGTGGGTGCAGAGCCAAAAGCGGTCGCGCCAGTAATTCGCCGCACCGGAGGCAGGATTTGTGAAATGGGCTTCGTTGTAATGCAGCAAGTACTGAAGCGGGTAGTTCACGACAAACCAGAGTGCGACCCCGAGCAGCACCACAAACCCGAAGATTTTTGCAACGAACAGAGGCGTTCGCCCGGATTGTTTCTCCGGAATGGGCACAGACGGGGCGGAAGCGGACATGGATCCCTCCGATTGAGCGGAATCCTCGCACTTCCCCGGGGAAAGGGCAAGGAAATGGTTGCGGCCAGCGAGTGCTTCGATCGAGGAGCGGCGGAAGGGGCCGAATCCGCTCCGCAACCTTTTCGCCGGTGCCGCATCCATTAGAAGGTTGTCTAAACGACTAATTCGGGGAAAGCGGGACATTTACATGGCCAAACTCACAAATCAAGTAGCGGTAGTAACCGGAGCATCGAAGGGCATCGGCGCCGGAATCGCCAAAGCGCTGGCGGCAGAAGGCGCGTCGGTGGTGGTGAACTACGCGTCAAGCAAAGAAGGCGCGGACAAAGTGGTCAAGGAAATTACGGCTGCGGGCGGAAAAGCCGCGGCGCTGCAGGCCGACCTGTCCAACCCGGCCGACGTGGTCCGCCTCTTCGCGGAAACAAAGAGGCTCTACGGCAAGCTGAA
>JACXTT010014003.1_pt1 | contig 10523 bp, 9 predicted proteins | sample 9270951 | NCBI WGS metagenome assembly JACXTT01 (sample SAMN15532306, study PRJNA645909) | rock metagenome | isolation source: weathered quartz diorite | place: Puerto Rico | collected 2017-06-21
GGGCGTCCCGCGGGGCGTTGGTCTGGGCCTGGGCGTGGGGCCTGGTGCCCGGCCCGGCCCTGGGCATGCACCCTGGGCACGGCACGGGCGGCCTGCCGGTCCCGCCGTCCCTGGGGCTGACGATGGCGCTGCTGGTGCTCGCCGTCTTCGACGCGTCCTGGGGTGGCGCGGGCGTGCTCGGCTTCGCCGTCGGGATGATCATGTGGCACTCGGACCGGATCTCGACGGTCAACCAGGTCCGGTCGTTCCTCGGGCTGGCTGCCCTGTGGTTCGCGATCCCGCTGATCGCCGCTGCCTCCCGACCGTTCCGGCGCTCCGTCCTGGAGGCGGACAACCGCTACCGGTGGAACCGCCTCGGGGACGTGGTCATCTCCATGCTGTTCGCCGGGTGGGCGGTACGCAGCACGATCAGCGGTCTACCGGGGCTTTCCGGCATCCCGCTCCCGATCACCAGCCGTGCCGACACCCTGGCGCTGGCCACGATGGCAGCGGTCGTGGTCCGGGTGCTGGTCGAGGAGTTCACTGCGTGGCGCTACCCGCTGCGCCTCGCAGCGGTCGCCACCGGCAAGCTTCCCGGGGCCGGGCACGGCCAGAAGCTCTTCGCGACGGCCGTCCGGACGACACTCTTCGTCTTCATCGCGATCGCCTTCATCACCAACTGCTGGCAGCTCTGGGTCGGAGCACTGCTCTTCGCCATCCCGCAGGTGCTGTCGATCTACGAGGACAAGCTGCCGAACTCCGAGCGCCTCAAGCAGCTCATCCCGAAGGGCGTCCTCAAGACCCTGGTCATGCTCGTGATCGGCGTGTTCTTCGGCCGGCTTGTGTTCTCGATCCTGCACAACCCCGAGAGCATGCTGCGCAACGGCTTCGTGCTCATGTCCCTGCCCGGGCTTGCGCTGTCCCTGATCTCGTTGTTCGGGCGCGACGGGCCCGATCCGACGTGGACGTGGCCACGCCAACTGCTGGGCGCCGGGATCGTCGGCATCACCCTGGCCCTGGTCCTCACCAGCTGGTCGTGATCGGCGGGCGGAATGCCACCGTCCCGGGCGCTGGTTCCCCTCGCAGAGGTGCCTGACCCGCGTGGAAGGATGGACCCATGACCACGATCGACCTGCCGCTGCTTCCTCTGGGCCGAGGCAAGGACCTGTCCGCCGAGCGCGGGGTCGAGTGCCCCGGTGACCTGCCGGCGGCTTCCGATCCCGATCTGGTGGCACGTGCGCAGGCCGCCAAGGCCGCGCTGGGCGACCGGGTGTTCGTGCTCGGCCACCACTACCAGCGCGACGAGGTCGTCCAGTTCGCCGACGTGATGGGCGACTCCTTCAAGCTGGCCAAGGACGCGGCTGCGCGACCCGAGGCCGAGTACATCGTCTTCTGCGGCGTGCACTTCATGGCGGAGTCGGCGGACATCCTGACCAGCGACGACCAGGCCGTGATCCTCCCCGACCTCGCCGCCGGCTGCTCGATGGCCGACATGGCGCGGCTCGCGCAGGTGGAGGACGCCTGGGACGCGCTGGCCGACGCCGGCGTGGCCGACCTGGTCGTTCCGATCACCTACATGAACTCCTCGGCCGACATCAAGGCGTTCTGCGGCCGCAACGGCGGTGCCGTCTGCACGTCGTCCAACGCCGACGTGGCGCTGGAGTGGGCCTTCGCCCAGAAGGGCCCCGAGACCAAGGTCCTCTTCTTCCCCGACCAGCACCTCGGGCGCAACACCGCTGTCCTCAAGCTGGGCTACTCGCTGGACGACTGCATCGTCTGGAACCCGCTGCTGCCCAACGGCGGCAACACCCCCGAGCAGCTGCGGGCAGCGCGCGTCATCCTCTGGAAGGGCCACTGCTCAGTGCACGGCCGGTTCTCCGCCGACGTCGTCGACGAGCTGCGGGCGACCATCCCCGACGTACAGATCCTGGTGCACCCGGAGTGCGCCCACGAGGTCGTGCTCAAGGCCGACCTGGTCGGGTCGACGGAGTTCATCATCAACACGATCGAGGCCGCGCCTGCCGGCTCCTCCTGGGCGATCGGGACCGAGCTCAACCTGGTCAAGCGGTTGGCGGCCGCGCACCCCGACAAGAAGATCGCGTTCCTCGACAAGACGGTCTGCTACTGCTCGACGATGAACCGGATCGACCTCCCGCACCTGGTCTGGGCACTGGAATCACTGGTCGACGGCGTGGTGGTCAACCAGATCCAGGTCGACGGCGAGACCGAGCGCTTCGCGAAGGTGGCGCTGCAGCGCATGCTGGATCTGCCCGGTCGCAGCAGCCGGGACTGAGCCGGCCAAAGACCGCCCGGTAACATCGGCGCGTGAGCAACACGACCGAGAACGCCGGGAAGGGCCGGCCGACGCCGAGCCGCAAGGAAGCCGAGGCGGCAGCCAAAGCACGCGCCCGCGTCAGCACGGACAAGAAGGCCGCCGCCAAGGTCCTGCGCGAGAAGCGCAGCGAGGCCAACCGCAAGATGCGCGAGGGGATGAAGGCCGGCGACGAGCGGTACATGCCCGCGCGCGACCAGGGTCCCGTCAAGGCCTTCGTGCGCGACTGGGTCGACTCACGGATCACCTTCATCGAGCTGCTGCTGCCGCTGCTGCTGGTCATGCTCGTCGTCGGCCAGCTCGGCACGTCCAGCAAGGGCCACCAGTCCACGGGCAGCCAGATCGCCAGCTACATCTGGACGGCGAGCATCGTCCTGCTGCTGCTCGACGTCTTCCTGACCCGTTTCCGGCTCAAGCGGGCACTGCGCGCGAAGTTCCCCGACGAGGACCTGCGCGGTACGACGTTCTACGCCCTGGTCCGCTCGATGCAGACGCGTCCGCTCCGGATGCCGAAGGCCAAGGTCAAGATCGGCGGCAAGCCGAAGTAGGTTTCGAGACGGTCGCTGCGCGACCTCCTCAACCAGCGCTGAGGCTCATGGGGCCGTATACCTCGCGGTCACCCTCGAAGAGGGTGACCGAGGCGACGCCCTCGTCGGCGAGGTCGGCCCAGAACTCCCCTACCCACGACTCGGCGTCGCTGCGGGTCGGGAACTCCTGACGCCCCTGCTCAGGCTGGAGCACCCGACCGTCCGCGTCGAGGTGCTGCCACCACCACGGGATGACAGCAGAGGGGGTCGTGAAGGCACCGGGCTCGGGCGCGTTGGTCATCTCAGGCCTCTCTGACGTCGGGCTGCACGAACGGCGGCTTGGTCACGACGAACACCTCGGCGCGACCCCGTACGTCGACGCTCACCTCGGCTCCGTCCGTCACGGCCGCGTCGACCAGGGCAAGTGCCACGCCCTTCTTCAGCGTCGGCGAGAACGTGCCGGAGGTGACCTCGCCGATCGCGGTCCCGTCGGTCCCGCGCACCTCCATGTGCGGGCGGGCGATGCCGCGGCCGCTGGCGACCAGCCCGCGCAGGATCACCCGGGGTCCGGCCTCGCGTTCAGCCTCGAGCGGAGCCTTGCCCCAGAACGCGTCCTTCTTCCAGCCGATCGCCCAACCGAGGCGTGCCTGCACCGGGGAGATGTCCAGGCTGATGTCCTGGCCGTGCAGCGGGTATCCCATCTCGGTGCGCAGGGTGTCCCGGGCACCGAGGCCGCAGGCCTGGAGGTCGTACGCCGCCCCGGCCGCCACCAGCGCGTCCCAGAGCGCGAGCGCGACCTCGTTCGGGGCGATCAGCTCGTAGCCGCGCTCTCCCGTGTAGCCGGTCCGGCAGACGACGACGTCGGCGGCCTCGAACGGCGCCTGCGCAAACGACATGTACTCGTGACCGGTCGGGAAGCCGAGGGCCTGGAGCACCTCGTCCGACTTCGGACCCTGAACGGCCAGGACCACGTGCGTCTCGTGCTGGTCGGTCAGCGTGATGCCTTCGGGAGCCCGGGCCCGGAGCCGCCGGACCACCTCGGCGGTGTTGGCGGCGTTCGGCACCAGCAGCAGGTGGTCGTCGTCGTGCAGGTAGACGATGAGGTCGTCGACGACTCCCCCGGTCTCCTCGTCGCAGCACAGCGTGTACTGGGCCTTGCCGTTCTCGATCCGGCCCAGATCGTTGGTCAGGCAGGCATTGATGAAGTCGCGTGCACCCTCGCCACGAACCGTCACCTTGCCGAGGTGGCTGACGTCGAAGATGCCGACCGCGGTCCGCACGGCGGTGTGCTCCTTGACCACGCCGACGTACTCCAGCGGCATCTCCCACCCGCCGAACTCGGAGAACTTCGCCCCCAGGGCGACGTGACGATCGTGCAGGGCTGACTGCTTGAGGGCCATGGGCGGAAAGTTACCGCAGCGGATCGAACGGATTGGCCCAAGCCCTACGATCACTGACGTGACGACGTACACGCTGCGCAAGGCATCGGCCGAGAAGGTCCGGACCGACCTCGTCGTCATCGGTGTCACGACCGGCAAGGGCGGCGCACTCGTCGCTGCTGCCGGCGGCGAACCCGTCGCCAGTGCGTACGGCCGGTCCTTCGCACCGCTGCTGGCGTCGCTCGGATTCGCCGGTGGCTTCGGGGACGTGGCGAAGGTCCCCACGCACGGACGTCTCAACGCCGGTCAGCTGCTGGTCGTCGGCCTCGGCGACGGCCAGGGACTGACGAGCGAGAAGGTGCGCCGCGCCGCCGGCATCGCGGCCCGCAACCTGGGCAACGCCGCCTCGGTCGCGCTCGCGCTGCCAGCCGAGGACGCAGCCCACGTCCGGGCTGTGGTCGACGGGTTCACCGCGGGTCTGTACCGGTTCGACGCCTTCAAGTCGGGTGAACCGCGCGGCACCGTGGCGGACGTCATTGTGCTCAGCGACGCCGCTCGCCGGGCCGACGCGATCGAGGCGCTGCGGACTGCCGAGGTGCTGGCCCGGGTCAGCCGCCAGGCGCGCGACTGGGTGAACACGCCGCCCAACGCACTCGTCCCCCTGCAGTTCGCCGCCGAGATCCGTTCCGCGGTCGACGAGACCGCTGTCTCCTACGAGCTCGTCACCGCCGCCCAGCTCAAGAAGCTCGGCGCCGGCGGCATCCTCGGCGTCGGCCTGGGCTCGGAGAACCCGCCCTGCCTGGTCAAGCTGACCTGGAGCCCGCCCGAGGCGCAGGGTTCGGTCGCTCTGGTCGGCAAGGGCATCACGTACGACTCCGGCGGCCTGACCATCAAGCCGGGCGGCTCGATGGCGCACATGAAGTCGGACATGGCCGGTGCAGCCGCCGTGACCGCGGCGATCCGCGCGATCGCCGAGCTGGAGATCCCGGTCGCCGTGACGGCGTACCTGCCGCTGGCGGAGAACATGATCAGCGGATCCGCGATGCGCCCCGGCGACGTCCTGACCAGCCTGTCGGGACGGACCATCGAGGTCTTCAACACCGACGCCGAAGGGCGACTCGTGCTGGCCGATGCGCTGACGATGGCCGTGCGCGACGAGCCCGACGTGATCCTCAACGTCGCCACCCTGACCGGGCCGTGCGTCGTGGCCCTCGGTGACCGGATCGCCGGGCTGTTCGGCGACGACGCCACGGTCGCCGAGGTCGAGGCGAGCGCAGCGCGGACGGGCGAGCTGTTCTGGCACCTGCCGATCCCGCCCGAGCAGCGCAGCAGCGTCCGCACCGCCTCGAAGGTCGCGGATCTCCTCCAGCACGACTGGGTCCGGTGGGGCTCGGCGCTCTACGCCGCGGCGTTCCTGGAGGTGTTCGTCGAAGACGTCGCCTGGGCGCACTTCGACATCGCCGGACCGGCCTGGAACGGCGGTGCACCGTGGGGCCACGTGCCGAGCGGCGCCACCGGGTTCTCGATCAGCACCCTGGTCGACCTGGTCAGCGCGCGGGCAGCGAACTGATCCTCAGTCCTGCGTCGGAGCGGGCGGGCTGAACGGGTTCGGCGCCTTGGCCTGCTTCTGCCGGGAGTTGTAGTCGCGCATCCGCTGCGGGACCCCGACGACCGCGGCGTCGTACGACGGAACGCCGAGCCGGTTGGCGAAGTCGTGCGCCCACGGCACCGACGGCACCCGGCGCCGGGTCCACTCGCCGTCGTGGGCGACCAGCAGCAGGGTGACCTCGCTGACCGTGGTCCGCGGCTCGACGAATCCCTCCACCCCGCGGCGCGAGGTCGCGAAGTCGCGCAGGTGGTCGGCATCAGCCGAATCGGACGCCCGCACGGTGGAACCGGTCGGACCGCCACGACTCATGCCGCCACGTCGGCGAAATCGGTCCAGGAGGCTCATGAGGCCAATTGTGCTGCATGGGCGGTCAGGAGACGTGCTCGACCCGCGAGTCGGCCTGCCGGTGGACACGTGGGACAGAAGTGCAAAGATGGCCCGAGTCATCGAGAGCAACGGAGGGACCGTGGCGGACGCCAACCACTTCGACGTGGTGATCCTGGGTGCAGGATCGGGCGGCTACGCATGCGCCCTCCGCGCCGCACAGCTCGGACTGAGCGTCGCGCTCGTCGAGAAGGGCAACCTCGGGGGCACCTGTCTGCACGTCGGGTGCATCCCGACCAAGGCGCTGCTGCACGCTGCCGAGATCGCCGACTCGACCCGCGAGGCGGGCCAGTTCGGCGTCCGGGCGAGCCTCGAAGGCATCGACATGGCCGGCGTGAACGCGTACAAGGACGGCGTCGTCCAGCGGCTCTTCAAGGGTCTGACCGGACTGATCAACGGGCGTGGCATCACCGTGGTGACCGGCAGCGGACGACTGGTCGGACGCGACACCGTCGAGGTCGACGGAACCCGGTACGTCGGCAAGAACGTCGTCCTGGCCAGCGGGTCGTACTCCCGCTCGCTGCCCGGCCTGGAGATCGACGGCAAGGTCGTGCTCACCTCCGAGCACGCCCTCACCCTGGACCGGGTGCCCGAGTCGGTGATCGTGCTGGGCGGCGGCGTGATCGGCTGCGAGTTCGCCAGCGTCTGGCGCTCCTTCGGCGCCGAGGTGACGATCATCGAGGCGCTGCCCCGCCTGATGGCCGCCGAGGACGCCGACTCCTCCAAGCAGCTCGAGCGCGCGTTCCGCAAGCGCAAGATCAAGGCGCTGACGGGTACGTCGTTCACGTCGGTCGAGACCAACGACGGGGGCGTCAAGGTCACCGTCAGCGACGGCTCGGTGCACGAGGCCGAGCTGCTCCTGGTGGCCGTCGGCCGGGGGCCGGTCACCGACGGACTCGGGTACGACGAGCAGGGCGTCGCCACGGACCGCGGCTTCGTGCTCGCCGACGACCGCTGCCGCACGAACGTCCCGGGCATCTTCGCCGTGGGCGACATCGTGCCGGGCCTCCAGCTGGCGCACCGGGGCTTCGCGCAGGGCATCTTCGTGGCCGAGGAGATCGCCGGGCTGGCTCCCACCCCGATCGAGGAAGCCGGCATCCCCCGCGTCACCTACAGCGACCCGGAGCTCGCCTCGGTCGGCCTGACCGAGGCCCAGGCCGTCGAGCTGCACGGCGCCGACCAGGTGACGACATTGGTCTACGACCTCGGTGGCAACGGCAAGAGCCAGATCCTCAAGACCCAGGGCAGCGTCAAGCTGGTCCGCAAGGTCGACGGCCCGGTCATCGGCGTGCACCTGGTCGGAGCCCGCGTCGGCGAGCTGATCGGCGAGGCGCAGCTGATCTACAACTGGGAAGCCTTCCCGAGCGATGTCGCACCGCTGGTGCACGCCCACCCGACCCAGAACGAAGCCCTCGGCGAGGCCCACCTGGCCCTCGCCGGCAAGCCCCTCCACGCCCACTCCTGATCCGAAGGACGCACATGTCGACTCCCGTCACCCTCCCTGCTCTCGGCGAATCGGTCACCGAGGGCACCGTCACCCGCTGGCTCAAGCAGGTCGGCGACACGGTGGCGGTCGACGAGCCGCTGCTCGAGGTCTCGACGGACAAGGTCGACACCGAGATCCCCTCGCCGGTGGCCGGCGTGCTGCTCGAGATCAGTGCGGCCGAGGATGAGACGGTCGAGGTGGGCGCGGTCCTGTGCATCGTCGGTGACGCTGGCGAAGGGGCTGGTTCGGCCCCGGCTCCCGCCGCCGAAGCACCGGCTGAACCCCAGTCGGTTGAGCCTGTCGAAACCCCGGCCCCGGCTGAACCCCAGCCCGCTGCGCCAGTCGAAACCCCCGCACCGGCCGCCCCGGCTGCTGCCGCCTCCGACGCGTCCGGAACCTCGATCACCCTGCCGGCTCTCGGCGAGTCGGTCACCGAGGGCACCGTCACCCGCTGGCTCAAGCAGGTCGGCGACTCGGTGGCCGTCGACGAGCCGCTGCTCGAGGTCTCCACGGACAAGGTCGACACCGAGATCCCGTCCCCGGTCGCCGGCACGCTGCTCGCGATCAAGGTCAACGAGGACGAGACCGTCGAGGTCGGCGCTGAGCTCGCCGTCATCGGCGCCGCGGGCGCAGCAGCTCCGGCGGCTCCTGCGGCGGCTCCCCCTGCTCCCCCGGCTCCCGAACCGACCCCGCCGCCGGCCCCTGTTGCTGCGGCGCCGGTCGCTGCCGCACCTGATCCGGCACCCGCTGCCCCGGCAGCGGCGGCCCCGGCACCAGCTACCCCAGCACCTTCTGCCTCGTCGGACAGCGGCAGCTACGTCACCCCGCTGGTGCGCAAGATGGCCGCCGAGCACGGTGTCGACCTCGGCTCGATCGCCGGTACCGGCGTCGGTGGCCGGATTCGCAAGCAGGACGTGCTGGCAGCGGCCGAGGCGAAGAAGGCACCCGCTCCTGCTGCGTCGAGCGCGCCTGCCGCTGCCGCCGTGGCATCGACGCCGAGCCCGTTGCGCGGCACCACCGAGAAGGTGAGCCGACTCCGCAAGGTCATCGCCGAGCGGATGACCGAGTCGCTGCACATCTCGGCCCAGCTGACCCAGGTGATGGAGGTCGACGTGACCAACGTCGTCCGCCTGCGGGACGCCGCCAAGGCCGAGTTCCTGGCACGCGAGGGCGTGAAGCTCACCTACCTGCCGTTCTTCGCCAAGGCCGCCATCGACGCCCTGAAGACGCACCCGAAGCTCAACGCGCACTTCGACGCCGAAGCCGGCGAGATCACCTACTTCGACCGGGAGAACGTGGCCTTTGCCGTCGACACCGAGCGGGGGCTGCTCACCCCGGTCGTGAAGGACGCCGGCGACCTGTCCATCGCAGGACTGGCCAAGAAGATCGCGGACGTCGCCGAGCGCACCCGGACCAACAAGATCACCCCGGACGACCTGACCGGGGGCACGTTCACGATCACGAACCTGGGCACCTTTGGCGCACTCTTCGACACCCCGATCATCAACCAGCCGCAAGTGGCCATCCTCGGTCCCGGTGCCGTCGTCAAGCGGGCCGTGGTGATCGACGACCCCAACCTCGGCGAGACGATCGCGATCCGCAACATGGTCAACCTGGCGCTGACCTACGACCACCGCCTGGTCGACGGTGCCGACGCCGGCCGGTTCCTCTCCGACGTGAAGGTCCGGCTGGAATCGGCTCAGTTCGAAGTCTGAGGCCGTGAGCTTTCTGCCCGACAGCACAGTTCCCGTCTGGTTTGACGACACAGGTGGCACTGACATTCCGCTGGTCCTGCTGCACCCGGGGATCGCGGACTCCCGGATCTGGGACCCGCTGCTGCCGTACCTGGTCGGTCACCGGGTGATCCGGTTCGACCGGCGTGGTTACGGTCGGTCACCGCGCGCGACGCAACCGTGGACCCGGGTGGGTGACCTGATCGCCGTCCTGGACGAGTGCGGGGTCGAGCGGGCACACCTGGTCGGCAACAGCATGGGTGGCGAGACGTCGCTCGCGCTGGCGGTTACCGCCCCGGACCGGGTCGCCTCGATGACGCTGCTGTGCCCGGGCATCAACGGCTACGACTGGCCCGAGGACGATGACCCGGATCTCGAGGCGCGTTGGGTCGCGGCCAAGCAGGCCGGTGACCTGGCCGCACTCGCCGAGATCCAGGTCGGCTACTGGCTCGCCAGCGGGAGCGACGACTACCTCGACGGACAGGTCCGCGCCTCGGTCGACCTCGACAACTCGTCAGCTGCCGCGTTCGAGCAGGACAACCCCGAGCAGTGGTCGCACCTGGCGACCCTCGACATCCCGACCACGGTTGTCGCCGGCGAGCTCGACCCGGCCGACTCGCTCCAGGCGAGCATCGACCTGGCAGGCCGCATCCCGGGCGCACTCCTGGTCCGACTCCCGGTGGATCACGTCCCGCAGTACCGGGACCCTGCTGCCGTCAGTGAAGCGATCCTGGCGACGATCAGAGGTTGATCATGTGCCCGGCGATGCCCTCGATGGCTTCCTTGACGGCCTCGGAGAGCGTCGGGTGCGCGAAGACGTTGCGGGCGACCTCGTCGGCGGTCAGGTCCCACTTCTGCGCCAGGGTCAGCGCGGGCAGCAGCTCGGTGACGTCCGGGCCGATCAGGTGCGCGCCCAGGATCTCGTTGTACTTGGCGTCCGCGACGATCTTGACGAAGCCGACGGCGTCGCCGAGGCCCATCGCCTTGCCGTTGGCCGAGAACGGGAACTTGGCCGTCTTGACGTCGTACCCCTTCTCCTTCGCCTGGTCCTCGGTGTAGCCGAACGACGCGATCTGCGGCTGGCAGTACGTCGC
>JACXTT010014004.1_pt1 | contig 10522 bp, 11 predicted proteins | sample 9270951 | NCBI WGS metagenome assembly JACXTT01 (sample SAMN15532306, study PRJNA645909) | rock metagenome | isolation source: weathered quartz diorite | place: Puerto Rico | collected 2017-06-21
CTGGGCGCCAGCCCGAATGTTTGATCCACCGGCCCAGATAAAAGGTCATGCGAGCCATCTCGAAGGCAGCAAGCGGAGGTTCGGCGCCGCCTTTCAACTCTTGCAGCTCTTTCATCAACTCCGGTGACACGCGTTCGTCCGCGTCGAGGCTAAAGATCCAATTGTTCGCCGCTTCCGTCGCGGCAAAGTTCTTCTGCGCCGAATATCCCGGCCAGGGCCGCACCCATACGCGATCGGTAAACCGGCGAGCGATTTCAACCGTGCGATCTGTGCTCTCCGAGTCTACGACGACAATCTCATCCGCCCACGAAAGCGATTCGAGCGCGACCGCGATATTGTGCTCCTCGTTGAAAGTTATAACCGTGGCTGTGATCTTCATCGACTGGGTCCATTCTGTGTGACTCGATTCGAGTTGGCAAGCACATAGTCCTTGAATTCAGAAGTGGGTCAGTTTGAGTTGAAGTTCAGATTACAAGCTTTTAGTTTGCTCGTTACGTTCGCAGGATCATTTAAGAGCAAGCTAAAGCTTCTACTCTGAATCTCAAAGAGGCTACCTGAATTTACGTTTACCGACGCCTTGGCCTATAATCGGTTCAACTCGTGAATTCCTGGGTAGCGGGTCAAACCGATAACCGGGGAGCAATATGAGCAAGGATCTGACAAAAAAACTGGACGGCACACTCGAAGAAAAGGTTGATCGACTGATTGACATCGTTCAAGCGATGGACAGGCGTCTTGAAGCGATGGAGAGGCGTCTTGATACGATGGACAGTCGTCTTGAAGCGATGGACAGTCGTCTTGAAGCGATGGAGAGGCGTCTTGATACGATGGACAGTCGGCTTGAAGCGACGGACAGTCGTTTTGACGCGATGGACAGTCGCCTTGGAGGCGTTGAGGAGCGTCTCGGAAGTCTCGAGGCGACGGTTGAAAACCGATTGAAAGAGACACGCCCGATTTGGGAGACTGTCCAGGCGCAACTGGCTGACCTCAAGGAGTTTCAAGAGCGTCTGCGGGAAGACACGGAAAAGGGCTTTCGCATCATCGACCGGCGCCTTGAGCTTCAGCCAATTGAATGGAGCCGGCTTCGCGGCTTCCAGCGTGACCTCGAGGAACGAGTCGACAAAATCGAGAAACGGTTGGATTGATTGCGTTATCCCTGCGGCCCAGCTCGCACCAGCCAGCAAACCAGACAAACCGGTTACATCAGACGCGCCTTTAATCGTCTGAGTATGTCAACCGATTGTTCGGGACTGAGGCTCTCCGCATCGAGATTCCTGAGTTCGTCCACGACTGCGTCATTGGCGGCTTCAAACAACGTCGGCTGAGGCGCTGCCTTTCGTGATGGCAGATGACGAGCAAACTTCGGCTTGCCGGTCACATCGAGTTCATTGGCCTCCAGGTTCAAGAGTATCTCGCGAGCTCGTTCCGTCACCGTGCGAGGCAGACCCGCCAATCGAGCCACTTCAATCCCGTATGACTTCGACGCGGTGCCTTCAACGACCCTGCGAAGAAAGACGATCGCGCCGCCGCCCTCCTTGACTGCCATTTGGTAGTTGCGCACTCCTGGCAGCAGCTTCGCCAGTTCGGTCATCTCGTGATAATGCGTCGCAAACAAGGTCTTCGCCGCGTGCTGAGGATTGTCGTGGAGGTACTCGGCGATTGCCCACGCTAGCGAAAGCCCATCAAAGGTCGAAGTACCGCGACCGACTTCATCAAGCAGGATCAGGCTTCTTGGAGTAGCCGTATTCAGAATGTTCGCAGTCTCGGTCATCTCGACCATAAAAGTTGAACGGCCTCGCGCCAGACTATCAGAAGCTCCAACTCGGGTGAACACCCGATCGACTATCGCCAGCCGAGCTTCATCAGCCGGGACGAACGAACCAATCTGCGCCAGTATCGCGATCAGCGCGGCTTGCCTGAGGTAGACTGACTTTCCGCCCATATTCGGACCGGTGATAATCAGCAGCCGATCAGTCGAGTTGTTCAGATATGAATCGTTGGGAATGAACCGCTCTCCTGTCGCTTCGATCACCGGATGACGGCCGGTGCGTATGTATATCTCATCGTCTTCGGTCAGCACCGGCCGGCAATAGTTGCGCCGCGCCGCGACTTCGGCCAGTGACAACACCGCGTCCAGCAGCGCCAGCGCGTGAGCGACCGCTTGAATGCGCCGGGTTTCGACCGATATGGTTTGCCTGATCCCGGCGAACAGAACCTGCTCGATCTCGCTGATTCGCTCCTCGGCTCCCAGTACTTTGGATTCGTACTCTTTCAGCTCAAGGGTCGTGTAGCGCTCGGCATTTGTCAGGGTTTGCCTCCGCTCGTAATCAGCGGGAACGCTCTTGACGTTCGATTTGCTCACTTCAATGAAGTAGCCAAACACATTGTTAAACTTGACCTTCAACGATGAAATCCCGGTACGCGAGCGCTCGCGCGATTCTATCCCCGCGATAAAGCTCTTGCTCGAAGCCGAGAGTCCGCGCAGCTCATCGAGCTCGGAGTTGTAGCCGGTACGAATGAACCCTCCGTCGGTCAGCGTGGCCGGCGGGTCATCAGCAATGCTAGAGCCGATCAGTTGTCGGAGATCCTGCAACTCGTCGAGGCTTTCGGCCAGGACCTCGAGCAGCGAGGCCGTTGCGTCGGCGAGCATCTCCTTGATGATTGGTATCGAGTCCGCCGAAGTCTTCAGCGCGACCAGATCGCGTGCGTTGGCGCGGCCGAGGCTAATGCGCGCCATCAACCGTTCGAGATCGACGATGTTCTTTAACTCGGAGCGTAGCCGGTCGCGTAGGATCAGCGCGCTTTTTTGCTCTTCGACTGCGTCTAGCCGCGCATTCAACTCTCCGAGCTTCATCGAAGGACGCAACAGCCATTGCTTCAACAATCGAGCGCCCATGCCGGTAACCGACTCGTCAATCACGCCGATCAAGGCTCTGGTTCGCGATCCGTCAAGCGCCTCCACCAACTCGAGATTGCGGACCGTTGGTTGATCCAAAATCAAATAATCGTTTGGCTCAAAGTATGAGATACCGGTAATGTGGGCTGCTTCGTCCTTCTGCGTCTCGCGGACGTAGTGGAGCACAGCCGCTGCGGCGGCCGCCGCCAGGTCGCGTCCGCCGAGTCCGAAGCCCTCGAGCGATGCAACGCCGAAGTGAGTTATCAGAAGCTCTCGAGCGCGGTCGAATGAGAAGAACCACTCATCCAGCGGGTTCAGTGCGGGCTGATTTCCACCAAGGATCAACCCCGTAGAACCCGAATCGCCTTCAGCGGTGACCGCGCCACTCTCGGTTTCTGCCTTCACGCCGGATTTGAAAAGTGGCTCAAGCGATTTTGGGAAGATGATCTCCCGCGGGCCAAAGCATTCGAGCTGTTCGAGCACGCGTTGCCAGGCCGCCTCGCCCGAGAATTGTGTTGCAAGGAACTCCCCGGTTGACAGGTCAAGAAATGCTGCCGCCATCCCTGAACCCGAGCCAAACACCGAAGCCAAATAACTATTCTCTCTCGCGTCCAACAACTGCGAATCTATGGTGGTGCCGGGCGTGATTATTCGAACGACTTCGCGGCGGACCAGTTTGGTGGTCTTGCTCGGGACTTCGGTCTGGTCGCAGATTGCGACCCGGTAGCCCTTTCGCACCAGCTTGTTGATATAGCCGCCGGCTGCGTGATAAGGCACACCGCACATCGGGACCGGATTACCGCGCTCGCGATGACGCGCGGTGAGAGTGATCTCGAGCTCCTTCGATCCGATTACCGCATCGTCGAAGAACAGCTCATAAAAGTCGCCGAGTCGGAAGAAGAGCAGTGTGCCCGGATGCTGGCGCTTGATCTCCTCATACTGCCTGAGCATTGGTGTGGGTGGTTGCATTAGAGTAAGTCAGTGATCAGAAGTTGCGAACGCCTCAGAGACCACAGATTTCCCAGGAACGGCGTGGTGCTTGGAACTGAGCGTTTCGGGCCGTGTATCGCAGTGAGCAAGGTTGTTTCGGCCATGGGGCAGAATATATAATCGGCTGTCGGCTGGTCAAACTTGTTCAGGATGTTTGCGAACAACTGGTGTTGCTGGTCAGTGCGCTATTGACTAAACAAGACCTCACACAGGAAGAGCCAATCATCCTAGCGCTCGACACATCGTCCAAGGTCACCAGCCTTGCCGTCGCCCGGGGCGTGGGGTTGCTCGGCTCGAGTCACGGGTCGCTGGATGAGAGGCGTTCAGAAAAGCTGTGGATTGACGTTCAGTCCTTGCTTGCAGAGATGGAATTGGGTATCGGTGATATCGATGTCTTCGCGGTATGCATCGGGCCGGGCGGATTCACCGGACTTCGCGTTGGAATGGCGGCGATGAAGGGCTTTTCCGCGTCGACAAGCAAACCTATCGTAGGAGTAACTTCTCTCGAAGCGGCGGCGTTTTCGGTGGGCCCTGCGATCGCTGTCTGTGCGATGGTAAACGCTTACAAGGGGGACGTTTATTCGCAGCTGTTTTCATTCGACGACGACGGCGTTCCGGTGGCGCAGAATCATCCGTCAGTCGGCGTAGTCGAGGATGCGGTGCAGCGCGCCGCTGCAATAAATGAGGTGGTCTTCGTTGGAGACGGGGCGGAAGATGGAAACGAAGTCATTAGGCGTATCGGGGAAAGCGGCAACAAACAGTGGGCGATTAAGCAACGCGATAGTTATCTTGCCACGGCAGTCGCTGGGCTGGCGTTTTTGAGAAACAGGCGCGGTGAATTGGAAAGCGCGGAGAGCGTGACGGCTTGCTACGTGCGTCAAGCCGAGGTCGAAATAAAGTTGTCGCTGGGTCTTCTGGGTTCTAAGATCAAACGAAGCATGAGGGGCGAGTGAAGAATGAAGTTTCGGGTTCGGCGTTCGTGGTTTCTGATTGCTGGTTCTAGTTTCGGGTTCGAGGTTGCGACTCGAACCTGACTTCGAGCCAAAACTAAGAACCAGAAACTAGAAACCAGAACTAGAAACCAGAAGTCCTAAACCCTTATCGGAGTTGCCGTGTCAATAAGCAATCTTACAGATCGAGAGTATGAGGCGCTGTTCAAGCCCTACTCGATCGAGCCGATGCGCGAGCGGGACCTGATCGACGTGGTTGAGATCGAGGAAACAAGCGGTCTGAACCGCTGGGGATACGACGCCTACCGCCGCGAGTTGTTCACAAATCCCAATTCGATAATGATCGTGGCGCGCAACCTTGTTCCGGGACCGTTGGTGATTGGCTTTTTCGCGGGTTGGGTGGTTGCAGACGAGCTGCACGTCAACAACCTCGCCGCGCATCAGGATTATCGGAGGATCGGGATCGGGCGGAGCTTGATGGAAGCGGCAATCGGCGAGGCGAGCCGCCGAGGCGTTGCCCACGTGATCCTAGAAGTGCGCGCATCGAATGAGAGTGCGCAGCTTTTGTATCGAGAACTTGGATTTACTTTCGTCGGCCGGCGGCGCGACTATTACCGTCTACCCACAGAGGATGCCCTGGTGATGAAGCTGAGGTTCCGATAGCGATGTCGGACTTAGCTCCAGGCTCCGAAAAGGTCGCAATGTTTTGATATTCTAACAGGCGCTGATTCACAGCAAGTGATGGCGTTTTGCCAGAAGAGCCATTGGTTGACAGAAAGAATTTCAGCCGGATAGAATCAGATTCGCCGAGCGGGAGTAACTCAGCGGTAGAGTGCGACCTTGCCAAGGTCGAAGTCGCGGGTTCAAATCCCGTCTCCCGCTCCAGGAATTCAGGGCGAAGGCCACGGTTCTAAGATAGACAGAGTGGCCTTCGCCTTTCGTTTGAGAATTAAGGCGGCGTAGCCAAGTGGTAAGGCAGAGGTCTGCAAAACCTTTATCCATCGGTTCGATTCCGATCGCCGCCTCCATTTTCTCTTTGTTTCTCAGTAGGTTACCTCTCCACCGCTGATCGTTAGCAGAGAATCTAAAGGCACTGTAGCGAGAACTGTAGCGACCCATCGCATCCCACCCTACCTTTGTGCGACTTTTCGCGCGCTCTATGCGGCTACCTTTCGCATTGCTTCAAACTGGTGTTCCTGGCTTGGGTGAGCGTAACGCATAACCATTGTGAGCCTCGAATGCCCGAGCAACGCCGCAAGCGTCACCAGGTCAACACCGGCTTCCGCGGCTCTCGTGGCGAAGGTGTGTCGGAGCGCGTACAGCTTGAACGGCGCGACTTTCGAGCGTTTAACCGTTGCGGTATGAGCATTCATAAGCAATGCAATATCCTGAAGCGGTTGCGAAGCGGCCAAGAGATACAGCTTCTCTTCATCGGCGGTCAGCACTCGCATCTGTTGGTTGTCTTCGTTCAGGAGCTTGACCTTGCGAACCGGGTTGCCTGGCACGCTGTCTTCGTTGCGGTTGAACAGGATCTTGAGGCAGGCCAATTCTCGGTTGACGGTCGCTGGACGGAACTGCTTCGACTTGTGATTTTTGCGCGCCCTTTTTTTCACCGGCGGAAGGCGGCGCTGTTTCAAGCGCCAGGACTTGTATTTTTCTACCTTTTCGCGATCAATTGAATCGAGTCTGACATTGCCAAAATATCGCAGCAAGGGTTTGCTGTTGCGTAGCGCTTTGTTGTGTTTGGGTGTGCAGCGTGTTCGGTTCGGGACCACTCCAAGAAGGCTTCCAGAGCCACTTTTAGTGTAGGTACCTCTTTTGGTGGTTCGATGCCTACTTCGCCTTTTTCGAGTTGGGTGCGATAAGCGCGCTCGACCGTTTCGGCTGTGCGTTGATTGCGTGACTTTGTGCTACGTTGGACGTGCTTGCCGTTGAAATAAAAGTGAAACCAGTAAACGCGTCCTCGCTTGAAGATAGACATTCTTGCCCCAATTCGTTTAGTTTTCTGCCGGTTTGCTAGCGAGTTATCCTTCGAGCCGGTCTCTGTAACGTGGGCGGCGCCGGCAACTGGCGAGCCGAATATAACGAGCAATTTCGGGGTCGTGATGTCGTGATAGTTCCCGACAATGATGAAGCTGGTCGGAAGCATGCGCCCGACATCGCAAACCACTTGCGAGGTATCGCCAAATGAAGATCCTCAACCTGGGAAACCTGCCACCGAAGTGCGACGTGACCAACTGGCTAAACAGCGGCGGCACCGTCGAGCAACTAAAGCGGCTTGCGGCCGAAGCGCAAGAGTGGACGCCTGAGATCCAAGCCAGTCGGCCCGCAGAAATTCAATCCAGCGACTCGCCGAGTGTTCAGTGGCCAGACCCTCCTGATGACGCCGCAACCGAAGAACGAATGCCAACAGAGATACGAACGTGCCTGTATAAATGGGATGTCACAAAACGATACGCGCCTTGTGTGACAACCCTTCGCTGCGCCGGAATGAACCCGATGTTCCTGCAAGGCCAGAAGCCAGAACCAGGGATTCGGCGTTACCCGAACCGGCGCCCTGCGGAGCACCATCAAGATAATAATAACGAGAAGCTGCGCGCCGAGGACTACGCGAGGAAAGTTCACGTGCCCAACTACCCAACGGCGATACAATTCGACGGCAAATGGAATGGACGGCAATAATGGCAATGGTCTTGTCCACCCAGGGGATCGCCAGCAGGTCTATGAAGCTACCTCGAGCCATTTGACGCTCCGCCGATATCCCACCGGGATTCGGTGCTGGGATAGGATCCTTCAGACGAAACCGATTCTCGCTGAAGCGTAGTCTCTGATGGAGAGTCGTGTCAATCGGTAGTTGCGAGGGTCTGGTAGCACATGATTGTCCAGGCCGATGGCGACGTCGGAGAAGGTGTTCGCGCCCTACCGGGAGGACAAAGAAGAGAGCGACGGTTAGGCGCCCTACCATTCGTTGCTCCGCTCTGGTATTGATCCGCGCTGCTTATCCTTCAACTCAGGATAGCGAGTGAGCCACTGATTGAGTGCCTCTTCAGACCTGAAGAGGTTTATGATTCCTCAGCCACCGCCCATGAAAAGAACTGTTGAAGCTGGGTCTGCGCTTGTGAGTTTCCCCTTTTCAAAGACCACATGTATCCGCGAGGTACCTTCTGGCGAGGAATCGTCTAGTAATGTTCCTACTTCATATTAGCGGCGGCCTCTGCTTTGGACAGTAGTTCATCGAGAGTCTTACGGTCCAGCAGACGGCCATTCACCAATCAGTACAACTAGGGTGAGGATTGATTTTCTCATGGTTGGGGCCTCCTTGTGTGGCTTATAGCACCCTACGTTCTGGGAATGCTGCATAAACTGATCTGGCCTCGAGCATTCCAAGCGTAAGTCGGCGCGCTGATGGTACTGATCAGCGCCAACCTAGAACGAGACCCTAAAGGTAATAACACGCGGGTGTCACGTAGCCCGAATTCTTCACGGTCCGGTCACGCGGGTGTCACGTATCTCGACGTAGCAGGCTAGTGATTTAAGAGACAAGCCCTCTCATCCCTGGGGGTAAAAGACGCCGTTACGTTCGTGGCCTACTTGGCCGAAGACACTAAACGAAGTGTTTTCCGGTCCCGACTGATACATCTTCCCGGCGCTAGTCGCCGACCATTCCATGGTCGCTGTATTCTGGACGAACTGCCCAGCCACGCCGAAAGCCCGATCTCGCACCTTAATCCGGTTCGTTCCCGGAGCCCAGTGGACCTGGAACGACACCGTCGCTGGTTCGGAGTTCCCGTCCATAAGCGCGTTTATCACGTTGAAATAGTCTTCTATTACCAGACTATTCACGATAAGCGATGACATTCCGCTCCCAGGGTCCGCTACAACACTGTTCGCCGAAACAGGGACAGTCCAAAACAAGCCGTTGTCCAGACCCGGATTAAAGTCGTGCACCTGATTGCTGAAGTCGGGGGCCGCCGGCCCCACGAAGAGGTCGATTCAGACGAGGACAAATGCGCCCTGGCGATGGCGGCCGTCCCGTCCGATGTATTCGCCCGACATGAAACGTATGTCCGCATCGAAGAGCAACGGCGTATTTGGGGGAGGCGTGACGCCATCGCCGGTCCAGGTTCCCTGGACATCGGCGGCGCCCAGAACCCCGTTGAAGTCTGTGATGGTGGACAGCTCTGGAGCGGTTCCGGGCAAGTAAACATGAAAGATTTGGCCGTTGCCCAGGAGGTCGAGTCCACCCGGAATCGGGTTCGGTAAAGTTTGTGAAGCCGCGCGAACTGGAGATGGAAGTGCTAGTCCGACTGCCAGCGTCGTACCAGCCGCTTTCAGAAAACTGCGGCGAGAAAGCGCTGCACGCTCCCAGAAATGAGCGTGGCCAGATGGGAATTCCGGCGTTGTGTTCCGGCGGACGAAACTCTGCCGGTCTATTAAGGGTTGCGAAGCGAGGCTTTTCAAGCTCATGGTGGTTCTCCTATGAAAGGCTACCATTTTGCGAGCAATGGCGAAGTCTAGGTGGGTCAAGGAACATTAGAAGCGGGGCGAGTATACTCTCAGGTGTGACCACTGTCAATGGGCGAGCCGCATTGCCTCACCTAAAAATCTTGAAGCAACGCTTTCAGTACTGCCAGCGAGGGCATGTCGTCAAAACCACGCCTAACAAACGCTATTCATGGTTGCGTCGTTCTCAGATCGACAGCCGGGCGGAAGACTCCAGCAAGACACCATGGAACGTCTTCATGCCCAGTTCGGTACTAAAAGGAATACTCCTGCCACCGTTTGGCCATCGAATGGGCTGGCCCGATGCAGTGACAAAAGTCGAGTTACCCGCGAGCGCCGATGTGTACGCCAGACAAAGCATCGCAATGCCGAAGGCGCTTCTAGCAACGAAAGACATTTCTTTCCTTTCATCGTTCTCTCCTTTGGCGCCCACTCGACTTCGGATTCGCTGCGGCACGCGAGTATCGCGTTGCTTTGACATTCCTGAATCCCCAATGTGTCTTTTATGACCGGAGACCCGAACGGCCGGTGGAATGCCGTGATTTCAACTTTTCTTGCTATCTTCAGGCTTGCCTGCCTCGTAAGCGGGAGCCGGATTCTTTCTTGATTCAATCGTCGCCCTCTGTTTCACGCCGGTTCAAAGGTAAGTTGTCAGCGGCTGAAGAACCTTAGCTTGTCAAAATTCAGGTCGAACGATGCGAACGATGCAAACACGATACTCACGTCCGGGCTTAGACCGGCGAACTGCTCGTAAGTCGTTCGCCTGGCGAACACGTTACTTATCCGCGAGAGATCCGTCGGTCCCGGGTCTCTGGCTCCGTTCCCTTCGGTGATGCCAACAATAGTGCCGGTATTTAAGGAGTCATCAGGGAAAATCGCTCCCCACTCCATCGCAATGTTCCCGTCCGAGTTCAGCGTCACCGAGAACGAATTCGTCCGTCTGTTCGCGAACCTTGAAACACTTACCCAATGGACAGTCAGAGAGTCTTCGCTCTGGTCGGCGATCACCAGTCCGGTGATGCCTCCATTGGATGCGCCCGAGGGGTCAAGATCGGTGAAGAACGGTGCGATGCGTGGAGGGCCGGCGAGGAACCCGGCGAGTTGCAGGTCTTCTGTTGTATTGACAGTCCCCGGAGCCCCGAAGGTTAAGTTGCCCTTTGAATTTCCACACACCATTCCCCCA
>JACXTT010014005.1_pt1 | contig 10521 bp, 9 predicted proteins | sample 9270951 | NCBI WGS metagenome assembly JACXTT01 (sample SAMN15532306, study PRJNA645909) | rock metagenome | isolation source: weathered quartz diorite | place: Puerto Rico | collected 2017-06-21
CGAGGTCCAGAACCGCTATCTGCTGATGTGTCCCTCGAACTCGACTCCGTACTGCAGCGCCGCCGGTCCGGCGGCCGAGTCCCTGATCTACATCTATCGAGACCCCGGTGACACCAACCGCACCGTGCACGTTCTCGCTCAGCTGGTGGACAACCCGGCCAACGCCGCGAAGATCTGGTCGTTCCAAACGGGTGCCACCTTCGACCAAGGCCTGCAAATCAATTACGAGGAGCGCTCCACTCTGGATTGTCACAACCCGCTGCTCCACCAGGACTTCACCTGGGCGCAAACACTGACGTCGCTCAATCCATACATCGGCACTACACTGACCACGATGGATTGGGCTCAGACCTACCAGGTCCAAAAGAAAACCAACCAAACCCTCGACCAGTACGGCAATGTCACTGAAATCGACGCCTTCGACTTCGGCAACCTGAGCGTCGCGGCCCGCATTTACACCAACACCTATTTGTCCGACGCCAACTACGTCAGCCGCTACATCCGCAACCGCCTGGTCGACAGTTCCGTAGTCGGCGGCTCCCAATCCGTCAACCTGATTCACAACGTCTACGACGGCGGACCACCCGCCAACGTCACCGGACTGCACGAGCACGACGACGCCAACTACGGCACCAGTCTGATCTATCGCGGCAATGTCGTCAGCACCACCACGCCCGCCGGCACGAAAGGCTACAGCTACGACATCGGCGGCAACGTGGTGGGCACGACGGTCAATGGCGTCTACAGCACCGTTGTCAGCAACGCGTCCACCAACTGGGCCGCACCCTACCAGGTCACCACCGGCTCGCTCACTTCCACCATGAACTGGAATGCCGCGCGCAACTCCATCGAGTTATACTCTCTGTCGGACTGGTACAAAATACCGGTCAGGTCACTTAGCGAGCGCTGAAATTGAAGATTGGCTCCGTCGAAAATCATAGGCCGACAGACGCCGGTCCCTGAAGGGGAGTGAGCTGAACGTTGTAACCGAGCCTCCGGAATTCCGAAAGGAGCCGTCGCTTGCGTTTTTGTAGGGCTTGCGGGTTACAGTTCCGAGGACCATGTTCCATGTAGCGAACCTTCTGATGGAGAACTTTCCAGATCAGGCGGAGCATCCGATGCGCAACAGCCCAGATCGTTAATTTGGGTCCTTTCCTGACCACCAAACGACGAAAGAGGTCTTGAAAGTAGCTGCCTTTCGTGTGGACGGCTGCCCATGCTAGTTGATTCAAGAGACGTCGCATGGGTCGATTACCCTTCGGCGATCGATTGTTGTTCGACTTGCCGGCGCTCTCCTCTCGCCCCGGACAGACCCCTACCCAGGAAGCCGCTTGACCAGCCGAAGGGAAAGTGGCTGCCTCAGGTCCCATCTCGGCGATAATCTGATGCGCCGAGTCCACGCCAACGCCAGGTAAGTCCGCCAGTCGTTCGATGGCCGCCTGGTGTGGGCGCATGGCCGCGCTGATCTCGCGCTCCAACACCGCAATCTGAGCATCGATCAGTTCTACTTGTTGTAGATATAGTCCGAGCAACAACCGGTGCGCTGGTCGTACTCGACCAGTGAGCGCTTCCTGCAATCCTTCCCGACTCACTCGCAACTGGTGATCACCCAAGCTGGCCAGCTTCACTGAATCCTCTTCCCCAGCCGCCAGCGCTTTTAAGATTCTCCGCCCGCTCACTCCCAATAGATTACTCACCACGCTGGACAGTTTGATCATCATCTCTTCCAGTAGCCCCTCGATTTGGCCTTGCAGCCGTTTGCGTTGTTCGCTCAAACTCACCTTCGCACGAGTCATACTGCGCCACAACCGTTGTTCTGCATCCGGCACGTAGCTGAGAATCAGGTCCCCAGACAAGAACCTCTTCACTAGTCGCAGGGCATCCGTGAAATCTCTCTTACGGCCCCTCGGTCCACGGTTGGACTGCGCCTGCGCCAGATGCAATCGGAAGCGCTCTTCTAACTGCAGCCACACTGGTTTGTGGTACTGGCCCGTGGACTCCATCACTACCTCGCCCACCCCGTGCGCTTCTAGCCAATCCTGCAACACTTTCAAGTCTTGCGTTGTGGTGCTGAACTTCGCTCGTTCCACCTCTATCGTTTGTTCACGCACCCTACCCACTACCACCGCCAACATCTTCTTGTGCACATCGATTCCTGCTACGCACTGCAGTGCTTGCATATTCGGCCTCCTTTGAGTGGCAGAGCGGGAACGCCCGATCACTAATCCTGCTCAATATAGGCACCGTCACGCGCTACCCTTGCGGGCGCACACTTATCTGTACATCCAATGCGTTCCGCGTCAAGCTCCCCAACGGTATCAACATCTCCAGAGTCAAAACAACGCCGGTCCACTCTGCCACTCCCACAACGATAGCTCCGCTCGCGTGCATTTTCATCGCCTTCTGTGGGCCGATTGCGCCCATACCAGCTCCCCAGTCTGGACGCATTTCGAACTTTTCTGGTCGAAGGCACTGCCGTTGTCAACTTGGCTGAGAATCTTCAACGGGATTTTTCGCTCAAGGCTATCGCCAGAAGGCTGCGTGAGCCCAGTTGTTTCTTTTGCGGCCCATTACCATAAGCTTCGACGCAAGATTCGTTCATCCGAAAGGCCGCATTTTTCGCGCCATTGGCCTGGTTCGGGCCGCCTCTTGATGGAAGTTCCGTTGAATAAGCCGGCCTGGTCGAAGTTACTGAACAGGGACGTGCACTGCCGACCCGGTGATCCACGCTGCGGTCAATTGAACACTTATCGGTCCCGGCGCAGCGCCCGCTGGAACGCGAAAATCTACGCGATATGTGTTCACTAGCCGCGGCCATCCGATCGCGTTGATCGTGCCGACAGATTGGCCGTTCACTGTCACGTCCACCGGCGAATTGACTACAGCCAACGGGTTCGCCGGATATGCTGGAAACGGCTGACCGGGGTCAACCCCCGGACGCGTAGGACCTAGGCCGGTTGCCAGACTGATAAGCGTCTCCCCCGCCTTTGCAGGCTTGGTTGCGGTGACGGGAGTGAGGTCTGCATGGAATACCGCTGGGCCTCCGGAAGTAATTACGATTTCCGGCCGTTCCATCGGGATCAGGTAGATCACAGACTGGCCCTTTCCTCCAGCTGTCTTGCGCCGGTTGGAAGGATCCTCAGTGATAGATGCCCCGCGGATGGGAGCGAAGGACATTCCCTGGCCCGACACGCCCCGTGCGCCCAGGAACGCTCCGTTTCCTCCAACGATGGCGATACTGGACGCAGTGGCCGCCAGCGGTGCTCCGGGGGCAGGGGCGGTGTTCCCTGAGAATCCGGCGCCCACCAGAGTCCCGATCTGGGTTCCGTCAGCGTTCAAGATTTCCCACCTCAGGTCGGCGGCGGCGGCGCCGACGCCGAAGTCGGAAATCGCCTGCCCGGGAAGGCCATTCGGGTTGAGTCTGAGAATGGTCTCACGAAGAATTTGGACACCTTTGACGGGCTGGCCGTTAACAGCCACAATGTCCGATATGAGCACCTGAGAGTAAAAGTTCGTTGGCGTGTTTTGGGTTGTCACGCCTGGATCGGTTGCAAATTTCAAAGGGTCGGCAACATCGTAGACGTACCTTGTCATGTTTTCTAAGTCGACCACGAGGATCGTGGGCGGGGCTTGCCCGAATGCTGGCTGGAAGAACTGTGCACCTGCCAGGAACACCATTGCGAGAGCAGCTTTTTTTGGAAACATCGCTCACTCCTTAACCGGAATTACCGTTTTGGTTTTCCGTCTCGCGATTATAACTCCCAACTCTCCGCTGCTTGGGCCCGGTTTTTTGAATTCTTCCCGTCCCGAGCGGCTCCGTTAGCCCGGAAGGGCCAGATCGTCAAGTACAAGGGCAGCTTTCTTGGATCTGAGCACCGCCTCTCTAGGCGTGAAGCGGGACGCAAGTTCAAAAAGCTGGTCGGCACCTCGATGCCGTGCCGAAAAGCATTTTCGAAGGCTTCGTCCCGTCTTCATCCATTAGATTCGCCAGACCATAACGCCACAATTGACATTGCGCGTCGAAAAGAAATCCTTTTGAAACGCCTGCCAAACTCTGAAGAGCGCGTTTATCAGGCAGGATCCCCCTGGGCATGGCTACCGGTTCAGCTCCCGCATCAGCCACGACTTAGCGAAGTCCCAGTCACGGCGGACCGTTCGCGGAGAGGTCTTCAGTATTTCTGCAATCTCCTCCTCGTTCAGTCCGCCAAAATAACGTAGCTCGACGACCTTGGCCTGGCGGGGAGCAACTTGCGAGAAAGCCTCTAGCGCTTCATCCAAGGCCAAAATCGAGGCGTCCGGCTCCGGCGACAACACGGCCGTTTCGTCAACATTGACTTTGACTGCACCACCGCCGCGCTTTCGGGACCCTCGGGCGCGCGCGGCATCCACCAAGATGCGACGCATCATCTGCGCCGATATGGCAAAGAATTGAGCCCGGTGCTGCCAGTCGACATTCTTGACGTCCACTAGACGAAGGTACACCTCGTTCACCAGAGCTGTGGTCTGAAGCGTGTTGCCGGGGCGCTCATTCTTCATGTATCGGCGGGCGATGCGCCGCAATTCTTGATACACGACCGCCGCCAGCCGGTCCAGCGCCGCCTGGTCGCCGCTGCTCCAAGCCTTCAATAATCCAGTGACTTCCGCGGATTCCACGACCCTCGTTCAGACCTCTCGAAAAACATTACCACGACCATGTCCGGTTTTTGCTTTCGCTTCCGCCAGCACCGGCGGAGGTAGAGAAGCAAATGAGGATTTTGGCGATGGTTACGATGGCGGCGATTACAACGGCGGCCGCTCTTGCGGGAGATGCTGAGCGCGTCCGCGAACGAAAGCTGACGGTCTGCATGGACCCCAGCGGGGACGGCATGCAGATCCGCGCTGCTCAAGGATTGGCGTCGAAGTTGTTCGCGAAAATCGGTATCGGAGTTGACTGGCGGGAGCACGACGCCTGCATCGCTGGAGGAAACGAAATCCAGCTAAGCCTGTCGCGTGAGACTCCTGAAGGCGATCGGCCTGGCGCACTCGCGTACGCATTGCCGTACGAAGGCAGCCACATCGTGGTGTTTTATGACCGCGTGATGAGGTCAGAACCCAATCTTGTGACCTCGTTACTAGCCTACGTTATGGTTCACGAGGTGACGCATATTTTCGAGGGAATTACACCGCATTCGAAGCGAGGCATTATGAAGGCTCATTGGGATCGCGATGACCGTTTTGAGATCGGGCTGGGGCATCTTGGCTTCGCACCGGAAGACGTCGACCTGATTTACCGTGGGTTGGATGCACGGGAATTTGGTCCGGCTCTCGCGGCGCCCCGCGTTCGTGGACAGGTTGCGGCGCGGTGACGAAGAGCATATTGTGGAATGAATCAGACGGGCAATGTCCATGGGTCCCGAACGTTTATCGCAGGTCGAAGAACTGTACCACGCTGCGCGGGAGCGATCGCCAGAGGATCGCGCGGAATTGCTGGCGCAAGCCGATCCAGAATTGCGGCACGAAGTGGAGTCGCTGCTGGCACAGAACGGCGAAAGCGTGTTCAACCGCCCGGCCATGGAAGTGGCGGCCAAGCTGCTGGAAGATTCGAGCGTAGAGCGATTGGCAGCGGGGGCGCAGCTTGGCCCGTACAAGATCGAATCATTCATTGGCTCAGGCGGAATGGGGCAAGTCTATAAGGCTCGCGACACGCGCCTGGGTCGTGCCGTTGCCATCAAGGTTTCGAGCAAACAGTTCAATGCTCGCTTTGAGCGAGAAGCTCGAGCTATCTCGGCACTAAATCATCCGCACATTTGTACGCTCTACGACGTGGGACCGGACTATCTGGTGATGGAGTTGGTAGAAGGCGAGACGCTGGCAGCGCGGCTCAAGAAAGGGCGGCTGCCGCTCGATCAAGCATTGCGCTATGCGATCGAGATCGTTGGCGCGCTGGACCAAGCGCATCGTCATGGAGTGATCCACCGCGACCTGAAGCCGGGCAATATTATGTTGACCAAGTCCGGCGCGAAAGTGCTCGACTTTGGTTTGGCGAAGGTAGGTGTCGTGGGGGCCACCGCAGGCCAGACTAAGCCAACGACGCTGACGGAAGAAGGCGCCATTCTGGGGACGCTGCAATACATGGCACCGGAACAGTTGGAAGGAAAGGAAGCGGATGTACGGACCGACATTTTTGCCTTCGGCACAGTGCTCTATGAGATGCTGACGGGGCGGAAGGCGTTCGAAGGCGAGAGCCGCGCCAGCCTGGCTGCCGCGATCATGGAGCGTGAGCCTCCTCCGATTGTCACTTTCGATGCGGTCGCGCCCACTTCGTTGGTTCGCTTGGTGAAGAAATGTCTTACGAAGGATCCTGACCAGCGCTGGCAGACTGCGCACGATCTGAAGAGCGAGTTAGAGTGGATCTCCGAGACGGGTTCTCAACCAGATGCTCCCGCAACCGTCGTTCCGCGCTACACGAACCGCGAGCGTCTGGCATGGGCTACTGCAGCGGTCGTGGTTCTAGTGGGGCTGATCCTGGGCGTTGTGAAATTTCGTCAAACGCCTGTAGAACTAGAGGCAATTCGTTTTTCCATTCCTCCGCCTGAACGAGCGACCTTTGATGGACCCATCGCGATTTCGCCTGATGGCCGCCGCCTAGCCTTAGTAGTCTCCAGTACGGATAAGGGCACATCAATCTGGGTGCGCCGCATGGATTCCCCTATCATGCAACCGCTTCCCGGAACAGACGCTGGCGATCATCCGTTTTGGTCACCAGACAGCCGTTTCATCGCGTTCTTTTCAAACGGCAAGCTAAAGAAGATGGAGGCTTCCGGTGGGCCGGCCCAAACGCTGTGCGAGGCGCCGGATGGCTCTCGCGGAAGCTGGAGCCGTGGCGGCGTGATTGTTTTTTCCGCAGAGCCCGGGCTGTTGTATCGCGTGTCCGCAGAGGGCGGCTCGACGACGGCTGTCACCACACTCGACCCCGCACACCACGAGTACTCCCACGCGTGGCCCCACTTCCTCCCGGACGGCAGGCATTTTTTGTATCTCAGCATTTCTAAGGACCTGGAGAGCGACGGCATTTACGTCGGCTCGCTCGACTCCAATCAACGCAAGCGGCTAGTACGTAGTCATTGGATGCCCGCTTATGCATCTGCCGGTGATGGTCGCGGGGGCTTCCTACTCTTCCTCCACGAAGGAACACTGATGGCCCAAAGCTTCGACCCAGACCGCCTGACGTTGTCCGGTGAACTACTTGCCGTCGCCGAGAAGGCCGGTAGCGCCAACCCAATCGAGACTGCCTTCTTCTCAGTTTCGGTCAATGGCGTTCTGGTATATCGCCCAACTGACGACTACTCCAACAGACAATTGGCTTGGTATGGACGATCTGGCAGGCCGATTGAAGGCGTTGACCAGCTAGGACAAGGCATCTTTCCCAACCTCTCCCCGGATGGAAAACGGCTGGCCCTTGCACGTCAAGATCCGCTGACGGAGGGCCTCAATATCTGGCTGCTCGAACTAGCTCGCAAAGCCGCTTCTCGTTTCACTTTCCGCGCAACGACTAACTTTGCGCCGGTTTGGTCCCCGGACGGGAGCCGAATTGTCTTCGCTTCCAACCTTGGGACAACTCAAGCTGATCTGTATCAAAAGTTTTCCAGTGGCGAGAAAGAAGAAGAACTCCTTCTGAGGACAAGCGACAATAAGTGGCCCTGGGATTGGTCCAGAGATGGACGGTTTATCTCCTATACAAGCGGAGGTCCGATGAAGGAGGACTTATGGATTCTACCGCTGGACGGAGATCGAAAACCGTTCCTCTTTCTACAAACACAGTTTCGAGAACTGGGTGGCATGTTCTCTCCCGACGGGAAATGGATCGCTTACACGTCGGATGAGTCAGGACGCTGGGAGGTATACGTTAAGAGCTTCAACCAGGGTTTCCGGACTCAGGACCTCTCGGCACCAAGCAGGTTGCCGATTTCAACGACGGGCGGATTCCAGCCGCTCTGGCGGCGCGACGGGAAAGAATTGTTCTTCATAAGCAGCGATGGAAAGCTCATGGCGGTGGATGTGAAGTCGGGTCCCCAACTGGCTGTCGGGAGTCCCAAGGCACTCTTCCAAGCGCGCGGCGAAGCGACGTCGGCGCGGTGTAATAACTGCGGAGCGGCCTTTTCCGGCCAGGCTGCCCCGCGCGAATATGCTGCCAGCGCTGACGGCCAGCGGTTTCTTTTCAACACTGTTGTTGCGGGAGAAACGTCGATCACCGTCATGGTCAATTGGGCGGCGAGGTTGAAGCGATGAGTCCCGAACGTTTATCACTGGTCGAAGAGCTGTACCACGCGGCGCCGGGAACGGCCGCCAGAAGAGCGCGCTGAGCTCGCCAGATCGAGAATGAAAAGTCGGGATTTCGGAGAGTGAGTTCGGGCCGTGCCGAAAGGCCCCTGTTGACGAGGGTTCAAATACGTCTTGCATCTTTTAGTCCGCTCGATCTCGCAAAACCCGAAGCCACCATGCGCCCTTGTCACGTTTAGCCTCTAGGAGTCCTTGGTGAGCCCATAGGGCCGCGAAGTGGCTGGCAAAAACAGAAGACCCAAAGTTCCGAGCGAAGTATTCGCCAAGTCCCTTCGGGTTGCGTTCTGCAGCCGTCTTGCTGTTGGATAGCGGGAATGGATTCACGCCGAAATTCGAGAGGCAGGCGTCGATGTCCTCCGCGTTGAGGGTTAGTGTTGTACTTTTCTCACCAGTGAATATTGTCACCGCGGAAGCATTTACGATGGCAAAGAACTGCCTCGACTTCCTTCCTGGCCCAAGCGTCCAAAATGCATCATCTTCATTGTGCTCAGCCAACGTTCGAAGATGCTCCGGCACCCTCCGATTCCGGGTCTCCGACGATAGCTCACCGCTCCTGCTTCTCATGAAGAACGCCATTTCAATATCGGCCACTCGCCAAGACACAGCGCTGAGGGATGAGTCCTCCAGCGCCAAGTTGCGGAGGTAGCGCAATGAGTAGATGTACTTCTCAAATCCGCGACAAAACTCATCCTTTGTTCTTGGATCGCCAGGGATGACCCGTCCAGGAGGAATAGTTATAATCCGGCGGCCAGCGCGGTCAACTAAGTCTGATAGGCCGTGCGCCGAACGACTGTCGTATATCCCCAATTCAAGCTGGTCGGAAAGTGCCAAGACCTTGCTCGCCCGACTTATCCCGACTCGTGGGAGCTTCACCAATGCCCGAGCAGCTTCGGCAAGATGGCCGTCTTTAAGATGGCGGAAGGCGAGGCGTGTTGCTTGCCGTACCTCCTGATCAGAACATCCGGAAGAATTGCCAAACCCCCATCGAATAATTGCATCGAAAGTACTCTTCGAGAGACAGCCCTGCATTTCTAGCTCGGTTTGAATCAGCGACTCCAGTTGCGTTCTGGTATTGACAGATCCCTCCAAACTCGCACCCTTCGGCCACTGATACTGGTCCCTCCAGTACGGGACTCGATAACCTACTCGGTTCCAAAACGCTCTCAGATCATCTGAAAATTCGCGGAGGAAGCTGGCTTCAGTATGATCGACCATACTCTACACACAAGATACCTCGTGGCTCCACGGGACTGGACGAGTTGGCCCACAAACGAATCTTCACGAGCGATGAGGTGGTCTCGGTGGAGTCGACGGCGATGGCGGTTCACGCCCTTGCCCTTGCGCAGCCGCGGAGCTGGTCCCTGGATTGCAACCCATGCACGCAAGTGGCTTTGCTCAGTTCAACAGGAGGACGGCTCGTGGCGTGAACCCGGTACTCCTGGGCCTGCTTACCTGACCGTTCTCGCTTTGGATGCAATAGCACTTTCGAATGGCGAGAAATCCGTGACGTTCCGCTGTTCGATGGTTCCGACGGAAACATCACCGCAACGGGAAGTATCGCGACACGCAAGCGATTAAACCGGATCGACGGCATGCAAGCGGCGGCCAAAGTGCCGAAATTACGGCCAGTGGCGAAGTCGCAGACGGAGAGAGGGGTTAACGAACGGGCCGCGGAAGGTGCTGAAAAGGAAATTGGCTCCCCGGTCCGGACTCGAACTTACAACCCGCAGGTTAACAATCGCCGATTCAACACTACTTTTCGGGACATCCAGATTGAAACGGCGACTGTTATCTTCGTGCTGTTGACCAGATTCAGATTTCATTCTGGGGTACCAAACACATAAGCCTCATCCGCCCCTTTCCTTCGAACTTCTAAGGGGACTCGGGAGCAGGCCGGAGCGGTCAGCGCCGCCGGATTCCGCTTGATCGCCTCGGGCGACTCGTGGATCGATGGATTCCAGTTCCACGTGTTCTGCACCCTTATCCTAGGGCACGCTTCGACGCCACGCATCCAAGGTGGAAGCCGTATGCGTGAGTCGCGCACGTACGGCTTTGTGCGGGGGGTGTCGGGTGACCGGCATCCCTACCGCAACAGCCAGATTTTCGCGTTCGAACTGTCTCTACATCTTGGCGTCGAAACCCGCCAAGGAAAAGCGAAGGGTTCTTCCATGAAATCCAATCGATCTCCGTTCTCTGTCGCTC
>JACXTT010014006.1_pt1 | contig 10521 bp, 10 predicted proteins | sample 9270951 | NCBI WGS metagenome assembly JACXTT01 (sample SAMN15532306, study PRJNA645909) | rock metagenome | isolation source: weathered quartz diorite | place: Puerto Rico | collected 2017-06-21
CCCGTGCGTCACACTATACGAAGGCCGCCACCCATGCACAAAGATATGACAACGAGGACTAAGCCGACCAAGACCGACACCCACGAAATCCTTCCGGTGATCCAGCCAATTCCGAATAATCCAGCAGAACCAGCCACTAACCCGACGATCAGGAACACGAGCGCGTAGTAAAGCATCGAAATCTCCCTTCGGCCTGCGATCCGTTGTTCACTCCCGCGCCTGCCCGAGAACCCGCACTCCCATCTTGGGTATTGCATGGGCCATGCCTACGCATCGACCTCGACGCATCGACCCGGATCTGGCTGGCACGGATCTTCCACCTCCCCATAGCGAGGAGGTACGTGAACACGATGAAACACGATGGTCACGCCACTTATAGCGCCAAGTCCTTCGATCACCTCCGAGGGCTCACGGGGATCTCGGATGCACAGATCACCGAGCACCTCGATCTCTATGCTGGATACGTCAAGCAGGTGAACGCGCTGGTGCAGGAGCTCTCCGAGATGCGCGCCGACCGCAAGGAGTCTGGAAAGGACTTCAGTCTCGCCGAGGCCACGCGTCGGCTCGCGTACGAGTACGACGGCATGGTCATGCACGAGCTGTACTTCTCCGGCTTGAAGCCCGGCGGCGAAGCCCGGCCCAACGATCGCCAGGGGCTGGGGCGCGCGCTAGCCGAGGCGTTCGGGTCGCTCGAGCGCTGGCAGGACCACTTCCAGGCGATCGCCGGCATGCGCGGGATCGGCTGGATCATCCTGTTCGAGGATCCGGCGAGTCATCGCTTGATCAACCAGTGGGTGACGCTGCACCAGGACGGCATCCCGGCCCGGTGGAATCCCTTGCTGGTTCTGGACGTGTGGGAGCACGCGTTCATGCGCGACTACAAAGCCACCGAGCGGGCCAAGTATATCGAGGCGTTCTTCGAGAACGTCGACTGGTCGGTCGTCGAGCAGCGACTGCGCGAACCGGCCGCGGTGAAGTCCGCAGCCTAGCGTCTGCTGTGCCACGGTGGTCGGGAGGGGACCGGCAAGGTCCCCTCCCGGCGCCGCTACACCTGCAGCTCTAGCGTGTAGAGACCGCCGATCAGGCGGTCCACCGCGTACACGACGCGGCGCTCGTCGACCAGCACGTCGTTGATCTGCACAGCCCCTGCCCGCGAGCCGCGAGGCGCCTCGGGAACGTAGTACGCCACTTCTTCGGGCTGGAACGGATTGGACACATCGTGAACGCGCACGCCGCCGTTGAAGTACGTCCCGAAGATCAGCTTCTCGGAGACCAGGTTGCTTTGCACAGGGCGGTTCTCGTGCAAGTTGTGCGCGCCGTAGCGCCCGCCCCGCCCGCCGAAGTCGGCGACGGCCGGGATCGGGAACGTCGAGATCGGCACCGGATTGGTCTCGTCGCGGATGTCGACGACCCAATTGAGCTTGGGCCAGTCCTTGCCGGCTTCGGCCGTGGCCTCGTCGGAGACGATCACGAGCTGCGGATCGAAGAGCGGCAGCAAGGTGTGGGTGAAGCCGGGGTACGGCGGGTGATAGTCCCAGCGGCTCAGCATGCGCGGATGCGCCATGTCCGAGATGTCGAGCACGATCGCGCCGCCGTCGATGTAGCCGATCCACGCCCGATCCGGCCGTCGCGGGTAGACGTTCGTGTTGTGGGCGCGAAAGCCCGCGTCGAACTTCGGATGGCGAGCGAGCGGCGGCTCGGAATCGCCGTCACGCGTGCCGGGGAGCCACCAGCGCCCGACCTCGCTCGGCTTGGTCGGCTGGCGCACGTCGATGATCCGATAGAACTGGTCGTCCTTCGGGTTACGCGGCTTGAAGTCGGGCGCGCCGCTGGCCAGGTGCAGATAGGCGCCGTCGACGAACCACAGGTGGTGCACGCCGCGCGAGTGCGGCCCAGAAGCGTCGAAGAACGCGATCGAGCGCGGCTTGCCCGGATCGGCCACGTCGAAGAACTCGACGCCGGCCGGCTTCATCCCGACCCGGCTCGTCTGGTACGGCACCACGAGCAGATCGCCGACCAGGTCGAGGTTGTTCGAGCGCATGTCCCCGTGCGGCAGATCGGTCTGGACGATGACCGACGGCTTGCGCGGATCCGTCACGTCGACGGCCGTGAAGTTCTTCGGCGCCGACTCGTGGCCGAGCCACAGCACGCGCCGCCCGTCGCGGGCGAGCTGGATGGCCATTCCCTCGCCGCAGTTGCCGAAGCCGGCCAAATCGTTGTGGCCGAGGAGCCGCATGTTCTTCGAAAGGGCGCCGTTGTCCGCCATGGCAGGTTTCCTCCGGGGCCGGATCGTAGCATCTCTTGCCCCGCCCGCGCCTTGACAAGGCTTCGCGCGGCCGTCTAGAGTCCGCCAAGTCTCGGCGAAACGCGTCCCTCTGGAGGAAGCCATGAAACGCTCCATCGGGCTCGGAATGCTCGGCATCCTAGTTTTCGGATGCCTCGTGGGATTCACGGAAACGGCATCGCCCCAAGCCAAGCCGCTCAAGATCCGGCTGGGCGTTCACGCGTCGATCATGGGCGCGCCCGACGTCATCGCCATTCGGCAGGGCTACTTCAAGCAGGCGGGGCTCGAGGTGGAGCACCGGAAGTTCTTCCTCGGCAAGGAAGGCCGCGACGCGATGATCGCCGGGGCGATCGACATCAACGCGACCGCCCCCACGCCGTTCCTGATCGGCCTGGACAAGGGCATTCCCTATACCTCGATAGCGGTCAACTCCATGATCTGCGGGGCCACCCACATGGTCGCCCTCAAGAGCTCGGACATCAATAATGTGAGCCAGCTCCGCGGCAAGAGGGTCGGGCTCCCGAAGGGGACGATCACCGAATACGTCTTCATGACCCGCGTAGCCCCGAGCTCCGGCCTCAAGCCCGGTGACTTCCAGGTCGCGAACATTCCGGACCCCAAGGACATGATGCCCAGCTTGATCGCGAAGGCGATCGACATGGCGTCGCTCGGTGAGCCGTACAGCGCCATCGGCGAGCACGACGGGACGCTCCGGATAGTCGAGGATTACTGCAAATACGATCCGCTCCCCTTCATGCTGACGGCCACCAACAAGGTGATCAAGGACAACCCGGACGCCGTGGTGGCGTATCTGCGGGGCTGGCTGCGCGCGGTCAAGTTCCTCAAGGAGGAACCGCAGAAGGCGGCCGCGGTGTACGTCGAGGAGCAGAAGTCCCTGGGCCGCGAGATCCCGGTTGCCGTGATCGACAAGGCGCTTCAGCGGATGAAGTGGGAGCCCGACCTCACGCCGCAGATGGAGAAATATCTCGTCGATCAGGCGAAGGATCTCCTGTCGGGCGCGGGCGAAGGGCGCATCAACACCATGCCCGACATCGCCAAGGCGCTGAACCGGGATCTCCTGGCCAGGGCCAAGGCGGCGCGCTAGCGGTCTTTGTTCCGCACGCCGACGACGCTCTACCTGCGAGGCGCGGCGCTCGCGCTGGGGCAGCTGCTCCTGCCGTTCGTGGTCGTCGCGATCTTCTGGGAGGGCTTCGCGATCTTCGGTCCGTTTCCCGCGCGCCTCTTCCCGCGGATCGAGACGATCGTGTCGGCGTTCGTCCGCCTCGTCGTCACCGGGATTCTGCCGCTCCATGCGCTCGAGACGCTGCTGCGTCTGGCCGCGGGCTTTCTCCTGGGCTCGCTCGTGGGCGTGACCACGGGGATGCTGATGGGACGATATCGGTGGGCCGAGGACCTGCTGGTCCCGGTCGTGAGCGTGGGGAACGCGATCCCCGGCCTGGCCTACGCGCCGCTGTTCGTTCTCTGGTTCGGGCTCGGCAATCTTCCGGCCGTGCTGCTCGTGGCGTTCTCGGCGACGTTTCCGGTCGTCGTCAATGCCTGGACGGGCGTCAAGGCGGTGAAGAGCATCTGGATTCGCGCGGCCGAGACCATGGGCGCCACCGACGGTCGGCTGTTCCGGAAGGTCGTCTTGCCGGGCGCGCTCCCCTACGTGCTCACCGGACTCCGGCTCGGATTGGCGCGGGCGTGGCGTGTGCTGATTGCCGTCGAGATGCTCACCTCGGTCTCGATCGGGCTCGGCTGGCTGATTTTCGGGGCGCGCGAGTTCCTGAACACGGACGTGATGCTGGCGGGGATCGCCGTGATCGGACTCGTCGGGCTCGGGCTCGAGAAGCTCGTGTTCGAGCGCGTCGAGAAGTTCACGGTCGTGCGGTGGGGGATGCTCGAGCGATGAAGCGCTTCGTCTTCGGCACGGTCGCCTCCTTCGGCTTCGCGGCCGTCGTATGGGAAGCGTTCGCGCGGAGCGGTTTCTTTTCGTCGGCGCTCTCTCCGTCGCTGGTGGTGATCGTCCCCGCACTCGTTCAGATGGTCGTCAGCGGGACCATCTTCGTGCACATCGCCTACACACTTTATCGGATCCTGTGGGGCCTCGGCCTCGCCGCCCTCGCGGGTGTGCCCGTCGGGATCCTGATGGGGCGCTTCAAGGCCGTCGAGCGATTCGTGCTTCCCCTGGTGAGCGTGCTCTCCCCGATTCCCTCGCTGGCCTGGGTGCCCGTCTTCATCCTTTGGTTCGGCCTGGGGAACGCGGCGAGCGTCGCCCTCGTGTTCTATGCGGCCACGTTCCCGATCATCCTGAACACGTGGACCGGTGTCCGCTCGATCAACCGCATGTGGATTCGCGCGGCCGAGACCATGGGTGCTGGCGGGGGCGAGCTCTTCTGGAAGGTCGTCCTTCCCGGATCGCTCCCGTTCGTCATCGCCGGGCTCCGCCAGGCGTTCGCCCGCTCATGGATCGCCGTGGTGGGGGGCGAGATGATCGCTGCGACCAGCTGGGGCCTGGGCTGGGTGATCTTCGACTCGAAGGAATTCCTCAGGACCGACGTGATGCTGGGCACGCTCGTGGTCATCGGCATCCTCGGGCTCGGGTTCGAGCGGCTCGTCTTCCAGGTCGTCGAGCGACGCACCGTGGGCCGGTGGGGCATGGTCCGCACCGCGGGCGCGTGAGCGAGTGCCGGTGGATCACATCGAGATCCGACGCGTCAACTACGAGTACAAGGCCAATGAGCGCGCCGTCACCGCGCTGCGTGACGTCAGCTTCGGTGTGGCCGAATCCGAGTTCATCTGCGTCGTGGGACGGAGCGGCTGTGGCAAGACGACCCTGCTCAACATCCTGGCTGGATTCCTGGCCCCGACGACAGGCGAGGTGCTGATCGGCGGCCGCGCGGTCAGCGGGCGCGGACTCGACCGCGGTGTCGTCTTCCAGGACTTCGCCCAGCTGTTTCCCTGGCGCACGGCCCAGCGCAACGTGGAGTTCGGCCTGGAGATGAAAGGCGTGCCCCGCGACGAACGCGCCAAGACCGCGCAGCGGTTTCTAAGCCTTGTCAAGCTCGAGTCGTTCGCCGGCGCGTATCCACACGAGCTCTCGGGCGGGATGCAGCAGCGCGCGGCGATCGCACGCGCCCTTGCTTACAATCCGTCCGTCCTCTTGATGGACGAGCCGTTCGCGGCGCTCGACGCGCTGACCCGCGACGAGATGCAGCGTCTGCTGGTCGACGTGTGGCGCGAGACCAGGAAGACCATCGTCTACGTCACCCACAATGTCGCGGAGGCGGTATATCTCGCCGATCGAATCGTCGTGCTCACGCCTCATCCGGGTACGGTGAAGGCGGAGGTCAAGGTGACGCTCTCACGCCCGCGTGATCCGCTGAGCATTTCGTTCGTCGAGTGCCAGAAGGACGTGGTCGGCCACCTGCGCTGAGCGTGTACTCGCTGAGCCCCGCGGTCGAAGCTTCTTCACCGCGAGCGCGGCGAGTCCACCCGTCGACGCGATGCCCCCGGCGATCAGCACTGCCGTCGTCACGCACACCGGGCACATGATGGTCTACCTCTTTCCCGCCGTGCGCTCGTACTCGTCGTGGCGGCGGAACCAGAGGCCGGTCTCGTTGCGCCCCTTGGGGGCGCGATCGAGCCACTGGTACATGCTCCAGAGACCATCCAGCCCGTGCGCGTACGCCGAATAGGTGTGGTGGACCACGCCGTCCTCGAGCGCGAACGCGCTGAGGCCCGGCCGATCGCGATGGTACGTGGGCGCGTCGACTCCGCAGCTGGCCGCGAACTGGTCTTCGACCGCCGCGCCCCCACCCTCCTGGCTTGCCCGCCACTCGAACACCGGCTCGCGCCGATAGTTGTATTCGACGGCCCCCTTGCGCTGCTGCTCCTCGGTGAACCAGACGTTGAAGTCGGCGTTGAAATCACTGGGGGCCGACGATGCCCAGGGGAACGTCCAGCCCATCCGCTGCTTGTAGGCCTGGAGCTTTGCGAGCGGCGCCCGCGAGATCGCCCAGAGCATCACGTCGTGGTTGGCCAGGTGCACGGCGAGCCCGTTGAACCCGTCGGCGATCGCCGAGCAGGACGGGCAGCCGGCCTTGTAGTCGGGCCCGAACATGAAGTGGTAGACGAGGAGCTGCGAGCGCCCGCGGAAGAGATCCGCCAGCGAGGCGTGACCCTCGTCGGTGTCGAACCGGTAGGGCTTGTCGACCCGCACCCACGGCAGCTCCTGCCGGCGCCCGGCCAGCTCGTCGCCGCGCCGCGTGTGCTCCTTCTCCGCCTCGAGCAGCGCGACACGCGCCGCCAGCCACTCCTGACGAGTCCCCGTTCTATGCTCCGTCATCGCCTGTCTCTCCTTTTTGCGTCGATCAGCGTGTGTGCCTCGCGCTCCAATCCACGCTTCGTTCGCCGCATCGCTCGTTGCTGCTGATGGGATAGATTTAGCCCCTGGTTCGCGAATGGTGGGAGTGACAAGTGTGACGGGATTTGGATGGACTCGCTGATCGCCGCCGCGGCGCGGGCGCTGGCGGCGGGCGATCCCCTCGTCGCGCTCAAGGGGATCGCCCTGCGCGACGATGCGCCCGCGCTCGCGCTTCGGGGCATCGCGATGGCGCAGCTCGGGGACCTCGCTCGAGCGAAAGCTCTCCTGCGCCGTGCGACGCGGGCGTTCGGACCCGACGAGGCCGTGGCCCGCGCGCGATGCGTCGTCGCCCAGGCCGAGATCGCGCTCGTCTCGCGCGATCTCGGCTGGCCCGCGAAGGCTCTCGAGGCGGCGCGAGCGACGCTCGAGGAGCACGGCGACCGCGTCAACGCCGCCTATGCGCGGTATCTCGGAGTACGGCGCCTCCTTCTGACCGGGCGCATTGACGACGCAGAGGGCAAGCTCGCGGAGCTCGACCCCACGCCCCTGCCGCCTGCGTCGAGAACCGCGCACGAGCTGGTGGTGGCGGGGATCGCGATCCGGCGCCTACGAACGAAGGCGGCGCGCGACGCCCTCGCCCGAGCCGAGCGTGCCGCCAGCCACGCACGCATCCCGGCGCTGACCGCGGAAGTCGACAGTTTGTCGGCTGTCCTGAACACGCCCGCGGCACGCCTGATCGCGAGCGGCCAGGAGCGCCTCCTGCTGCTCGAGGATGTCGAGGCGCTGCTGGGATCGAACGCGCTGGTGGTGGACGCCTGCCGTCGCGTCGCGCGGCACGTAAAGACGATGGTCGCGCTCACGACGCGCCCCGTGTTGACCCTGGCGCGGACGCTGGCCGAGGCCTGGCCGGCGGACGTGCCGCGGGACGTGCTCGTGGCGCGGGCGTTTGGCGCCAGGCGCGCCGATGAATCACATCGCGTCCGGCTGCGCGTCGAAGTCGGGCGTCTTCGCCGCGTGCTGCGCGCCCTGGCCGGTGTGAGCGCGACGAAGCGGGGATTTGCGCTGGCGCCCCGCCGCGCCCGCGAGGTCGTCGTGCTGGCGCCGCCCGTCGAAGGCGAGCATGCGGCGGTGCTCGCATTCCTCGCCGACGGCGAGTCGTGGTCGAGCTCGGCCCTGGGGCAGGCCCTTGGCGCGAGCCAGCGCACCGTTCAGCGGGCGCTCGGCTCGCTTTCGGCGGCGGGCAAGGTCGAGTCGTTTGGTCGCGGGCGAGCGCGTCGCTGGATGACTCCGTCCGTGCCGGGGTTCACGACGACCTTGTTACTCCCCTTGCCTTTGCCGACTGACTAGAATGGCCTCATGAAGCGATCACGCGCCGAGATCGTTCGCGAGTATGGACCCTTCCCCGGTGTCGACCGCGTGCATGGGGTCACGTATGACGGCCGCCACGTCTGGTTTGGCGCCGGCGACAAGCTCCACGCGCTCGATCCCGCGAGCGGCAAGACGGTACGCTCGATCGACGTCGCCGCGAATGCCGGGACGGCCTTCGACGGCCAGCACCTCTACCAGATCGCCGCCGGCCGCATCCAGAAGATCGATCCCAGGACCGGCCGTGTGATCGCCACGATCCCGGCGCCCGGCGGCGGCGCCGACTCGGGGCTCGCGTGGGCCGAGGGCACGCTCTGGGTCGGGCAGTATCCGGAGCGGAAGATCTATCAGATCGATCCCGAGACCGGGACGGTTCTTCGCACGATCGAGTCCAACCGTTTCGTCACCGGGGTCACCTGGGTCGACGGCGAGCTGTGGCACGGCACCTGGGAAAGTGACGAGAGCGACGTGCGGCGCGTCGATCCTCGAACCGGAGAAGTGCTGGAGCAACTCGACATGCCGCCGGGGACGGCCGTATCGGGGCTCGAGTCCGACGGCCGCGATCTGTTCTTCTGCGGAGGCGAAGGCAGCGGCAAGGTGCGGACCGTCCGCCGGCCCAAGCGATCTACTTGATCGCCTGAGGATTGATCGGCGACCCGGTGCCGCGCGTGATCACCAGCGGCGGCGCGCACAGGAAGAACTCGTAGACGCCGTCGGCGGCGCAGTCCTCCGCGAGCTCCTTCAGATAGAAGATCTCGCCGTGCACGATCCCGATCGCGGGGATCGTGACCCAGTGCCAGGGCTGGAAGACGTCGGGCCCGGTGTCGTTGGGGCGGACCTCGATGCCCCAGGTATCGCTGCAGATCGCGGCGATCTGCTTGGCGTGGATCCAGTCGACGGTCTCGAACGCCAGACCCGGCGCGTCGCCGCCGGCATAGCCGCCCCACTCGCCGCGCGCCAGGCGATCCTCCATCTGGCCCGTGCGGATGATCACGAAGTCGGCGCGCTTGACGGTCACGCCCTGAGCGCGCGCGGTCGCGTCGAGATCGGCCACCGTGATCCCGTAACCGTCCGGCAGACACGCCACACCCTTCCAGCGGGCGACGTCCAGCAGCACGCCGCGCCCGACCATCTTGTTCGCGAACTTGTCGATGCTGTTCTTGTGCGCGCCGCGCATGTCGACGAGCGTGGCCGGATAGCCGTTCCACATCTTGTCGACGAGGAACACGTGCGAGAGCGCGTCCCACTGGGTGGCCGCCTGCGTCGGCAGATTGATCGCGTCGTCCGCGTAGCGCAGACCCGGCGTCACGTCGTGCTTGCCGGCGACGGCGTCGGTGCCGGTCGCCAGCATCTGGTGCATCGGATTCCAGCGCCCGCCGAAGATTCCGCGCTGGGGCCCGTTCTCGTCGAGGTTGAGGCCGAGACGAAACACCCGGCCCTTCTTCACGAGGCGCGCGGCGTTGACGATGTCCTCGGCCGTGATGTAGTTGAGGACGCCGAGCTCGTCATCGGAGCCCCACTTGCCCCAGTTCTTGAGCGCCTCCGCTTTCTTCAGCACGTCGCCCCGAGTCAGTCGCCCCATGATCGTCTCCTACGACCGTCCCACCGGCTCCTGTCGCGTCGCGCGCTCGCCGCTGATGTCGGCGTCGTACCCCGGGCGCACGCGCGCATCGATCACGCACACCTCGCCGTCCAGCACCGCTTTCACGCCCTGCGCGATCGCGCTCCGGAGCTGCTCGGGGTCGGTGACCGGCCCGATGCCCTTGGCGCCCTGCGCCACCGCGAGCGCGCCCAGATCGATGTCGGGCTCGTTGATCCGCTGGCCGATCCACTTGTTCTCGACCGGGCGGCCGCGCATACGCGCCACGCGCTCCTGGTGCGCCTCGTCGTTGTAGAACGAGCGGTTGTTGCAGACGACGAACAGGCACGGAATCTGGTAGTGGGCGGCCGTCCACAGCGCGGTGAGCCCCATGAGATAGTCGCCGTCGCCGACGAGCCCGATCGGGATACGTCCCGAGCCCTTCAGCGCGAGGCCCGCGCCCACCGTGATGCCCGGGCCCGCCCCCACGCCCGCGCCGCCGTCGCCGCCGAGGTAGTCGAGCGGATGCGCGAAGTGGCGCGCTTCTCCCGGCCAGCCGAGCGGCAGCCGCGTCAGACATACCTCCACGCCCTCCGTCGCCTCGTTGAGCGCCGCCGCGACGGCACGCAGGCTGAGCACGTCGTATGTGCGGCGACCGGGCTCCGGCGTCTTCGCCGACGCGGCGGCGCCCTGGCGCGCCTTGCACGCTTCGAGGAGCAGCGGCACGACCACGTCTGGCTCAGCGAGCAAGTTCACGTCGACGGGCGGCAGCCCGAAGTAGTCCATGCTGAAGCCGCGGTGCACGTGCACGTCGCACGAGGCCGCGACGATCCGCGCGCCGATCGGCCGATCGCCGTAGACCTGCTTGAGCGTGCCGGCCAGATCGATCCAGTCGAGCGCCAGGATCACGTCGGCCTCGCGCACGGT
>JACXTT010014007.1_pt1 | contig 10521 bp, 11 predicted proteins | sample 9270951 | NCBI WGS metagenome assembly JACXTT01 (sample SAMN15532306, study PRJNA645909) | rock metagenome | isolation source: weathered quartz diorite | place: Puerto Rico | collected 2017-06-21
CACCATGGTCGTGCCGTTAGCCTGTCGAACTCCGCCCGCCATGCGATCGCTCATCTCTGTGATCGCGTTTCCAATGTCGATCTGACTGCACGCGATGTCGTATTGCCTGCCATCGAGTGAAATGCACTTGGTCAGCCCCGTGATGGCGTGCTTCGTCGTCGTGTACGGCGCCGAGTTAGGCCGCGGCGCATATGCCGAAAGCGAGCCGTTATTGATGATGCGCCCGCCGCGTGGATCCTGCGCCTTCATCAGCCGGATCGCTTCTTGCGCGCACAGGAATGCTCCAGTAAGGTTGGCGCCCACGACCGCGCTCCACTGCTCGTAGCTGAGATCTTCGATCGGAATCCCGGGCGCGTTGATTCCCGCATTATTGAACAGCACGTCCAACCGGCCGAAACGCGTCTTCGTGACCACAAAAAGTGCGCGCACATCTTCCGGCTTGGCCACGTCCGTCGGAACAACCGAGATCTCTGCTGTCGACGATTCTGCCATTGCCGCAGTTTTCTCGAGTTGCTCCTTGCGACGTCCAGCCAGGACCACGTGATACCCGGCGGCATGCAGCGCCAGACTGGTCGCGCGTCCGATCCCGCTCCCCGCGCCGGTTACGAGCGCAACTTTACTGTGCGACGACATTCGATGCCCCTCCCGTGAGCTTGCTCCGGCCACAAGACAATATTGTGCGCAGATTCACAAAGCGCCGGCCAAAATCAGAATTGCCCGAGAAAAAGGCCTTGATTATTCGAGAATGACTGCTTATACTACCAAACACACAATCGCCGCACCGGTCCGCAGTCTTCTGAGCACATGCGCAAAGAAGATGAAGATGCTGCCGGGCCCAAGGAGGAGGAATGTTTTCCATGCCAATTCTCGATGTTGCCATCGGCCTGAGTTTTTTCTATCTCTTGCTCGGCCTCATCTGTACCACTCTCAACGAGATGATCGCCGGCGCGCGTAGGACACGCGCCAAATTTCTCGACAAAGGGATCAGCCGTCTGCTGGGCGCCGATCCGGAGCTTAAGAAGAAGCTCTACGAACACCCGCTGATCCGCTCCATGGCGCCCAGCGACAAAGATATTTGCCCGTCGTACATTCCCGCTGACAAGTTTGCCAGCGCGCTGCTGGACGTGATTTCCGGGCACGACAAACCGCTTACCGACATCAAAGCCGTTCAGGACGGCGTCAAGACTTTGGCCAACCCCACGCTGCAAACGGCGTTGAATGCGTTGATCGCACACGCCGGCGACGACGGCGGCGAGCTGCATAGGCGTGTTGAATCCTGGTTCAACGATGGTATGGATCGCGTCAGCGGTTGGTACAAGAAAAACGCACAGTTGAATTCCATAATTCTCGCAGCCATCGTCACCCTTGTGATGAATGCCGATACGGTGTTCGTTGCGCACACCTTGTGGACCAATCCCGTCGTGCGCGGCGCTGTGGTTGAACAAGCGAAGGCACGAGCCGCGATGCCGCGGCCCGAGGAACTGCCGTTGGTGAACTACGAAGACTCCGATAAACCCAACGAAAGCAAGTTCACCGAAGTTTCTTCGCCCGAAGAAGCGCTCACTCCCGCGGAACAGAAGCAGCTCGCCGATCTCACTGGCTGGAAGCCGGACTGGCAGAAGATCTCAGATGCCAAAGACAACAAACTGAGCGCAGTCGGTGAAATCATCTGGAATCACGGCATCGGTTGGATTCTGACTGCGATCGCCGTGTCGCTCGGCGCGCCGTTCTGGTTCGACACTCTAAATCGATTCATGAATATCCGCAACGCCGGCCGCGCCCCCGACGAGCCGCGCGACAAGAGCACGCCCGCGGTCACTGTGCCGCCGCCAACTGCGAAAGGGTAGGAGATCGCCGATGCGAAACCTTACATGCCTCCTCATCTCGCTTTGCGCCTTCTGGCAGCTAGCCAGCGGCGGAACTCTCATCTTGAAGCGCAAATGGATCGAACAGTTCAAGGATCGCGCCACCATCGATGCTGCTTTTACTATCGATCACGCGCATCCTCACCCTAATCCGCCCGCCAATGATGGCGATATCCACGTCGCTGGCCGCGCTCCCAAGGAAATCGGCTTACCGATGGTCGCCGAAGTCATGAACGCCGCTGCGCCCGAAGAACAGCCGGCTGTAAAGGCCATCCACGACAACGAAGGTAATGGCAAGTTCATTCAAGTCACCGGAGCGTGGCGGCTATGGTTCGAGCATCCGCCCGGCTCCGGAACGCAGACGCAGTTCGCCAACGTCCCTAAGGCCGCGAACACCAATCCGGATCACTGTTTCGAGATTCATCCGCTCACAGTCGTCGATGGTAAGGACTTGACGACGTCATTTCATGACATCAAGGGTTTCACGCCCAAACAGGCGCAGCCTGCCTTTGCTTCGTACGAAAAGCTCACAGTAACGCTGCGCGCCAACAAGACGGCTGTGACTCTCACGTCGCCCAAGTCGGGATTCAATTACGTTCTCTTCAAATTCCGGGCTCTGGGCAATAGCAAGCCGCTCGACGATGGGGGCATGCAGGTGCTCGCCAACGTCCTCGCCGATGGCGGCGATGATGACGATGCTCTCGCGGAAAATGTCCGCATGATTTTCGTTAAGGACTCTGTGCCCGCCAAAGCCTTCCCGATGGGAATCAAGAACGGCGATGAAGTAACGGTATTGGGAATTCCCAGGCTCAACCTGAACGCCATTTTCGCCGCGGCAACAGCCGCCGAGTCTGCCGCTATCAATCGCAAACTCCCTTACGAAATGATCATCGTCGCGCTCGAAGGAGATTCTGCCGGCGCTGGCACTACGCGACCGCGTAGACCTCGTTAGTGGCGCCCTGCACTTAGTAAGTCGAACAAGACCGGGTACGGATTCACCGGTGTTCCCTGCCACCAATGTTTCTCCGGACCAAGTTCGAAGATCGTGAAGTGCAAATGCGGGGCATTCGGACTTGCATTTCCAGTCGAGCCGACATATGCGACTATGTCGCCGTGCGACACCTGCATCCCTTCGTGAAGCCCCGCCGCATAGCGATCGAGATGCGCGTAGTAATAGCAGAAGGCCGTTTGCCTATCGAACAGATAAATAGTATTTCCGCCGGGCTTGCTCAAAAACAACTTCGCGATCGTCCCGTCCACTACCGCATGCACCGGCGTCCCGCGCGGCGCCATGATATCGATCGCCTCGTGCTGCGCTGAGCCCCGCGGCTGATGAAACGTATCCAGCAACTGACCGATCGTCAGTCCTTCGATCGGTGGGGACATCGGCCTCGGAACCGGCGTAGAGATAAACAGCCACAACCCGATCATCATCGAGGCCGGCATTCAGCTACTCCTGAAAAATCGCGGTCGTGCCGACCTTCACCATCTTGGAAAGCTCTTCTGCGTCCCAATTGGTAAGCCGGATGCATCCGTGCGATTCCGTGTGTCCGATTTGCCCGGGCTCCGGGCTCCCATGAATTCCGTAGTGCTCTTTCGACACGCCGATCCACACCACGCCGACCGGATTGTTCGGGCCCGGATGGATTCTTGCCTTCGAATGACCGGCCTTGGCATCCCAGAATAGAGCCGGATTGTAATTGAACCATGGGTAATGGGTGACTTCGGTGATCTTCCAATCGCCCACTGGCAAAGGATCGTGCTCGCTGCCCATTGTCGCCGGATACTGAGCCCGCAGCGTTCCATCCGCACCGAGCGCCGATACAGTGCGACGGCTTTTCGATACGACTACACGATCGGCCGGCGTCGCGTAATCACGTTGAACGTTCGGGACCACGATCTCCTGGCCCGCCGCCAAGGGCTTACCACGATTCAACCGCACCAGTAGCAACGGATTGATGTGGAATCGCTCGCCCAATCGTTCCTGCGGCGATTGATATCCCAGCTCCTTCAACTTGGCTTGTGCCATCATGTCGTTCGGTATCCTGACGAATGGTCCGGCCACGTCGTCCGGCGAAATCGTATAAGGCACGAGCGCCGGAGCCGTGTCGGCATTGAGCGCCTGCCAGGTATTTTGATCCACGCTTCCAGTTGCGTTGATGCTTCGTGCCGCTTGGTAACCCGCGATCGCAACCCGCAGATTGTCGCCCCATCGGCCATCAATTTCGCCCGGTGAAAAATGCGCGCGATCCAACAGAATTTGTGCGCGCACTACGGCCGACCCTGCGCTATCCGGCTCCACTTCTTCCCGGTTGTGAGCGTCGTTCACCGCCGCTGCGTCATACGACGGCGCGCGTTTGCCCGATCGAGCCGTTTCCCGGGCGAATCGTCTCGCCGGCGCCGCCGCGAGCATCCCAACGCACAGAAGTGCCACAGCGATTTTCATCGCAGTTAGTACTCGCGGACGACCTTCTTAGGTGTCTTGCGGTCGTAGATCAAACCCGCTGCTCCTCCTGCGATTGCGCCGATCCCCGCGCCTTTTCCACCGCCCGCCAGCGCTCCGATTCCAGCTCCCGCCGCAGCACTGCCGCCGATAATCGCCGCCGACTTGGCTTTGCTTCTCCGCTTGACGACATATCGCGGCCCTGAATAGCTACGTCTCGCAACATACCGGCGATGCCTTCTCACCACCGGCTCAAAATTCGCGCCACTCGTCCCGCCAATCACCACGTAGCGGCTCTCAGCCTGCCCGATCCTGCTCGGCTCCGACGCTTGTATCTCCGCTGGCGCCACGAACGAGCCCATCAAGGCGACTGCGAGAATCATTCTTGTCCTCATGCCACCCGCACCTCCACTCCCGAGAATCATGCAGGTCGCCTTCCAATCCGCAGTCACATTGAAACCAATGATTTTTGTTACGTTACAAAGTCACTTCACCGGGAGTTTTTACCAAGGTATACTCTAGCTGTCATGAGCCGAGCCGATCACTCTCTCGTAGACGTCTGGCCCGAATTGCCGCTCGACGCCTGGCAGGATACTTACTCGACGCTCCACATGTGGACCCAGGTCGTCGGGAAAATCCGCAAGACGCTTACGCCCCTCACCAATCACTGGTGGAACGTGACTCTTTACGTCACCGCCCGCGGGTTGACCACTTCGCCCATCCCCTATCAACACCGGATCTTCGAAATGGAATTCGATTTCATCGACCACCGGCTCGACATCCGGGCCAGCGATGGCTCAATCAAGAAGATCGCCCTCGCGCCGCGTTCGGTCGCCGATTTCTACGACGAAGTGCTCGCCACTCTACGCTCCCTGGGCTTCGATGTTACTGTTGCTCACGCCGCGCCCGACGAAGTCGCCAACCCGATTCCATTCGCTGAAGATCGCACCCACAAATCCTACGATCCGGAATACGCGCACCGGTTCTGGCGGATCCTGGTCTCGGTCGACTCCGTCTTCAAAGAATTCCGGTCACGATTCATCGGCAAGTGCAGCCCGGTGCATTTCTTCTGGGGCAGTTTCGATCTGGCCGTCACGCGTTTCTGCGGCCGTACAGCCCCGCCGCGTCCCGGTGCCGACGCCATCACTCGCGAAGCCTATTCGCACGAAGTGAGCAGCGCTGGATTCTGGCCCGGTGGCGGCGACATCAAGGGCCCGGCATTCTATTCCTACATGGCGCCCGAGCCCGCAGGCTTCAAAACGCAACCGGTCCGTCCCGAGAAGGCGTTCTACCATTCCGGGATGTCTGAATTCTTCCTCATGTACGACGATGTCCGTCAGTCGTCCTCTCCGTCTGACCTGCTGATGGAATTTCTCCAAAGCACTTACCAGTCGGGCGCGAATCTGGCCAAATGGGATCGCGCCGCGCTCGAGCGTACGGCCGGATCTGGCGCCAAGGTGGGAGCCTGAATGCCCAGACATTGCCATCATCTGGATCAGGTCAAGATCACTACTACTGCCAAGCACGTCTGCGAGGACTGTATCAAGACCGGTGATAAATGGGTGCACTTGCGCTTGTGTATGACCTGCGGTCACGTTGGATGTTGCGACTCATCGAAGAATAAGCATGCGACCAAGCATTTCGAAGCGGTCGGCCATCCTATCGTCCGCTCCATCGAGCCCGGCGAGCGATGGATGTGGTGCTACGCCGATCAACTTCCCGTCGGTGAGGTCGAAACGTAATCTAAAGTGTCCGGTGCACCGGACACTCACCTCCGATATTGATATTTGAGCCCGCTCAGGCGGAGACCTTATTTTCCCGACGCGTTTGCCGACAGGCGTATTGATTTCAATTGCGCACCGGCTGGAGCCGCAGCTCCTTCAGCTTCGCCTGCCCTCGTGCCATTCCGCGGCTCTGCGCCGAGGCCGGCCAGAACTCGAAATTTTGACGGGCTGAGTCCCATGTATCGTTTGAAAAGAAACGAAAGATGGCTCTGGTCGGAAAAGCCGCAGATCAGCGCGATCTCTGCCAAAGGAGTCCTGGAATGTGCCAGCAGGTGCGATGCATGTTGTACCCTGCGTCTGCGAATGAGTTCACCGATCGTGCAGCGGTTGTATTTGTGGAACTGCCGCGAAAGGTGGACATAATGCACGCCTACTTCTGACGCGATGTCCACCAGGCTCAGGCGCTCCAGGAATCGCGCTTCGACTATCTCGGTCGCATGCTTGAGCCAACGCGGGACGAGCGCGGAGTCTGACTTAGATTGCGACCGCGCAAACTCCGCCAGAAGCTCCAGAACCAGGCCTTCGATCGCGATCGCCGATGCCTGATCCTCGCGCGAGAATTCCGCATACAGCCGGTTCGCGAGCCACGTCGCTGTCAGTCCATTGATCTCCGCGGGCCTGCGTGGAACAACCGACTGCCGATCGAGTCCGTCGAGCGCCGCTGGATCGCAACTGATGTGCAGGCAGCGCATGCGCGCTTCGATCCGGTTCTCGTGCACTTCGCCCGCCGGCAAAAAGCGGACCGCTCCTGTCCGGCACGAGATATGGCCGCCCGCATACTGCTCCTCGAATGACCCTTCGATGACGAATGTCACGAAGGCATCTCGATGTGCGTGCCGTGCCAATACGGTGCCGTTGGGATAAACCATTTCCCGGAGTGTGAACAGCCCGATCGTGCGGCTTCGCAAGGCTTCCCCGGAGGATTCTTCGGGCGTGCAATAGGACTGCGTCCGCTGGGAATCCGGATGCAAGCCCCTCCTCGACTTACCGCTCTCGGGAAATGCGCACGGAGTCAATTGAAAGTCCTCTGAAAATCCATCTTCCGGCCAACGCCGATTGGAGTGGTTGCTAAGTTGTAAATCTTTGGTAAAAAACGGACTTCTGACGTTTGGAGTCGCCTCCAGCTACAAATCCAAGCCTCTGGCGCGCTAGGATTTGAGTAAGCTTCCAATCATGCCTAATATCCTGGTCATCGACGACGATGAAAGCCTGCGCGACACCATCGGCATCATGCTCGAACAGGAAGGCTTCAATCCCGTTCTGATTGCCGATGGCAAGAATGGCTTTGAGCGCGCCCTTTCCATCAAGCCCGACCTGATGATCGTCGATCTTCGCCTGCCCGGCATGAGCGGCGTCGAGATTTGCAAGCAGTTGCGCGCGGCCGGTTTAAAGACGCCCATCATCGTTCTCAGCGCCGTAGGCGAGGAAGTGGACAAAGTTCTTTTGCTGGAAATCGGTGCGGACGACTATATCGTAAAGCCCTTTGGTGCGCGTGAACTGCTGGCCCGCATTCGAGCCGTGTTACGGCGCACATCACCCGAGGCTCGCAAAGTGGCGCAATTCGGAAGCGTGGCTGTGGATTTCGAGCGTCGCGTCGTTACCAAGCGTGGCGACTCGCTGAAATTGACGCCCGCCGAATACAATCTTCTGAGTTATTTCTTACAGAATCCGGACCGGCCCCTGACTCGCGACATGATCCTCAACTCGGTATGGGGCTACGAATCCTTTCCGAACACCCGCACCGTGGATGCACACGTCGTACGTCTGCGACAAAAGTTGGAGGCCGATCCAAACTCGCCGCGCCATTTCCTCACCGTGCACGGTGTAGGTTATCGGTTCCTACCTTGAGGCGGAGTCGCACCAGCATCGTTTCCCGGTCTACAATTCTCTTACAAGCATTCTTTCAAAAGTCCTATAAACCCGCGGGGACGGGAGAAACTGGAGGAGCCCTCAGCCATGACGTGCAACTTCATCAGGTATTCCTGCCCAATCTATGTGGCATTTTTGCTGACTCTGTGGAGTGTAACGCCGGCCGCTGGCCAGGACAATCAGGCCATGCGCGAGGTTCTCAACCGGCTCGATCGGCTGGAGAGCGACAATCGTGCATTGATGGAGGAAATCCGAGCATTGCGGCTGCAGGTTGCGACGCTTCGGTCACCCACTGCTGAGTCGGCGGCAATCTCTCCCGCATCCAACGATGCGCTGGCAACCGATGGCCAGCAAATGGAAGAGGAGCGCCAAGCCGTCCAACAGAGCCGGATCGAGGAGATCGCTCAGACCAAAGTCGAAGCGTCCCAGAAATTCCCCATCCGGATCAGCGGCACAGTTCTGTTCAATGTCTACAGGAACGGACGATACAACAACGACACGAATAATCCAACGATCGCATCTCTATCTGGCGCCGACGTCACAGGGGGTGGCACTCTTCGGCAAACGACGTTGGGGCTCTTGTTCAATGGACCGGCCGTCCCGGGAGGAGGGCGGATTAGCGGATACGCATTCATGGACTTCTTCGGTGGATCGACGTCCTCTTTGAATCAACTGGTGCGCCTGCGCACCGCTGCCATGAACATCGACTGGCCGAAGACGAGCGTTTCCTTCGGGCAGCAGAAGCCAATCATTTCGCCTCGCGATCCGGACTCTCTCGCGCAAGTCGGCGTTTCTCCGCTCACCGGCGCCGGTAATCTATGGCTCTGGCAGCCTCAGATCCGGCTGGAACAGCGATTCTGGTTGGGGCGCGACACAGGGCTGCGCGCGCAGGTCAGTGGTTTCCAAACCAGTTTTCTCAATTCGAATAGCGACCCCAACGCCTATGCCGCGCCCCCGCCCGGTCAGTTTATCCAAGAATCGAGTCCGGGCGGTGAGGGCCGGCTCGAATTATGGCGTCGATGGGGCGAAACTGGACGGCTCGAAATCGCCGGCGGATTTCACGTCAACCGTAATCACGTTCTGCGATTCTCACTGCCCTCCAACATCTATTCCCTCGATTGGTTTTTCCGCCCGTTCTCGAAAGTCGAGATCTCCGGCGCCTTCTTCCACGGCAGGAATGTCGCTGTCTTGGGCGGCTTGCGGCAGGGCTTCGCCGTCATCGGAACCAGATGGCTGTCGGTGCTGAGCAACGGCGGCTGGGCGCAGTTGCGCATCCCGGTCACCTCACGTCTGGCTTTCGATCTTTATGGCGGTCAGCAGGATGATCGGAATAAAGACCTGCTGACAGGGAATATCAGCAAGAACCAAGGGTATTTTGGTAACGTCATGTACCGCTTGGCTCCCAATGTCGTAGTCAGCCTGGAAGGAGGCCAGGTCCGGACGACTTACTATCGCGTTGGAAACAGACTCAACGATCATTATGATCTTGCGATCGCGTATATGTTTTAGTGCCGTCGTCGGCTCGTCCGGATGGGCGCTTCTGCTCGCTTCGCTCGTCCTCCCGCTCCACGGCACAGGCTCGGCGGGCGAGGTGACGGGCCACGTCGAGCTTGTCTCGTCGCACGATCCGAATGTCCGCAAACATCAGGACTACTCCGGCGTCGTGATGTGGCTCGAGCCGCTTGGCGCACCTGCGCCGGTGCCCATTAAGCCGCGGCGCGTCGAAATGACTCAGAAGGATAAAACGTTTTGGCCGCACGTCCTGGCCATCATGGTCGGGACCACGGTGGACTTTCCCAACTACGATCCGATCTTTCATAACGCGTTTTCAAATTACAACGGCCAGCTCTTCGACATCGGACTCTACCCGCCCGGCACCACGCGTTCCATAGTCTTTCGGCGGGAGGGCGTGGTACGCGTGTTCTGTAACATTCATCCCACCATGAGCGCCGTCATCGTGGTATTGAAGTCGCCCTACGTCTCTGTCTCCAACAAGAATGGCGAGCTTCGCATTACCGGCGTTCCTGCAGGTTCCTATAGAATGCGCGTTTTTCATGAGAGAGCGACCGAGCAGATCTTGGAGCCTTTGACACGCACCATTGAGGTCTCCGGAGAACACACCCAGCTTCCCGCTATTTCTGTCTCGGAAAGCGGCTATCTCCCTCTTCCGCATAAGAACAAGTACGGGAAGGAATATCCACCTGACGCCGATCCAAATACCTATCCGGGGAAGAAGCCGTGATGTTTTCTCGTCTTTCGCTGCTTTGGAAAATCCTGATTCCGACCTCGCTGGTAATGACCGTGGTCTTTGCCGTCACCGGTTGGTTGGTACAGCGCAGCGTCGTAAGCGCCACTTATGCCAGTGTCCAGCAGGAAGCCAAAGCCAGTTTCCAAGCCTATGATTCACTCTGGAAGGCGCGCGCGAATCTCCTCGCCTCCGTGACCGAGATCCTCAGCACCATGTCCGATGTGCGCATGGCGTTTGGCACCGGTGACCAGGCCACCATTCGCGATACAGCCGGCGAACTGTGGTCCAGAGTTTCACCGGAAGATGCGTTTT
>JACXTT010014008.1_pt1 | contig 10521 bp, 6 predicted proteins | sample 9270951 | NCBI WGS metagenome assembly JACXTT01 (sample SAMN15532306, study PRJNA645909) | rock metagenome | isolation source: weathered quartz diorite | place: Puerto Rico | collected 2017-06-21
GCCGCCGCGCTGCTGCACGACCCGGAGGTCTTCGTCATTGACGAGCCGATGGTCGGCCTGGATCCGCACCACGCGCGCGTGGTGAAGGACATCTTGAAGGAGCGCTCACGCCAGGGCATGACCGTGTTCGTCTCCACGCACCAGCTCAGCGTCGCCGAGGAAATGGCCGACCGCATCGGCATCATCCACCAGGGCCGATTCGTCGCCGTCGGCACGCGCGACGAGTTGCGCAAGCAAAGCGGCTCCGACGGCGTGCTGGAACACTCCTTCCTCGCGCTCACACGGCAGGAGGCGAACCTCAGTGAGGAACACGCCACGCCGAGATAATGGGACGAGGATTTCTTGGCCACAGATGAAACACAGACAAACCAGCCTGCCATCGGGCTGTTTGCCTGTGAAAGCAACTCCTCCGTCTGTGTTCCATCTGTGGCTAAAATATTTTGCGAACCAATGAGCAAGATCGTCGGCATTGACCTCGGCACCACCAACTCGCTCGTCGCGACGGTGGATTCCGGCATTCCCTACGTCATCGCGGACGCGGACGGCCAACGGCTCACGCCGTCAGTCGTGCATTTCCCGGCGGCGGATACGGAGCCGGTTGTCGGCCACGCCGCCAACCGCGTGCGCGTGCTCCAGCCTGCCGCGACAGTCTATTCCGTGAAGCGCTTCATGGGCCGGCGCGGCACGGACATCGCGCGCGAGGAGATGCTCGTGACCTATCCCGTGCACGACGAGGGCGCGGGGCCGGTCACGATTCCAATTCACGGGCGCGACTTTACGCCCGAGGAAATCTCCGCCGAAGTGCTGAAGCGGCTGAAGCTCGCCGCCGAAGCTGACCTCGGCGAACCCGTCACACGCGCTGTCGTCACCGTCCCCGCCTACTTCAATGACGCGAAGCGCAAAGCGACGAGGCGCGCGGGAGAACTGGCCGGCTTCACCATCGAGCGCATCGTCAACGAGCCGACCGCCGCCGCGCTGGCCTACGGCCTGGACCGGCTCAAGGAGCATTCCAAAATCGCCGTGTATGACCTCGGCGGCGGCACGTTTGACCTCTCAATTCTCGAACTGAACCACGGCGTCTTCCAAGTCCTCGCCACCAACGGCAACACCCGCCTCGGCGGCGACGACCTCGACAAACGGCTGGTGGGTTTTCTCTCCGAACGCATCAAAGCGGCTGGCGGCCCCGACCTGACAAACTCTCAACTCTCAGCTCTCAGCTCTCAACTTCTTCCCCTCCTCGCCCGCCTCCGCGAAGCCGCCGAGGCCGCGAAGATTCGTCTCTCCACCGAGGCCGAAGTCGAAATCGCCCTTCCGTTCCTCACGCCGGATTTCAGCTTCAGCCACCGGCTCACGCGCGAGGAACTGGAACGCCTCACCCGCGACATCATCGAGCGCACGCGCCAGCACTGTCTCCGCTCGCTTGCCGACGCGAAGCTCGAAGCGAAGCAACTTGACCAGGTCATCCTCGTCGGGGGCCAGACGCGGATGCCGCTTGTGCGCCGGCTGGTGGCGGAGTGGTTTGGCTGCGCGGAATTTGAGGAAGAGCGCGGCAGCCTCCGCCTCGGCGACAGTTTCCACGAGCGCAGCGGGCCGTTGCTGAACACCTCGCAGAACCCCGACGAGGCCGTCGCGCTCGGCGCGGCGATTCAGGCGGAGATTCTCAGCGGCGGCTTCAAGAACATGCTGTTGCTCGATGTGACCCCGCTCTCGCTCGGCATTGAGACCTTCGGCGGTTTGATGAACGTCATCATCCCGCGCAACAGCACGATTCCCATCAAGGCCGGCGAGGTCTTCACCACCGCCGTGGACCACCAGCGCGAGATGCTCATCCACGTCCTGCAAGGCGAGCGCGAGCGCGCGGCGGACAACTGGAGCCTTGGCCGTTTCGCCATCGCGTTCGAGCGCGCGCCGCGCGGCGTGCCGCGGGTCGGCGTGCAGTTCGAGATTGATGCCAACGGCATTCTTCATGTCCTTGCCCGCGACCTGAAAACCGGCACACAGCAGGTCGTGGAGATGAAGTCCGCCGTGGACGTAGCCGACGCGGAAGTGCAGCGGATGGTTGAGGAATCGGTCGAGCACGCCTTCGAGGATCTCGCCGCCCGGCGCTGGATTGAGGCGAAGTTGAAGGCCCAAGAAGTCCTCACCGCCGCGCAAGCCGGCCTCACCGAGTGCGCCGCCGAACTCGAACCGGCCTATCGCGCGCAGGTTGAAGCCGCCATTCACGAACTTACTGCCGCCCTCGCCACCGAGCAGCCCACCACCCAAACCGGCGACTTGAACCGCTTGAAATCCGCACACTCTTCGCTGGACGAAGCGACGAAGCCGCTTGCCGACCTGCTCATGGACAAGGCGATGGAAGCGATGCTGCGCCAGCGCGGGCTGTTGAGCTGACGCTCAACTCACGCTCAGGTGGCCGAGCGCCAGCAGGCCGTAGAAGGTGTATTCCGCGTCGAGGTGGTCGTCGGCCCAATGGCCGTGGAAACCGCCCTCGGCGGACCAGAGCGAGTCCACAAAGTCGAGGCAGCGCTCGCGTTGCGCGGCGGCCAGGCGGCGGTCAAGGCTGGCCAGCGCATGAAGCGCGGTTGCAGTGGAAAGCAGGTCGGGGATCGGCGCGCCGGGCACGGCGGTGAAGCCGCCCTGCGGATGCAGCCGCGCGAGCAGCCAGTCGCCGACGGCGGGATTGAGCGGGAGGTGCAGATGCCGCAGCAGCGTCACCGCGCCAGCGGTGGGATTCGTCGAGCCAACCGGCAGGCCGGGCGCGTTGTTCCATGCGTGGTCGGGCGTTTCGAGCCGCTTGAGACTTTGCACGATGCTCAAGGGCCGGGGCGGAAACTTGCCAAGGTCTTGATACGCGCCGAGCGCGAGGAAGGAGCCGTAGGCGGTGCCGTGCGGCTTTGTGGCGCTGGTGTCGTAGCCGCCGTCGGATTTGCGGAACAATTCGAGGCGGGTGAGCAGCGCCTTCGCGAGGCCGGCGGGCATTCGCTTCCTGCCGAGGGAAGCCCAGCAGCGCGCGAGCGACGTGAGGTGAACCAAGTCCAGCCCTTCGCCTTCGCCGAAGGTGCGCAGCCACGTCTCCAACTGCGCGTCGGGAAACCCGGCTTGCAGCGCTTCGCAGCCGTTCAACGTGAAGACGGTGTAGTAAAGGTCGGGGCAGGCCGAGCGGTCGCGCCCGGCGCCTGCGGCAGTCCATTGACGGCGGTAAAACTCGCGCACGAGGTCGGCGGAGTCGCCGAGCAGCTTCGCGCCGAGGCGGGCGACTTGAATCAGTTCGATACGGACGCTCACGGACGAAGCATCGGCAAAGAACACTTGGTTGAACAGCGAAGACGCGCAGCGGGGCACCTGAACTTCGCGCCTTCTCAACTTCGCTGTTACAGCCCGCCCCGCTCTGGACGGGGCTTGATGCGTTCCCGCCCGTGACGCAGTATGTGCGCACTTGACCATGAAACGCATTCTTCCACTCCTGCTGCTTGCTGCCGCCTTGTCCGCCCGCGCCGCCGACGAGTTCAAGATCACTCCTTACCACGAAGTCCAGCCCGGCGTGCCACAGGGCAAAGTCATCAAGATGCCAGAGTGGCACAGCAAGGTCTTCACGAACACCGTGCGTGACTGGTGGATTTACGTGCCGGCGCAATATCGGGCCGAGAAGCCCGCGTGCGTGATGGTCTTTCAGGACGGCCACGACTACGTCAACCTCAAGGGCAACTGGCGCGTGCCGACGGTCTTCGACAACCTCATCGCCAAGGGCGAGCTGCCGGTGACCATCGGCATCTTCATCAACCCCGGCCACGAGGAGGGCAAGGCGTCGCCGAAAAGCGCGTGGCAGGCGAGTAACCGCAGCTTCGAGTATGACTCGCTCGGCGACCGCTACGCGCGCTTCCTGCTGGAGGAGATTTTGCCCGAGGTCGGCAAGCAGTATTCCCTCACCACAAACCCGGAGGGCCGCGCCATCTGCGGCGCAAGCAGCGGCGGCATCTGCTCCTGGACCGTCTGCTGGGAGCGGCCCGAACAGTTTCGCAAGGCGCTCACCACCATCGGCAGCTACACCAACCTCCGGGGCGGTCATGTGTATCCGGCCATGATCCGCAAGACGGAACGCAAGCCCATCCGTGTCTCATTGCAGAGCGGCGTGGACGACGTGAAAAACCAGTTCGGCGACTGGCCGCTGGCGAACCAGCAGATGGCGTCGGCGCTCAAGTTCGCCGGTTACGACGTGCGCTTCGACTTCGGCGAGGGCGGCCACAACAGCAGGCACGGCGGCAGCATCTTCCCCGACGTGCTCAAGTGGCTGTGGCGGGATTATCCGAAGTGAATGGCTGAATAGAGCGCCCGCCGACGGTTTATTCAAGCCAGCAGGCGCTCCACCATCCACACGACACCAGCCAGCGCGATGAGGAGGCAGGCGGGGCGGCGCACCCACGGGCCATACCACGCGCGGTTCTCGCACCACTTCGTCGCGCCCAGCGCAAGCGCGATGACGACAAGCTGCCCAAGTTCCACGCCGACGTTGAACGATACGAGGGCCACGCCGATTTGATCGCGCGGCAAGCCCACTTCGCTCAACACGCCGGCGAAGCCCATGCCGTGAATCAGCCCGAAGCCGAACACCGCCGCCCAGCGCCACGGCGAGACTTCCTGCCGGAACAGGTTCTCAATCGCCACGACCGCGATGGACAGCGCGATGATGGGTTCCACCACGCGTCCCGGCAGCGCGAAGACGCCCAGCACCGCGAGCGCGAGCGTGAGCGAGTGCGCGAGGGTGAACGCCGTCACCTGCCACAGCAGCGGCTTGAGCTTCGGGCTGAGGAGGAACAGGCCGAGGACGAACAGGATGTGGTCGAGGCCCTTCGGCAGGATGTGCGTGAAGCCAAGCTCGATGAACTGCATTGCCGAGCCGCCGCTCACCGGCGCGGGCGAGATTCCATTTTTTCTGGACGGAGCCGGCGCGTTCTCCGCACCGCGCGTGTCCTCCTGAAACGCGTCGAGGTCTATCAGCATTGTCTGGCGCGACTGGACGAGCTGCAGCACGGGCGCAACGTCCTTGCCGCGGTGGAACAGCACTTCAAACAGCGCGGCGAAGCCGACCTGGTCGAAGAGCGAGAGGGAAAGTTCGAGCTGCTTCGCCGTCGGCGGGATTTCCCAGCGGAGCGTGAGCGGCAGCGGCGCGGGGCGGACTTCGCCGGGCCGCTCCTCGATGGTCAGGTTGAGCTGCGCGGGCGGCCAGTTTGAGAGCGTGCCGCGCACGGGCGCGTTGGTGTCGAGGGCGAAGCGGACACGCGATTGCACGTAATCGGCGACGCGCGGGGCGAGCGTGCGCGCCTCGGCCTCGGTCATTTGCAAAACGGCCTCGTTCGTCCGGGCGCCGAGGAACTGAAGCAGGTCGGGCTGGTTGAGCTGGAAGGTGAGCGTGAGCGAGTTCGTGGTGAGCTGCGCGTCCACGCGCGTGAGCGAGGCAGTGTGGGCCAAGCCGCTTTGCGCGAGGCAAAACCAGCCGGCCAGCAGCAACCACACCGGGCAGCGAATGCAATCCATTAGCGCGCGATGCTGGTCAAACGGCTGTTACGGCGCAACCCGCTTCGGTGGAAGCATCGGCGCGATCAAACCCTGGTTCCAACCTTCCACCCTCGGATTCAGCGGCACAACTTCAGCTCCATAAGGGATAAATGCTTTTGAATTAGCGGCCAGCCTAGCTGCCTCAAGCCTGGCTCTCGCGAAAGATACTGGTCGCAGTTCTTGTTGCGCTTCCCGGACATGATTGACCAGCTTCACCTTGCTGTAGCAGGTCACGTAGCCGCCGATGAAACACACCGCCGCCAGCGTGAAGGGAAAGGCATACTTTTTCATAGGTATGCCGATTGGCTAATAGGGGAGCGCGGAAACCGCAAGCGGCTACTTCTTCCTGCTGCGCCCGGCGGAGTCGGAGAGGTTCTTGAGATACTGTTCGACGAGCGGGCTGTATTCCTCGGGGGCGCGCTCGGTCTGGCTCTGGAGAATCGCGTTGCGGTCGCGCGCGGGCAGGCCGAGGAAGCCGCTGGTGCCCCTGGCCTCGCGGGTCTTGCCATCGGTGCCGCCCTCGCCGTTCCAGTTGCCCTGCTTGCCATCGCCTTGGCCTTCCTTGCTGTTGGCCTGCGGGGAATTCTGGCCGGGGCCTTGCGCCTGGCCCTTGCCCTGTTGCTGGCTCTGGCCCTGGCCCTTCTGCCCCTGCCCTTGCTGCGCCATCTGCTGGCCGACGCCTTCCTGCGCGAGCGCAAGCGCGGCAGCGGCCTGGGCCAGCGCCTGCTGCGCGGCCTCCGCGTTCTGCTGTGCGGGCTGGGCCTTGTTCGCGTTCGCTTCGGCGGCGGCCTGCGTGAGCGCCTGCTGGGCTTTTTGCAAGGCCTGTTGCGCCTGCTGCGGGAGCGGACCCGCCTCACCGGCGGCCAGCGGAGCAATCATCTCGGCAGCAAGGTCGAGCGGCTGGGCGGCCTGCTGCGTGGCCTGCATCGCGGCAAGCGCCTCGGTCATCGCCTTCACGTCGGCCTGCTGCTTGGCAAGCTGCGGGAGCGATGGCTGCGGCTTCGCGGCTTGCGGGGATCCATCGGGTTTGCCCTCGCCGGGCTGACCTTCACCCGGTTTTCCTTCACTAGGTTTGCCCTCGCCCGGCTTGGCGTCAGCAGGTTTGCCCTCACCGGGTTTCGCATCGGCGGGCTTTGCATCGGCGGGAGCGCCGTCGGGTTTGCCTTCGGCTTGGGCGGCTTCCTGCAAACCCTTCTGCGCCTTCGCCATTTCGCCGATGGCGGCTTTCAAATCATTCTTGCCGAGCTGTTCGGCGGCCTTCTCAGCGGCCTGCTTCGCCTCGGCAACCGGCTTGGACTGCGGCTGGGCCTTCGCCTTCTCGCCGACGGCGGCGGCGATCTCCTGCTGCTTCTGCTTGAGCAGCTCCTGCAAGCCGGCGGGCTGGTCGAGCTTGGCGAGCGCCTGATTCACCTGCTGCTGCGCGGCGGCGACCGTCTCGGAAGCCTTCGCAAGCTGCGGCTGGTTGTTCGGCATCGGCTGGCCCAGTTCGTTCGCAAGCTGCTGCTTCTTCTGGTCCACGGCGTTCTTCGCGGCCTGAAGATTCGCCATCGCCTGCGCCTGGTCGGGGCGCGCCTTGGCGGCGTCGGGCTTCTCCAAGTTTGCCTTCGCAGCCTGCATGTTCTCCTTCGCCGCGCCAAGCTCGCTCGCGGCCTCGGGGGAAACTTCCTTCGCGTCGGTTTTAGCGGCCTCGGTCTGCTGCGCGAGGTTGCCTTGATCCTTCGCCGTCTGCGGGCCGGTCTTGTTCTCCGGCTTCTCGGCGGCCTTGGCGGTGTCCATCGCGAGCTTCTGCTGCTCCTGCATCAGCTTGCCGATGTCCTTGCTCAACTGGTCGAGCTTGGCCATGTCCTCCTTCGCCTTCTCGAGCTTGGCGATTTGCGAATCAAGCTGCTGCGCGGCCTTGTCGAGCGCGGCCTTCGCGGCCTGCTGGGCCATCGGGGCGTTGGCCTTGTTTTCGAGCGCCTGCTGTGACTTCTCCATCTGGCGCACGGCCTCGCCGAGCGTCTTGGCGGCGTCGGGCGCGTTGGCGGCGGCGTCCTGCTGGGTCTGCTGTGTCTCGGCCTTCACGGATTCCTGCTTCGCGGCCTGCTCGGCGAGCATCTCGGGCTTCTTCTCGGCGGCGGCGGCTTTCTCGGCCTTCTCGGAATTCTCCTTCACTTGCTCCTGCTTCGCGGCGAGCTCCTCGACCTTCTTCTTCAGCTCTTTCAAGTCGGCGAGTTTGTCCTTGGGCTTCTGCTGGCGGGCCTCGGCGAGGGCGATTTGCTGCTCAAGGGTCTTCTTGGCGTCCGCCATCTTCGCGAGTGCCTGCTCCTGCTTCTCGGTGGCGGGCGACTCGTTTTGCGGCGTGCGGCGGGTGGGCTGCTCCTGCAACTGCGCGCGGGCCTCCTGTTGCTTTTCGACCGCGGCCTTGAGTTCGTCAGCGGCCTTGGGCGCGGCCTTCTCCACGTCCTCGCGGATGGAATCGGTCTTGTCCACGACCTCGGCCTGCTTGCGCTCGGCATCCGCCACGTCGGACTTCTCGGCCCTGGGCTTGGTGGCCTCCTTGGTGTCCTCTTTGACCTCCTTCTGCTGCTCGATGGCTTTCTCCAAATCGCGCAACGCCTGCTTCATCACTTCGAGGTTGTCGCGCGCGGGCATGAGCAGCTTGGCGAGGTCTTGGAGCACGTCGCGGGCGCGCTTCTCGTTGCCGGCGGCGGAGAGGAGATTCGAGGACTTCAAATCGCCCGTCGCGGAATCCAGCGTGGCGGTCAGGCGGGAATCCTCGGCCTTTGTCAGCGCGGTGCGCGGACGCTCGCCGGCGGGACCGTCCATCGCCTGAACCACCTTCGCGAGCTTCGCGAGCACGATCTTCGCCTCGTCACCGATGGTGCTCTGTTCCGTCTCCTGAAGTTGCAACGCGACTTGATGCGCGGTCTCGGTGCGGCGCGCATCCCGGCCCTTGGTCAAGGTGGCGAGGCCGACGGCTTCTTTCAGGTTGTCGCCTTGACGACGGGCCAGCGCGGCAAAGCGGGCGGCGATCTCCTGCAAGGCCTGCTGGCGCTGGTATTCGAGCAGCAGCGCGCGGAGCTGCACGGTGACGCCCTTCTGCCCGGCGAACGCGTCGAGCGCATTGCGGCGGGAAGCGTCGGCGTCGGTGGTGGTGCGCGTCTGCTGGAGGAGCGTGACGACGCGGGCGATTTCCTTCTCGCTCAACTTGTCGAGCACGCTGCGGATGGCCTTGAGCACGACCACGTCGTCGCCTTCGAGGCCGTTGCGGTCGTATTCCTCGATGACCGCGCCGAGCTGCGCGCCGACGCGCTGGGTGGTGGCCTTGATCTGCTCCTGCCGGAGTTCCTGCTGGAGAATCTTGTCGCCGCTTGCAGCAAGGTCGGCGCGGACGGACGTGGTGGAAAAGGCGAAGGCGGCGGCCGCCAGCGCGAGGAGGGTTTTGCAGTTCATGGTTGAACACGGCCCGGCGGCGCTCAATGCGACCGCGGCAGGAACGACGTCACGCTAAACAGACGGCCACGGGAGGCAATGGGATTCAACTTGTTGAGGGGCAGTTGGCCGGCGGCGGCTCCAAGCCAGTTCGTCCCCTGGACTCGCAATCGCGACCGCCCCGACCCGCTCTGGCTGCTGGAGAACCGCTAGCAAGATAACGACCCAGAGCTACAGCGACCCGGCCCGCAGGAGGCAACGATTGCAACCAGAGCGCACCGGCCGGGTTAGATGCCATGAAGGGTTAGGCGTCGCATTCATCGCTATGGGTAAAGAATGTGAGACCAGTAAAAGATGTAAAAGCAGCCGAATGCGAGCCAGCTCCAAGCTAACTGCCCTTGCTCTCATTTCACCAGCCGATACCAGTTGTCGCGCTGGCGGGGTTCGAGGCCGAGGTCGGTGATGAGGCGTTGCATGTCGGCGACGCCCATGCGGAAGGTGGTGCCGGCGGCGCTCACGACGTTCTCCTCGATCATGATGCTGCCGAGGTCGTTCGCGCCGTAGCGCAACGCGAGCTGGCCGATCTCCTGGCCTTGCGTGACCCAGGAGCTTTGCACGCTGGGAAGGTTGTCGAGGTAGATGCGGCTGAGGGCCTGCGTGCGCAGATACTCGTGCGCGCCGACGGTCGGGGCTTTCAGCACGGCGTTCTCCGGCTGGAAGGTCCAGCAGATGAAGGCGGTGAAGGCGCCGCCCTGTAGCGCGCCGGTTTCTAGGGCGTGGGCGTAGGCGATGGCATCGGCCATCGGCGAGGCGATGGCGGGAAAATTCCGAATTCCGAATTCCGAATTCCGAATTCTAGTCAGCGACCGGTCCTGCTGCGCGCGGACGACTTCGAGGTGCTCGATGCGTTCCCCCACCGTCTCCACATGCCCGAACATCATCGTGATGCTGCTGGCCAGGCCGAGGCGGTGCGCGGTGTCCATCACGCCCATCCATTGCGCGGTGTCGGCCTTGAGCGGGGCGATGCGGTTGCGCACGCGGTCCACGAGGATTTCCCCGCCGCCACCGGGGACGGAACCCAGACCGGCGGCGACGAAGTCTTTCAGGATTTGCTCGACGGGTTCGTGGAAGAACTCGGAGAAGGCGACCATCTCGCTGGGGCTAAAACCGTGGACATTGAAGCCGGGGAACTTGGTGCGGATGTGCGAGAGCAGATCAAGATACCACTGCTTGGTAAGCTTCGGGTGGTGGCCGCCCTGCATGAGAATCTGGTTCCCGCCGAGCGCGATGGTCTCCTCGATCTTCCGGTCCATCTCGTCGTGCGTGATGACGTAGGAGTCGGTGTCCTTCTCGGTGCGGTAGAAGGCGCAGAACTTGCAATAGACATTGCAGACGTTCGTGTAGTTGACGTTGCGGTCCACGATGTAGGTGACGATGTCGTTGCCGCGGCCACCGTGCGCGGCGGCGCGGTGAAGCTGGCGGCGGCGGTCGGCCAGCGCGCCCAACTCCTCCAGCGGCAGGGCGTATAGGCGCTGCGCCTCGGCCTGGTCAATG
>JACXTT010014009.1_pt1 | contig 10521 bp, 9 predicted proteins | sample 9270951 | NCBI WGS metagenome assembly JACXTT01 (sample SAMN15532306, study PRJNA645909) | rock metagenome | isolation source: weathered quartz diorite | place: Puerto Rico | collected 2017-06-21
TTCTCGAAGAAGTCAAGCTACGCCTAAAAAGGACGACCTTCCGGAAGAGAGAATTTGGAAAATTAGCCGATCTCTACAATCAACAAATCCACGAAAACAACTTGCAGAAAATATTCAGCGAAATCGCAGGCGCAAGGGGTGTGACTAGGACGGCGCCTCTGCACCTTTACTCGGTTCCTTCATCTTGTACTTGTTGAATATCTCCATCGCAGGGTCCTTCCTCATGTCATGATCCTTGTACAAGTGATCCTGTAGCTCACCGTAACTGTTGAAGGTCCTCTCGGTTCCTCGTACTGCGCACAGGAAGCACTTGATGATATCCTTGACCATTTTTCGAGGACTCGAAATCGCGGTTGACCAAGATTACTCCGAGATAAAAAAGGACTTCGACTATATCCCGCTTCGTCTAGTATGTCCAGATTGCCTATCCTCATAGTCTAATCAAGTAGTGGCACGGTTCGGATAGATGCTCCGGTATCAAAGCTCTTAAGAGCTCAACGATCGACGCGATTTCTGCGCGAAAAAGTGTAGGGAGGCGAGAAGACAGAATGTGCAGCACCTGCGCAGCGCATAACCCACAGAAGAAAAAGAAAAAGTAAGACGGACCCCGATCAACCAAGACGGTTCGACAGCACCTTTTTTTCTTCATGTATCCCTTCTAGTAACAGAAGAACGATTTTCTGTGGACCAGGGAATCGTTTTCTGAGGACTGATCTAAAGTCTTCATGCGAATACACTAACTGTAGATTGTCCATGTGCCGAAACCATATTCCAGCTCCGCTAAGGGGTGAGTTCTCTAGTACTCGCGAAGTACTCGCGAGAGAAGAATTGGGTTGTTTTTCGGGTCAGTCTTCTATTCGTTTCATGAAAAGAGGATTCTTCGAGTGCTGTTGTCGGTTCTCGAAGAATATTCTCTTCTCGTAAGCGCCTAGGAAAAGGTACAGACCCGCAGTAATCACCAATGCTGCGAAGAAGAACAAGTGCCTCGCACTTTGACCGAGATAGTTTAGCACTGCCTGCTGTCCATCTGCGCCGATTTCGAACGTCCAGAAGGATATCGCGAGGAAGGCTACTGGAAGGATCAATCGAAAGGTCTTGACAAGTCCGATCTCTGTTTTGATGCTGACCAAACTGGTTCTCCTTTGTAGAGCCGCCATTGAATGCTCATGCACAAATTAGCACTTTTGCAGGTCGATCGTCACGATCTCCTCTCGAAAGAAGAGGGAGCTCAGTTTCGGACACCTTCGATCGGTGATGCTTGGGTCACGATTATGCAAATTTTTCATGTTCAGCCCTTGCAAATGAATTGATTGGTGGCACATTGGTCGGCAGGATCAGCATCTAGAGTCCGGTTTTGACGGTTTTTCGCAGGTTTGGGCTTATACTTACATAGGGCTGAGAGTCTCGAAACCTAGCGTGGCCGCCGTAGCGTAGAGAGGCGATAGCATAACAGCTACCAGCCTCGCGAAACCTGGTAGCGTAAAGGCCTGAAAGGCATACGACTCATGACGCCTTGGCCAATGGAGCCTTCGGGGCGGGTTCAAAACACCTCTAGAGCGGTGGGAATATCCCGCCGGCGGCCCCACCAATTACTAATTTCGAAGACAAGCCTTTAACAGGCGTCTAGAAGAAACGCGGTTTTCAGCGTGGGCCGGTAGTTCAGCCTGGTATACTGTCGCTGTGAACGGCGCTAGGCCAAAGAACGTCCGGTTTGCAAGCCAACAATCGAGTGATAGCATGGCCAGATGACCGGAAGGCCGCGGGTTCAAATCCCGCCCGGTCCACCAGAATAGACTCTCTCAAGGGTCCTGAGAACCATCTCGAACACTCCTAGCCTGATCGTTTGCTAGGGAGTGCTCATGGCTGCCGCGATAGAGCTGGACCGCCACGGTCAGCTGCCGGAGGAGTGTAAGGTTCGCATTGAAACATTATGCCGTGCAAGCCGAGTCCCGCAAACCGGGCATAGCCACAGAGATCTTCTCCACTGCACCGGTTAATGGATTATCCTATACGCTACAAACAAGCAATCTACCAGTTAGAGTCTATCAGATAACTGCTTTTGTTCAATTGGTCAACGCAACTGATGTTGACCCGTCACACAGTATTATGAGAATTGCTTTTCACTGTTTTGCCGAATGTTGGAAAGTTAGACGTCACGTTAGACACACGCCTGATCTACTTTCTAGGCGATTCAGTAGTCCTCTACATGCTGTCTCAATTCAACGGTGCTCCCGTTTCACCTGACAGTGTACAATTGATCCTCATCAAGCCCGACGGTTCAAACACCAGCATCCAGACAACAACTGTCAGTGTCGGACTGTCTGAGGCTATCTCATCTCCAACATCGGACCCTTTGGAACGTATGCGTTAATCGCGAAGAGTCAGAAGTCAGGATTTACCAGGCGGTTCGCTGGTTACTTTAGAAGTAAAACCTAGTCTGCTTAGCAGAAACGGACCGGGAATTCTGGAAGCTGTCGGTGCGGTTGGAATGTTCGTGACGGCCGCTTGAGAGGATATCTTCGAAAGAAAGAGTAAGGAACTCCTTGGTGAAGGGCAGCGACTGATCCTTCCTGAACACTCCCGATTTTCAGGATCCAAGGTTTATATATCAATATCGGATATCCGATATCGGAAAATCGATATGTGGCACGGTTGGAAACACCGAGGACAACGAGGACTCCGACACTGGATTATCGCAATCCTGCGACGATCCCCTAGGAACGGGGCTGAGATCATGGACGAGATCGAAGGCATGACTCAAGGATGGTGGAGACCTTCCCCAGGATCCGTCTACCCGCTACTGGACGGTATGGTCACTGATGGACTAATCAAGAAAATGGAAGACGGACGCTACGAGTTGACGGAGACGACCCGTCGCGAGTCAGAGTGGTCATTTGGCCCGGGATTCATGAATCCTTTTGGACCATCATTCGGAGCGTCCAGAAATATCGAGGATATGCTGAACGAGATCCAAGGATACGTCTCATACTTCGAAGATATGGGGAAGACTAGCAGAGACAAGCTCGCCCCTTACTTAGAAAAAATGAGGACGCTGACCGAGAGACTAACAGCACTCACAAAATAAGGAGGTGTTAGACGAGAAATGAAAACTGAGTCTACGCAAACCGACGAATGGCATCATCCCCGACGAATAATGGCTTACGGATTCACAGCATTCCTAATACTGATCGGCATCGCAATAGCTCTAGGAGTGTACTCCGAATTAACAAACTCGACCACGATTGGACCTTACCCGTTCTACCGGGGCTTTGGATTCCTCTGGGCAATCTTCGGGCTGTTCTTCCTATTCTGGATCCTACGCTGGATCTTCTGGCCTTGGCGTCCAAGGTACTGGTATGGGTACGGATACGGATATCATCGCCACTCGAGCGATGATGACGCAATCACCATACTGCGATCCAGATACGCGAAGGGTGAGATCACGAAGGAACAGTTCGAACAGATGATGCAAGACTTACGCGGACGGAACTAGCAAGTCTTTCACTTCGCGATTCCCTTTTCTCTCTTTTTTGGAGAGAATCTCTTCTCAAACAGGCAACTCGGACAAGATCTGTCCTATGGGCCCAATGGAAAGTTTGTAGCCAGCCCATCCGATCGAGACTCCGAGGGCAGTGGAGACCACCGGAGCGATCAAGCTAAGGGTTTGGTTTCCGAACACAAAAGACAGAATGAGCGAGACCAAGATAGGCGCAAGCACTATACCCATCACAAGCATTCCCGCAAAAGAGCCGATTATGGCACCAGCAACCGTTACAAATCTTGGACGAGGTCCCTCGGCAAAGTCCGCATATCTGGACCCGACTGCAAGCCCAAGCCCAGATTCGGCAAGCAGCAACCCGAACCCTGCGGCCAGGTAGACGATCAGAGCTGTGCTCAGCCCTCCAAAGAATGATGCAACAATCCCTCCAATCACGAGGCCAATCAGAGCGATGAGAAAAGTGAACAGGATTTTTGTCCTAGCCAACTCATTAGCCGTTATTGGCAGTACGCAAAGATTCCAGATTCGTTGTCCTTCCCTGCCCATCGAGCTCATTCCAAGAACCACAGTTCCTAATCCGATTCCAAAGAGGATCAAGGTGGCGAAGAACGAGAACCCTAGAATAGCCGTCGGAGGCGGACCCGAATTTCTCGTTGAAGAGGGAAAGGGCGATGCTGTTGCAAACAACAGAGGCAGGATCATTATCAATGGAATCAGGACTGGCAGCACAATCAACCGAGTTGTTTCACGTCGTCGAGTCGCCGACCTAAACTCGTACCTTAGCAGTGCCGCAGAGGTTGGTTTCATGCTGAAAATTCCAAGTTTTCCTGGGACGGTTATGCTGCCGGAACTCGAGAGTTGAAGAGAACTTGGCGCGAGCACCCAATATCTTCCTCTCAGAAAGAGGGCGACGAAACCAAGTAGGGCTAGGAATCCGATTCCAAGTGTCAGATAGAGCAAGAATCCTAAGATGTCACTTGCCAGAAGCGATGTGACGCTCAAACTCAACCAGAGTATCGGGATTAGATTGCCCCCTGATCCAGCTAATGAGAGGATTCTGAAAAGCAGGAAACCGCTAAACAAGGCCTGGGTCAGAATTATGACCAGGCTCACTGCGACCAACCTGAGCGCTACTGTGGTCTTCCCTCCGAGACGATTGAATGACGACGATGCCCGGTTTAATGCGGAGCGGAGAATTTCAACGCTCACGGCACCGATCCCACAAGAGACAACCGCCGCAACAAGCAAGGCAAGAAATGCCAACGGCCCAGAAGCGTAAACAAGAATGGGCAAAGCAAAGCCCAGGGCACCAAAGAGAAACGGGGAGTATGTGTACGCGGTCGACAAAGACGAAGCGGCTACATACTCACCTGCAGAGATGGGCAGCCAGTTCACGGCATCTGTGCTCTCCGCCTCCGAGGAAGCGTTTACCTCCCAAAGCAGACCAGTCAAGAAGTAGAATGAGACTAGAAAGAAGGGAATAGCAGCCGCTACCGAGAGAGCCACCTCTTGAATGGTGACAATTGATCGTGGCGCCGAGACGAACAACACTGACGCCGCCAGACCCGCCAAGGCTCCAGCGATGAAAATGCCTAAGCCGATTAGCAAGACGAGAACGGGTCGACCAGACAGGGCCTTGGTGACGACCGATTGGCGAATACTTCTTAGTCGTGAGATCATCAGGACGGTTGCAAACTTCCAGAGTACTTGAGGTCTCATCGAACTAGCGCTCTGACGATCTCTTCAACACCAGTGGTTCCGGTGAGCTTCATGAATACATCCTCTAATCCGGAACCCGGCAGTCCAGCTTTTTTCCTGAGCTCGTCCGGAGTGCCCTCAGCTATGACTTGGCCATTTTGAAGAATGGTGATCCTGTCGCAGATCGCTTGCGCAATTTCTAATACGTGAGTGCTGAATATTGTTGAAACTCTTTCACGTGCAAGTTCATGCAATAACTCCTTTACCACCCTGGCCGATTTCGGATCCAGCCCATTCAACGGTTCGTCTAAAATGAGGAATCGCGGCTTGTGAAGCAGTGCCCCCATGATTGCAACTTTTTGTTTCATCCCCTGCGAGTAGCTACTGATCAAGTAACCCTCCTTGCCCTCTAAATCCAGCGAATCGATAAATCGTTTGATGCGAGTCTTCTTCTCGTCAAGCCCGAGCCCCCTAACATCTCCAATAAAATCAAGATATTCAGTAGCCGTCAAAAACTCGTACAACCTGGGCGACTCGGGAACATAACCCACTATTTTCTTGATCGTCATCGGATCCTGTTCTACGTCCACACCTAGAACCCTAACACTTCCAGAAGTGGGTTTGAGAAGGCCTACGGCGATTTTCATCAGGGTCGACTTTCCGGACCCATTCGGACCTAGCAGTCCTCTGACCTCACCGGCCCCGACATCAAGGGTGACGTCAGAGAGTGCGGGAACATAGCCGTAACTCTTAGAGAGATGAAAAACCTTGAGCCCGGGTTCCGATTTACTCGATTCGCTGACGGCTCCTGATTCCTTTTGCTCTGACTTTCCACATTCCTACAGTAGAAGAACATTAGGTTTGAAGAGACAAGTCAAGAGTTGCGACGAGCGCCATAGTCATGACTTGGTCTGCTCTCGATTGTCTCTAAGAATTCATGACATCGCTTATGTGTCCTCTATTCCTTGGACGATGACCTGAGAATGGAATGCCTCGATCTCTCTTGGATTTCCGGGTCGTTCTAGTGTGTTCAAATGTGTTCTAATGTGCCGATAATGTTAAATTTCCTTTCGACAGATCTTTTCTTTTGCTCGGCCCGATTGAGTTCAGATAGACGAAAAACACATCCCCTCCCAGTAAACCGGGTTCTCTGGATACTCGCACTAGTTACCCTTCTCAGTCTTATCCAGATAGGTCATGCTGCGGACGACTCCAATTCGGGAGATTTCTCGCCCGGCAATTCAACTCTCCCACCAGGGGGCGGATCATCAACTAGCTCATCACCACCAACGAAACCAAATCCCGATGACCAGAACCTTGCAACTGGCCTCAAAAATCTGAATCAAGGGATCAACAACACCGACGTGAACAAACTCGTCCAAGACCTGCAGGGTCACAACTACACCAGCGCACAATCAACAATCGACAAACTCAAGCAACAGTTGGGCAATCCCAACTCGCCAGCAGTCTCCGGACTTCCCGCTGGGCTGAAGGACGTGATCCAATCCACGTCTTGCACAATCGCAGGATGTTCAGTCGATTGGAACACTGTGTCCAATATGGTCCAACCATCCTTCACTGACGGGACCGGAGTCCCTCAAGGACTTAGCGGCGCCTCTCCGGAATCCGCGGCAAACCAGTTAACTGTGTTGTCCACAATGGCGGCGAACTCCGATCCCAATTTGTCCTTCTTGTTCGGATCCGACGCTAGCCAGATCCTCCGATTACTAAATCCCTCGGCATCGGACTATACCGGACCATTCCAAGGAATCCCACCACTGCCGCCCATAACTGCACCCAGCATTGGCTCACTTCCACCCGTCTCGGGTTCTGCAGGTGGACTTGGGATTGCTCCCCAATCCCTCGGCGGATTTCCAAACATATTCTCAGGCGTTGGGAGTCCAAATGGACTTGTGTTGATTCCAATCATTGCGATACTGATGGGGATTGTCGCTGTCATGGTATTCCGTAGAAAGTCAGTTGTCGGTTTCTTGAAAAAGAGGCCATCGGGCGGCCTGGAAATCCAAGGTGGCCCGACTCTCCAGACCAATTTTGACCCCGAGAGTCCACGTTATGCGATTATCCTGAATTTCAGAAGAGCCGTGGGATTGATGCTTGGAAGGGGAGTTCCGAAGATGCCATTCGAGACCCATAGGGAATTCTCAACAAAATGCGACACGAGACCCGAGAAACCATACGTCGGCAGAATATCGTCCATCTACGAGAGAGCAGTCTTTTCGGGCCGTATCGTAGACCAGACGCATGTGAACGATGCTCGCAAACAAGTCATACTGATTCAAGAGTGCGAACCCAAGAAAGTATAGACACGCCCAATAATCCGTTTGTCCCAAGGTCTCTCCACGGCTCGGTCTGGATAGGATAGACTTGGGTTTCCTGTCAAAATTCGTCTGGTTTATCCTGATGCTTGTTTTGCTCGCCATCAGCGTCCAGTTAGGACTTGGCTTGATAGGTGGTGTCATAGTAGATGGTCTAGTCTCCCTCGTGATCGTATATCTCAACGGGCTCCGGGCCTCGAGGAGGGCTAGGGATCTAGGAAGAGCCAAAATCTCTGTAGATTCCATGAGTCTGGGCAGGTTCTTGGGACTATTGCTTGTCGTAGCGTTGGTCGCAATTATCTTCTCCCCCTCAGTCATTGGATTTCCTAAGGACAATCGGACAACTACAATTATCAATAGTACCTCAAGCCCTCTAGACACCTCTAGGAACGGCACTTCACTGTTTTTCAACGCTTTAAGGGGAGCAGGTTACACCGTCATTCTCACAAACAGCTCGATCGATCTTGATCGAGAGCTTGACAAGCCCGGAACAGCTGCTCTATTCCTGATTGGAGCCGATAGAGTCTTCTCCGGGAGAGAGAGCGGTGATCCACTTCGTCCAAACAATCTAGATCTTCTCAGACAACGGTATGAAGAGGGGACCATGTCATTCTTGATTGCCGAGGGGAACCAGACTGACAACAATAGCATCTTGCAGATGTTCAGTGCGTCAATTTTTGGGAGTGCGATCATAGAGCCTACTTCACCCTTTCGCAACAAAGAAGTCTTCATAGTAAATGCAACTATCGGCTTGGAAAACGTGCCCGTAATTTTCGATGTTGCTTCTCCAATAGCGCTTTCCCATGCCATTAGTGCCGTCGTTAATGGCAACGGCACAATAGACGTCTATCCCCTTGATTCGCTCAAGGCCTCAGGCAGAACATCAAATTCTTCGTATGATACATTCAACAATATTCCGGGCCGAAGGACAGTGCTGGCAAGCGGTGAGTCGCAGAACGCTAGGGCTGCGCTGATATCCGATTCAGGGCCCTTCACGAACTTGGACTACAACTCAACAGCGAAAGTTCCCAATTCCAACTCTACGGTGGGAGAAACGGAGAGTAGGTTCGCTTCTAAGCTGTCGGACTGGGTTATGAGGTCGGACAAGTCGGTTCGTATAATCTACGACAATTCCCACTATGGCGACACCACCGTAATTTCTAACGCGAGCACTAGAGGCCTAAGGGTAGGACCGTTATTCGCAAGCTTGCTTGAACAGTATATCTCCTACACCGGAAACCTATACGATAATTTCGTCTCCGACTTGGGACCATACTGGGGAGCCGTCTTCGGTCTTTTTCTCGCTTCCGCCTTGTACGGCTCACTCACGCGATGGTATGCATCAGAAGCACGCGGCCGAGATGATCAGCCTGTCCCTCGTGTTGAGAAATCGATTGTAGCACAATCGCCCGGACGACTTGACTTTCTTCGAATCATCCGGGACAAAGGATACTATGTCGCCCGATCGGGCCAGCTCTACATTACCATAGGAGATCTGCTTGAGCGTGAGCTTGGAATACCGATCGACACGGTCACAAAAGAACAACTTGCTCCTCGCCTAGGATATGAGGAGGCCGTCCTGGCCGAGAGAATGCTTGTTCGCTTGTCGAAGATTCACGGGTACGCGTTAGGAAAGAGAAGGTTCCTATTTCCCCCAGTACTGTTATGGAAGAGGTCGACGAGAAAACGCTTCGAAGAGGTCGAAGATTTCCTCAACAAGCTAGGCTTAACGCTCACGGGAGAAGGAGACTCGAGATCAATGCTGGAGTACAGACTTCGGAGGTAGGATCGAGAAATGGTTGTTGCAGAGACAGAGACTGAACATCCTCAAGCAAAGATAATCTGCGACAAGATACTCGCCGAGGTTGGAAAGGTCGTTGTCGGTAAGACTGAAGAGTTGAAGATGCTTGTAGCATCATTGGTAGCCGGCGGTCATGTTCTTCTTCAAGGAGTCCCCGGTGTTGCGAAAACCGTTATGGCTAAGGCGATCGCCAATTCTACGAGCCTCGACTTTCGCAGGATACAATTCACACCAGACCTTCTGCCATCGGACATCGTAGGTACTTTCGTCTTCGATCAGAAGACCTCAGACTTCAAACTTAGACAGGGCCCAATCGTGGCCAACATAGTTCTGGCGGACGAGATCAACAGAGCTTCCCCCAAGACTCAATCAGCGTTGCTTGAAGCAATGCAGGAGCGACAAGTCACTATCGAAGGCTCAACCCTCAAACTGCCCAGCCCATTCATGGTGCTTGCAACACAGAACCCGATAGAGTTCGAAGGAACCTACCCGCTCCCAGAAGCACAAATTGACAGATTCCTAATGCGCATAGAGATCGGATACCCCTCCAGAGACGAGACAATTGAGATGTTGAAAAGGCTAAGACAAATCTACGAGTGGAAGATCAGTCCAGTCGTCAATCAAGACGAGATCAAAGCAGTCTCGGACCTCTTCTGGGATGTGAACATCGACAATACGATCAGAGAGTACATCGCAGACATTGTGGAAGCCACCCGAAAAACAGCAAGCGTGAGGCTTGGAGGATCACCTCGAGCTGCAACCGCGCTTCAAAGCGCATCGGCAGCAGTAGCTTTGGTTGACGGTAGGGATTACGTTGTTCCGGACGATGTGAAGAGGGTCGCGCAACACGTCCTGTCCCATAGGATGGTCTTGACACAAGAAGCGATACTAGACGGAACAACACAAGCAGCGATAGCGGATCGAGCAGTCAAGTCGGTCAAGACACCTTAAGAAATGAAGTGAAGACACCTGGTCTTCAAGAGAACGCCAAGGGGAACGACGGTTCTTCTCCTAGCATCCACGTTGATCACATTGGGTCTCTTCGAGATAAACAGCTCGGGCCTCTCGCTCGTTTATGCTGGAGTGGGACTGTTCCTCTACTATTACACTGCAAGGCTCGTACTTCAATTGCAAATGGTGAGCCTAAACCGGTTAGAAGTTCACAGAGAGCATCCCAATCGAATCAC
>JACXTT010014010.1_pt1 | contig 10521 bp, 11 predicted proteins | sample 9270951 | NCBI WGS metagenome assembly JACXTT01 (sample SAMN15532306, study PRJNA645909) | rock metagenome | isolation source: weathered quartz diorite | place: Puerto Rico | collected 2017-06-21
GTCCTCCGGCACCCCGGTCACAATCTGGGGATCCACGTCCTGCGGTTCGGCGCCGTTGCCGCGAAACAACACTTGCTCGCGGTCCCCATAACTGACGCGGGTTGGCGGAGGCGTGCAACCGGCGAGCAGAAAAGCGGCAACTGCGGCCGCAACCGCGGCAGGGAAATGACGATTGACGAAACCTGAATGACGAACCGTGCCCGCAACGGGCAACCGGCAAGCGAGCTCAATTCGGATTTTGAATTTGGCCATACATTCGGTCTTCGACCTGCGGATTTTGGCAGGGTCCACTCTCAATTCCTAGTTTTTTGAGGAACGGCGGCGTGTTCGGGCTTTGCAGTCTCTCGACGATGCGATAATAAACGCTCAAAACTGAATCGGCTCTCCCCGGAGAATGCCATTGCTCGAAATCAAGAACCTCAAACTGGAGTTTCGCTCAGCCAACGCCGCCGTCTGCGCGGTGGACGACGTTTCGTTGCGCCTCGATGCAGGCGAAGCGGTTTGTTTGGTCGGCGAGAGCGGTTGTGGAAAAAGCGTGACCGCATTGTCCATCGCACGACTGCTCCCGTGCCCGCCCGCACGGTACGCCGGTGGAGAGATTCTGCTCAACGGTCGCGACGTGTTAAAAATGTCGGGAAGCGAGCTGCGGGAAATCCGCGGCGGTGCGGTCAGCTACGTATTTCAGGAACCGGCCGCGTCTCTGAATCCCGTGATCAGGGTTGGCAAGCAGATCAAGGAAGCGCTCCGGCTGCACACACCGGAGAGGCGCTCGCGGGACGCGAGCGAACCGCGCCACGAACCGATCACCAGCCAACCCACGGTTGACCCCTCCCTGGAGAGGAGGCGGCCCACGGGCGTTAGGGGTGGGTTCGGCGCCCCGGTGCCTGCGCGGAAGCGCGCTTTGGACGCCGAAGCCGTTCGTTTGCTCGAGATCGTCGGCATTCCCGCGCCGGAATCTCGGATGAAAAATTATCCGCATGAATTGTCCGGGGGCATGCAACAACGCATCATGATTGCGATCGCGCTCGCGGCGCGGCCTCAATTGCTGGTCGCCGATGAACCGACGACGGCGTTGGACGTGACCATCCAGGCGCAAATCATCGATCTGCTGCGCGATCTGAAACAGAAGCTCGGCATGGCCATCCTGCTGATCACGCACAATCTCGGCATCGTCGGCGACATTGCCGACCGCGTGGCGGTAATGTATGCCGGCCAAATCGTCGAGCTGGCCCCCGCCCAAGCGCTGCTGCGTCAACCGCGGCATCCGTACACCCAGGCGTTGATGGCTTCGGTGCCGAAGTTGGGCTCGGGAACTGAGCGGCTGCGCGCGATTCCCGGCATGGTTCCCCAGTTCCACGCCCTGCCGGGCGGGTGCCGCTTTCATCCGCGTTGTCCGAAGGCGCAAATCGACTGCTCGATGCATTCCCCCGCGTTGGTTGAAACGGAATCGAATCGTTGGGTGCGCTGCCCGTTCTGGAAGTAGTGGCACGGGCGGTTCGCCCGCGCGTTTCACTCGCGCGGTGACACAGGAACTCACGGCGGAACACCAATTGTGTTCGGCAGAAGATTTGCTTTGAGCGCGCAACCTTGCTTTCTCTCCCTGTCCTCCTCAAAAAAGGAGGAGAGGGCCGGGGAGACGAGGCGCTTTTCATCAGGCGCCCCTCTCTCCAACTCTCTCCCCACTCGTTCCTCGCGGCGAGAGAGAGGCAAAAGGCTGCAGGCGTTTCGCATGCCGAACACAGCGGGCGAGACGCCCGTGCCACTCACCGCCGGTGCACGGAAGGCATGCGCATGAGCGCGTTACTCGAAGTCGACAACCTGAAAGTCCAGTTTCCCGTCAGGCACCGCTTCTTTTCACGCGCGAAACAGTTCGTGAAAGCGGTGGATGGCGTGAGTTTCCACGTCGAGCGGGGCGAGACGCTGGGATTGGTCGGCGAGAGCGGCTGCGGCAAGACCACTCTGGGCCGCGCCATCGTCCGCCTCATCGAGCCGACGGCCGGCCGCGTCTTGTTTGAAGGCGCCGACATCACACAATTGAATGGCGCCGAGTTGCGCGCGCGGCGACGAAGACTGCAGATGATTTTTCAAGATCCGTATGGCTCCTTGAACCCGCGCATGACCGTCGGGGAGATTGTCGGCGAAGCAATCGATATTCACCGACTGGCGGACAGCCCGGCGGACCGCAAGCAGAGGATCGAAGGATTGCTGACATCGGTTGGGCTCGATCCCGTCCATGCGGAACGCTACCCCCATGAGTTTAGCGGCGGACAGCGCCAACGCATCGGGATCGCTCGCGCGCTGGCGGTGGAGCCGAACCTGATTGTGTGCGACGAGCCGGTCAGTGCGTTGGACGTTTCGGTTCAGGCGCAGATTCTCAATTTGTTGAAGGACCTGCAGACCGAGCGCCGGATCGCCTTTTTGTTTATTGCCCACGACCTCGCCGTGGTCGAGCACATCAGCCGGCGAGTCCTGGTGATGTATCTGGGCAAGGTCGTGGAAATGTCGGACACCAGAGCGGTGGTGGATTCACCCCGGCATCCTTATACGCAGGCGCTCCTGTCCGCCGTGCCGGTCCTCGATCCGGACTCAAAGCGGTCACGCATTGTCCTGTCCGGCGACGTACCCTCGCCCATTCATCCGCCAAGCGGTTGTCCATTCCATCCGCGGTGTCCCGTGGCTGAACCGCGTTGTAGAACGGAGGTTCCTGTTCTTCGGGAATTGGCGGACGGCCACTGGGCCGCATGTCATTTGGCGAAGTGAAACCCGTTTGGGCAGAGGTTCCGGGGGACGGGTTAGGATCCAGTGTGGTGTCCCCGCTAGTGTGCTGTAAAAGAATTCGCTTTACACTCGTGGCAAGGAATTCTGTTACAGCCACTAGTTTCCCGGTTCGACCGCGCCACTGGTACGGAAATCAATTTGCCCCTTTGCCCGGCCGGCTTCGACGAACAATCGATACGCCGTGGTCGGCTGGAGTCGGTCTGGCTTGGCGTTGCTGATGGAGGGTTTCATCCCGGGAAGGCGCTGCCCGTAAAGAAATCCCTGGCTTGGAGGGGCGTTGGTGTAGGCGATGAGGTGCCAGAGTGGGGGGACGAATTTGTTGGTTTCGTATCCGCTCAACGGAACGACTTTGACCGAGGTGAGCCGGTATTGGCCGTCCAGCAGAAATGAGACGGGATAAACCAGCGCTACGGGTCCGCGCGGCTGGATGGGCCGCGTCTGCGCAATGATTTGAATACGCGGAGGATTGATCCAGTCGGTAAAGTAGTAAACGTAGATCCCGCCGAGCACAACGGCCAGGAGGATCAAAACGTTTTGTTTCGAGAACATCGTAGGAGTGGACGTGTTTGGTCGTGACTTATTCGAGGGAATTGGGTATGCATTTCCGCATCCGCTTTCCCCTTAGCGGCCAGATACCGACGCCGGGCGACTGCTTTGCCTTAAACTGAAATTGAATCACGCAAGGCTATGACAAATGAAACTGCCAGTTCACACCGTCTGAAACGTCAATCCCGGCGCGCGATTTCGCTGATTCGCGCCCGCCTTGGGCGCGCTGGACGTCGCGCGTTTACGTTGATCGAGTTGTTGGTGGTCATTGCCATCATCGCCATTCTTGCCGGCATGTTGTTGCCGGCCTTGGCGCGGGCGAAGGAAGCGGGCAAGCGGATCGCGTGCGTCAACAATTTGCGACAGCTCAGCCTGGCAGCGGTGATGTACCTCGACGAGAACGATGCCAAGTTCCCGCCGCGCACGGTCAGGGGACGCTGGCCGAGCCAGCTTCGCGACGGGTACAAGGACGCGCGGGTTTTGAAATGCCCGAGTGACGTGCCGAACCCGGTCTCCAGCGGCACGGACCCGGTCAATTATCCATTCGATTCGACCAATCGCAGTTATATTATCAATGGCTGGAACGACTACTTCGAGGCGCAGATGGGAGGCACGCTGCCAAACCTGAACGCGATCATTGATCAATCCATGATTGAAAGCAGAATCAAGGAGCCGAGTGAAACGATTGTGTTTGGCGAGAAACGCGGCGACACCCCTCAGCATGGCCATTTCTACATGGACTTCCTCGAAGGTCCCGTGGTCGGCAATGACGTGACAGAGGTGGATCAAAGCCGCCATTCCACGGTCGCTAGAAACACCCACGGCGGCGGCTCCGACTACGCTTTCGCTGATGGGAGCATTCGTTTTCTCAAGTTTGGAAAATCCTTCATCCCGGTGGACTTATGGGCGACTGAAGAGAAGTGGCGCACGAACGGGGCGGCTCTAACGTTTTGATGGATTTGCTGCCCACCGAATTACGGGTGCTCCCGGCGCCAGCCTATTCGGTTAAGGACGCAACCCAGTGGGTTGGTCTGGCAGAGTCCCTGCCCAACCAAGGTTAGAGCGGCAGCGGCAAAAGGCTTGCCAGCTAACTAAGAACAGGGAGAAGGCGGCCTTTCTATTTTGGCCCACTCCAAGCCATTATGTCGGAAGATCGTTGTCGTGTCCGTACCGGACCTGAGTAGGAACCCCGTGGCGTCCTCAACATTATCAAATGCGAACAAGATCTGTTCGCCGTCCACTGCCACTATTGGACGGTCTGACATGATAATCCTCTCGCCAATCCTTCCTGAGAACATACAAGACGGGTATCAAGCAATTACCGTGCAGAGCGCGTCTGTCTGGTGCTCCGAAGCGCTACGAGATCTTCTTGCCGCCTCCTAACTCGCTGAATGGCACATGGAAACGGAAAGAAAACCGTCCACAAAAATAACCGCCGCGAAGCCGAATGAAGTAACGCCATTCAGCCCATGAATGGGACGACGGCGTAGCGGATTAGGACACCTGGTGTCTTTGGAAAAGCCAGTTCTTCTACAATTTTCCAATATTTGAGCAAGTTTTGCGGCGGCACGTTGGCTGCTGGCTAACTCTCCAGTATGACAACTGTGTTGTTCGTGATCCTCGGAGTTTGGATGTTTTTATCCCTGCTTTTCTGTCTCGCCTTGTGTGTGGCCGCCCCAAGACCAATCCCGGATCTTGAACATGACGAGGTGCTAATCAAGGTTTCGCAGCACGCCGACCACGAACACGTGCTTTGCGTTACCGCATTCAGTTCGCCACCCGCGCCTGTGAAACGGTCCTCTGACACGCGTTTTCTGCCCTCCAGATTAACGTCGGAGATTCTTTGAGAGAGTTTCCCAATTCGGGGCTCCCAAGCTACGTTCCGTCCGTTTTCTCACTCTTCTCTCGTCTCCTAGATTTGAGCCGGTGGCCGTAATCGCGTCACGGCGTCCTTAGCCTTCCGGATACTTCCACGGGGCGCGATACGCCCGGCTCAGAAGCCGGTTCGCAGCGGGGTCGCCCACGATCTGTTCTTTTGCGCCGTCCCATTCGATGCTGCGCCCGAGTCGCCATGAAAGCATTCCCAACAACGGCAGGACCGAGGCGCGATGCGCAAGTTCAATGCTGGCTACCGGCGCACGCTTTTCCTCAATGGCTTCAAGAAAGTCAGCCCAAAGGAGCTTGAGATTGTGGCCGTCGGGCTCCTGCAATCTCGCGTCCTCGTGAACACGCTGGCCCGTTTCTTTGGCCGGATAGAACGTCCAGCCGTCGCGCCAGCCAATGTGCAACGTGCCCCGAGTGCCGTAAAAGTAAGCGCCGATCTTGTGCCGCTCCGCTTCGTTGCCTGCAAAATGCCGGTGTTCCCACACGCAGGTGAATTTCTCGAACTCGAAGGTTGCGACCTGATGGTCCGGCGCGTCGGTGGTTTGTTCATGCTCGTTGAGGATAACCGGACCGGCCACCGGTCGGCCGCCCGAGCAGAACACACGTCTCGGATATTTCTCTTCCGCCCACCAAAGCACCTGGTCGAGCCAATGCACGCCCCAGTCCCCGAGCGTGCCGTTGGCATAATCCAGGAACTGACGCCAGCCCCCTGGATGAAGCTTCGCGTTGAACGGACGCAACGGCGCGGGCCCGCACCACAAATCCCAATTCATGCCGTCGGGCGGCTCGCTGTTCGGCGCAGGCATTTCCCGGCCACCCGCGCTGTGAGCGAACAGGCGCACCATCCCCACCTCGCCAACCGCGCCGGACTTGAGGAACTTCATGCCACTGACATGATGCGGACCGATGCGCCGATGCAGCCCCACTTGCACGACCCTCCCGCTCGCCCGCGCCGTGCGCAACATCGCCTGGCTCTCGTTAATGGTGTGGCCCGTCGGTTTCTCGACGAATACATGGGCGCCGGACTTGAGCGCGTCGAGGGTCTGCAACGCATGCCAGTGGTCCGGGGTCGCGATGATTACGATCTCCGGCTTTTCTTTGTCCAACAGCTCGCGATGATCGACATACGCTTTTGGCAGGTCACCGCTGCGGTCGGTGACCTGCTCTGACGTGACTTCGATCGCGGTTGAGTCCGCGTCACAGAGCGCAACTATCCGGCAGCGACCCGACGCCATGGCCTCTTGAAGAATGTTCTTTCCCCACCACCCGGAACCGATCAGCACGGTCCGATGTTTGCGGCTGGAGGGCTGGGCAAAAATGGGACGAGCCTCGAGGGCCAGGCCGCTTGCGGCGATGCTTTTCAGAAATCGGCGTCGGTTCATCGTGCGAGTTATCTGTGGTTATTGTGAGGCCCGCACATCCACGCAGACCACATCGCCCCGAGAGTTCCGGCACCAAATCAGGCCATTGGCCAGCACGGGAACGGTCCAGCATTTGCCACCGAGCACTTGGGCGCGCGCCGTCGGTTTGAACCCCTCTGGAGAGGCCGGTGCCACCATCAGCTCGCCACGGTCACTGAGTACGATGAGCTTGCCATCCGCCGCCATCAACGCTCCTGAGCCCACCGCTGGCTCCGACCACCTCTCTTCGCCGGTGGCGACATCGACGCACTTGAGCGCGGCCTTGGTGTCTGCGTCTCCATCCACCCCGAACAGGTGGCCACCCAAAAGGACGGCGGCATTTCTTTGGGTGCGCAGGGCTTTGTTTTTCCATAGCACGGTCGGCTCAGGGCCTACGTCGGGTTTGAAAAGCGCACCGCCTTTGCCGTAGCCGGTTGAAATGAAGAGGCGATTGTTGTCAATGATGGGGTCGGCGGCGTTGACCCCATATTGAGTGACCCAGCGGAGACGCCATTGTTCCCTGCCGGTTTGCGGATCGATGGCAAGGTAAGCCTGGCTCGAGCTGACCAGGGCAAGCCATTTCCCACCAGACTGCCAGGGCAGCGGAGTCGAGTAACCCGCCTCTTTGTTGGCGGATTGCCAGACTGTTTTGCCAGTCCCTTTGTCGAGCGCCAGGCCTGCCTCGCCCACGTTCAGCAGCAAGAGATTCTCAAACACCGTTGGTGAACCGGAGAAGCCCCAGGTCGGCACGCGCGCGCGGGTCTCTTTCTGAATGTGGCGGGCCCAAATCACCTGGCCGGTCGCGGCGTCCAGGCAAAACAAATCCCCCCAACGGCTGAGAGCAAAAACCCGCTCCCCGTCCACTGTAGGCGTAGCCGTGGTCCCGCCATCAAAATATTTGTCGCCTAAGTCCGCGGAATAACTGTGAGTCCAGATTCCCTTGCCCGTCAGGGCATCGAAGCAGAACACCGTGTCCTTGTCCTCCGAATTGCCCATCGTGTAAACCCGGCCCGTTGCGACGGCAAACGACGAGAAGCCGGTCCCCACACGCGCCTTCCAAAGAGCCGGCGGACCTTCTGGAGGCCAATGATCACGCCACAGTTTTTCGGTGGAGATCGCGTTGTGGTTCGGGACGCGCCCCTGGGGCCAGTCATCCGCCCAGGCGGGCGGGTGAAGCGCTGCCAGCAGCCCACACAAAGCGGTTGCTGGCACGCAAGCAAAGGAAGAAAAAAGCGGCAGTTTCCGGCGCATGATCGACCGGGGCATTTAGCAACACAGCGCGCCGGTTGTCACTGGATTTTATGGGTGTCCATCGACTTTTCAACCGGCGGACTGGCATAATCGAGGAGCCAATCTCTCTTTTGTCGATTGTCATACCGAAACCTGGCGGTGGCGTGACTCGCGCACCATGCCACCGCATCGGTTGGGAACCGTGATCCCACTCGATGTCGCTTCCCCGAATAACCCTGATGTGGCGCGAATCCAGGCGGCCGCCAGCCGCAAAGTCGCGCAACGCAATTGACACACAAAATCATTGTTCCATCCGAAAGCTCGGCGTCTGGCGAACCGGCCAATCCTGTTCGCCAGAGTTTGTCGGTGTCAGAATAAAGCGCATCGGAAAGCGCTCGGCAAGCTTTGCCAGGCTTTTCTCTGCGCCGTAAACGAAGCACGCCGTCGCCATCGCATCCGATTCCATGCACGTCGTCGCGATGACCGTGCAGGCCGCGATCCCTTGGACCGGCAGCCCGGTATGCGGATTCAGGACGTGGGAGTAACGCACGCCGTTGTTCTCAAAAAAATTCTCGTAGTTTCCGGACGTCGAGAGCGCCGCGTCGCGCGGCGAGACCCGTGCGCGCCGTCCCTCTTTGCGCGGGTCTTCGACTTGAACTATCCAGTTCGTCTTGCCGGGCGGCGTGCCGATCACCCGCGGGTCGCCGCCGGCTTTGACCATTACATTCGTGACGTCGATGGAACGGAGTTTTTCCACAGCACAGTCCACCGCGTATCCTTTGGCGATGCCACCCAGATCCAGGGAAACGCCCGGCGCGACAAAATGCACGGCGCGGCGTTCCGGGTCCAATTGGACGAGGCGATAGTTGACTCGCGGCAAGGCCGCGCGCAATTCCGCTTCGGTCGGCAGGCGGTATTCTTTCCAGATGAATCCCCAAAGGTCAGCGAGCGGGCGGATGGTCACGTCGAAACTGCCCTCGGTTTGACCCGCGATTTCCTGCGCTTTGGTCAGGACGCGAAAGAGATCTGGCGAAACAACAACGGGCTCGGTGGCGGCGCGCGCGTTGAGCCGGCTCAGTTCGCTGTCGGCCCTATGAAGGCTCATCAACCCATCGATGCGCCGGATCTCTTCGAACGCGGCGGAAATCGCGGCGTTAACCCGTTCGCGATTTTCCCCGTAGGCGGTAATCGTGACAAAAGTGCCGAGCAGTGGTTCGCTGCGGCGGACCGGCTCAAGGCTTGGCAGCGCCGTCCGGCAGCCGGCCAGCAGCCAGCAACTGAGGCCGAACCACCCACTCAAACGTCGCCAGCACACGGCGGACGCCGTCAGTGACGTTGCGGCAGGAAATCGTGGCTCCGCTGATGTTGTAGATGTCCTCATTCAATTTGAGCTTCGACGAAGCCGACTTCCCCTTGAACTGGTCGCGCCATTTTGGAGTGCGAATCTCACCGCCGTACTGCTCACGATATTCAAGTAATTCGACCAGCAGCACAGTGCCCTCGGGCGATAGAGCAACCGCGTATTCAATCACCTCGTGTTTTCCAAGCACGTGGTCCAGCACAAGCAGACCCAGCAGGTTGGTCCCTTTCCGCGCAAGCCAAAACCGGGTCTCTTGAGCGCGGACCTTGACTCCGGATTTTTGTTCGACGGCTTTCGACTCTTGCGGCGTCCATCGAATCGTCTTTGCCTCGAACTGGTCCGCTTGAGGAAAACAGACCCGTTGCGCTTCCGCCAGTGACAAGTAGCGCTCCGCCAGCGCGTCACGGGTAGTCACAAACAGCAACGCCAGCAATGCGCGCGTGCACAGGCCACGTATCCTATTCCTTCGCGCATTCTGTGGGCACCGCCAAGGTGCTGCCGGCGTCCCGCCGGCAGTGCGTTGCACCGATTGGTCTGCCGGCAAGATGCCGGCAGTACCCTGCGGTTCATGGAAAGCCCTTATTCGTTTTTTCGAATACATTGGAACCCCGGTACGAACGGCTCGCTGCGCCGTCCGCGTCGCGTCCAGCGGCGCAACGATTCCGCCCGCTGCTTCGCGGGCGGGGACATCGCAGCGCGATGTCCCTACCAGCATGCGGTTCATGGAAAGCCTTCACGACGAGTCTTGTTACCGCACTTTGTCCGCATGAAATTAGAAGTTGATCCCGGCAATCAGGCGCACTTCGATCTTTTCGTGCTCTTCGAGCTCCAGTCCGTCGCGCGTATTCGGCGAACCGTGGACCTGCGGTAGCACGGTCACGGTCGCCCACCATTTGCCGCGGCCGTAGTGGACGTTGGGTCCGACGAACCAGGCGTCGGCTTCACGGTGGCTGAAATCGAGTCCTGGCGCGAACACGCGGTGGTTCCGTCCTTCGATCCCGACCGACCAGTGTGAATTGATCTTGTAAGCGATGCCGAGCGTCAGTTCCAGCGCCAGTTCCTCTTCCGTGCCGGTCGGCGTGAATGCCCATTCCTCCTCGAGCGTGGCGTTGAACGCGGCCACCCATTTTTCGCCGAGGCTTTTTTGCAGCACCAGTTTCTGCTCCAGCTCGACTTCGTCACCGTTGTAGGTCGCCTCGCCATAGAGCAGAAGGCCGATCGGTTGGGTGGTGGGATTCAGCAGTCGGGATTCAAGTTCGGGTGCAACCCGTTCAAATCGACACAGACCTTCATCCGTCCGCCCAGGGAACCCCTCGCCAGGTG
>JACXTT010014011.1_pt1 | contig 10520 bp, 10 predicted proteins | sample 9270951 | NCBI WGS metagenome assembly JACXTT01 (sample SAMN15532306, study PRJNA645909) | rock metagenome | isolation source: weathered quartz diorite | place: Puerto Rico | collected 2017-06-21
AGCTGGAGCGGTTTCAGCGTGCTCCCACCAACAACCTGGAGGCCTATGACTACTGGTTGCGTGGACTGGAGTCTTATCTCCGCGCATTTTACGAGACGAAGAAAGAAGCGAATGCGCGGGCACGACAGATGTTCGAGAAAGCCGTCGAACTGGACCCGAAGTATGCCGGGGCGTACGTGGGGCTGGGTTGGACCTACTGGCTCGATTGGTTCTTTCAATGGAATCCGGACCATTCGCGATCGCTGGAGCGGGCCTTTGAACTGGCGCAGAGGGCCGTTGCCCTGGATGACTCCTTACCCTTGCCCCACCAGCTATTGAGCCGGGTCTATATGTGGAAAAAGCAGCATGAGCAGGCCATCGTTGAGGTAGAGCGGGCCATCGCTCTCGATCCCAATGATGCTGAGGGCTATATGGAGCTGGGGTCAACTCTGGCCTTTGCCGGGCGGCCGGAGGAAGGCATCGGGTTGATCGAGAAGGCGATACGCCTCAATCCCCACTATCCGCCCCGCTACCTCCATACCCTAGGCTTTGCCTATCGCATGATGGGGCGATATGAGGAGGCACTTGCTCCCTTGAAGAAAGTCATCACCCTCAACCCTAATTTTATGCTTTCCCACCTAAACTTGGCTGCTTGCTACGCCGAGTTAGGCCGGCTGGAGGAGGCCCGGGCTGAGGCAGCGGAGGTCCTGCGGCTCAATCCCACTTTCTCTCTGGAGGTGTTCAAGCAGATTACTCCCCACAAAAATCCAGCCGACTTAGAGCGCTTTCTTGACGGCTTGCGCAAGGCGGGGATGAAGTGAGGATTAAAACATAAAACGTAATGAGTAATCTATCGATCTTCGTCTTACGTTTTACGCTTTACGTTTTATGTCTGCGCAGTCCACAACCCTTCTGTATCATCTCCTCCCACAGGTTAGCCGCTCGTTCTACCTGAGCCTGCGTGTGCTTCCGCAAAGTGTGCGTCAGCCGATCGGCTTGGCGTATTTGTTCTGCCGGGCGGCGGATACCATCGCTGACACCGTGCTTTTGCCACGCGACCTGCGCCTCGACCATCTCAATCAGTATCGAGCAGCATTCGGCAAAGTTGGACCAGCTGCCGTAGCTGCCCTTCAACGCCACCTCACTGACCAACAGCAGAATCCTGCCGAACGCGAGTTATTGTCGCGTCTCTCTGATTGCTTCACTCTACTGACTGATCTGAGTCCACAGGACCAACACTATGTTCGCGATCTCGTGTTGACCCTGACTCGCGGAATGCAGATGGATCTAACCATCTTTCCTGGGGAAAACGAGAGCCGGGTAGGGGCGTTAGAGACGCGCACAGACCTCGACCGCTATACCTATTTTGTGGCCGGGTGTGTGGGGGAATTTTGGACTCGGGTGACGACTGCGCACCTTCCTGCCCTTCGCCATTGGGATGTAGCGGTTATGGAAGCTCGCGGAGTGCGGTTTGGCAAAGGATTGCAACTGACAAACATTCTGCGCGACATCGCCCCTGATTTGCGGATTGGTCGTTGTTATCTTCCGCGCGTTGAATTAGCTGCCCTCGGGGTGCGACCGGAGGAGTTACTCAACTCGGAAGTACTCGGGCGGGTACGGCCGCTGGTGAATGATCTGCTCGATCTCACGCTTACGTACTATCGCGAAGGGTGGGCCTACACCCTGGCAATTCCGCAGCGTGAATGGCGGCTGCGTTTAGCCTGTGCCTGGCCCTTGTTGATCGGCCTGTCCACGCTAGCGTTAGTGGGTCGCTCTGAGCAGTTACTCGATCCCCGCGTGCGGGTGAAGATTGCGCGCGCGCAGGTGTACGCCATCTTGGTGCACTCATTTTTTACGGTGTGGTCAGACCGAGCGTTAGATCGGTATTATAGGCAGCTTCTTCGGCAGGGGTTGGGGGCTAGGGGTCAGGGGCTGGTGAGGACAATTTGTAGGGGTGACCGGCCGGGCATTCCTACGTCATACGGCTAGAGTACTCATGCCGGCGAAAAATAAAAAGGCTGGCCAATGGCAAGGAAATACCCTGCCTGACTATCTCCGTGAAGGATTGGATATTGTCTTCGTCGGTCTCAATCCCGGCCTCTATTCTGCACAAGTCGGGCACTACTTTGCCTACAAGCAGAACCGCTTCTGGCCGGCACTCTCGGCTTCTGGTCTTGTACCCGAGCCCGTAGGTCCAGAAGACGACGCGCGGCTCTTGGAGTGGGGCATCGGTCTCACTGATGTAGTGAAACGGCCCACGCGTGGTATCCATGAACTGAAGCCGGTGGAATTCCGTCGCGGCGCGAAAGCGCTGCAAGAAAAGCTCGAGCGTTACCAGCCGCGCATCGTCTGCTTCGTCGGCCTCACCGGTTACCGTGTTTGTTGTGGCCACAACGGCGAGCTCGGACGGACAACGGACCGGTTTGGGGGTGCACAGGTTTTTGTCATTCCTTCGACGAGTCCACGCAACGCGCGTTATTCGCTGGAGAGAATCGTCGCGACGTTGAGTGATCTGAAGGAATATCTGCAGAGAGTGCGAAGTTTTGAAGAAGTCTAGCGTTCAGAGTCTAGCGTCTAGCGTCAGAAAAAACATAACTTTCCTTCAGACCCTAGATTCTGGACTCTAGACTCCACACTGATTTAATCCGCGTATGGTCGCACAACTACACGGGCCCCGTTGTGGATGAAGAACGAACGCACCACGTTTTCCAGGTCGTGGGCAATGTGCGCGTTCGCGCTCTGGGCTTTCACGAACTTCTTGAGATGCCGCATGTAATCGACCTTTTCGCTCTTCTCCGCCAGCGCCTCAGCGATCATAGTGTCCGGGTCCTTGTCCTCGGATTTGCAGAAATCGGCCAGCATCTGCAGCCGACCCACCCACTCCGCGTCGCTCAGATTATAGTAGCGATCGACGTTGGCAATCCACTTTTGCACTGTGGTGTAGGATTTGATGTCGTTCATAGTTCAGCTATTAGCTATTAGCAACTAGCCAGATGATGTAGGGGCGCACTGCTGTGCGCTCTTTCTTACAGCGGGAACCCCAGCATCCGCGCCAAATGTTTTAATTCTTCGAAGCGGCCGGGTTTGGGCATCGGCGTTTGCAGCAAGCCCTCCTTGGTGAGGTCTGCGACTACCTTGGGATCGCGCGTAAACGATTTGCCGTAGACGCCATCAAAATAAATGGTCTCAAACGGGAGCCGCGGCCGTTGACCGCCAGCCTCCTGCTCCTCGGCCGGATAACCAACCAGTTGGCACCATACCGGTTCCCACCCCTCGGGCACTTTCAGCACTCTTTTCAAGACCGGCACCTTATCCGACGAAGCGGCCATGTGCAGACACGTGCCTAGCCCTTCGTTGACCGCGGCCAGCGTAGCGACCGCGCAGACGCCAACTGTTTCTTGCCGGGCGACTGCGGCCGCAGCCTCGCGTGGCAGGTTGTGAATCAAGGTGTGGATTGCCGGCATTCCTTCCGGCGCGGTCTCGCCTTTGACAATGGCTGAATCAATGGTTTCGTGCGTCCAGCCATAGAACGTCGGCAGCGCGCCTAGGTCTACGAGTTCATGTACGCGCTGACGGAAGGTCTCGGCGGTCGAGCCGTCCACATCGGCGAACCAATAAATCCACAGCGGTGCCTGCACGTGCGCGCCTTGGTAGTTATCCGCAGCTAGGAGCGCCTCACGGTCTTGGAAAGAGAGTTTATCGCGTTCCACCACGACCGCCCGCCAGGGTTGCAGGTTCCCTGGACACGTCGTCAGGCGGGCTACTTCGAGGATGCGCTGAATTTTTTCACGCTCGACCTGTTGCCAAGGACGAAAGATACGGATGCTGCGTCGGAGACCGCAGACTTGCAGGAAATCCATAGAACCCTCCTTTGGGGAAGAGCTTGAGGAATCAAACCCCTACAACCCTTCACGAAAAAGTAGCAACCCTTAAGAGAGCGGGCTGGTCTGTAACAGCACGCCATTGTGGATAAGAAAACTGCGGATGTAGTTTGCCTTCTGTCGTTTCTCGCCGAGGCTGCCCGCGGCCTGTTGCTCAAACTCGGCGATCTTCTCGGCGTAGAAGCGTCGGCCTTTGACGCGAATCTTCTTGCCGCCTTCGACGTCGCGCAGACACTCGTCGATGATCTGGTCGGGATCTTTGGCGATCCGGGTACAGAATTCGGCCAAGACTTGCAGGCGTTTCGCGTCATTCTCGGGCGAGACACCCGACTGCTCGTGTACGCCAGCGATCCAGGTCTGAACGGTTTTGTGCTCGTCGAATTTCGTGCTCATTCTTCCTTTATTCCTCTCGATTTCTATTCTCTTCCCTGACTCGGGACTGAACGACTCCAGACTTGTTTTACTAGTGCAGGTTCAGGACATTTGCCGGGGAAGTCTACACCCTTTTTTCGCGGCAAGACAAGGGTGGGGCGGGTGAGAGCGGAATGTGGATTGCGGAATGCGGATTATCAAAACGTAGAGACGCATGGCCAGTGGAAGAGCCAGGCCGAAGCTGCGCCCTTCCAACAATCTTGCATAAATAGGGGGGGAAGAATTGCAGCCTGCAACCTTTCCTGTCAGTTACCTCCAGGGCGAGAACTTGGTATAACAGGGCTTCATATCGTAAGTGAGATGGAGGAGTTGGCCTAATGCGTGTGTCGTTCCCTATTGTTCTTGTCGGTATCTCTCTGGTTCTGGCGAGCTGCAGTTTGCAACAACCACCGCGCAAGCAGACGATTGCCGTACCCTCATTATCCTGCGAAGAGGCGAACCGCCTGGCGTACCGCACGGTGACCGTCCTCGGTTACACGCCCGCCTCCCTGCAAATCGCCACTCCTGGCCAGCCTGGCCACATCCTGGCACAGAAAGAAGGGGCGAAGGATGGAATGGTCACGATTACCTGCAACGCAGACGGCGCGGTTGTGGAACCGGAGAAGACCGGCGTAGCGATTCCGTCTCTGGTCGGTCCAGCGGAGCGACCGGGTGAGTTCCCGCAGATTTTTAAGCAGACCTTCAACATCCTGCGTGGCAGCCAAGAAGTCATGGCGGCCAGAGGCCCGGAAAAAGGGCTGAATCTGACGATGACCCCGCTCAATAGTTTCGAGTCGCAGATCGAACTCGGGGCAGACTTACCCGCTAGCGGAATCCTGCCGGTGAAGGTAGTGATCGCCAACAACACGTCACGGCCTTATGGCATGGATACCAGCAAAGTCTTCCTCCAGCCAGCCGTCGGCGGACGAGTCGCTCCCATCGCACCACCTGCGGCTGGGCAAAGCAAAGCTTTACAAGGAGAAATGACACTTCAGCCTGGACAAACAGTGAGTGGGTATCTATTCTATCCAGCAGGTCAATACACCTCTGCACGGACCACCCTGGTGGACAAGGAAACCGAGGAGGGAGAAGGTTTTTCGGTGCAGTTCTAGATTGGCTGAAGGCATAAGGAGGGCACAGCGATGGTGACGACCCGGAGGATTTTTATAGGCGTGTGGGTACTGGTCTGGCTCGGAGCGGTGGTGCTGCCGGTCCGCGCTGACCTCAAGGCTGGCGATACACTGGATAAGACCAACTGGCAGGAAGCCAAAGGCAAGATGCCAGAAGCAATCCTGAAGCGATTCGAACTTGGCCAGCACCTCTCCAAAGTAATTGAAGTTCCACCCGAAGGTCTGCGGTGGGGAAGTCGCTTTCTCAAACTGACCGAAGCCAATGCTGGCAGGTATACACTCAATGCAGATGGCGTGATGGTCGAGACCGCTACCGGTACTTGGCCGCGTTATATGGATGGGGGATTTCCGTTTCCGCAGATTGATGAGAAGGATCCCCAGGTTGCCTATAAGATCATGTACAACTTCGCCCTAGCTGGCGGGCCGGTCGATGATTTCGATGTGTTCGTCAATATCTTCTGGGTAAATGCTGGTGGCCTGGAGCGGTACGTCGATCTCCGAGGGCAGGTGGTATCGTATGCGGCGCGGTGGAGCGGGCCGATTGACAATCCCGATGAGGTTGCGGCAAAAACCTTGATCTTCGGCGTCGCTCCCTACGATGCCGTCGGACTGGCGACTCTTACCTGGGCCTACCTGGACCCGGACAAATGGACTTCAGTATGGGCCTACGTCCCAGTTTTGCGCCGGGTGCGGCGTTTGGCTGCGGCCAACACTTCGGATGGATTGTTCGGCTCACACTTCAGCCGCGATGACGGCGGAACGTTTTCCGGGAAGATTCACTACTTCATTTGGAAGCTGATTGGTCAGCAAGAAGCGCTGGTCCCTTACACCTTACCAACTCCTAAACAGTGGAGAAAGACAGAACGCGGCTTGCGGTTGCCGGCTGACGAAAACGCTGCAATCATGCCATGGCCGGGGAAGAGTAGAATGTTCGATCAGAGTGGCGGGCAATGGGCAGGGGCGGCTTGGTGGCCGACCAATCTTTACTTAACCAAACGTCCGGTGTGGCTGGTTGAAGCGGTTGCCAAAGATCCATACTACGCCTACGGCCGGCAAATTATCTGGATCGATAAAGAACTCTTCCGCGGCTATTACAAAGAAGTGTATGACCGTGCTGGTCAGTACTGGAAAACTATTCTGGTAGGTGGCGGCCAAGCGATCAGCGAAGATGGAGTGTTCTCAACCCGTCAGGCCGATGTCGGTTTGGCCCTCGATGAACACGCCGCGACCGCAGCCAACGTGGTGTTGCCCCTACGTGAAGGCAACGATATTCGCGTCAACGTCGGTCTCGATCCGGCGGATTTTGGCTATCAAGGATTGACCCGCTTCGGGAAATGATCAGGGGAAAACGTGAAATGTAAAACGTGAGAGGAGGACCAGAAAATTACTCGTTACATTTTACGTTTTGAGAGTAGAAGAACGATCGGAGACGAAGGAGGATTTCGTGTCTGCGCCTGCTCTGCTTTATGAAAAACGAGATGGCATCGCCTACATCGAGACGGTGTTGCGTACGCTCAGTGTCTCGCCTGAAGAAGGGTTTCAGGTTGAGAACGAAAACGCCCGAGTGGTCCTGGCCACCGAGGATGCCAGAGAGGGGCCGCGAGCGTTTATCGAGAAACGGAAACCCCGCTATGTCGGGAGATGAAACATGGAGCCCTGCGTGGTCACACCTGCTCGCGTCCAGGATGCCTGTCGCCATACCCCCGAGCCCAAGGGGACGAGAGCCGACTTCCGTTCGGAGTTTGAGCGCGATCGAGCGCGCATCATTCACTGTGCGGCCTTTCGCCGACTGCAAGGAAAGACACAGGTGTTTGGCGTATACGAGGGCGATTTCTTCCGTACCCGGCTCACTCACTCGCTCGAAGTGGCGCAGATCGCCAAAGGCATCGCACTCGGGCTTGGCGCGGACACCGATCTGGTTGAGGCGGTGTGTCTGGCGCATGACCTGGGGCATCCTCCCTTTGGCCATACCGGGGAATACACCCTTCATGAACTCATGCGCCACTACGGTGGCTTCGAAGGCAACGCCCAGACCTTTCGTATCCTTACCCATCTAGAGCACAAACACGCCGCCTACGAAGGCCTGAATCTAACCTATCAGACACTGGATGGCGTACTAAAATACAAGACCTGTATCACTGCCGCCGCCCTGGCGGCATCCGATGCTCCGGTCAAGGGGTTTTATGCCTGGGATCACGACCTGGTCGAAACTGTCATTCGCCACACCGGTAACGGGTATACCCCCAGCTTCGAATGCCAGATCATGGACGTGGCTGACGACATCGCCTACTCCGTGCACGATCTGGAAGACAGCCTCAAAGCTGGGCTCATCACTGTGGCCGATTTTCGTCGCACGCCGCCGCCACGGGTGGTGCGCGACGTGAATGCGCGGCTCGCCCTTCGCGGATATACTGCCAGTGAGGAAATGATCCAGGGAGAACTGGTGCGCATCGCTGAGCGCCTGGAAGAGTTGGAGCGCACCGCGGGCCGGGCCGCGCGCAAGATGCTCACCCGCGACTTGATCCATGAATTCGCTAGTGCCGTTGCCATCCAAGTGGATGGACGCATCGATGCAGCGCTTCCCAGCCGGGTGTGCATCGAAGTGCTCAAAGCGTTCGAATCGTACAAGGTGATCTTCAACCCCCGCGTCACGACTTTGGGGCACAAGGGTAAAGAGGTGTTACGGCGTCTCTTTGCCGTCCTTGATCAGGGCCGGGAATCGATCGGGCTGTTTCCTGAAGATCACGGCGAGGACTACGAGCGGGCTTTGGTCGAGGGCGCTGAAACCGCTCGCAAGCGCGTGATCTGTGATTTCCTTGCCGGCATGACCGACTCCTACGCCATGCGCTTTTACAGCCGTCTGTTCGTGCCTGGAGAAGGCAGCTTTTACGAAATGCTGTAATAGGAACCGGGGATCGGGAAGCAGGGGTTGGCAAGGAGAGGAGAAAACGTCAACCAATCCCCGACCCCTAGCCCCTACTCCCTTTTTTCTATCGTAGCGCCACCGCCGGATCACTATGGCGGGGGATGGTGAACCAGGCCTCGTTGCAGACCTCCATTTCTTCCGCATCCAAAGTGAGTTCGGTGGCCGGCAGGGACTGGCGTAATTGTTCAGGCGAGGTCGCGCCGACGATCGGCGCGGTGATGCCCGGCTGCGCCAGCACCCAGGCGATTGCTACCTGGGTGAGCGATTTGTTGCGGGCAGCGAAGAATTCCTGCAGGTGAGCCACCGCCGCGAACTGTGCTTCCTCCCAGTAGCGTTTACGGTAGATCGCTTGGGTCCGGCCGGCCAAGCCAAAGCGCCGGTCAGGAGCTGGTTCAGTGTTGGGTTTATATTTGCCGGTCAGGAACCCGCCGGCCAGCGGATTGTAGGGAATGATTCCTATCTCGTAGCGGCGACACAAGGGCAACAGCTCATTCTCGATTTCGCGGAATAATAAGTTATAGCGTGGCTGCACGCAATCAAAACGTGCCAGGCCGAGCTTGTCGCTGGTCCAGAGCGCGGCAGCGAGCAGCCAGGCCTGGAAGTTTGAGCAGCCAAGGTAACGGACCTTGCCCTGCCTGACCAAATCGTCAAAGGCCTGGAGCGTCTCATCGAGCGGCGTCTCGAAGTCCGGTGAATGGGCCTGATAGAGGTCAATATAATCCGTCTGCAACCGCCGTAGGCTTTCTTCGACCGCGGTCAGGATATGCTTACGGGAAAGCCCGCGCTGATTGGGACCTCGACCCATCACTCCACAGCATTTAGTCGCCAGCAGGATCTGTTCGCGTTTCCCCTTGAGCCATTTCCCGACAATCTCTTCGGTACGGCCAACGAGGTCGAGCCCACCACCTACCGGATATACATTAGCAGTATCGAAAAAATCCACCCCAGCCTCGAATGCGGTATCCATGATGGCAAAGCTCAGTGCTTCATCACACTGACGGCCAAAGGTCATCGTGCCCAGGCAAATTTCTGATACCTTCAATCCGGTCCGACCCATGCGTTTGGTTTTCATCGGCTTCCTCCTGTACGGTGATCAGCCATCAGCTATCAGCTTTCAGCCAGGGCGAGAACCCCCAAAAACATCCCGCTGCGGCTGCGAGCGGACCACTCTTTTTGCTTGCCCCCTCCCGCGCTAGTGGTAGCGGGCAAGGAGAGGTATATTCATCAGCGAGAAGCTATTGTCATTTTGAACGCAGCGAACAATCTGGAGGGAAGGATATGCAGCAAAAAACAAAGACACCCGCGAAGGTCGTGCAGATACGGCCGCGGAGGAAAACTACCGGTGTCGCGCTTGATCCACGGCAGGCTAAGGCCCTGCACCAGCAAGACGCCGCCCACTTGGTCCACGGCTTCGTTCCTCTACAGATGCATCAGAAGAAAGGCGTGCCGATCTTCGTGAAAGGACAGGGGGTGTACCTCTGGGACACTGAAGGGAAGAAATACATTGACGGCTTGGCCTCGCTATGGAACGTCCACGTTGGCCACGGCCGCAAGGAGATCAACCGTGCAGTGGCCGCGCAGATGGATAAGCTGGCGTTCGCACCGACCTTAATTGGTCCGACCTCCGTGCCGACCGTCCAGCTCGCTGCCAAGCTCGTGAAGCTTGCCCCTAAGGGGTTGAACAGAGTCATCTTTACTTCAGGCGGTTCGGAAGCGAACGAAACGATGATCCGTCTGGTGCGGGCCTACTGGAAAGCCAAGGGCCAACCGGAAAAAATCAAATTTGTCAGTTTGAACCAGGGATATCATGGGTCCTCCAGCGGCGCTGCCGTCCTCGGTGGCATCGCCGTTTTCAATAAGCAGATGGAGCCCGGGTTGCCGGGCATGCTGCACATGGCCCGGCCGTACTGCTATCGCTGCGAGTTGGGCAAGACTTATCCCTCGTGTCAGGTGGCTTGCGCCGATGAGTTGGAACGGATCGTCGAGCGTGAAGGCGCGGACACTATCGGTGCATTCATTGCCGAGCCAATCCAAGGGGTGGGCGGCGTGATCGTCCCGCCGGCCGAGTGGCTGCCCAGGATTCGTGAGATTTGCTCGCGCCATAACATCCTCATGGCCTGCGATGAAGTCATCACCGGGTTCGGCCGCACGGGTGCGATGTTCGCATCGGCAGGAGCCGGAGTTACTCCTGAT
>JACXTT010014012.1_pt1 | contig 10519 bp, 9 predicted proteins | sample 9270951 | NCBI WGS metagenome assembly JACXTT01 (sample SAMN15532306, study PRJNA645909) | rock metagenome | isolation source: weathered quartz diorite | place: Puerto Rico | collected 2017-06-21
CGGACGGCATGGGCGTTTCGTAGAGGGAACGAAGGTTGGCCGCGTAGCGCCACATGTGACTGAACACACGCGCGGCGGTATCGGGATAGTCGAAAGTGGGAATGCCCGCAGCATTCAGGATATCCACCCCGGGCGCAACTGCCTGTCCCCCCATCCAGCTCGCCAGGACAGGTTTTCCCTCCAGTTTCGCGTACGGTTTCAGTTTTTCCGCTGTGCCCGTGCAATCGGTCATGGCCTGCGGGGTGAGAATGACCAGCAGTCCGTCGCTGCTGGGATCGCGCGCCGCGATTTCCAGTGTCCGGGCGTAAACGTCTGCGCTGGCATCGCCGAGCACATCCACCGGATTGTTATGCGACCACGCGGCAGGAAGAATTTTGTTCAGTTCTCGAATCGTTCCGTCAGAAATCGAAGCCAGAGAACCGCCGCTGGTTATCAATGCGTCGGTAGCCAGCACGCCGGGGCCGCCGGCGTTGGTGATCATTGTCAATCGATTGCCCTTCGGCCGTGGCTGGCGGCCGAGCACTTCCGACATATGGAACAGTTCGGAAATGTTGTTCACGCGCAACACGCCGCAACGTTTGAAAGCCGCGTCGAGCACGTCATCACTGCCGGTGAGCGAGCCGGTGTGCGAGGCGGCTGCTTTGGCGGCGCCTTCGGTGCGACCAGGCTTGATCACGATGATCGGTTTGGTCAGTGCGACTTCGCGGGCTGCGGACAGAAACGCGCGGGCGTCGCCAATCGTTTCCATGTAGATGACCACACTCTTCGTGGCCGGATGATCGCCGAGATAATAAATCAGGTCGCCCCAGCCGATATCGAGCATGGAACCGATAGACACGAAAGCACTGAAGCCGACTTTTTCCTTGAGGCTCCAGTCAAGTACCGCGGTGCAAAGAGCGCCGCTCTGGCTCAAAAAGCCGACCGTGCCGGGCTTTGCAATCGTGGTGGCAAACGTGGCATTAAGACCATTGCCCGGCATCATCACGCCCAGACAGTTCGGCCCGATGATGCGCATGCCGCCGCGGCGCGCTTCGGTCAGAATCTTTTGTTCCAGCGCCTGACCTTCCGCACCGGTTTCCTTGAACCCGGCGGAAATAATAATCGCGCCGGGGATGCCGGCTTTGACGCATTCCTGAATGATGCCTGGAACAGTTTTCGCCGGTGTGCAGATGACGGCAAGGTCCACTTTCTCCGGAACTGCGGTGATATTGGGCCAGGCTTTGACGCAGAGGACGGACGCCCGCCGGGGATTTACCGGATAGACCACGCCCTCAAATCCACCGCGGCACAGATTTTCGAAGATCGTCCGGCCCACACTCCCGATGTTCTCAGTGGCGCCAATGACGGCAACCACTTTCGGTGAAAAAATCGGATTGAGTGGGTTGTCAGGAAGCTGACGCAGAATATCCTGCGCGGGCGACAGCAAAGGGGCTTTCGTCATTTGCATGAAATTACCATCAACCGGCATTGTTTCTGACTTTTGTCCGGCACTTCCAAAATGTTGAACCGATCGGTTTCGCTTTGCCGGCGCAGCTATCCTCGCATTCGAGCGGGTCACGGACTTCCCCCGCCTTGGCCAATGTTCACCTTCTATTGACAAGGGGTCAATACCACTAAGGGGTCAGGGATGAATAAGTGCATATTTGCTCAAGTCAGAAGGGAGAAATGCGAAACGCGAAGTAAAATGCTTATGCACTTATTCAGCTCTGACCCCTTTTCTTTTCGTCACTGGCCGCCAACGCGGTAGAATCTCGAATCTGCCGGATTGGTATCGATTACGTCGATTACCGAGCCCGAACCTGGCAAATTGGTGAGTAGATCAGTCCACGCCGAAACAGCGGAGAAGTCGTTCCGGTATTGAACGTTGTACACCCTGCCCGCGGCACTGGGAAATGATATCATCGCTCCCTGGGCGCCGGGCGCCGGACCGATCTGGATCGAGAAAGGGGGTTGGGTCGGCGGTTGAACGACAACGCTGACCGTTGCCGTTGAGCAATTGCCCGCGCTGTCGCACGCCAGGTAAGTGAACGTATCGGTTCCCTGGAACCCCGGATTGGGAATGTAGGTCACGGCAGTGCGCCGGTAGACGTCCGTATAGCGCTTGAGCGCTTCGACGAAGTAGTAATCCCCGTAAATGAGTGAGACATCCACTTCCGGAGAGGAAAACTGCGGCGGCTCGCCGGTGCCATGCAACAGGATTCCGCTCGAGGAGGTCCCCTGCGCCAGGTAATTCGTCGAGTCCAGCGAGGAAAAGATCCTTCGGGCTCCCAGCCAATCGGTCGCGCTATCATCGAGGTTGGTAGTCAATTGACTCAACTGAATCAACGCGGACAGAGTGACGGCCGCTGCCGAGGAATCGCGCGGCGGAACTGGGGTGCAGGCGTACGGCAGGAAATCCCAGTAAGGCACAAAATCGGGCGGACAATTGGTGAGATAATAATTGGCCACGCGCTGGGCAGCGGAGGCAAAAGACAGATTGGCAGTCTCCCGCAAGGCGAGCGTGAAACCGTAAATGGCCCATGCCTGGCCGCGGGACCAGACGGACGTATCGGAACAACCGGCGGAAATGGCCTGGCTGGCGACCGCACCATTGGTCACGTAATAGATAAACGTCGGGAAAGTGCTGTTGTCAGAACGGACATGGTTCGTCATCGCCCGGAGCGCATGGTTGTACGCTTTGGTCGCGACGCTGGAATCCCCACTCAAAGCGGCACCGTCCCACAGCAATTCCAGATTGATCAGTGTGTCCAGGATCACTTCAAAACGCGGATAAGCCAATAAGCGCCAGTCCGCCATCGATTGCACACTCGCATTGTAACGGTTGGTGAGCGAGCGGGCGCCCTGGATGAGGACCGCTTTATAAACCGGATTGGTCGTCAACCGGTAGCCGTTGCCGAAACTGAACTCCAGAATGCTGCCGACATCGTCCGTGTTCGTGGAATTTTGCTGGGCGGTCAGGGCCGAGGTCCATTGCTGGGCCCATAGCTGGAAATGCGGGTCGCCCGTCAATTCAAAGGCATACCACAAAGCACCAGGAAAGTATCCATTGATCCAACCGTAAAGATCATCGCTGGCCATGGCGGTGGCCCAAAGGCCGTTGGTGCGGGTGTTGCGCGGAAACAGGTTGGTGCTTCCCAACTGCACCACAGTATTGCTGAGTTGTCGGGCAGCGAATTGCAGCACGCGTGCCACTTCCGAATTGGCGATCGTGCCGTTGGTGTCGATGACCACCATTCCGTTCGCCGGTCTGGTCACCTGCAGGATCGCCAGTTGGTTGGAGGTGGCGTCCTGGTCATTACCCAGGACCGGAATGATCACCGGGACGTTTTGGATCGTGGCTGCCTGATCGGGCTGCGCCGACAGGGCCTGGGCCTGCGCAACGCGGTTGGAGAGGGGACCGGCCGCCATCAGGCACACCGCTGCCAGCCAGAGCCGGCGGAATATTCTGCGAAAGTCACTCACAGTTTCGGACGTGGCGCGGCCGTAATTCGATAATAATCAAACCGGGAATTCCCATCCGGTTTCCTTCCCACCACCAGCGTAGACCTTTGACGCGATTCTATTTCCGGTCCACGGGTTTGCAAGTGATTCTTTCCTCGTCAACAAAGGGTGGTTTTACAGCGGTGACCTGCAACTCTTTTTCAACCGCGAATGGACACGAATCGACACGCGAGGACAACGTCGAGAACAGCGAGACGCTTCATTGCATCCCGTTCCCCCGAAACCTTGACGCACGTCAACGCGGTCAAAGCCGCCGGCGGATAGATTGTTCGCATGAGTGAACGACCGTTGGTTGATCCGGCGCGGGAAAAGTTTGTTTCACTGGCTGGAGAAACACAGTTCGCGGACCACGGCATCGTCAGCCGCTCGCTGTTGGCCACGGCCAATCTGCGCATTACGCTTTTTGGTTTCGCCGCCGGCGAGGAACTGACCGAGCACACCTCGACCCGACACGCGGTCATTCAGATTTTATCGGGTGAATGCGAATTTTCTCTCGCAGGAAAACCCAACTGCTGAGAGCCGGCGACCTGCTTTACCTGCCGCCAAACCTGCCGCACGCCGTACGGGCGACGAAACAATTTTCGATGCTGCTGACGTTGAGCAACCCGTAGGCGAAACAATGACCTCCCCGATTATTGAACTGGATGTCCGCGGTTTCGAACCGCCGCAGCCTTTGATGAAAATTCTCGAAGCCGTCGCCACGTTGCCGGAAGGCGCGACGCTTCGCGCGCGCACGCGCTGGCGCCCGGCCCTGCTTTACGCGCAACTCGAACAACACGGATTCGCCGGTGAATCCGAGGAACAAATCGATGGGAGCTACCTTACCCTTATCCGCCGCCGTTAAACCCGCCACGACCCGCCCCCGGCCGGCCACGGGGGGGCGACCCGCGAGGGCGTTGCCATTGCGTTTTGGGGTGACGGGCCTGCTCGCTTTGTTCATCGGGATGGGTTGGCTTATTGCCCGGCCGGATTTGCTCACGACGTATCACTACAACCAGAACATCATCGCCCTTACTCATCTGTTCGATTCCCAGCGAAGCCAGCGTGCTCGAAGCCTTGCGCCGGCGGCCGGAACTGGCGCTGCGCATGCTGGCATCGATGAGCAGCCATCTGCGCGTCCTGGTGGGCCAACTGGAGGATCTGACGTTGAAGGACGTGGAAACGCGGCTGGCCAACTGGCTGTTGAAACGGTGTCCGGATGCCAGCAGTGATCGCCCGATACAGATCGAACTCAACGCGACCAAACGGGTGCTGGCAGCCGAGCTGGGCACCGTGAGTGAAACATTTTCCCGCACGCTGGCGAAATTCCGGCAACAAAAACTGGTCGCGGTGGAAGGAAAAATTGTGACCGTGCTTTCACCGGTACGGCTGGCCGGGTTGTTGCGCGAGAATCTCGGCGGTTAAGGCCGGCGGTTTCAAGTCTCGGCTTCGGGTTCCTGGTTGGGATGCAATCCGAACTGGACCAGTTTGGCTTTCATGGTGATGCGGGAAATGCCGAGCCAGCGGGCGGCGCGGGCCTGATTGCCGCCGGCCTGTTGAATGGCGCGGGTGAACAACTCCCGTTCGGCGGTTTCAAGCACACAATCGTAGGCATCGGTCAGTTCGCCGCGGCGGGCGGTGGCCAGCACCTCATCCACGTACTCGCCGAACGGATGCGCCGAGGAGTAAGCGGAGTTGTTGGCCTTGTTCAGGACATTGTGCAGATGATCCGGGTTGATCGTGTAGTTCTGTGCCAGCAACAGAGCCTTGCGAACCACGTTTTCAAGTTCGCGCACGTTGCCCGGCCACCGTTGCGCCTGGAGAAATTCCACCGCCTCGGGATGGATCGAGGGATTCGTGTTTCCCAGCTCCGGCCCGTACTTCTGCAGAAAATAACGAATGAGTTCGGGAATGTCTTCCCGTCCATCCCGCAATGACGGCAGGGTCAGCACGACCACGCTGAGCCGGTAATACAAGTCGTCGCGGAATTGTTTTTCGCGGATGGCGGCTTCGAGATCACGATGGGTGGCAGCGACCACGCGCACGTCCACGGCAATGGTTTCCTTGCCGCCCAGGCGTTGCAGACATTTTTCCTGGAGCAAACGCATCAGTTTCACCTGCGTGCCAAGCGTTCTTTCACCCATCCCAACCAGAAAGATGGTGCCCTGATCCGCCTGTTCGAACCGGCCGATCCGCCGGGTTTCCGCGCCCGTAAACGCGCCGCGCTCGTGGCCGAACAGTTCGCTTTCCAGCAGCGTCTCCGGGATGGCGGCGCAATTGATGGCAATGAACGGGGCATCGGACCGGTCGCTATGCTGATAGAGCGCTCGGGCAATCAGTTCCTTGCCCGTACCGGTTTCGCCACGGATCAGAACGTTCACCGGTTTGGCCGCGACGCGGCCGATTTCCTTGTAGATTTCCTGCATCACGGCGCTTTGCCCCACCAGCGCGTCACGGGTTTCGCCCGACCGCCCCAGGATCACGGGTTCCGACATGAGGCGATTGCTGCGCACCGCCTTGCGAATCACCTCGAGCAACTGAGGAATGTTGAATGGCTTGAGCAGATAATCGTAGGCGCCGGATTTCGTCGCTTCAATGGCGGTTTCCGTGGTGCCAAAAGCGGTGACCAGGACGATGGGCAGGCGCGGTTGCAATTTGTGCAGCTGACGGACCAGGTCCAGGCCCTCCAGACCCGGTAATTTCAAATCGGTGATGACAATGTTGAACGATTCCGAGCCGGCGCGCGCGAGCCCATTATCGCCGCGACGTTCCGCCACCACTTCATAGCCTTCCTCCTTGAGCACACGCTGGAGGGTCTCCACGATGCCCGAGTCGTCTTCGATCAACAGGATGCGCGCGGAGTCGCTCATGGGGTAATTTCCGGCAGGACGATGCTGAAGATGGTTCCCCGGTTCAAACGCGTCTGGTATTGCAGAATTCCCCCGTGCTTTTCGACGATCCGCGCGGCGATGGGCAGCCCGAGGCCGGTGCCATTTTCCTTGGTGGTGAAGAACGGATCGAACAGCCGCTTTTCCACCTCGGGGGGAATCCCTTTGCCGGTATCTTCGACTTCGAGAATCACCACGTCGGTTTCGCCGTTGACCAGGTGTTTCCGGTCCTGGCGCGCCCGCAGCGTGATCGTGCCGTTGCGCCCGATACTCTCGGACGCGTTGCGGACGAGATTGATGAGGACCTGTCTGACCTGCCCGGTGTCCACCTGAATGTGCAAGGGCGGACACGGTTCCATCACCAACTCGATGTTGGCCTTGGCCAGCTGGGGAGCTAAAAAGGAACGGACCTCAAACAGCGGCTCGTACGCCGGAATGATGCTCCGTTCCGGTTCCGTGGGGCGGGCGAACTGAAGAAAATCATTCACGATGCGTTCGAGGCGCAGGATCTCTCTTTCGACCAGTTCCACGTCCGCACGTTCCGGCGAACCGTGCTGGAATTTTTTCTGATGAACGAACAACGCGGCTTTCAGTGCCGTCAATGGGTTGCGAATTTCGTGGGCTACGCCGGCGGCCAGCATGCCGAGCGAGGCGAGCTTTTCATGACGTTGCGCGAGACCTTCGCTTTCCAGCAATTTGACGTGCAGGGGAGCGACCACGTCGCGGTAAACCATCATGGCCAGCGCGACGCCGAACAGGAATAAAATAGCCAGCGAGACAAAAGCCGAGAAACGGATTTGTATCAGGGTCTGATTCGCCTGCGCCAGGAGCTGGTTGCCCGATTCGAAATGGACCCGGGCGAGCGCCTGGCCCAGATCGAGCAGGGATTGGGATTCTTTGCGAACCGGAGCGAACTCGACCAGCGCGACATCTTGTTGGCCGAGGGTCTGAATTTTGTCGTGAAATCCTCTCGTCAGGTTCAGGTAATCTGCGTAAGCGGTTTCGATCTGCTGCAAAATGTCTTTTTCCTCTTTTGAATTCAGCAGGGGTCTTTGCTCACTGATCCAGTTGCTTAGCAGGCGGCTCTTTTCGGTGAATTCGTTCCAGACCGCAGGATTGTGATCCGTTCCGTAACGCAGCACCTTATTGTTAAGTTCGCGTACCGAATCCCGGAATTGATCGACAATCCGGAAGCTTTCAACGGCCAATCCGCTCAGTCGCGCGCGCAATTGGGCATCTTGCCGTTGGGAATTCCAGGTGGCGAACAGGATGAACAAACCCATCAATCCCATTCCCAATCCCAGGGCAATCAATCTGAATTTAATTCCAAATTTCACAATTGAACGACGACCAATTTAATCAATGGTACGGTTTCTGGCCACCAGAACCCGCTCGTCCCGTCCCAATAGATTCGACTTTTTCCGCCGGCGCGCTGCAAAGAATCTTTGCTCTCTCGCATATTTGCTGAGCAGGCCAGGTTGAAAGAAATATTCCTTGAACCGGATCCGGGGACGCAAAGATCCGGAAAAGCCCCGACCTTTTAAATATATTTCGATGTTGTCGCGGTCGTTCCAGGGTCGTTTCGGCAATCTCTACCCGTCGAAAGATCCGTGGCACGTTTTCCGCTCCGCGGCGAGCAGCCAAACCGACCGGTGGATGATGAATTTGAGAACTCTGAATATTTCCGAGCGACAATCTTCTGCAGCAAAGAAACCCGACTTTTTTATCGTCGGAGCACCCCGATGCGGCACTTCGTCGATGACCCATTATCTGGGCGAGCATCCCGAGATTTACATGGCGCGAAAGGAAATGCACGTGTTCGGGTCGGATCTGCGTTTTGGAGCCTGGTTTTACCGGCGCGGCTCCAAGGCCTAGCTCGAAGAGTTTGCCTCGAAAAATGGTCAGCGCCGCGCCGGAGAAGCTTCAGTCTGGTATCTGTTTTCTACTCAGGCCGCCGCGGAGATCAAGGCCTTCAATCCGGACGCGAGCATTATCATCATGTTGCGCGAACCGGTCACCATGCTCTATTCGCTGTATTACCAGTTTTTGTTCGGTGGCAACGAACATCTGCCGACGTTTGAACAAGCGATCGCCGCGGAGAACGATCGCCGGGCCGGACGAAAGATCGCCCGACAGGCCTATTTTGTGCAGGGACTCTTTTATCGGGACGTGGTTCGCTACACAGAACAGGTGCGGCGCTATTTCGAAGTGTTCGGACGTGAGCGGGTTCACGTCATCATTTACGACGATTTCGCGGCCGACGCCACCTCGGTCTACCGCGACACGCTGGATTTTCTCGGCCTGGATCCGGCGCCCAACCAGACCGGGTTTAAAGTAATGAATGGTGGTGTGACGGTGAAAAGCCCGGTCGTCGAAGCCGCTTTAAATGATCCCTGGTTGCGCTCGAAGGCCCTCACTCTTCGCTCCTGGATGCCACGCCCGGTCTTTGGAGCATTACTGCAAATCGAATCGCGCATCCGAAGATTTAATATTCGCGTCGAACCACGACCCGCTTTAGCACCGGAAATATCCACGCAGCTCAAGCGGGAATTCGCACCGGGCGTAGAATCGTTGAGTGAATTGCTGGGACGCGATCTTACGAACTGGAGCCGATGAGAACGATGAGCCCCGGATGTGTTGCAGTGCCCCGCCGCCGCTTTCGCAGCCACCCGGGCCTGCGAACGGCCCTCCGCGACATTTAGACTGTGTCTTTAACATCTTTCAACCTCTCCCGCCAACAATGGACGGGCCCCCAGGCAGGCGCAGCGTTCCACAGGATCGACGAGGCCTCAGGCAGTTCCCGGTCTCCGGAAACCATACCTTTAATAAGCGTCATAGTCCTGAATTACAACGGGGCGCAATGGCTCGAACCGTGCCTCGGCTCCTTGCGCAATCAAACTCTGGCCAGCCAGATCGAAGTGATCGTGGCCGACAACGCATCGCCGGACCGGTCCGATGTTCTGGCCGCCGAGCTGATGCGGGACTGGCCCAACGGGCGTGTCTCCCGGCACGGGATTAATCTCGGGTATTCCGGAGGCAACAATCGGGCCGCCGGGCAGGCCCGTGGTCGATACCTTTTTTTCCTGAACAATGATACCTGGCTGGAAGCGGACTGCCTGGAACGATTATTGAATGAAATGAGCTTTGCCGGCGCTGCCGTTGCCACTCCGCAGGTGATTGACTATCTGGACGGGAATGATTCAAAACAGGCCGTTGGGGGACTGGGATTCGATATCTTTGGACTGATCTCCGGCTGCGCGAATTCTTCAAACCGACGGGAGGTTTTCATCGCCGCCGGTTGTTCGCTGTTGATGGAAGCGGATTTGTTTCGGCGGCTCGGTGGATTCGACTCCGAATTTTTTATGTATGCGGACGAGTACGACCTGTGCTGGCGAGTATGGTCGGCCGGCTACAAAGTGGTCTGGGTGCCTTCGGCCAGGCTCCATCATCGCGGCGCGGCAGCGGTCAATCCCCGCGGCGTTCAGAAGGTCACGGAAAATCGCACCTCCGATACCAAGCGATTTTACGCAAACCGAAACAATCTGTTGGTGCTGTTTAAAAATTGCCAGCACGTGCTGCTGGCCACTGTCCCGCTGCAATTGTTGATGCTGGCCGCCGAAGCTTTGGTGATGGGACTGTTGACCCGCCGCTGGTCTCACATTCGGCGGGCTTACGGGGAAGCGCTCTGGGACTGCTGGCGTCTGCGCCGGCACATTCTGGCCGAGCGACGGCGCGTGCCCGCCCTTCGACGTCGTGGTGATTTTTGGATGCTGCGATTTTTGTGCGTGCGTTTCAACCGCTGGGATGAACTCCGTCGTTTCCGCCGCTTTGGCCTCCCCAAAGTGGATCGCAAGTAATCCGAATCTTGTTTATGGCCAGTAAATCCCCCTCGTTTGCCTGGGCAACACGTTTGACTGGAGTCGGCGGAATTCTTTTACTTCTCTGCGCGGTGTTGTCCGTGCTGTTTTGTGGGGATCTGTTTCCGAATAATATTTTTTTCTCGAACGACGGCCCGCTGGGCCGACTGGTGGCGGAGTGTCATCGGGTTCCGGACCGATTTTTTGGATGCTGGGAGGACCTGAACAGCATTGGCATTCGCGCGGGGAGCATGCCGCCGGACATCAGCAGCGGTCTGCAATTTCTCCTCGGTC
>JACXTT010014013.1_pt1 | contig 10519 bp, 12 predicted proteins | sample 9270951 | NCBI WGS metagenome assembly JACXTT01 (sample SAMN15532306, study PRJNA645909) | rock metagenome | isolation source: weathered quartz diorite | place: Puerto Rico | collected 2017-06-21
TCGGCGATCGTGGCCGACCCGCTGCACCTCCTCGACATCTGCGCGACCTCGGACGGCGTCGCGGCGGTAGTGCTCTGCTCCGTTGACTACGCGCGCAAGCACGGGATCGGAGGGGAGTCCGGAGCTGTGAAGATCAGGGCGATCTCGACGGTCACCCCGACGTTCCCGAACACGGTGATCGACATGCCGCTGATGTCGACCGACTCCTCGGCGGTCGCGGGTGTGCCGGACCAGACCTTCAAGGAGTCGATCGGCGCGGCGGCGTACGAGGAAGCCGGCATCGGGCCCGAGGACATCGACGTCGCCGAGGTCTACGACCTCTCGACCGCGCTGGAGCTCGACTGGATCGAGGACCTCGCACTCTGCAAGCGCGGTGAGGCTGAGCAGCTGCTCCGCAATGGCGACACCACGATCGGGGGCCGGATCCCGGTGAACCCGTCGGGCGGTCTGGCGTGCTTCGGTGAGGCCGTGCCGGCCCAGGCGCTGGCCCAGGTCTGCGAGCTCACCTGGCAGCTGCGCGGCCAGGCCGAGGGGCGTCAGGTCGAGGGTGCCCGGGTGGGGATCACTGCCAACCAGGGGTTGTTCGGCCACGGCTCGTCGGTCATCGTCGGGCGCTGAGCCGCGCGAGGCGTGACGATCCCTCCACGTTCTCGTTGGACCTGACATGCGGCGGTTCCTGGTGCTCGTCGCCCTGGCCGTGTGCCTGGGCGCCGGACCGGCCTTCGCCGACGGCGCCCCGCCGCCGCCGTTGCTGCCGCCGGGCATCTCCGGGCCGACACCGACGGTGCACGCGACGCCGAAGCCCGGACCGACCTACGTGATCACGCCAGGGTCGCCCGGATCGAAGCTGCCCGCTCCGGTCACGACCCTGCCCCCGGCTGTCACGGCGCATCCGAGCGCCCCAACGCCCTCCGTCCCGGTGACACCACGACCTACCCCGACGGTCGCCGCCACCGAGGTGGCCGCACCCACTGTTGCCTCCTCGGCGGCGTCTTCGGCCGCTGGAGGCGACCGGTGGTGGATGATCGGTGCCGCCGGGTTGCTGTTGTTGGTGCTCAGCGAGTTCGCCCGGCTCAAGCTGAGGCCCCGACTTCCCAAGGACCCCTGATGCGGCGTGCCACTCCGTTCCTGCTCGCCCTGATCGCCGTTCCCCTGCTCGCGGGGTGCAAGTCGGTCCCGACGAACGCCACGGTGAAGGACTTCTGCGCCTCAGGCGAGCGGTTCTCGGCCTCCACCCGGTTCGACCAGGGTGTCGCGGCGGCGAACCACCTCGCCAAGGTCGGCACGCCGCGCGGGATCAGCGCCGACGCGCGCGCGGGCTTCATCGAGCTGATCAACCGGGTCACCGGTGCCCACGACAGCAAGGACTTCGTCAAGAAGACCAACAGTCTCAACGTCGACGAGCAGCGGCACCTCGCGGCGCTCAGCGAGTACATCACCAAGACCTGCGCCAGCACCGGCTCGACGCCCTAGAGGGGGACACCCTCGAGGTAGACCCACCGTCCTGCCCGTCGTACGAAGGTGCTGCGCTCGTACAGCACTCCGGTCTTCCCGGCGTACGACCAGTGCGCGCGGAAGGTGACTTGGTCCTCGGTGACGTCGATGACCTCCAGCCCGGTCCAGGTCAGGCCCTCCTCCGGCGCGAGGTCGTCGGGCCGGGTGCGCGGGTGCCAGGTCCGGAAGAGGTGGTTGAGGTCCCGCAGCACGTAGGCGGTGTAGCGCGATCGCATCAACGCCTCGACCCCCTCGGCCGCTCGCTCGTTGCGCACCAGCGGGCCGCAGCACGCGTCGAAGGAGGACCCGGATCCGCACGGACACATAACCGGCACGCTACTCAGGCATCGCTGGGTAGCCTGACCGGGTGACCCCATCGCAGCTCTCTGCCCTCACCACCGTCGGCGAACTCCGCGCCTCAGGACATGTCCACAAGTCGTTGCGCACCGAGCTGCGCGACAACCTGCTCGACGCCCTCCGCGAGGGTCGGGATCCGTGGCCGGGTCTGCACGGTTTCGAGGCCACCGTGATCCCGCAGGTCGAACGCGCCCTGCTCGCCGGCCACGACATCGTCCTGCTCGGCGAGCGCGGCCAGGGCAAGACCCGGGTGCTGCGCACCCTGGTCGGTCTGCTCGACGAGTGGACGCCGGTGATCGCCGGCTCCGAGCTCGGCGAGCACCCCTTCGACCCGATCACCCACGAGTCGCGGCGTCGCGCGGCCGCCGAGGGGGACGCGCTGCCGATCAGCTGGCGCCACCGCGACGACCGGTACGCCGAGAAGCTCGCCACCCCCGACACGAGCGTGGCCGACCTGATCGGTGACGTGGACCCGATGAAGGTGGCCGAGGGTCGCTCGCTGGGCGACCCCGAGACGATCCACTTCGGCCTGATCCCGCGCAGCCACCGCGGCATCGTGGCGATCAACGAGCTCCCGGACCTCGCCGAGCGCATCCAGGTCGCGATGCTCAACGTGATGGAGGAGCGCGACATCCAGATTCGCGGCTACGTGCTGCGCCTGGACATCGACGTCCTGGTGGTTGCCAGCGCCAACCCCGAGGACTACACCAACCGGGGCCGGATCATCACGCCGCTCAAGGACCGCTTCGGCGCCGAGATCCGCACCCACTACCCGGTCCGGATCGAGGACGAGATCGCCGTGATCCGCCAGGAGGCCCACCTGGTCGCCGACGTACCGGACCACCTGGTCGAGATCCTGGCGCGCTTCACCCGGGCACTGCGGACCAGCCAGTCGGTCGACCAGCGGTCCGGGGTCAGTGCGCGGTTCGCGATCGCCGGGGCCGAGACGATCGGCGCGGCCGCCCTGCACCGTGCGACCTCCCAGGGTGAGCCGGACGCCGTGGCGCGGGTCGTCGACCTGCAGACGGCAGTCGACGTGCTTGGCGGCAAGGTCGAGTTCGAGACCGGCGAGGAGGGGCGTGAGGAGGAGATCCTGACGCATCTGCTGCGCACCGCGACCGCGGAGACGGTGCGCGAGCACCTGGCCGGCCTCGACCTGGCGATGCTGGTCGAGGCGCTCGAGGACGACGCCGCGGTCGTCACCGGCGAGCAGGTGACCGCGGCCGACCTCCTGGCCGGCCTGCCGGCACTCCCGCCGACGGAGGCGAGCGAGTCGGATCTCTACGACCAGATCGCCGACCGACTCGGTGCCACCAACGACGGCCAGCGCGCCGGTGCCGTCGAGCTGGCGCTCGAGGGCCTCTACCTGGCACGCAAGGTCGCGAAGGACGAGTCGGCAGGGGAGACGGTCTACGGTGGCTAGACGCCGCGCGATCTACGCCCGGTACGACGGCGGGCCGGATCCGCTCGCCCCGCCGGTGGATCTCGCGGAGGCGCTCGAGCACATCGGCCAGGACGTGATGGGCGGGTACTCGCCCGAGCGGGCGATGGCCGAGTTCCTGCGTCGTGGTGGGCAGGACCGGCGCGGTCTGGACGAGCTGGCCCGCGAAGTGGCCCGCAAGCGTCAGGAGCTGCTCCAGAAGCACAGCCTCGACGGAACCCTCAACGAGGTCCGTGAGCTGCTGGACAAGGCGGTCCGCGCCGAGCGCGGCCAGTTGGCTCGTGACGTCGACCTCGACGACACCGACCGGGCCTTCCGGGAGATGCAGCTCGAGGGCCTGCCGCCGTCGACGGCCGCGGCCGTCAGCGAGCTCGCGCAGTACGACTGGCAGAGCCCCGAGGCCCGTGCGGACTACGAGAAGATCAAGGACCTGCTCGGCCGCGAGATGCTCGACCAGCGCTTCAAGGGCATGAAGCAGGCGATGGAGGGCGCGACGGAGGCGGACCGCGCCGCGATCAACGAGATGCTCACCGACCTCAACGAGCTGCTGGAGAAGAACCGTCGCGGCGAGGACACGCCCGAGGACTTCGCGGCGTTCATGGACAAGCACGGCAGCTTCTTTCCCGAGAACCCGCAGAACATCGACGAGCTGATGGACGCACTCGCCCAACGGGCCGCGGCTGCCCAGCGGATGCTGAACTCGATGACCGCCGAGCAGCGTCGCGAGCTGATGGAGCTGTCGGCGCAGGCCTTCGGGTCGCCCGAGCTGATGGAGGGGCTGAACCGGCTCGACGCCAACCTGCAGGCGCTGCGACCCGGTGAGGACTGGAGCGGCTCGGAGCAGTTCGGTGGCGAGCAGGGGCTGGGGCTCGGCGACGGGACCGGCGTCCTGCAGGACCTGGCCGAGCTCGACTCGCTCTCCGAGCAGCTCTCCCAGTCCTACGGCGGTGCCCGGATGGACGACCTCGACCTCGATGCCCTGGCCCGACAGCTCGGCGACCAGGCGGCGGTCGACGCGCGCACGCTGCAGGAGCTCGAGCGCGCGCTGCGCGACTCCGGCTACCTCAAGCGCACCTCGGACGGGCAGCTCCGGCTGTCCCCGAAGGCGATGCGCCAGCTGGGCAAGGCGCTGCTCAAGGACGTGGCGACGAGGATCTCGGGACGCCAGGGCCAGCGTGACCTCCGCCAGGCCGGTGCCGCAGGGGAGCGCAGCGGCGCGACCCGGGAGTGGGCGTTCGGCGACACCGAGCCCTGGGACATCCCGCGCACGGTGCTGAACGCTGCCCGCCGGAGGGCTGGCGGCGACGATGGCTCCGGTCGGCTCTTCGAACTCGACGACATCGAGGTGATGGAGACCGAAGCACGGACCCAGGCGGCCGTCGCCCTCCTGGTGGACACCTCGTTCTCGATGGCAATGGACGGACGCTGGGTGCCGATGAAGCGGACCGCGCTCGCGCTGCACCAGCTGGTCACCAGCCGCTTCCGCGGTGATCGCCTGCAGCTGATCGGCTTCGGCCGGTACGCCGAGGTGATGGAGATCGAGCAGCTCACCGCTCTCGACGCGATGTGGGCCAAGGGCACGAACCTGCACCACGCGCTGCTGCTGGCCAACCGGCACTTCCGCAAGCACCCCAACGCCCAGCCGGTGCTGCTGATCGTCACCGACGGCGAGCCGACCTCGCACCTCGAGCCCGACGGCGAGGTCTACTTCTCCTACCCGCCGCACCCCCTGACGATCGCCTACAGCGTCCGCGAGCTCGACGCGGCCGGCAGGCTCGGTGCGCAGGTCACCTTCTTCCGGCTCGGCGACGACCCGGGCCTGGCCCGGTTCATCGACTCGATGGCCAAGCGGGTCGACGGCACCGTGGTCGCCCCGGAGCTGGACGACCTCGGCGCTGCCGTCGTCGGCAGCTACCTCGGCTCGCGGGGCCGTCGCGGTTCGCGTGCAGTCGCCGCCGAGGACTTCGGCGGCTGGTTTGGCAACCGAGGCTTCTGGGTCGGTTAGCCGAACAGCTGCTTGGCCATGGCGCCGATCACCGCTGTCAGTGCCTTCATCGGCCGGATCATCACCGTGAACGAGACGATCTGACCGTCGTCGTCCCAGGTGATCAGGTCGATGCCCTCGACCTGCATCCCGTCGACGACGGTGGTGAAGCGCAGCACCGCGTCGTTCTCGCGCTGCCAGGTGTCGTGGTAGGTCAGCTCCGGGCCGAGCACCACCAGGGCAGCGCTCAGATAGGCGATGACGGTGTCGCGACCCTCCTGGGGCGTGTGCACCGCGGGGGAGCGGAAGACCGCGTCGGGCGCGATCATCCCGGCGAGCGCCGAGGCATCGCGGGACGCGACGACCGCGTGCCAGCGCTTCAGGCCGACCTCGGCCGGCGTACTCATGTCAGCGCCTTGGCGCGGACCAGGAAGGTGCGGCTGTTGGCGTTGTAGATGCTCGCGTTGGTCGCGACCACGACCACCGAGGCGACCTGGCGCGGGTTGAACGTGACCACCTTGCTCCCGTCGCCGTGGCTGTTCAGCCCGATGGTGTAGATCAGGACGCGACCGTTGTGCAGTCGCACCTGCACGGTGGCCGACGGGATCGGGGAGCTCGGGGCGTTGATGCTGAGCCGGATCCGGGCCCGACGCGGCAAGGAGCTGCCGGGCCGGATGAACAACGACGCGTTCGTCAGGTGGTTCAGGACCACCTTCTGCCAGCCGGTGTCGGGACGGGCCCGGGTCAGCCGCACTCGACCCCAGTACGCCGGCGCCGGGTAGAGGCTCCGGTCGACGTAGGTGTGCGGTGGCAGCGTGTTCCAGACGCCGAACAGGCCGAACTCCGAACGGAACGACAGCTTGCGAGCCGCGAGCACGTTCACGACGTCCTGCAGGGCGGTACGCGTCTCGTACGTGCTGGCTGCATCCCAGACCTGCTTGACGATGCTCGGGTCGTGCCGGCTCTCGGAGAGGAACTTCCAGAAGAGCGTTGCCGCGTACCACTGCGACTGGGCGTCGGTGTCGATCGGCGTGCGCGGGTTGACGATCGCGCCGCCGGCCCTCACGTACTGCACGTAGTCGTTGACCGACGGGTAGACCTGGTCCTCCATCCAGACCGCGGAACCCTCGAGCAGCCAGCGCTGCTGGAACGAGTTGTAGCCGAACTGGATAGCGTGGAAGAACTCGTGGGCTGCGGTGACCTGGAGATCACCGAGCGGGCTCGTCGGACCGGGGAACTGGTGCGAGGAGAAGTCGTTGTCGAGGACGCACGAGGCCTCGGTCTTGACGTCGTTGGTGGCCGGTTCGCAGGCACCGTAGTAGCCCTGCGCCCCAATGTCCTTCAGCGTGACGTCGGTGCGCTGGTCGCCGTCGTCGATCGGAGGACGGAAGCCCAGGGTGGTGACCTCGTACGCGTAGACGTGCTCCAGGGTGTCCGAGGTCGTCTGGGCCCAGGTCTGGGTCGTCGAGGAGTCGTAGTGAACGCAGAAGTGGTCGGACTTGATGACGGGCTGGAGCAGTGATGCCGTGCACGTGGCCTGGGGTCCGGGGATGGTGAAGCTGTCGGCGACCGCCGCGGCGTGGGCGCGGTCGGTCGCGCTCATCGACGCTGTCGCGTGTCGCAGGTCCAACAGCAGGACCGTCAGGTCCCGGTACTGGCCCGGTCGAGTCGGCCTGGACTTCAGCTCGGCCACGATGCGTTCGAGCACCTGGTGGGCAGCGCCCTGGCTCATCCTCGGCGCAGCGGAGCGCGCCTGGGCGCCAGCAGAAGTGGAGGTGGACACGGCGAGGACGAGGGCCACCGCGAGGGCGGCGCCGAGACTCGTTCGGAGGGGGGAACGCACCCGAGGAGCCTAGGTCAGATACCTGAGAAATCGGACAGATCTCGCAGTCCGGTAGCGTCCGACGCGATGACGATCTCGATGATCCTGCCCGAGGGCGCGGCCGACGCCGAGCGCCGTACCCGGCTGCGCCGGATGAAGTCGCTGGCAGCCGGGCTGCTGCTCTTCGCCGCGGTCGTCTTCCTGCTCACCCTGCACCGCGGCGGGTTCTGGGGCTACGTCACCGCCGGGGCCGAGGCGAGCATGGTCGGCGCGATCGCCGACTGGTTCGCCGTCACGGCGCTGTTCCGGCATCCGCTGGGCCTGCCGATCCCGCACACCGCCCTGATCCCCAAGCGCAAGGACGACTTCGGTCGCAGCCTGGAGGACTTCGTGCAGGAGAACTTCCTGCAGGAGGAGATCATCCGGGACCGGCTCGTCGCCGCCCAGGTCTCGATGCGGGTCGGTGAGTGGATCAGCGTGCCCGCCAACGCGGCGAAGGTGGTCGCCGAAGGGGCGTCCCTGCTCGCCGTCGGCTTGCGCAGGTTGCGGGACAGTGACGTGGAGTCGCTGGTGGCCGAGGTGCTGCTGCCGCGGCTGGTCAACGAGCCGATCTCGCCGATCGCCGGCAACCTGCTCAGCGAGGTGCTGGCCGACGACGCCCACCACGGGCTGGTCGACCTCGCTCTCGAGGAGGGACATCACTGGCTGGCGCACAACCAGGAGACCTTCAGTGCGGTGCTCGGTGAGCGGGCGCCGAAGTGGGCGCCGGACCGGCTCAACGAGATCGTGATCGAGCGGGTGCACCTCGAGGCCGTCCGCTGGATCGCCGACATCCGGGCGGACCCGAACCATCGCGCACGTCAGGCGTTCGACAGCCTGCTCGCCCAGCTCGCCGACGACCTGCTGACGAACCCCGGCACCCAGGACCGCGCCGAGCGCCTCAAGACCCGGCTGCTCGAGCACCCGCAATTCCTGGCGAGCGGGATGGCGGTGTTCGATGCGTTCAAGAGCGCGCTGCTCGACGCCCTGGGGGAGACCGAGGGGCCGTTGCGCGCCCGGGCGACCGCGGAACTGGTGCGGTTCGGTGAGCGGCTCGGGACGGACCAGGAGCTGCGCGGCCGTCTCGACGCCTGGGCCGCGGACGCGGCAGTCTTCGGCGTACGCCGGTACGGCGGCGAGCTGACCGCCGTGATCACGCACACCGTCGCGCGCTGGGACGGGCGCGAGGCGGCGTCGCGGATCGAGCTCCAGGTCGGCCGTGACCTGCAGTTCATCCGGATCAACGGGACGATCGTCGGCGGTCTCGTCGGCGTCCTGATCCACACCGTCAGCGTGGCGCTGTCATGAGGGATGCAGCATGAGGGAGATCGGGATCCGGGACGCGTCGATCCGGCTGGGCCAGCTGCTCAAGCTTGCCGACTTCATCGACAACGGCAGCGAGGCCAAGGACGTCCTGATGCGCGGCGAGGTCCGGGTCAACGGTGAGGTCGAGACGCGCCGCGGCCGCCAGCTGGTCCCCGGCGATCACGTGACGTTCGCCGGCGAGACCGTTGGCATCACGTCATCGGCAGTCTAGATTCGAACGCATGAGGATCAGCGAAGTTGTTGCCGGCAAGGCGAGCCAGGACATCGTCACGATCAGCCCCGATGCGACCGTCCGGGAACTGATAGCGCTCCTGGCGCGGCACAACGTGGGCGCGGCGGTGGTGAGCAGCGACGGGTCGTCCCTGGCCGGTATCGCCAGCGAGCGCGACATCGTCCGCAAGCTGGACGGCAACGATGCTGCGCTGGACGCCAGCGTCGCCGAGATCATGACCAGCAACGTCGTCACCTGCGGCCCGGACAGCACCCTGGACGAAGTCCGGACGATCATGACCGACGGACGCTTCCGGCACCTGCCCGTGCTCGACGGCGACCGGGTGGTCGGCGTCGTGAGCATCGGTGACATCGTCAAGAACCACATCGACCAGCTGCAGTTCGAGCGCGACCAGCTGGACAGCTACGTGCATCAGAGCTGAGACGCGACAGCGGCTCAGCTCACCGGTCATCGAGCAGCGAGCGAGGCTGAGGGACGAAGCCTCGACCGAGCGTGTCGAGATGCGGTGACGTGCGCGCCCGCCCGACCACGCCAGCTAGGCTTCCGTGCCATGACTGAGAAGCCCGAGATCGACTTCTACGACGGACCGACCCCGACCGACCTGGTCGTCACCGACCTGACCGAGGGTGACGGTGCCGAAGCCGCCGCCGGGCACACGGTCTCGGTGCACTACGTGGGCGTCGCGCACTCGACCGGCGAGGAGTTCGACGCGTCGTACAACCGTGGCGCGCCGCTCGACTTCCGCCTCGGCATCGGCCAGGTCATCGCCGGCTGGGACCAGGGTGTCCAGGGCATGAAGGTCGGTGGACGTCGTCAGCTCGTGATCCCGCCGCACCTCGGGTACGGCGACGCGGGCGCCGGTGGCGTGATCAAGCCCGGCGAGACGCTGATTTTCGTGGTGGACCTGCTCAGCGTTCGCTAATCCTCGGCGGGCTCGAAGTCCTCGTCCTGCAAGCGACGTCGTTCGCTGAGGTCGTGCACCGAGCCGCCGCCGCGCTGCGCGTGCCGGGACTCCTCGTCGACCGAGCCGAGGAACGCCAGTGCCTGGTCGTGCAGCTTGCCGTTGCTGGCCAGCGCGTTGCCGCCGCCCGGTCCGGGTTCACCGTCGAGCGAGGTGAAGATGCCTCCGGCTTCGCGCACGATGATGTCGAGCGCAGCCATGTCGTAGAGCTCGAGCTCGGGCTCGGCGGCCAGGTCGACGGCACCCTCGGCCACCAGCATGTACGACCAGAAGTCGCCGTACGCGCGGGTCCGCCAGCAGCGCCGGGACAGCGCGAGGAAGTCGTCGAGCCGACCGCGCTCCTCCCAGCCGTCCAGCGAGGCGTAGGACAGCGACGCGTCCTCGATCCGCGAGACGTCGGAGACCTGGATGGCGGTGGCGCGCAGGAGCGACGTACCGGTCCAGGCGCCGCCGTCCTTCATCGCCCACCAGCGACGGTTCAGCGCCGGGGCGGAGACGACACCGACGACGATCTCGTCGTCCACCTCCAGCGCGATCAGGGTGGCCCAGACCGGAACACCACGCACGAAGTTCTTGGTGCCGTCGATCGGGTCCACGATCCAGCGGCGTTGGCTGTGGCCGGTCGGTCCCTGCTCCTCGCCGAGCACAGCGTCGCGCGACCGGGCCCGTGACAGCGTCCGGCGGATGCCTTCCTCGACGGCCTGGTCGGCGTCGGTGACCGGCGTCAGGTCGGGCTTGGTCATCACGTGCAGGTCCAGGGCCTTGAACCGGGCCGTGGTCAGCGCGTCGGCGTCATCGGCGAGGACGTGTGCCAGGCGCAGATCATCGGTGTAGTCGAGGGCCATGGGGTCAGGCTATCGACC
>JACXTT010014014.1_pt1 | contig 10518 bp, 7 predicted proteins | sample 9270951 | NCBI WGS metagenome assembly JACXTT01 (sample SAMN15532306, study PRJNA645909) | rock metagenome | isolation source: weathered quartz diorite | place: Puerto Rico | collected 2017-06-21
CAGACGCTGGAGTAAGCGGACGCTCCTCGTGGCTGCGCTTCTCATCACGCTTCTTGGCGCGGTGGCCGGCGCGATTCTGGTGCCTCAGGAGCTGGCGCGCCGGGACGCGCAGCCGATTCCGACACACTCGCCGATGCACCGGCTGCGCGGAGGCGCCCCAACCGGCGCCGGCGCCTCGGGGCAGACCAGGCAGATTCCCTTCGTGCGGGGAATCTGCTGGGAAGGGGCGGGGGAGACCGACTCGACCAATCTCGATCCACTTCTTCGCGTTCGCGCGAACTGGATCTCCCAGACGCCGTTCGGATGGCAGCGGGGCATCGACACCCCCGAGATCCGCGGCTCGTACGAGGTCCCGCAAGCCGCGTCTGCCCCGCGCCCGCAGCAGGATGCTTCTCGGCGCGACCTTCCGAATCGATGGCACGGCTTCTGGGGCGAGAGCGACGAGGGCATCCTCGCGACGACCCGCTGGGCCCACGCACGCGGAATCCATGTCCTGCTCAAGCCTCACATCTGGACACGCTCCGGATGGTCCGGCTCGATCGCGATGAAGAACGAGGCGGACTGGGCCCGGTGGTTCGCCCAGTATCGCGGGTTCATCCTCCACTACGCCGATCTCGCCGAGCAGAGCGGCGCCGAAGCCCTCGCCGTGGGAACCGAGCTGGGCGGAACGACCAGGCGCGAACGAGAGTGGCGCACGATGATCGCCGAGGTGCGCCGCCATTATCACGGCACTCTGGTCTATTGCGCGAACTGGGCCGAGGATCTCCATCACACGCAGTTCTGGGACGCTGTCGATTGGATCGGCGTGCAGGCCTACTACCCCCTTACCGATCAGCGCGACCCAACGACCTCGGCGCTGCTCCGGGCTTGGAAGGGGCCGCTCGATGATCTGGAGATGATTGCGAAGATCTGGGGCAAGCCGGTGGTGCTGACCGAAGTCGGATACCACAGCCTCGACGCGGACGTGCGCGGGCCCTGGGAATGGGACATCCCCGGGAACGTCTCACGGGAGACCCAGCCCGCATGCTACGAGGCGATGTTCCAGGCCCTTTCGGATCACCCGGTCGTCCACGGGGTATTCATCTGGAAATGGCGTCCGGACTACGCGCGCGCGGGCGGGCCGGGGGACACCGAGTACTCTCCGCAAAGGAAGCCCGCAGAAGCGGTTTTGGCGCGCGGGTATGCCGCGATCGAGAAGCGGGGAATCTAGCCGGTATTGTAGGGGCCGGGGCCCTCTGTTAGGCTCCCGGCGAGTGCTCGGCACTCCCCACCCCAGCAATCAGACGGAGGATCCGGATGAAGACTCGCAAGGCCCTGGCCGCCGCCGTGCTCGCCGCATTCGTAGTGTCCATTGCTCCGTTCGCGTTCGCGCAGACCGGAACCACGACCGGGAGCGCTCCCGCGACTCCCGCTGGGACCGCGACCTCTGCAACGACCGTTGCTCCGGCGAAGACTGCCCCTGCGGCGGCCGTCACGGCGAAGCCGGGTGCGGCGAAGGCCGGCGCGACCAAGGCCGGCGCGACCAAGGCCGGCCCGAAGAAATCCGCCGCGGCCAAGAAGGAAACCGAGGCGGCTCTGGGACCGCGCTCCATCATCGGCGAGGTGGTGGATCCAGGGTGCTGGATCGTGAACGGCGCGAAAGGCGCGAGCCACAAGGAGTGCGCCATGGCATGCGCCAAGGCGGGACAGGTGCTCGCGATCGTCGAGACCAAGACGCAGAAGCTCTACATGGTCGCGACGGACAAGCCAGGGGAGGATCCGAACAAAGGCCTCATCGACTACGTCGGTCAGACCGTCCTGGCAAAAGGGCGCGTGTATTCCCGCGGTGGTGCGACCGGGATCAAGATCACATCGGTCGAGCCGTACAGTCCCACGCCGGCCGTCGCGCAGTAGGGGTCCCGCGGTCGGAGCATCCATCCGACCGCATCGAGAGGAAGTCGGAGGAGCCATGCAGGTGAACATAGCTCGCGCGCTCGCGCTTTTCGCAGTGGCACTGGCACTCGTCGTCGCAACCGCCGGCGCCCGGCAGCAAGGGAATGCATCGCCACAATCCCAGGAAGCCACATCGCCGAGCCCGCCCGTAAAGGTCAAGGCGGGCCCCGCGGACAAAGGCGATGCGGCGCCCATGTCGCACCACCATGGCGCTTCGGCCGAGACCAAGAGCCAGGACGTCAAGGGCAAGTACATGACCATCGTCGGCGAGGTCATGGACCCGGCATGCTTCCTCGAGGCCGGAACCAAGTCGATCGGTCCGGGACACTACCAGTGCGCGATCGATTGCGCCCGGTCGGGGCAGACGCTCGCGATCTATGCCCGCGATCAGGATCAGATCTATTTCGTCGCGGGTGAGCTTCCGGGCAAGAATCCGAACGATCCGCTGATGCCCTACATCCACAAGAAGGTCGACGTCACCGGGACGGTGTACCACCGGTCGGGGGCGTATGGCATCGTGATCACCAAAGTCGTGCCGCACGAGGAGAAGTCCTCAGTCCAGTCTCTCCGACCGACGAGAGTCGAAGTCCAAACCAGCAAGCCCACGCCGGCAGGCGGCGAGACCAAGGATACGCAGAGCCCGCCCGCGACAGGAGCCCCCGCGGGGAAATAATCGCGTCTCGATGACTCGCCGGCGGCAGACAGAATGAATTCGCTCGTTCTCCCGCTCACGGCGATCGTCGTCTTCTCGTTCGCGTACCGCTACTACATCTCGTTCGTCGCGGCCAAGGTTGCGCGCGTGGACCCGTCGCGCCCGGTGCCCTCGGTCACGCAGGCGGACGGCCGCGATTTCGTGAAGACCAACAAGTACGTCTTGTTCGGTCACCACTTCGCCGCGATCTCCGCTTCCGGCCCGCTGATCGGCCCTGTGCTCGCGGCTCAGTTCGGATACCTTCCGGGAGCGCTGTGGATTCTCTTCGGCGCGGCGCTCGGCGGCGCGGTGCACGACTTCATCATTCTCTTTGCGTCGGTGCGCCACGGAGCCGCTCCCCTCTCCGAGATCGCTCGACGCGAGATCGGACCGATGGCGCACAAGGCCGCGACCGCGGCGATCCTCTTCATCACGGTCCTGCTCCTGGCAGGGCTCGCGATCGTGGTCGTGAACGCGCTCGCGCACTCCCCGTGGGGCACGTTCACCGTCGCGATGACGATCCCCGCGGCGCTCCTGTTCGGCCTCTACATGTACCGGATCCGCCCCGGACGCGTCGTGGAAGGGAGCATGATCGGTGTCGCGCTCATCCTGGCGGCGGTGTTCACGGGTCCCTGGCTCGTGAAGTCTCAGTTCGCGTCCTGGTTCACCTTCCAGCCAAAGACGCTCGCACTGATGCTGCCGCTCTATGGCTTCATCGCCGCGACCTTGCCGGTATGGCTCCTCCTCTGCCCGCGCGATTACCTTTCGACCTACATGAAAATCGGTACGATCGTGCTTCTGGTGGTGGGGGTCGCGATCGTGCACCCCAGGATCCTCATGCCCGCAGTCACGCCTTACGCGAACGGAACCGGGCCCGTGCTCCCGGGCATGAAGGTCTTTCCTTTCTGCTTCATCGTGATCGCGTGCGGCGCGATCAGCGGCTTTCATTCGCTGATCGGCTCGGGCACCACGCCGCGCATGGTTCCGAACGAGGGCGCCATCAAGTTCATCGGAGCCGGTGCGATGCTCACCGAGGGCGTCGTGGCGATGATGGCTCTGGTGGCCGCGACCACGCTCCAGCCCGCGGATTACTTTCTCATCAACGGTGTCCCCAAGGTGGTCACGGCGCTTGGAATCCAGCCCGCGCAGCTACACGCGCTGACGCGTCTGGTCGGGGAGGAGACGCTCCAGGGACGCACGGGAGGTGCCGTTTCGCTCGCGGTCGGGATGGCAAACATCCTGCGCCAGATCCCCGGCATGGGGCATTTGATGGCGTACTGGTACCACTTCGCGATCATGTTCGAGGCGGTCTTCATCTTGACCGCGCTCGATACGGGCACGCGCGTCGCGAGGTACCTCTTCCAGGACGTGGCGCGGCAGGTCTGGGCGCCACTGGGATCGACGACGAACTGGGCGAGCGTCTCCGCCGTGGGCGCGGTGGTATGTGTTGCGTGGGGTTACCTCGCCGTGACGGGGAGCGTCGAGACCATCTGGCCGCTCTTCGGGGTCTCGAACCAGCTCCTTGCGGTCATCGCCCTCGCGGTCGGTACCTCGTTCATCCTGCGCCAGCGGCCCGCGCCCTACGCGCTGGTGACGTTCGTTCCACTCGCGTTCCTGACGGTGAGCACGATGACAGCGGGCGTGCTCAACACGTTCCGATATCTCTCACCCGCGTACGTCGCGGACAAGGGCGCCACCGTTGCCTACATCGACGGTGCGCTCAGCGTGATCCTGATCTTCCTCGTGGGATTGGTGCTGATCGATTCCGTGCGCCGCTGGGGGTACATCCTTGCGGAGCGCCGACGGGGCGTTGCAAACGTACCGCAGGCGGTGGGCACGAAGGAGTCCACGGGTCCCGCGCCCGCGGCCGAAGTTGCGGGCTAGGCCACCGGCAGGGCGGCCATCCCCGAAAACGTCGTCAGCTCGATTCCCTGGGACTCGATGATCCGCCTCGTCTCCGGGCTCGTCAGCGCCTCGACCTCCTCCCGCCACTCGTAGCCCCACCCGGCGATCGGCGAGCCCGGCGGTTCCCCTCGGCCCGGATGGCACGCCAGCTCGCTCGTTCCCTGAGGCACGCCGAACAGGACCGAGCGTAGCGCCTTCTGGTCCAGATGACCCGAGCTGTGGAATCCAAAGAAGCGGTCGGGCGTCCGGATCCCCGACGCGTTCAGATGGGGGAGGTTGGATTGCTCCATGAGCCGCAGGGGAAGAAATTCAAGCGAGCGGCGAACGTTGCCCTTCTCGGCGCGGCGCAGCACCGTGGGCACCCGAGGGAACCGCATCGCCAGGATTCCGTTCGCGCGCGCGATCCGGAGCGCGATCCGGAACAACCCCGGGACCAGATGCAGATGCTGGATCGAATCCAGATGCGTGATTCGCACGCCGGCGCCTCGGAGCTTCGCGATCTGGGCGGACCATTCCGCCTCGACTTCCTCGTCCCGGACCCCGCCCGAGAGGTAGCGCGCCATGAATTCGCCGTAGCCGGGCAAGAAAGATCCGGCTTCCTGGACGAGCGAGGACACCTGATCGACGGGGAGGACCGGCGCGCCCTGCACGACCATCAGGTGGATTCCCGCATCCAGGTCAGGATGACCCGCCGCGTAGCGCGCAGCCCGGTCGAACGCGTCGCCGGTCGCGACGAGGCTAGCGCTCGTCATGATTCCGCGCTCGAACGCGTCGATCGTTCCTTCGGTGATGGGGAGCGTGAGGCCGAAATCGTCGGCATTGACGATGAGACGCCTGCCTGCGCCGGCCCCCGTCAGAGACACTCGCATGCGAGCGGAAGCGTAGGGGAGGGGCGCGCGGAGATCAAGCGAAACGGCCCGAACTCGGTGCGATTTCGGGCCGTCGGGATCGTGAAATCAGGAGATTAGGGCTATTTGTCCGCGAAGTTGTCGACCTGGACCGTGAGGTAGGCGGTCGCCGAGACCTTGTCGCCAAAGTTGCCCGTCGTTCTCAGGTAGCCCTGGAAGTCGAGCTTCGCGGTGCTCGTGACGGTGCTCGTGAGCGTTCCGAGGAGCGCCGCCTTCTCGCTTGGATTGCTGATCGTCACGAAGGCGTCCACGGCGCTCCCGGAGGGCACCACCACATTCATGCCGCCACTGATGGGACTGTAGACGCTGTTGTTGTAGGTCACGGTGTAGCTCGTCACGACGATATCGGAGAAGGGCTTCCCGGGCTGGACGGGTGCGCTGCCATCATGAGGCTGGGAGGAGAAGGTCACCTTCACCTGATCGATCGGAATGAAGGGCTTGCTGGTGTCGGCAGTGTTGATCAAGTCGCTGTAATAGGTCGCGTTCCCGTTCACGCTGTCGACGTGAAGGTCGGCGCGCGTGGACATGCTGGTGCAGCCGTTGAAGAAGAACAGCGAGCCTACCCCCAGGAGAACCATCCCTGCCAGAATCGTCGGGCGCCACTTCATAGACATCTCCTTGGCCTTCGCGATCCCAATCGCATGTGGTCACAGGATCAAATCGTAGAAATCTCAACGTGGATCGAGCAAGGGACATGCCACATCGCAACGCGCGTTGCGATCTGTCTATCTCCTTGGAATCGCGCGGGGTGAGATGGGTGAGACGGTGCCGTGGGCGAGGCTCGGCGGGCGCGTCGTGCGAAATGCACGAGCGCCCACCAGCCTGCAATGCTGCGGTGCTTACTTCTTGGCCAGCGCCATGTTCACGGCTGCGAGGTAGCGTCGATTCACTTCGGGCCACTTGATGTTGCGCATGAAGGCCTCGAGGTACGCCTTGCGATCGCTGCCGTAATCGATGAAGTAGGAGTGCTCGTACGTGTCGCAGGGAAGAACGGGGACGGTACCCCACACGCCGCCCTGATTCTGGGCGTCGCCGATGAAGTTGTGCAGACGACCATCGGTGGGATCGTACGCGAGCACGACCCAGCCGCGCGCGCACATGCCGGACGCCTTGAAGTCCTCCTCCCAGGCCGCGTAGGAGCCGAAGTTTTCCTTGATCTTGTCGAACACATCGCCCGCCGGCTGGCCGTCGCCGCCCATGATGTCGAAGTAGATCTCGTGAAGGATCTGGCCGTTCGCGGCGAAGGTTTCCTCGTGCTTGAGCCCGCGCATCTGGCTGTAGATCTGATTTGCCTTGCTGCGGTCGACTTTCGTCAGCTCATCTTCGATCTCGTTTCGCTTGTTGACGTAGCCGGCGTAGAGCTTGTCGTGATGGATCTCGATGGTCTTTGCACCGATGCCCTTCAGCGCGTCGTTCGCGTAGGGCAGAGCTTTGACGGGATGCTTGGCCATGAAGCCTCTCCTTTCGCTTTCGGAGACGTGTGGATCGGATGACGGCGAAATGATAGCAGAACCGGACACCGGTCGCCGTGCGCGGTGAAGCCTCGAATCAGGCCGCCTCGTCGGGCAGCCGCTTTCGGATGGACGCGATGCGGAACGAGCGCTGTCCCTCCGGCAGCTCCAGCGTGACCTGGGTTCCTTCTGTCTTGCCGAGGAGCGGGCGCACGATGGGCGCGCGGTAGGAAAGAATCCCGGGTCCGAGCGCGTGATCTCCCTCACCCAGGATCCAGTACGTGAGCGGCGCAGCTCCGGGCGCTTCCAAGGGCTCGAGGGTTACCTCGGTGCCGACGCCCACGCGCGAGGGATCCACCTCGATCGTCTCGAGGAGCCGCGTGCGGTCGAGGAGATTCATCAGCTCCTGGGCGCGTGCCGCGGCATTCGCCTGGCGCTGCTTCGCAGCCTCGTACTCCGCGTTCTCGCGCAGATCGCCAAGCTGGCGCGCCTTCTCGATCGCGGCCGGGATCACCGTCTTGAGGTCCAGCTTCAGCTTCTTGAACTCCGCCTCGAGGCGCTCGTAGGTGCGGCGCGACATGATCGTGTGTCTCGTTTCTAGATCTTCCACGCTCTTCCCCTCGAGGAGCGTCTGCGCGGTGGCGCTCCGGCGCGCCTCATGCGCTTCGGCTACGTGCGCGTGCCCCGAGCCGCGAAGGAAATCCAGCACGGGATGGAGCCGGCGCTCGCTACCGCGCCAGTGGAGGATGGTGCGCTCCAGGGATTCCGAGGTTTCCTCGTCGAGGGCTTCACGCTCGAGAAGGCGCCGCAAGGCGCCTTCGGATCCAAGAAGATCCAGCAGCCGTTCCGACACGCCGGGCGCGCCCGCGCCGTCCTTCTCGAGGAGGCGCAGCGTGGTCATGAGAAGCATGGCGGGCGATGGCGCGCCCACATCCTTGGGATTCGCGGCGTAGTGCTCCAGGAGTCTCGTCGTGAGCGCGGGCGTCTCTGCCGCGTGCTGCATGCGCTCCTGAACCGCCCGCCCCAATCCCGCTCCCAGCAGGCCGCGCAGGCGCGCACGCGCACGGTCGCGAAGGCGGGGGAGCCGGTTCTCGAGCGCCCGCCAGAGGAAGGTCTCCTCTTCCTTGGCGCCCTGCGCCAGATCCAGCAGCGCATCCTGCTGCTGGCTGAGCGTCAGGTCCCCGGGCGAAAGCCCGTCGCGAACGAGCGGATCCAGTACGGCGCGCGCAGCCTCCGGTGCGAGCGCCGTCCACGAAAGGGCGTAGCAGAGCGCCTGCGCACGATTCGCCGGATCGAGCCTCGTATCCTCGGCCCATCGCACGGTGAGCTTCGACGCGTGCGCTGCAAGCCGTTCCTCCTGCTCCGGATGCTCGCGAAGGAACTTCCGCACGAGCGCGAGCCCCGCCTCGCCCGCGCGTGGGCTCAGCTCGGGCAGGGCGACCTCGCTGCGTTTCTCTTCTGAGGCGATCTTGAAGACCTGGCGGTAGGCTTCGCTGAGGTCAAGCCTGGGTTCGTCTTTCAGGCGCTCCTTGGTTTCCTTCCACCATGTCGACCAGGCTCCTTCCGGCAGCACCGCCTCGATTCTTGGCTTCATTTGCGCCAGCGTGGCGTTTCCACCGAGATCACGGAGCGTGGAGACGACGACCTGAGGGTCGTTCGCCCCGATGAGGGACCTCAGGCGATCGGGGTCGCGCGCCGAGAGCACGCGCAATCCATCCGGCGGGAGCCGGTCGAGCGAGCGTCCCGCCATCGCGAGCGACATCTTGTGCCCCGCGCGTCCCGGGAACTCGAGCGAAACGTTCTCGCCGTCGTTCTGGACCACCTTGCCCACTCCCCAGGTCGCGTGCGCGACGTCGGCGCCAGGCGGCAGGGAGAGGATCTTCGGGAGTCGCGTGCGCACCGACGCGATGGGTTCGGCGGAGCTCTGGATGCCCGACCCGGAGACGATGGCATCGGGATCGGGCTCGCGGGCGACGGAGATCCGTAGAAGCTTCGCGAGAAGCGCGCGCGCTCCCGGATCTTGCGGCGCGCGGGCAAAGATGGGATCGAGGTCACGCCAGCTTCCGATTCCGCCTTTGCCCCGCTCGAGCTCGGGAAGCGCGAGATCGAGGATCGGCTCCGATTCTCCCCACGGGACGGCGCCCGCGTAGTGGAGGAGGATTGCCGCGGCGCGGGTGTGCTCCCGGGGAAGGTCCTCCTCCACGACGCGCAAGAGCTCGTCCTGGACGGCGGAGGTGTTGTCGAGCTTGAGCCAGACCTCCAAGGCCTCGAGGCGCAAGTCGCGCGCCTCGAGGGGTTCGCCGCTCCGCTCCAGGACCTGCGAGAGCTCCAGGAGAAGCTGTGGATCGTTGTGCCGGATGTCGAGCGCCGCGCGGAGGTCCTCGATTCGCTCGGGGTCGTCGGGTGCGGTGCGTGCAAGGTAGTGCAGGAACCTCACCGCCGCAGAAACCGGCTCCGGGGTGAGAAACCGCGGCAGAAGCACGCGAACCCCTTCGCGATCCCTGGCCGCGGCCAGCTTGTCGGCCACGATCTCGAGCGCCTCCAGGGATGCGGCGCGCTCTCCAAGCGCCCCCTGAAGAAGCCCCGAGAGAAGGAGGAGATCCCACCGCCTCTTCGCCTGGGGCTCCTGCTTCAGGGCACGCAGCGCGGGTTCCGCCTGCGTCGAGGCGGTGAGCCTTCGGGCCAGAGCCTCGGTCTCCCCCCACCGCGGTTCCTGGACTCCGATGGCGGGTTCCTCGCCCTGCGCGCCGCGGAGATAATTGCGAAAATCAGCGTCCATATCGTGCGTTCCCTCCGGAGCCGACGAGGATATCGTATCGGACCGCCCGTGGTACACTCCCGCTCCATTTTCCGGAGCGGATCCTCGGGAGGAGCCATCGAACGGAAGACAGGCGTCGTTCTCGCGCTCGTTCTGAATCAGCTCCTCTCCGCGGGCACCCATCTGATCGGGAAAGCCACCCTGAATGCGATCGGCCCGCTTTCGACCGCACTCCTTCGCTTCACCGCGGCCTCGATCGCACTCCTCCTCCTTCACTTCGCGCGCGGTGGACGGGAGAGGATCGCCCGCGCGGACATCCCGAAGGTCCTCTGGCTGGGATTCCTCGTCGTGCCCGTGAATCAAGGCTTCTTCCTGTTCGGGCTCACGCAATCCACCGCCAGCCACGCGGCGCTCCTTTACGCGCTGACGCCGGCCGTCGTCTTCCTGCTTGCGCGACGATACCTGAACGAGGGGAACGCGACGGGGAAGCTCCTCGGCATCGCGGTCGCGTTCACGGGAGTGGCATTGATTCTCCTGGATCGCGGGCTGGCGCGCGAGGTGGGGGTGCTGCGCGGCGACCTCCTGATGCTGATCGCGGTGCTTTCCTGGGCGGTCTACACAATCAATTCGAAGGAGCTCCTCAGCCGGTACGATCCCATGACCCTGACGACGTGGGTGCTGGTCTCGGGGACGGTCATGTGCCTTCCCGCCGCTCTGATCCCGGACGCGATCCCGCCGCTTCGTTCCCTGAGCCTTCCGGTGCGGGCGGGGATCCTCTACCTGGCGGTCGGCACGTCCGTGATCGCGTATCCGCTCTGGCTCTACGCGCTCCGAAGTCTCGAAGCATCGAAGGTGGCGATCACCACGAACGCG
>JACXTT010014015.1_pt1 | contig 10518 bp, 8 predicted proteins | sample 9270951 | NCBI WGS metagenome assembly JACXTT01 (sample SAMN15532306, study PRJNA645909) | rock metagenome | isolation source: weathered quartz diorite | place: Puerto Rico | collected 2017-06-21
CAACTCAATCGGCGCCTGCACAACGGGCATTCCCGACGGCCCCGACGCCGCAATTTGGCGAAGCGTCGCTTTTTCCGGAAGCGTCAATTGAAAACTTCCGTCGGGCCGAAAATACGCCACCGGCGGTTTCGATTCGTTGCGCACCAACATCTGTTCCGCCACGGTCAGTGTCGCTCCATTCGGCTGAAAAATGACGAGGTGTGAAGGGACGCTGATCGTTTTCGCGTCGCGCGACAAATCGTAGACGCTCACTTCCACGGAATTCCGTCCGGGCGGGAGCGCTTGATGAAAATTCACGCCCTTGTACACTGCGCGAACCAGCATCGGCTGCGCGCCAACTCCTGGATGATCGAACGTAAACTCGCCCTGCGCATTTGTCTTCGTGTTGGCGACCGGCTGCATCCCGCCTTGCAATTGAATCAGGGTCACTTCGACCGCGGCCGCCGGCTTTCCTGTCGTTCCGTTTACAACTTTTCCCTGAACGGTTGCCGCCTCAGCGCACCACGCCGCGATCATGAGGACAAACGCCGCTACGCCGAGCCGCCGGATCGCAATTTTCATCGGCCACTCTCTTGGGTGGCAGAAGTTTTGAGCCCACGCGGCCGCCTCGTCTGCGATTCCGTCACCTGATCAATCTGGACCAGCACTTGCGCTACCTCGAGTTCCAAGGAGTTTTTCATCGCCTCGTAATCGCCTTCGGAATATTTGCCCGCGCGGTACTCGAATCGCAAATCGCGCAAGTTATCGTAAATCGTGTCGCGCCGCTCGAGCAGCTGATCGAGTTTCGAGCGATGCGGCGCCAAATCGGACGCATCCGGCTGAATGAAAAATACAAAAATCACCGCTGCGAGCGCCAGCGCAAAGCACGCCCCGAGCATCCCCCAATCATTGGCTGCGACGCCTAACACCGCGAAGATCATCGAGGTCGCCAAACCTATTCCTCCATCGCCTTTCGCGCCGCTGCTCGCGCGCGTTCCAGCATCTCCGGCGAAACGGACTTCACATTTGCCATTGATGTTTCCGCGGCGACTCCGCGTTTTCTCCAGCGGCTGATAACAAAAACGACGAGCACTGCACCTACCAGCAGATAAATTCCCGGCATCAGCCACGCCACCAAACCAAATCCATGTTTTGGAGGCTCGACATACGCGCCCGGCCCGTATTCCTTGATCATCGCGGCGATCACTTGGTCGTCGCTCAATCCTTTGTCGAGGTGGCCTTGGATCTCCTTGATCATGGTCTTTGCCATGTCGCACGGTCCGGAAAATGCCCCGCCCACGTGATAGCACGTTCCCGCCGACTGTTCGCATCCACCGCACGAGCATTTGAGTTTCTTGCCCAGTTCATGCGCGTGATCGAGTTCTGCGCGCACGCGAACGACGGCAACCGGCGCTACGGCAATCGTCAGTGCCAACACCATCACCAAAATGCGACGCGCCCTAATCATGTCCTTCCTTCAATGCAACCGAACCCGGAACCGCTCTTGCAAATTCCGGCGCCAACTGCGGCGATTTCTTTTCCGCCAGCACGAGTGCGGCATGGCGCGAAGGCAAAAGAGCCACAATGGTTCCCATTACAACCACAATGCCGCCAAACCAAACCCATTTCACAAGCGGATTCAGAAAAACGTGAATCGTCGGCACATCACTTCCCTGATTCACGCCCGCATACACGACATACAAGTCTTCGCGCAGCGTGGAGTAAATCGCCACCATCGTTCCGGATTCTTGCCCGCTTGGGAAATTTCGCCGCTCAGGAAACAAAATCATCACCGGTTTATGATTCTTCATCACTTCCACAATCATGCGCTCGGCGGAATAGTTCTTTTCCTGTTTCTGATCCATCGCCTGCAACAGGAGTTCGTACGGTCCGATCTTGACCGTTCCGCCGACGCCGATTTCTTTTTGCACTTCCTGCGTGAACGCCTGCCCGGCAAAGCCGACGAAAATCATCACGATGCCCAGGTGCACGATGTAGCCGCCATAGCGGCGCGTGTTGCGAAGCGTCAGCTCCACAGCGGAGGAAAGCCAGCTCATGTTGCCGCGCGTGCGAATCACTTTTGCGCCGCGGTAGTACTCGGTTACAATCGTCGCTGCGACGAACGCACACAGCAAAAAACAAACCAGCGCATAAGCGTCGCGCACTCCAAGAGCGAACGCGGCTGCTCCGCCCGCTATTCCGAACATTGATGGCCACAGAAAATTCCGGCGCAAGCTTTCACCCGAAGTTTTTCTCCAAGCCAAAAGCGGCCCGACTCCGGTCAAAAACAAGAGAAGGAGTCCTAGCGGGATGTTCACTTTGTTGAAAAACGGCGCGCCAACGCTGATGCGCGATCCGGTAAACCATTCCGAAAAAACCGGAAATAACGTGCCGGATAAAATCGCAATGCACGCAACCAACAAAACCAAATTGTTGAAGAGAAAGCTCGACTCGCGCGAAACGAGCGAATCCAATTGGTTTTCGCTCTTTAAGTAGTCGCGGTTCTTAAAGTACGCAAGCAGACAAACGGCCAGCACAACCAGGAGGAAGCCAACAAACCAATTTCCGATGCTTGATTGGGCAAAAGCGTGCACAGAGCTCACCACGCCGCTTCGCGTCAGCATCGTCCCCAAAATGCAGAGCATGAAGGTAATGAAAACCAGCCAGACGTTCCACACCTTCATCATGCCGCGCTTTTCCTGCATCATCACTGAATGGAGGAACGCCGTGCCCGTCAGCCACGGCAAAAACGATGCATTTTCGACAGGATCCCAACCCCAGTAACCGCCCCAACCCAGAACGGCATACGCCCAATGCGCACCGAGCAAAATTCCCACGGTTTGAAAACACCACGCGATCATCGTCCACTTGCGCGTCAAATGAATCCATTTTTCGCCGGGATAGCGCGCGAGCAACGCTGCCAGGGCAAACGCAAACGGAATCGTAAATCCGGTGTAACCGGAATAAAGATTCGGCGGATGAATGATCATCTCCGGGTATTGCAGAACGGCGGTCAGCCCATTCCCGTCAGCCCTCGTGAAATACTCCGCAGCGCCGGATGGCCCCACAATCGAAAGCAATTTGAACGGGCTCTCGACAAAGTTGCTGATGGTCAAAAAGAAAAACTGCACTGCGGCAAGAATCGTGCCAACGTATGGCATCAATTCGCCGTGCTTATTGCGATAGGTTACAAGCACCGAAAAAATGTAAATCGAGAGAAGAAAGCACCAAAAAAGCAGCGACCCTTCCTGCCCCGACCACAGCGCCACAACCTTAAAGAAAGTCTGTAAGTCGCGGTTGCTGTGCGACACCACGTACGCCATCGAAAAATTGTCGGTAACGAACAGGTAGACGACGCTAAAGGTGGCAAGAAAAATCAGGCAACAGGCCGCGATTCCGGCTTGTCGCGCGCTCTTAATCAGGAGGGGATGCCGGGTAAGAATTGCCGCGATTCCACCCGTGAGCGCGTACAGCGCACACACAAAGGCAAGCAATAGTGCAAACGAACCAAATACGTCCACGCTGCCTCCGTAGCGGGTCTAGAGCGCGCCGATGCGGTTCTGCAGTTCTTTACGTGCGGCCAGTCGGTGCATTGGAATTCGCGGGCCGAGGCGTTTCTCCGGGAGCCGCTTCGTACTTCGAAGCGCATTTCGCCTGGACGTGCTCCGCGACGAAGTGGCCGTCGGGCGCCATTTTCCCTTCAATCAGCGCCTGTGAATTGTCCACGAACGAATCCGGCAGCGGATCGCTTCCCACGTAACTCACCGGCAGCGATTTTCCTTCGCCGAGCAGGACAAAATCGGTGCGGCCTGTCACATGGCGGATGCTTCCGGCTTGGACCGTTCCACCAACGCGCATGCGGTGAGCGGCCGCCGAACCGCGCAAAGTCTCAATCTCGGCAATCGTGTGGTAGTAAGTCTTGCTTTCGCCGTAGCCGAGCCACGCCAAAAAACCCATCGACACGACGATGATGCCGATTCCAATCCCGAATTTTGCTTGTTTCTTCACGAGCTAGCCTGCAAGTACCGCGCCTTCGCAATCTTATCACAAGGGTTTACAGCACCGAGCGCAACCGGTTCACACTGCCGACGTCCTTCAAATCGAATGGCGAACTTCCATCCAGTACAAGCTCGCTTCCCGCGTTGGCCGCCTTCAATTCCGCGCTTACGACTCCCATCTCTTTCGATATCGCAAATATCCGTTTTGGTTTCAAAGAAGTTCTCATTCGCCGCAACACGCTTGGCAACTTCTCCTTCAGAGCATTGGCAAGATCAAAATTCCCAAGCCCGGCATCCGCGGCGCACTCGAGTATATGCGTCAAAAAGAATCCCCTGCGCTGAAACTCTGAAAGGACGGCATCAGCAGGGCGTCCTTCGTGCTCGATTTGCAAGGCATCGAGCAGTACCGCTGCCTCTCCCTTAAACCCATTCTGAGCACCGTAGAGAAAAGTATCCACGCTCCCCGGCGATTGCGCGCTCAAGAAGACGGCTTGGACGTGAATTGGTCGGTATCGAGTCGTCTGCTCAAGCCGTGCGAGCCGCCGCGCAATGTGCTCGGAAGTAGTTCCCTGCCCACAGCCCTCACAGATAACCTTTTGCCGTGCTGCTTGCGCTGGCGTCATGGGAACACTTCCATCGTAGTGCAGTGAGGCTTCCAGGGCAAACCTCACGCCCCGGGAAATAGCTACGCAGAATGATCTTTATTGTTGGCCTTGCCGCAGGATTTCGCTATAGCAGGAAAACACTACCCAACTTACTGAGGGACCGCGGCCGCATCTTGCGGCAACTTCGAGCGCAAGCACCACTTCAATTCCTGGCTCAGCTCCGAGACTTCCATACCAGGCATCACGATGAATTTACACGCAAGCATCTCGCGAGGCTCGTCGTCATCCGGCAGTTGGCAGGTGACGCGGCAATATTGGCAATCCTGGTTCCAGCAAAAACGCCCGTACGGAATCGTTTCCGGACTCATGAACTGAAAGCAGCGCAACAACGAATTGCGTTCTGGAACATTGAACTTCTTCCCCAGAACGGTGATCTCCACCAGCTTTTCATACGGACGGAAGGGTTCGGACATGACGGTTTCCATTTTCCGCGGATCGGCTGCTGCCACAACCAGCTCCCTGAAACCAATCCGCTTCCCAAAGACACACTCAGACTATCCCCGGTCGAATGGACCGCCCACACATTCCTGATCCTTGCGTTTCCTATCTGCTAAGGGTGAGAAAGCGAAGGCGCTAGGCCAGCAACGCCCTGATCAAGGAGAGCAGACTTAGGATTCCGACGGCTGACAAGAGCATGGCGAGTGCCGGTGGCTCCGGCGTTGCAACCGTCTGCGCTGTGACCGTCGCGTTTCCTACGTCCGTGAAATCGCCGGCGTCCAGCTCGAAAACCCCGTTGTCCGTCAAATAGAAAGGGCCGCAAGCTTCGAGCACAGGTTGCTCGACAGTGCCGCTGAAGAGCTGATCTCCCGCAAATTGCCAGTAGTAGTCGTGCCCGCCGGTCAAAAACTCCACGATCAACATTCCGCCGGAGGCAATGTTGGCGAAATCAACGGTGTCGGCGTTGCCGCTGAATGAAGCCACAGACTCGCAGCCATCGCATTGAAAGGAATAATCGAGCGGAACGTTGTTCAGCGCAAAGTCGCCAGCGGCCACGTCGAAATAATCGGGCGTGGGGTTCTGCGGGAGCGTAAACGAAATGGAGTACGCCCCATTCGGGCCGCTGAGAGGGGCCGAACCCACGCTCGGGCCAAAAGTCCCCGTGATGGAATATTGAACCTGGACAGTGTCTGCTAAGGCGGCCGGAACAATCATGCCGGCAAAAAGACACACTCGCAGAAATACCGTGAGACGACGCATTCGTGCTCCGTTCTTGCCACTTCCAAGGCTGAATCATTCGGCGGGACTTGCAGAATGGGCAGCAAGCAAGAATATGAGCAATCCTAGTACCATGTCTATGTCATTGATATATCGTGACTTATTCTATTTCTAGGCTCGCGCGGAGGAGTGTTAACCCCCTTAATTCTAAGGATTTTCCCATGTGGGTCTCTAGTTTAATAGGGCCCCTGAAGGAGCCGCTAAGCCTCACATATTGAAGAACTGGCCCATTTTCCGAAACTTCTCGTAACGAGTTTCCAGCAGATCTTTGGTACGTTCCAGACTAAGCGCCACCAACTGCTTTTCGACGACGTCCCCCACGAGCCGCGCCGCCGATTCGTGATCGGAGTGCGCGCCGCCCTCCGGTTCGCGAATGATTTCGTCCACGATTCCAAACTCTTTCAAATCTTTGGCCGTAAATTTCATCGCTTTGGCCGCATCTTCCGCCTTGCCGGCGTCGCGCCACATAATCGCCGCGCAACCCTCCGGTGTAATCACGGAATAAAAGCTGTTTTCCAGAATATTCACGCGGTCGCCCACGGCGATTGCCAGCGCGCCCCCCGAGCCGCCTTCGCCGGTGATGGTCACAATCACTGGAACCGGCAACCGCGCCATCTCCCTCAGATTGCGCGCAATTGCCTCGCCTTGGCCACGCTCTTCCGCGTCGATACCGGGATACGCGCCGGGTGTATCAATGAACGTGAGCACTGGCCGCGAAAATTTTGCGGCAAGCTGCATCACGCGAAGGGCTTTGCGATAGCCTTCGGGCTTGGGCTGGCCAAAATTCCGCATGACGCGCTGTTTCGTATCGCGTCCCTTTTGGTGGCCGATGACTGCCACGGGCCGTCCATGAAACTTTGCCAGCCCCGCGATAATGGCCTTGTCGTCGCCGAATCCGCGGTCGCCATGGAGCTCCATAAAATCCGTGAACAGATACTGCACAAAATCGAGCAGATACGGCCGCTGCTGGTGCCGTGCGACTTGCGCCCGCTGCCAGGGACCAAGATGGGTGTAAAACTCGCGCCGCAGCTCAGCGACTTCTTGTCGCACGCGCTCTAGCTCAGCCTCGGCGTCCTCATCGTCCGCCAGCCGCTTCAGGTCCTCAACGTCTTTTTCGAGCCGCTCGATTTCCCGTTGCCGCTCCGCGCTCACGTCAGGTTTTATTTTGTCTTTTGTCGCCATCCCCATTCCTAAGCGGCCGCTTGCTCACCCTTGAGCGCTTGCACTGCCGCAACCAATTCCGGCGTCACTTTCACTCGCTGCTGCGAGGCCATTGTTGCGATCGACCCGTCGGGAGAAACCAATTCAAACACAACCAGGCTCATTCCTGGAGCACTTTCAAACAGCTTTTCCAGTTGATCCAAAGCCTCCTCGCTCAACGACTGCACGTCCAGGCGCACGCGAAATTCTTGGCTCGCTACGCGCTCGACGATTTCCTCTATACGGCGTGCTTCCTGCAAGGAAAGCCGCGTCCCAGCTTCCTCGACTTGCACGCGTACTTTCAACAAAAGCGGCGCCCCCGGCTTCAGTGTATTTTCAAAACGTGAAAAACTCTCTGGAAATGCCAGCAGCTCCTGAATTCCCGTCATGTCCTGAATCGTGAAAATAGCCCAGCGCGCGCCCTTCCGCGAACGCATGGGCCGCGATCCCACAATCAGCGCCGCCACGGCGATTTCCTTGCCGCTTCTTTCGCTTTCGACCTGCCCCAGGTTCACAACTCGCCATTCCGTGAGCCGCGACGCATATTTTTCCAGTGGATGCCCGGAAACGTAAAATCCCAGCATCGCATATTCGCTCGTCAGGCGTTCCTCTTCGCTCCAGGGCGCGGCATCACGCAGTTCGAACGGCGCTGCTGCCGGCGCTGCGCCTCCACCGAATAGTCCATGTTGTCCCGATTCACGGATTCGCGAAGCCCTTTGCAGCGCCCCCAATGCATCGTCCACGCTTGCCAGCATTGCTTCTCTTGGCCCGACGGAATCCATCGCGCCGGACTTGATCAGGCTCTCAAACACGCGCTTGTTCAGGAAGCGCGATTCGATGCGTTCGCAAAAATCGTAAAGAGATCGATACGGCCCCGTCTCCACACGCGAATCGCGTATGGCTTTTGCGGTGTTCTCGCCTACGTTTTTGATCGCGGCCAGCCCGAAGCGAATTGACTCTCCCACCGGCGTAAAATACAAATCCGATTCGTTCACATCCGGCGGCAAAATGGAAATGCTCATGCCGCGCGCCTCGTTGATATACTTCACCTGCTTGTCGGCGTTCCCTGTTTCCGAAGTCAGGAGCGCCGCCATGAACTCGACCGGATAGTGGGCCTTCATGAATGCGGTTTGGTAGGCGAGCAACGCATAGGCGCAAGAGTGCGACTTGTTAAAGCCATAACCCGCAAACTCTTCCATCAAATTGAAAATCTTTTCTGCTTTTTTCTCGTTGATCTTGTTCTTGGCGCATCCGTCCAGGAATTTTGCGCGTTGCGCCGCCATTTCTTCCTTTTTCTTTTTGCCCATGGCACGGCGCAAAATGTCGGCTTCGCCGAGTGAGAAACTCGCGAGCCTGTTCGCAATCTGCATCACCTGTTCCTGATACAAGATCACGCCGTACGTTTCCTGCAAAATGTCCTGCAGCTGCGGCAGTTCGTACGCGACCCTCGTCTTTCCATGCTTCCGGTTGATGAAGTCGTCGATCATTCCGCCCTGAATCGGGCCGGGACGATAAAGCGCGTTGAGCGCGGTCAGATCCTCGATGCGAGTCGGCTGATAGCGCCGCAAAATGTCCCGCATGCCGTGAGACTCGAACTGGAAAATCGCGGTCGTGTCGCCACGCGAAAAGAGCTTGTAGGTCGCTTCATCGTCGAGCGTCAGGTTTTCCAGATCGATCTGTATCCCGCGGTTTTGCTCCACCATCCTGACCGCGTCCTGCAGAACCGTCAGCGTCGTCAGCCCGAGAAAATCCATTTTTAGCAGGCCGATGCGTTCGAGCGCGTTCATGTCGTACTGCGTCGTGACTTCGTCTCGATTCGTCTTGTAAACCGGCACTAGATCCGTGAGAGGCGCGGGCGAAATCACAACGCCCGCGGCATGCGTCGAGGCGTGCCGCGACAGCCCCTCCAGCCGCTTCGCCACGGCCATCAGGTCTTTCAACTTTTCGTCCGAGTTGATGGCCGACTTCAGTTGCGGGGCGTCCGTAAGTGCCTGGTCCAGTGTGATTCCCAGCGGCATCGCCGGCACCATCTTCGCGATGCGATCCACTTCCCCGTACGGAATATCCATCGCGCGGCCGACGTCCTTAATCGCCGCCTTCGCCGCCATCGTTCCAAACGTAATGATTTGCGCGACGTTTTCGCGTCCGTATTTTTGCGTGACGTAGTCAATTAACTCGCCCCGGCGGCGCATGCAAAAATCAATATCAATATCCGGCATCGAAATGCGTTCGGGATTCAGGAAGCGTTCGAACAACAAGTTGTACTGCAGCGGGTCCACGTCGGTGATTCGCAGCGCATAGCTCACCAAGCTTCCCGCAGCCGAGCCCCGGCCCGGGCCCACAGGCACTCCCTGGCTCCGCGCGTAATGGATAAAATCCCAGACAATCAGAAAATATCCTTCGTACCGCATTTTCTGAATCATCTGAATTTCGCTGGTTAGCCGCCGCTCGTATTCGGAAAGCGGATTCGCCAGCGCGCCGGCCTTCGCCAGCCGCTCGAGATGCGGCACGCGCGTTGCAAATCCATCGCGAACCACCTTTTCAAAATAACTTCCGGCTGTATGTCCTTCCGGGACCTTAAATTCGGGAAATGGATTCTTGATTCGCTCGATCTTCACGTTACAACGGGCGGCGATGTCCACTGTCCGCTGCAGCGCTTCCGGAATCTCGCCAAAGACCTGTGCCATCTCCTGAGCCGTCTTGAAATAAAACTGGTCCGTGGGGAATTTCATTCGTTGCTCATCGCTCATCGTTTTGCCGGTTTGAATGCACAGCAGCACTTCCTGAGCGTGAGCGTCTTCGTGATGCAAATAGTGGCAGTCGTTCGTCGCTACAAGTGGGATTCCCGTTTCTTTCGAGAGCCGAACTAATTTAGGATTGACGCCCTTCTCGATCTCCAATCCCTGATCCTGTATCTCCAAAAAGAAATTCTGTTTTCCAAAAATGTCGCGCAGCCGGTACGCGTTCTCGCGCGCTTGATCGTATTTCTCTTCAACGACCGCTTCGGTTACAGCACCCTGCAAACACGCGGAAAGTGCGATTAATCCCTTGCTATGCTTTGCCAGAAGGTCGTAATCAATCCGCGGCTTGTAATAGAAGCCTTCCAGGAAGCCCGCCGAAACCAATTTGATTAGGTTGTGGTAACCCTCAAGATCCTCGCACAGCAGGACGAGATGATTATTTCCGCGCTGCCCCGGCTCCCAATCGTCCCGGTCCGCAGCCGCATTCAATGATGACTTCTCTCCGCGCTCGTGACGGCTGCCCTTCGCGACGTACACTTCACAACCGATAATCGGCTTCACGTCCCGCTTGCTTGCCTCATTGAAAAAATTTGCAGCGGCAAACAAATTTCCGTGGTCGGTGATGGCCACGGCGGGCATTTTCTGCCGCGACGCTTCGTCCAGAAGCTCCGTCGTCTCACAAGCCCCATCCAGCAAACTGTAGTCGGTATGTACGTGCAG
>JACXTT010014016.1_pt1 | contig 10517 bp, 9 predicted proteins | sample 9270951 | NCBI WGS metagenome assembly JACXTT01 (sample SAMN15532306, study PRJNA645909) | rock metagenome | isolation source: weathered quartz diorite | place: Puerto Rico | collected 2017-06-21
CGGGCGAGGACGGCTCCGCGAACCGCTTCCTCCAGGCGTGGGGGTTCGCCGGCAACAACCGCAACACGAACGTCTGCTCCTCGTCCGCGCGGCTCGGCCACTTTCTCTGGTGCGGCAACGATCGGCCGTCACCCGACTACGCCAACGCTCGGACGATTCTGCTGCTCTCCTCACACCTCGAGACCGGCCACTACTTCAACCCGCACGCGCAGCGGATCATCGAGGGCCAGGCCAAGGGCGCGACGCTGATCGTCATCGATCCGCGGCTGTCGAACACGTCCGCGAAAGCGAACCTGTGGCTGCCTGCGTACTCCGGCACGGAGGGCGCGCTGCTGCTGGCGAGGGGTAACGTGCTGCTGCGGGGGAATCTGTCCGATCGCGAGTTCGTGCGCACGTGGGTCGACTGGCGCGGCTATCTGCGCGCGGACCGTCCCGATCTCGCCGTCACCTTCGACAACTTCATCGTCGCGCTCACGGAGCTCTACGCTCAGTTCACGCCTGCGTTCGTCGCTGAGGAAACGGGCGTCGAGGCGGCGCAGATCGTCGAGGCCGCCCGCGCGATCGGGCACGCCCGCGGCACGTTCAGCACGCACAACTGGCGATCGGCCGCGGCCGGCAATCTCTGGGGCTGGCAGATCACGCGCTGTCTCTATCTGCTGGTCGTCCTGACCGGATCGGTCGGCACCGAAGGCGGCGTCGGCCTGCACCTGTCGAACAAGTTCGTGCCGAAGCATCCGACCACGCCGTCGCAGCCGGACTACTGGAACGACCTGCTGTTTCCACGCGAGTATCCGCTCGCGTTCTTCGAGATGAGCTTTCTGCTGCCGCATCTGCTGAAAGAGAAGGGCGGCAAGCTCGACGTCTACTTCACGCGCGTCTACAACCCGGTCTGGACCAACCCCGACGGGTTCTCGTGGATGGAGATGTTGACCGATCGCGACACGATCGGCCTGCACGTGGCGCTCACGCCGACGTGGAGCGAAACGGCCTGGTTCGCCGATTACATCCTGCCGATGGGGCTCGGCACCGAGCGTCACGACACGATGAGCCAGGAGACGCACGCCGCGCAGTGGATCGGCTTCCGCCAGCCGGTCCTGCGCGTCGCGCGCGAGAAACGCGGCGAAAAGATCAACGCGACCTACGAGGCGAACCCGGGCGAGGTGTGGGAAGAAAGCGAGTTCTGGGCGGCGCTGACGTGGCGGATCGACCCCGACGGCTCGCTCGGCATCCGCAGGCATTTCGAATCGCCGTACCGTCCCGGCCAGCCGGTGACGATGGACGAGTACTACGGGTGGATGTTCGAGAACGCGGTGCCGGGCCTGCCGGAAGCCGCCGCGAAAGAGCAGCTCACGCCGCTTGCCTACATGCGCAAGTACGGCGCGTTCAAGGTGAAAGACAACGTCTACAAGCCGTACGAAACGCCGCTCGCCGCCGACGTTCTCGCCGGCGCGTCGATCGACGAAGACGCCGGAATCGTGACGAAAGACGGCGCGCCGATCGGCGTCGTCGTCGACGGCGTGGCGGTCACCGGCTTCACGACGCCGTCGCGCCGCCTCGAGTTCTACTCACGAACGCTCGTCGACTGGGGCTGGCCCGAGCACGCGGTCCCGCGATACGTGCCCGGGCACGTGCACTGGCGCGATCTGAAGCGCAGCGATGGAGAGTTCGATCTCCTCCCGAACTTCCGGCTGCCGACGCTCGTCCACACGCGGTCGCCGGTGAAGTGGCTCTATGAGATCTCGCACGACAACCCGCTGTGGATTGCGACGCCAGACGCGCGACGCTTCGGCATCGAGACCGGCGACCTCGTGAAAGTGCGGACGCGCATCGGTTACTTCGTCACGCGCGCGTGGGTGACCGAAGGCATCCGTCCCGGCGTGCTCGGGATGTCGCACCATTTGGGGCGCTGGCGTCTGCACGAGGAGATGGGCAACCGCACCGCGTCCGCCCTCGTGACGATCGATCGCCAGGGCACAGGATATAAGGTGACGCAGGTGCACGGCGCGCAGCCGTTCGCGAGCACCGATCCCGACAGCGCGCGCATCTGGTGGAGCGAGGTCGGCGTCCACCAGAACCTGACGTTTCCGGTGCAGCCGGATCCGGTGAGCGGGATGCACTGCTGGCACCAGCGCGTCACGCTCGAAAAGGCGGCGCCCGGCGATCGCTACGGCGACATTTTCGTCGACACGCAGAAGTCGCACGAGGTGTACCAGGAGTGGATCAAGATGACGCGACCGGCGCCAGGCCCCGATGGTCTTCGCCGTCCGCTCTGGTTCGATCGACCGCTGCGTCCGATTGCCGACGCATACAAGATGGAGCGCGAAGGCTTCAGCCGAGCGTGGACAGCACGAGATGAAAATCGCCGATAGCCGCGACACCATGGACACCTCTCGCATCGCCACCATCACTGACCGCGATCGCGCCCGGCTCGAGAAGCACCGTCAGGCGCTCGCGCGGTTGGGCGCCGCATAACGCCCGTTCATCTCGTCCACGGACCGTTCATCCGATTCGGGAACCGATCATCCACGCGTGCGTCTTTACTTGACGGAGTACCCGTACGTCTTTACCTGACAGGTAATTGCCTCGGTCTCGTGCAATGCAGGACCGTGTTGGTGGGAGGGCCATGAATACGCTGCTTGGGTTCCCGGAGGGCGGCGTCCCGGCATTCGGCCGCATGCTGCGGCAGTGGCGCGACGCGCGGCACATGAGTCAGCTCGCGCTGGCGACTGAAGCCGGCATCTCCACGCGACATCTCAGCTTCCTCGAAACCGGCCGCGCGCAGCCGAGCCGCGAGATGGTGCAGCTCCTCACCGGCATGCTCGACGTGCCGCTCGGCGAGCGGAACACGCTGCTCGTCGCCGCGGGCTACGCGCCGGCATACGGCGATCGGCCGCTCGGCGCGCCCGACCTCCAGCCGGTGCGCCGCGCGCTCGAATACATCCTGCGCCAGCAGGAGCCGTTCCCCGCGCTCGTCCTCGACGGCGAGTGGAACGTCGTGATGAGCAACGACGCGGCGCGCCGCGTCTTCGAGCTGTTCAAGTCGGCGGCGCACACGCCGAACGTGATGCGGAAGGTGTTCGATCCCGACGGCATCCGTCCGTTCATCGTCAACTGGTCGTGCATGGGGGGTGGCCTGATGCAGGGGCTGCACCGCGAGGTCGGTGCACCCGGCAGCGACGCGCTCATGCGCCTGCGCGACGAGCTGCTCGCATTTCCAGGCGTGCCGAAACGCTGGCGCACGCCCGACGCGCTGGCATCGTTTCCGCCCTTCGTGAGCATGGAGCTCAAGCGGGGCGACGTGGCGATGACGTTCTTCTCGACGATCACCACCTTCGCCACGGCGCGCGACGTGATGCTGCAGCATCTGAAGATCGAGTGCTTCTTCCCTGCGGACACGCCGACCGAACAGACCGCGCGCCGCCTCGCCGCGCCCGCCACGATCGCCGTCTGAGAGAAAACGGCGTTACCTCCTTCACCTCCGCTCCCTACGTCTGACGTAATCGCCAACACGATAACGATTGGCAACAATCGATCGTCGTGCTGACGATGGCTCCGATCGTGTCAATCGCTCTCGTTCTGCAGATGCACAACCTCGCCGGCGCGCCGCCGGCGATGGTCGCCCGCGCCGAATCCGAAGTGACGCGCATGTACGACGAAGTGGGCGTGCGCGTGGACTGGGATCGGCCGGATCCCTCGCACGCCACGGCCAACGACGTCGTCCGCGTGATTCTGCTCGAGTTCGAGGGTGGCGAGCTGCGCCGCATTCCGGATACGGTGATGGGCGCCGCGACGCGCACGCCCGGCGGCACGCGGATCGCGTACGTCTTCTATCGCCGCGTGCGATCCGAGGCCGAGCGCCACAGTGTGTCGACGCCGTTCGTGCTCGCGTGCGCGATCGCGCACGAGCTCGGTCACCTGCTGATGCCCGGCACCGGCCACTCGCGCGACGGCATCATGCGCGCCTGCTGGAACCGCGCCGACTTCACCCGCGCGGACCAGAGCTCGTTGCGGTTCTCACGCGAACAGATCGCGCTGATGAGGGCGCAGCTGACCGTCAGAGACGTCGATTGAAGAACAGCGCGGCGATCGCGCTCGCCGCGAGCTCGACGAGGACGATGGTCGTCAGCACGGCGAAGGCCCAGTCGCGAAACATCACGTACTGCGCGATTGAGACGACCACGCGCGCGACGGGGGTGGCGAGGAGGATGATGATGCCGGCGTGCAGGAGCAGCCGCGCGGCCTCGCCCTCGCCGGTCGCGAGCGTCGTGATGAGCCCGAGCACCATGCAGACGATGCTGATCGTGACGCCCGCGCGAAGGACGGCGCCGACGGCGCGCTCGAGATTCATCGGCCGCCTCGCGCGAACATCACCGCCGAGAGGATGAAGAGCACGATCGCCATCATCACCTTGAGCCACTTCGCCGACGCGGCGGCGCCGAAGCGCATGCCGCTCCACGATCCGATCTGCACGCCGAGCACCGCGGCGGCAGCGAGCGCCGGCTCGAGCTGACCCGTGCCGTAATAAATGACCGCTCCGGCCGTCGCCGTGACGCCGATCATGAACGCGCTCGTCGCGGCGGCGGCGCGCAGCGGCACGCCGCACCAGGCGTTCAACACCGGCACTTTGATGATGCCGCCGCCGATCCCGAGCAGCGACGACACGTTGCCGGCGATGAACGACGCACCGATCGCGAGCGGCACCCGCTTGACGCGGTACGTCACCTCCGCGCCGCTCTCCTCTTCGTAATAGCGGCCGCCGAGCAGGCCCGGATCGACTGAAGGGTCGAGGATCACGTTGCGGCGGCGCAGCCGCGTGAGCATGATCGTCGCCACAGCCGCCGCGACGAACCCGAACATCTTCTGCAGCGTCGACTGCGAGACGAACTGCGCCGTCACGCCGCCGAGAAAGCTGCCGGCCGCCGTCGCGACCTCGAGCAGCATCCCCAGCCTCATGTTGATCAGGTGCTTGCCCGCGCGGCCGGCCGACACCGTGCTCGACGTCGCGATCACCGTCGTCAGGCTGATCGCGGCGGCGGCGCCGAACGGAAAGCCGAGAACGAGGTTGAGAAACGGCACGAGGAAGACGCCGCCGCCGAGGCCGAGCAGCGCGCCGAGCGCACCGGAAGCGACGCCGATCCCGAAGGTGATCGACGCCAGCGTCAGCGTCAGGACCGGCATCAGGAGCGTGGCCGGTGCAAGTCTGAAGTTTGAAGTCTGAAGTGGAAGGCCACGCGATTGGGCAGACTTCTGAGTTCAGACTTCCGGCTTGAACCGACGCGTTTGCTGCAAGTACCGCGTCGCCTTCTCAATCGCGCGCAGCTCGGCTTCCTCTTTCGTCGCGCCGTCGGCGCGCGCGAGCCGCGCGCCGGGGTCGACGTTCGCGATCGTGCAGTGATACACGTCGCCGAGCTTATAGGTCTCGATCGTCACCGGCCAGCCGGCGAGCTCCTGCTGCCGCCGCGAGTAGTCCTCCGGTTTCATGCCGGGCTATGGCTTCTCGACCTGTGCGCCGACGAGGTTGCCCCACTCGGTCCACGAGCCGTCGTAGTTCTTCACGTTCTGGAAGCCGAGCAGATGCTTCAGCACGAACCACGTGAGGCTCGAGCGCTCGCCGATGCGGCAGTACGCAATCACCGGTCGATCGGCGGTCACGCCCTGCGCCGAATACAGCGCTTTCAGATCGTCGTAGCTCTTGAACGTGCCGTCCTCGTTGCAGTTCTTTCCCCACGGAATGCTCTTCGCACCGGGAATGTGGCCGCCGCGCTGGCACGTCTCGGGGAGTCCGGGCGGCGACAGAATCTCGCCGGTGAATTCCTGCGGGCTTCGCACGTCGACGAGCGACGCCTTTTTGCCCGCGACGGCGGACTGCACCTCGGAGAGAAACGCGCGCAGCGATACATCGGGCGCGCCTGCCTTGTACTTCGCCGGCGTGAACGACGGCTTCTGCGTGCTCAGCTCGCGCCCTTCGGCGAGCCACTTCTTCCGCCCGCCATCCATGATCCGCACGTCGGCGTGTCCGTAGATCTTCAGCTGCCAGAACGCCCACGCCGCGAACCAGTTGTTGTTGTCGCCGTAGAGCACGATGGCCGTCTTGTTGTCGATGCCCGTCTTGCCGAGCAGCTCCTCGAGCTTGTTCACCGGCACGATGTCGCGCACGACCGTGTCGCACAGCTCGGTCGTCCAGTTCCAGCCCGCCGAGCCCGGCACGTGCCCCTGATCGTAAGCCGTCGTATCGACGTCGACTTCGACGACGCGTGTGCCGGCGTCAGTCGCGTGCTGTGCAACCCAGTCCGTCGTGACCAGGACGTCCGACAATGTCTGCGTTCCCATGCATCCCTCCTCCGCTTTCTCGTGGAACCTCCGATGTTACTCCACCCGCCTGCCCCACCCCGCCTGCCTGCCCTACCCGCCCATCTTCACGACGCCGATGTTCACCATCGTGTCGCCTTTCTTCAGCGACGGCAGCGCGCGGATGAACATGACGATGCCGGCGTCGGGAGCGATGACGTCGGCGAGATGGCGGTTCACGTAGTCGGTGACGACGCCAATGCGCGCGCCTTTTGCGACGCGAGCGTCGCGATCCACGGTCGGGTGGAACATGCCGTCGCGCTCGGCGTTGAGCGACACGATCTTTTCCACCCACACCGGATTGCGCACCGGCGCGGCGATGGTGCCGCCCATCTTCAGATGCGCCATCACGTTGCGCACGCCGGCAGACAGGCGCGCGGCGTCCGCGACGTCGACCGGGCCCGAGCGGCCCGCTTCGGCCGTGAACGACGGCTTGCCGCGCGTGGACGCCGTGTTCTCGAGATAGCGCGACGCGTTCGGATCCTTCGGCCGATCGGCCGAGATGATGATGTGGTCGAGGCCGAAGGCGAGCACCATCGCGCGCGACGCCTCGTCCTGCTTCTGATTGCCGGTCACCGTCCAGTAACTGTAGGGCCGCAGGTTCTCGTCGAGATCGCCGCCGTGCAGATCGATCAGATGGTCGCACTGCTCGACGACCTGCTTCGTGATCGCGTACGACGCGCGATCGGTCTGCGTGCCCGTCGGCGTGCCGGGATAAAACCGGTTCATGCTCTTGTTGTCGGTCGGGTTCACGTGCGGCGTGACGTGCTCGAACGATGGGATGTTGATGATTGGTAGCAGGACGAGCGTGCCGGCGACCTCCTCCGCCTTCACCGCGTCGATCAGCATCTCGACGGCGATGATCGACGCGTACTCGCTCCCGTGCGCGCCCGCCGCGACGGCGAGCACCGGGCCCGGGCGCGCGCCGTGGACGACGACGACCGGGATGTCGTAGCCGGCGTCGAGTCCAGCCGGAACTTTCAGCACGCCGTACGCTTTTTGCCCGCGCTGCGCGGCGGCCGTTCCGACCGTAAACGTCGGATGCGGATCCGCCTGCGCCGCCTGTTGTAGGTGGCGTTCGGCTTCAGCCGGACCTTCCGCGTGAGTCGGACCTGTCCCTGCGACCAGCGCGACGACGGCTATGCGTGCAATGAAGCGTTTCATGCGCGCAACTTTACAACGGTTCGCGCGAGTCAATATAGTTGGCAATTCACACCGGTGAACCCGCATCAGCTCTATATCAACGGCGAATTCGTCGCCCCCGGGTCGTCGGCGACGCTCGACGTCATCGACCCGTCAACCGGCGGCACGATTGCCCGCGTGCCGGAGGCGACCGCCGCCGACGTCGGTAAGGCCGTGAGCGCCGCGCGCGCGGCGTTCGACGCCGGGCCGTGGAAGGACACCACGGCGCAGGATCGCGGTCGGATGCTCTTCAAGCTCGCGAACATCGTCCGCGAGCGCGCGGATGAGCTTGCCGAGCTCGAGACGCGCAACACGGGCAAGCCGATCGTCGAAGCCGAGTTCGACATCGGCGACGTCGCGACGTGCCTCGAGTATTACGGCGGCCTCGCGACGAAAATTCACGGCGACGTGATTCCTGTTCCCGACAACGCGATGAGCCTCGCGCTGCGTGAGCCGATCGGCGTCGCGGGACAGATCATCCCGTGGAACTATCCGCTGCTGATGGCGTCATGGAAGCTCGCGCCCGCGATCTGCGCCGGCTGCACGACGGTGCTCAAGCCGGCGGAGCAGACGCCGCTCACGGTCCTCGCGCTCGCGTCGAGCTTTGCCGACGCGGGCTTGCCGCCCGGCGTCGTCAACGTCGTCACCGGCGTCGGCGAGACGGCGGGCGCGGCGATCGTCGAGCATCCGGACGTCGACAAGATTGCGTTCACGGGCAGCGCCGAGGTCGGCAAGACCATCATGCGGGCAGCCGCCGCGACGCTGAAAAAAGTCACGCTCGAGCTCGGCGGCAAGTCACCGAACATTTTCTTCGCCGATGCCGATTTCGAACCGGCCGTCGAGGGTGCGCTGTTCGGCGTCTTCTTCAACCAGGGCGAGGTCTGCTCCGCGGGCAGCCGCATCCTCGTGCAGCGGCCGATCTACAAGAAGTTCGTCGACGCGATGGTCGAGAAGGCCAAAACGATCACCGTCGGGCCGCCGCTTGACAGGGATACGAAAATGGGCGCGCTCGTCAGCCGCGAGCAGTTCGATCGCGTCCGCCAGTATCAGGAGATCGGAAAGAAGGAAGCGAAGGTCGCCGCCGGCGGCGGGCCCGCGAGGGTCTCGGGCCTCGAGCGCGGCCTGTTCGTGGAGCCGACGATCTTCTACGATGTCGACAACGCGCACCGGATCGCGCGCGAAGAGATCTTCGGGCCGGTTGCGTCGGTCATTCCGTTCGACACGGAAGACGACGCGCTGCGGATCGCGAACGACACGTATTACGGGCTCGCGGCCGCCGTGTGGACGCGCGACATCTTCCGCGCGATGCGGACGGTGAAGCACCTCCGCGCCGGCATCGTGTGGGTGAATCACATGCAGCCGACCTACGTCGAAGCGCCGTGGGGCGGCTACAAGCAGAGCGGCATCGGCAGGGAGCTCGGCAAGTGGGGCGTCGAGGAGTATCTGAACGTCAAGCAGGTCTACATCAATCTGTCGGAACAACCCATCGGATGGTACTGAGGAGGAAACAATGACGTACTACGGAGGCAAGGGGCTGGCGGCGGCGTTTCGGACGGTTCGTGAGAACACGATCAAGATTGCCGAGGAAGTGCCGGAGAGCAAGTACGACTTCGCGCCCGCGCCCGACTGCCGCAGCATCGGCAAGACGCTGGCGCACATCGCGCTCGGCCCGCGGTTCCAGCACCACATCCAGAGCAACAAGATCAGCGACATGACGCAGGTGAACTTCCCCGAGCTGTTCCAGAGCGTGATGGCGGAGGAGGCGAAGCCGCGCACGAAGGCCGAGACGATCGCGTTTCTCAGATCGGAAGGCGACAAGTTCGCGGCGTTCCTCGAGAGCCTTCCCGAACCGTTCCTGGGCGAAATGATCCAGATGCCGCCACAGGCCGGCGGCGCGACGAAGAGCCGCTTCGAGATGCTGCTCGGCCCGAAAGAGCACGAGATGCATCATCGCGCGCAGCTGATGACGATGCAGCGGATGATCGGACAGGTGCCGCATCTCACGCGGCAAATGCAGGAGCGCATGGCGCAGATGGCAGCGCAGCAGCAGCCTGCGGCGCAGCGGTGAGAATCGCGATCGCCACGGCCATCGGCGCGCTGGCAGCGGCGGGGATCCTGGCACAGTCGGATCCCCCGCCGGTTTCCCACGAGTACGCCGACGTCAACGGCGTGAAGCTCCACTACGTCCGCGCCGGCCGCGGCCCGCTGATGATCTTCGTGCACGGCTTTCCCGAGTTCTGGTACGAGTGGAAGCACCAGATCGCCGAGTTCAGCACGGATCACACGGTCGTCGCGCCCGACATGCGCGGCTACAACCTGTCGTCGAAGCCGGCGGAGCTCTCTGAGTACGCAATACCAAAGCTCGTCGCCGATCTGCGCGCGCTCGCAGGCGATCTGCTGAAGGCGACAGGCGGACAGAGGTTCACGCTCGTCGCGCACGACTGGGGCGGGGTCGTCGCCTGGGTCTTCGCGGCGCTCAATCCCGACATGCTCGACAAGCTCGTGATCGTCAACGCGCCGCACCCGACGATCTTCGGCAAGCTGCTCGCCGAGGATCCGGCGCAGCAGAAGGCGAGCCAGTACATGCTGATGTTCCGCGGTCCGCAGGCGGAAGAGACCCTGTCGGCGAATTCGTACGCGATGCTGACGTCGATGGTGCTCGGCGCCGGACTGAGGGACGGCAGCGTGACCGAGGCGGACAAGAGGATGTACGTCGGGGCGGGGTCGCAGGCCGGCGCGCTGACCGGCGGCCTCAATTACTATCGTGCGGCGGCGATCGGTCCACCGGTACCGGCGGCGCGCGGCACGACGGCGCCGGCAGGCGATCCGCCGCCGAGCGAGAGCACGAGCCGAGTCGAGGCGCCGCCGCTCGTCGTTCGCGTGCCGACGCTCGTCATCTGGGGCGAGAAAGACACGGCACTCCTCACGAACAACCTGAACGGCCTCGATCGCGTCGTGCCGGCGCTGACGGTGAAGCGCGTGCCGGA
>JACXTT010014017.1_pt1 | contig 10517 bp, 10 predicted proteins | sample 9270951 | NCBI WGS metagenome assembly JACXTT01 (sample SAMN15532306, study PRJNA645909) | rock metagenome | isolation source: weathered quartz diorite | place: Puerto Rico | collected 2017-06-21
CACCTTCGGTGCCGGCAGCCGTCCGGGACGGAGGGTGACATTGCCGCGGTCGGGCGTGACCTCGAGCGACTGCGTGAAGTCCGTGATTTCGACATCCTTGGCCTTCGTGGAATTGACCCTCACAGGACCAACGACATTCGACGCGGTGAGGTTCGAAATGGTGGAGCGAAGTTCGCCCGGCACCTTTTCAAACTGAAAGTCGGTATTGATGCCTTCATAACGCACGGGCTTGGCTAGGTTGCGCATCTGCACGGCGCCCGAATACCCACCGCTCACCACCACGGCGCCCAGCATGTTTTCGAGTTCCACATCGTCGCCGCGGCCCTTCAGTTCGAAGTCGCCCTTGACGCCAATGGCGCGCACAATATCGCTCCTGCGGAGGTCGATTTTGACGGGCCCGCCAATGTTGTCGAGGCGCACCCCGGCATTGTCGGAATAGATTTCCACCATGCCGTTCACATCGCGGATGTCGAAATCGCCGAAGCGTCCCCGCGCATCGATGGCGGCGCCGCGCGGCACCCCAATCTCGAGCCTCGAAGTCACGCGGCTGCGGGAATCCGCCTTGTCCTGATTGCAGCGGATAATGACCTGGTCGCCCATGGCCACCACCTCGAGCGGAGTCGCAGCATCGGCGCGGTTGGCGTCGTTGCTCTCAAACGCCTTGATCGACTTGCGCCCGACCACTTTCACTTCGTCCCCATCGGAACCTGTAATTTGCGCATCGCCGCGAAAGCTCTCAATCACGATCTTGGGAGTCTTGCTGCCGGCCTTGACGGTTTTGGGAGGCGAGTTGAAATCGTAGCTGTCGCCGAGCACTTCCCAGCCCCCGACGCGGATCCGCGCCGGGCTCCACCAGGTATCGCGCCTCGAAAACTGATGCAGAGTTATGCCAAAGAGACAGAGAAAGACAACGAGCGTCCATTCGCCCCCGGAAATCCCACTCAACGGGAGCGGTTTGCCGGTCGACTGCCAGGTGAAGAGTTCGATCAGCCGGAGACTACCCCAGGCGATCAGGACGTAAGGCCAATTGCGGGCGAGAAAATCGATGATCGGGATTTCGGGCCACAGGTTGCGAACGAGAAAGGCAACGCCGATGCCGATCAGGACGAGTGGACCGATGAGGGAACCGCGCCGCCGCATTAGACTTGCCCTCCCGTGCCGGACATTCCAGGAGTTGGCCCTGGGCCCTGCGGCATTGTTGGGGGCGGCATATTGCTGCCTCCGCGTCCATCGGGCCTCGCCACCACCACACGTTCCAGCAGTTTCATGATTCCGAATACGATGATCAGCACGGGGAAGGTCTGTTCAAAACCCCACGCCGTATTCTGATGGATCGCAAGCAGAGCGCCGAGTGTGATGAGCAGCACGGGTCCACGAGCCGCCTGGATGAAAGAAGCCCCGTTCATGGCAGTGTCCTCGCTTGATTCCCTTGTCGCTATTCGCTCTTCTTGGCTGCGCTCATGCGCAGGTAGAGCATGTAAGAACCGATGAAGATCAGGGCCAAAGGCCAGAAGCGGATCACGTCGCGGATGCGGATGAGATCGAAATTGGCGAGCAGGAAGAAGATGCCGGCGGCGATGAGAAAGATCGGCCCGGCCGGAAACGTGCTCGTGTTGTTCGAATCCATGCTGATCAGCGAGGAAAACTCGTCGACGCTCTGGCCGAGCATACGGCGCTTGGCGGTATGATACGCCTCGAACGCCATATAGAAGAACCAGGCGGCGATGGATAGCCCGAACAGCGCCTCGAATCCGCCGTTCAATTCATGGCTGCCCGCGATGGCGATTAGCACGCCCAGCACCACCACGTGGATCAACCCCTTTGCGTATTGCCCGTTGTAAATCGCTCCCACGCCGGGGATCAGGCCGAGCAAAAAGGCGAAGCCCGGGTTGATCGACGCGTCAGCGATATGTTGCTGTTGCTGCTGATAGGCAGCCGTCGAATAGGGCGAGGCGTAGGGATCCAGATGGGGCGGGGTTGCCGGATTGGTAGTCGTGTCCATGGGTCGATGCTCCTGACAATAGATGGTTCCGTGTAATTTGTACTGGCACGAATCGCAAAGCGCCTTGCCGCACGTGCGGCAGAACGCTGAGGAATTGATCTCGGGATGGTTGACGCAGTTCATATGTTCTTCTTCTTCCCATTCCCTTCCGCGGGCTTTTGAGGCGCTTTCTGCTGCCGTTGCTGCTGTTGTTGCGGCTGCTCATCCTCAGCGGCCTGCTGCTTCCATTCCTCGAGCCGGGACTGGATCTCGTACACGAATTTCAATCCTTCGTAGTATTTGACAGCCTTGCCCCAGCCCTTCGCGACTCTGTCTTCCACCGCCGAATAGACTGCCACGGGGTTGAGATCGGACGGCTTCAATTGCCGGACCTCGATGCCCGCGAACCTGCCCATCATCGCGAAGCTCAGCACGGTCATCGCCATGCCCATCGCGAACCGCGGTTGCAATACCGGTTCAAACCACTTCGAAAACCACCTATGTAGAGGGCCCCGCTTGGACTCCTTCTCGCAAATGGCGTGTACTTCAAACACGATGCGAGTCATCAGTTCCTGCGGCGGACGCACATCCTCGACCCGTCCGATGAAGCTCACCGCCGCGCCGCAATCCCTTGCAAACTCAGCGCAAGAGGGGCACCCGGCGAGGTGCGCATCGACGGCGGACTTCTGCGCGACGGGGAGTGTTCCATCCACGTAGTCGCAGAGCAAAATTTCGAGGTCCGCACAGGTCAACATAAAACAGATTCTCTACACTATAGCGTCAGACAGCCGCTTTATGGCGGCGCAGTAATCTTCCCAGCTCGGCGCGCCCGCGATTCAGGCGGCTCTTCACTGTTCCTTCCGGCACTCTCAGAATATCGGCGATCTCCTTATATTCCAGCTCCTCGAGGTCTCTCAAAATCACAGTTTCGCGAAGTTCGGGCGACAGCTTGTACAGCGCATGCTGCAAAAGTTCACTGGCTTCACGGCCCGCCAGCATACCGTCGGTCCGCGCCGACATCGCGGTCTTCTCTTCCATCATCGGCAGTTGGTCTTCGATCGAATCGGTGGCGCGCTCCGATTTCGTGCGACGGTAGTGATCGATCAGCAGATTCCGCGTTAACCGGGTCAGCCAGACGGAAAACGATCCTTCTCCAGCCCGGAAGCTTCGCAAGGATTTAAAGATGCGCAGAAACACCTCCTGCGTCAAATCCTGCGCTTCGAAGTCGTTGCTGGTGAAGCGGTAGCAGATGGAATAGACGCGGCGGGTATGAACCTTGATCAGTTCCTCCCAGGCCGGCTCGTCCCCTGCGAGGCAGCGTTCCACGATTTGTGTATCGGCGTCCAATGGGCCTCTCAAAGTACTGAACTGACCCACGGCCCCCTGCGGGACCCAGGCCAGAACTCCGTTGATTGCCACCGTCGACATAACTCTTTCGGTTCCTTACTTCTTCGAGGTGTTTATCACCTCTCAGTAATGAGAACGAAAGACGCTGCGACGAAGTTCGGCAAATTCCAGCGGGCTAGCAGCTTCTCCAGTAAGTTTCCTTATTCTAACGGTCTGTGCGGCGAACGGCTACCGGCAATCGACGAATCGCGTGTCCACGCCGACGAAGAGCCTTCCGGCGAAGACAATGGACCCTTTTTGCCGCCGTTCACGCTCCGTAAGAGTAAGGAAACTCATGGCTCAAACCATTTCGGCATCCGTCGGCATCCACGGTAAAAACCTTTCGTTTGATACTGAAACCGTCCAGAACCTGCTCAATAAGGTGCCCGTCTCCTCTGGCGGCCCCAAAACGAAGCTGGATCCGGACGGCAAGTGCGGTCCACTGACCATCAACGCCATTCAAGTCTTTCAGGTGAAACAGTTTGGCTGGTCCGGCGCGGATGGACGGGTGGACCCGGACGGCCCGACGATCCTCATGCTCAACATCTTTTCGCCCGATCCGGTACTGCCCGCACCACCGATCCTGCCTCCCACACCGGAACCGCTCAGCAACAACTTCATGATCTGGCTACGACATAAACCGAAATTCTTCAGCCATCCTTACGATGTGAACGAATTCGTCCTTACCGTAATAGACCTCACAAATAGCCGCGATGCCGCCTATGGCCTGCGCTTTAACGGCAAGGTCGGCGCTGCACTGCCAGGCACCGGTTCCGGAGGTCACATTGCAAAGGTTCAGCTCAAGAAACCGGTCGGCGTCAGCGGTCTCGGGGGAGACGGGGTGTATCAAACGATCGTCGACAAGGGCGACGGACTGCCGGTGAACCGGCTGGTGAGCAAGCTCTTTGTCTTTATTGGAAGCGGAAACGGCTTCGTGGCCCCGTTCGATTGCCACTTGCTGAAGGCGACGCCAGACGGGCAACAGGTCATGGGGGCTTCCGATCCCTCGGCCAACGGCAGCTTTGTCGATGGCAGGTTCAACTTCAATTTGCAGTGTACGCTGGTCAAGCTGTAACGGCAGTTTTCCGTTTCGCGAGACCGCTGCCAGTCAGAAGGGCGGCCGCCACGACAAAGCAGATCGACAGCATGCTAACCGCCCGATTCAGGTCCGAGCGGTCAGCGATCCAGCCGAGAACCGCGGACGACGGCGCCGAAAGCAGGTTGGCGAACACCAATACTACCGCCGCCGCCGAGGATCGGAATTCCGGCTTCACGTGATCATAGAGTGTAACCGCGATGGTCCCTTCGTAGATGCCGCGAAAGAAGCCGACGCCCGCCAGCGCGGCGATCGCGTGGGGTAGCGTCTGCGCGGCGCCCAGCATCCATAGAAAAGGAGCGCCGCAGAGCAGGGCTATCCCTTGCGGAATCATGCGGGAAACGCCTTTCGCTGCATACCGGTCGGACAGGACGCCACCCACGAGGGCGCCGAACATTCCCGCGCCGCTGCTCCACAGCGAGGTTTGCAGGCCCGCCTGCGAAAGGCTGAGGCCGAACTGCTTGGCGAAAATGGTCGGCGCCCAGGTGCCGTAGCCGAACGCCATGAACAGCACCGCTGCGAAGGCGAGCCCCATGATGCGCACCGGGCCGCTGCGGAAGCAGAAGAGGAAACCTCCAAAGAGAGAGGCGCCGGCGGCCGGTTTGACGTCGCCTTGCGGGCTGCGCAAACGCCAGGCCAGAATCGGGGCCAGCAGAAGTCCCGCAACGCCAAAGATCAGAAAGCTGTAGCGCCAGCCCATGCGTTCCGCGATCCAGCCCGAAAGAAAGCCGCTGGCGATGGGACCCGCGTATTGCGCCGTCTGGTGGATGGAGATCGCGAAAGCTCGCGTTGCGGTGTGGGTTGCGGCGAGCAGCGCGTGCGAGACCGGCGGATAGAAAGCCTCCGCGCCGCTGGTGACGACGGAACGCGCAAGGATCAGCAGCGCCAGCGACGGAACGGCGGCGGTTCCGGCAGTGGCGGCGCTCCAGATGGCGACGATCCAGAAGAGGGTTTTGTGTTTCGGCCAGCGGTCGCCAAAGCCGCCGGCGAGCGGCGAGAGCAGCGCGGCCACGACGGTGAAAATGCTGTTGACCAGGCCGGCTTCGTAGGCGGAAAGTCCAAGTTCCGCACGGATCGGCGTGAGGACGACCGCATAAATCTGTTTGTCAGCCTGATAGAGAAAATATGCAAACCACAGCAGGACGACGGTTTCCCACGCACGATTTTTCACTTTCTCAATGATCTCCCGGGCGCTAGTTTTTCACCTAATTGCAACGCAGGCGCCATCGAATCGAAAAGCCCCGGCGGGACACTGCTTGGATAGATATGCATCTCCGATCCATTCTGATTCCCGTGGCGTTGGCCGTTTTTCCGGCCGGCCTGGCGGCGCAGCAAAGCCCGAACTATGACATTGCGCTGATTGGCGACATGCCGTATGGAACTGCAAACGAACCCCGCTACGAGCGGGTGATTGCGGAAATCAACAAGCAGGGCGTCGAGTTCACCGCCCACATTGGCGACACCAAGAGCGGGTCTACGCGCTGCGATGATTCTCATTATGCGAAGACGCTCGCATGGTTCAACAGCTTTGAGAAACCGCTGCTGTACTCGGTCGGCGACAACGAGTGGACCGACTGCATGCGCGCCAACAACGGCGGCTACAATCCGCTCGATCGCCTGTCGCTGATTCGCCGCACCTACTTCACCAACAACATGAGCCTCGGCAAGAACCCGATCGCCGTGCAACGCCAAAGCGACGACGAGAACTATGCGGCCTATGTCGAAAACGCGATGCTGGTCAAGGGTCCGGTGGTGTATGTGACCATCCACATGCCAGGCAGCAACAACAACCTCGAATACAAACTGACCCAAGGCAACCCGAATCCGTTTTACGACAACGATCGCGAATACACGTCTCGCAACGCCGCGAACATCGCGTGGCTGCGCAAGGCGTTTCAGACGGCGCGCGATACCAAGTCGTTTGGCGTCATGATCCTCGCGCAGGCAAACATCTTCGAGGCCTTCATGGACACGACGACCGGCGCCACGCATTCGGGCTTCCAGGATTTTGTGGCGGCGCTGCGCGAAGAGACCGTGAAGTTCAAGGGCGAAGTGGTGCTGGTCACCGGCGATTCGCACTACATGCGCGTGCATAAACCGCTCACCGAACGGTATCCGGCTTGCGTCTCGCAGACCGGCGACTGCAAGGCGTTCGACGCCGCCCTTGACGCCCGAGGCAACACGATTTTGAATTTCACCGCAGTGGAAGTGCCGGGTTCGGCGAATGTCCATTGGACCCTGTGCCACGTGCGCCCCGGCAGCAGGAACCTGTTCAACTTTGAATTCATGATCGTGCCCGACCCCGCTGTCGCCGCGAACGGAATCACAGCGTCGATCGCAAACTCGAACGGTGTGACGGGGGATGTTTTCGAAACCAACAGCAACCAGATCGTGCTCGATGCATCCGGATCGACGGCTTCGGTTGCCGGACCGCTGCAATATTCGTGGGCCTCGGTGGCCGGCTATCCTTCGGCGGGCATCGCGAGGGCGGATACGGCGAGTCCACTGATCCAGTTGAGCGGCCGCGGCACGTATCAGGTGCAGTTGACAGTCACCGACCGGACGGGTGCAAGTTCATCGAAGACCGCTCTGATCAAGTACTAGGGGCTAGAGGAAGGCCGGACATTTCGAGTTCGAGCATGCGGTTGTATTTGGCCAGCCGCTCCGACCGCGTGATGGAACCGATCTTGATTTGTCCGACCCCGCGTTTTGCTCGGACTCTTTCTCGATGAACTTTCTGAGGAACACAAGGCGCCGTATCGCTCGGCGAGACCAGACGACCTTCATCGTGGCGCTTTTGTCTCACCCGGTTTGCCCCAAGACTTAAGCCACTTCGAGACCTTCTCGTGACTGACATCTCGCCCGGATTCCAGCTCCGTTATTCCGTCGTGAATCTCGCCAAGCTGCCATTCTTCAGAAGCGACGAACCTGGTGATGGCTTCGGCTGCCAGAAAGGACTTAGAGCGTTTGGAACGCTTCGACAGCGTGTCCAACCCCTTCTTGATTGCAGAATCGATGCGGATGGAAAGGGTCTCACTCATGGCCTGTATTCGCCTGTGCACATCTTGACACATTGCACTACGGCCGAAGACCGCGCTGATCAAATACTAGGGGCTAGAGGAAGGCCGGAGATTTCGAGTTCAAGCATGCGGTTGTATTTGGCCAGCCGCTCCGACCGCGTGATGGATCCGATTTTGATCTGTCCGGCCCCAGAGGCTGTGGCGAGGTCCGCGAGAAAGCTGTCTTCGGTTTCGCCCGAACGCGCGGAAACCACGCAGCGGTAGCCTTGGCTGTGTGCGTGTTCGATGACTTCGAAGGTTTCGGTCAGCGTCCCGATCTGGTTCATTTTGACGAGCACAGCGTTGGCGGATTTCGCTGCGACGCCCCGTTTCACGCGAGCGAGGTTCGTGGTGAAGAAGTCGTCTCCGACGAGTTGCAGCTTGCTTCCCAACTGCGCGGTGAGTTCGCGCCAGCCGTCCCAATCGTCTTCCGCGAGACCGTCCTCGACGGACACGAGCGGAAACCGCCGCTGCCAGCCGGAGATGAGATCGATCATGCCTTGCGCCGTGAGCGTGCGGTTCTCGCGCTTCAAATGGTAGAGACCGGAAGCAGGTTCGAAGAAGTGCGACGAGGCCACGTCGATCGCGATCTTCGCTTTGCCCTGCATGCATCCCGCGAGGATCTCGATGGCCTGCTCGTTCGTCTCGAGTAGAGGTCCCCAGCCGCCCTCGTCGGCCACGCCGGTCAGCACGTAGCCGCGGTCCTGCAGCGCCTTTCGCACAGCCCGGTGGATGTCCACGGTGGTCTGCAATGCTTCATGGACAGTCGCGGACCGATCGGGGATGATCAAAAAATCCTGAAACTCGATATTGGCGCCTGCGTGCAGGCCGCCCGAAAGGATATTGATCATCGGCATCGGGACTGCTGCTTCGCGCGCGGGCGAGTAGATGTCGCGCAGAGTCCGCCAGAGCGGCCGATGCGCGGAAAGCGCACGGGCGAGCGCGCACGATACGCCCAGTAGAGCATTCGCGCCGAGGCGGGATTTCCCGGCCGTCCCGTCGAGGCCGATGAGAAAGCGGTCTGTCGCAGGCAGATCCGCGGCGCGGCCCAGCAATGCCGCGTCGATTTCGGTGTTGACGTTGTGGACAGCCGCGCTGGCAGGCAACGCCACCGCCTCATGTACGCCCGTCGACGCGCCGGCCGGAACCTGCGCCTGCCCGATCGAGCCGTCAGAGAGCCGGACCTCGGCGGCGATGGTCCAGTTGCCGCGAGAATCGAGAATCGGCCAGGCCTTGGTGGATGCGATCGTCATCATTTATTGAAGTTGCAGGAGCGCCCTGCGCGCGTCGGCCTGATCCGGCTTGCGCTGCAGTAAGTCTTCGAGGGCCTGCCGGGCCTTTGCCTTGTCGCCGAGGTCGGTGTAGAGCCGTGCGAGGTTGAAGTAAAACGTGTCGTAGTCCGGCGCCTGTTCGATGCCGAAGCGCAGCGCCGCGATCGCGTCATTCGTTTTGCCGGCGCGGACATAGAGCACCGCGAGGTTATTGATGGCCGCGGTGTGGTTCCGCTGGCGCGCGATGGCCTGCTGCAAATAGCGGACTGCGCCAGCGAAGTCTCCGCGTTTGGCGAGCAGCAAGCCGAGATGGTTCGCCGCGTCGGCATCGTCCGGGACCAGTTCGAGCGCGCGGTGGAACAGTTTTTCAGCCTCCACCGCGTTGCCCAGGCGATTCTGCGCCTGGCCGGCATTGATAATGGCGAAGGGCAAATCGGGATTGATGGCGAGCGCTTTCTCGAAGCACCGCAGCGCTGCCGCGTAGTCGGGCTTGGCCATTTCGACCCCGCCGAGGTTGTTCCACAGTTCCGCCGATTCGGGGTTCAATCGCGAGGCGATTTCGAGATGACGGCGGGCCTCGGCGATGTTGTTGGCTTCGAGCTGCATTTGGCCCGCGGCGAGCTGCGCCTTGAAGTTCGCGGGATCGCGCTTCAACTCTTCATTCAAATAGATAAGCGCCTCCTGCGGATAGCCGGAAGCGGCGAAAGGTCCAGCGATACGCTGATAACTGCGGCCAGGTTTCAAGTAGAACTTGCCTGGAAATGGCAGCGCGAGAGTCGCGCTGTCGTGGATCCGCGCGAGATCTTGCGCTTTCACGGCCGCGGACGGCACGCCCGGATAGATCTTGTGCACGCGCGAGTCCGAGTCGACCAGAAATGTGATGGGCGTCTGCAGTGGCGCGCGATAGTCGAAGATGTAGCGGCGGAAGATGGAATAGATCGCCGTGGGCTCGGTGATGGTGACGAACCCGGGGCCGCTGGATGTCCGCTTTTCCGGCAGGGGCAGGACATCGTAGAGCCACGTGGGCTCGAACACGAGATCGTTGTTCGCCTTGACCGGGTTCGATGGCGGCAAGGCCTTGCGCGCCTGCAGGGGAGCCCGCTGTACCGGCTTTGCCTCACCCTCTTTCAAGCGGTATCGAAATCCAGCCTCGAGATTGGCGAACGTCTGCTTCTCACCCGACGGCCACCGGACGATGACATCGCCGCCCGCGCCGAAATACAGGCGTTTGGTGTGCTGCGAAATGTAGCCGGAACCCGCGGAAACCCACTGCGTATTGTGGCCCTTCAGTTCCACGCGCGCGCCGATTGCGTCCCGATTCGAGCGCACGCCCTCGAGTTCGAGCGCCAGAGGCTTGACCTCGGGGTTCGCCGAATCATTGCGGAACGCCATCAACTGCAGGCCAAGGCGGCTCTTCAGGAACAGGTCCGGTATGCCGTCGCCATCGAAATCCGTGACGGCGAACGCCCGGCTGTCGAGCGCGCGATCCAACCCCGAAACGCCGGAATAATCGACATAGCGGCCGTCGCGCCGCACGTAGAAAACGTTGGGCTCGTGACCGTTCCAGCTCCAATCCCCGCGGACGAGTTGGTTGATCGTCTTCTCACCGTTTTCATACGCGGTTGCGCACTTTGGTTTGAACTGCGCCTTCTACACCACCTGCCGCCACAAGAAGCTCAATAGCCATTTGCCCGTCGTTGTGCGGGCCCTACCGGCGCGGACTT
>JACXTT010014018.1_pt1 | contig 10516 bp, 12 predicted proteins | sample 9270951 | NCBI WGS metagenome assembly JACXTT01 (sample SAMN15532306, study PRJNA645909) | rock metagenome | isolation source: weathered quartz diorite | place: Puerto Rico | collected 2017-06-21
ATGTTGCCGCCCGGACGCGCAAGGCTCGCGACGATGCCGTCGCCGACGGGGTCGGAGCTCACCGGCATCACGATCGGGATCGTGCGCGTCGCGTCGCGCGCCGCCAGCACCGCCGGCGACGAGAAGGCGACGAGCACGTCGACCTTCATTTTCACGAGCTCTGCCGCAAGCGCCGGCATGCGCTCGAGCTTGCCTTCGCCCCAGCGGATCTCGAGCCGGTAATCCTTGCCCTCGGCGTAACCGAAATCGCGCATCCCCTGGCGGAAACCTTCGAGGCGGAAATCGGTGCTGTTCTGGGGGACGACCGGCGACAGGTAGCCGATCACCTTGATTTTCTGCTGCTGGCCGAACGCACCTATAGGAGCAATGAGCAATGCGGCCAGCGCGACCGCTCCTAAGGAGGCGAGCAGGTATCGGCGTGCATTCACGGGCTCTATACTCACAGCATGGACCGCCAAGCCGGTGCGCCGCAACCGGCCGTTCACGCCGGGCGGAGGATAGTCAACAATAGCACCCTCGAGCAGCGGTCGCCCCTTCGTGACCCCCGGCCCCCGTCCCCGTGACATAAGGTGCCAGACTCGGACGCCGGCTTGCCCAGGAGCCTGCCACAGCGAGCGAGGCGACCCGGGTGAGCGACATGCTAGGCCAGACAGACGGCCGCCGTCAATCGACCGGTGGACCGGCCGAAGCAGCACGAATGCCACCTCGCGGCGCCAGCACGACGGCGTCCGCCGCGCCCCCGAGCCGATCCGATCAGGACGCGGCGGCGCCGGACTCGGGAGGGGCGGGGGCCGGGACTCTGTCCCGAGTGGCCGAGCGCGTGGGGCGCGAGGATCTTCCGGATGACGCGCGCGGACGAGACGCACCGACTGGGAGGCGATCGCGCTGGTCTATGCGGGGTTGACGGCGATGACGGCCGCCATCCGCGCCCGGGTCGGGCATGCGGCGGCACTCGGCGAGGCCAAGGGCGCGCAGGCGGGCTCGACGCGCTGGCCGACATTCCCGCTGATGCGGTCACCGCGTATCAACCCCACTGGGCGCTGCGAGCACATCTCCTCGCCCGGGCGGGGCGGCTCGGGGAGGCGCGCGCGGACTACGGCCGGGCGATCGACCTCAGCGAGGACCCGGCCGTGCGGGCGGCGCTGCGCTGCCCGGCGGGCGAGTGATGTCGAAATCGCGCCGCCCGGGATAAGCCACTGCTCGCGCTGACGCTGCTGGCCGCCGCCCTGACCGCCTCGCCTGCGCCCGCGCAGGCCGACGAGGACCCCATTGTGGTCCTCGTGCATTTCCATCCGACCCGGGTCGGGAGGACGAGTTGAAGACGCGCCTGCTCCGGCTGCGCGACTTCGTCAACGCGCACGCCCCCGGCGTGATGTACCGGCTCTATCGCTCGCGACGGAGCCAGTCGTGTTCCTCCTGCACGAGACGTTTCCCTCGCCGGCCGCCCTGGAGGACCAGACGCGGACGATCTTCCCGGCCTTCCAGCGTGAGCACGGGCCGATCCCGGTCGGGATCGTGACGCGTCCGGTAGAGCCCGAGCGGTTCCGCGAGGTGCTCGAATGAAGGGGCCGCCGTCGCCGCCCGCGCTCGTCACGGCGTTCGGGCTGGCGACGGGACGGCTGCGCGGCGGCGAGGCGCGAAAGATGTTCGGTTATCCGGCCGTGTTCGTGAGCGGCAACATGATCGCCGGTCTCGTCCGCGATCGCATGGTGATTCGGCTGGCCGCCGACGATCGCGAGCGGTTTCTCGCGCTGCCCGGGGCCGCCCCGTTCATCGCGATGAAAGGCCGGGTGATGAAGCAGTGGGCCGTGGTACCGCCAGGGATGGTGCGATCGCCGGCTCGGCTCGGGCGCTGGCTGGCCCGCGCCCTTGCCCACGGCCGGTCCCTGCCGCCGAAGCCCGTCACGCGGCCTCGTCCACGAGCCAGATGACCGACAAAACGCCAGTGGTGCCTGGTGACAACCAGGAGGCGCGATGCGTCGTGTCCCGTGCTCTCTCGCGGCTTGTGCCGGGTGTGTCACGGGCACCGCGGGATGAGAACTCGACGGCAAGAACATCCTTAAAAATCAGGATGGTGACCCCGGGGGGTTCTGCAGCATGGTGTGGGTTCCAGCTGGCGGGCGAAGCGGTCGCTTGAACGCGCGCTTGGCCGGCGGCCTACCGTGCAGCAAAGTTCGGCGGCGATGACCAGAGTCCTCGAGGACCTCGACGGAATACCCACGGGATCATGACCGCATGATGCCGACAGGGGTCGTCTGCACCCGGACGTGGCGAAGCAGGTATGTCAGCCGGCTGACCGGCAACTCGGTCACTGACCTAGCGTCGAGCCCCCCAAGTGTTCCAATGTGTACGCTCCCGAGCCGGGACCCGTTTCGCCGGCTTGAAGTCGTCACCCGTGAAATAGGCCACGGGCAGGCAAACGCTCGGTGTCAGGTTCTCGGGAAGCTGAAGGATTTCGGCGACCTCCTTTTCATAGGTGAAGACTATCGTGGTCCACGCGGCCCCCACTCCGCGCGCTCGAAGCGCCAGCATCAGTGACCAGGCGATGGGAAGAATGTTTCCGTACAGGCCAGCCAGGCGCTCGGGCGACCGGTTCTCCGGGCGACCCTCTGTGCACGCGATGATCAGGCCAGGCGCGTCCTCAAAGTGATCGTGTAGAGCGATCCACGAGGCGGTGTCACGGGGCTGCGTCTGCATGCCTTTGGCAATGGCCTGCGGCGGGTAGAACTGGACGAACGCCCCTCTGTAGAGGTCCGCGAGTGCTCGCCGCTTGGTTGCATCGGTGACGACGATGAACTGATAGCGGCAGTTCCCGCTGCCTTGGGGTGCCTGAACAGCGATCTCCAGGCACTCCTCGATGAGCTCGGGAGGCACAGCACGTGTCAGATCGAGGCGGGCCCGGACCGATCGTGTCGTCGTGAGCAGCTTGTCCACCGTTGCCAGATCCATCGTCATCCCCCAGAGACTCTCTCGGTTTCAAGCACCGGCCGCGCTGTCGGACCTAGCGCTGCTGTCCCCAGCCGTCCCAGTACGTCCGGGCACGAGCCGGGATCCTCGGCCCCGGCTTGAAGTTCGTGCCGGTGTAGTACGCCACGCCAAGGTGGACCACCTGAGTGATCGGTGACCACGACGACGTGATACCGGTTCTGGTTTCCGCCGTTCGGCGCTTGGATAGCAAGCTCGAGGCACTCTCGAATCACCGCAGGCTCCACCGGCCGCCTCAGGTCCAGGCGCTTCCGGACCGTCCTCGTCGTGGTCAACAGCTGATCGACGGTCGCGCGGTCCATGGGCACTCCCCTCCGAGCGTGTTGCTCGGTGAGGCTCGGGCGCCAGCAGGCGGGATTGTAGCCGATCAGAAACTCTCTTGCTGGCGGGCCGCACCAGCGGGTCAGTCGTCGGACACACGATCGGCTGCTAAACTTGGTGACTCGCGGGCTTCAAGGCATCGGCCCGCATAGTGTCCTACCGGATCGGGACGGATGGCCGCGACTGGCTTGGTCCGAGTATAGTTCGAGTCAACCAAGGCGGCGCGGCCGTGGAAATGGTGCGTAGATGGGCGACCCCGTCCTGCGGCAGGAGGTGCAGCCCTACACCACACGCATGACGGTGGTCTCGTCAACCCTCGTCCCATGCGAAATCGAGGTTCATTCGGCACCGATCATCTAGGGCAACAGGGAAGGTGTCGATTCACCAACTCGCGACAGGAGATGGCGGCGTATGGAGGCGAGGGCACGGCGGGGTGGGCGACGGCCATCGGGGCCGATCCGGTCATGAAGATCCTGATCCCCGACCACGTTCCGGAGTCGGAGCGGAAGCTTATCCGCGAGACCGCGCCGGACGTCGATCTGCTGACCCTCCGGGCCACGCAGCGCCGGAGCCCGCTTCGCGCGGGACTGCGATGGGTCTTGACGAGGCGAATGTGCCCTCACGGTCTCTACCACAGGTTTCGCGCTGCTGTCGCTTTAAGAGCAGGGTACGAGATGGAGATCGGCGACGCGCCGCTCGTCGCTCCTCGAGGTGACGTCGAGGCATTCCTGGCGACGTGGACCATCACACGCGAGTTGTACCAACAGATCCGCCCCTTGCTCCCCGGACTGCGATGGGTCCACTCTACGATGACGGGCGTCGACCACCTGCTGCCCGACGAAGCGAGCCCGGCTCCCGATAGCGGACTGCGGGTCTCATGTTCGAAAGGCGTGCACTCCGAGCGCATCGCGGAATTCGCAGTCACTCTGATCGCCAGCGTGGCCAAGCGGCTCCCGGATCATGCGCGCCTGCAGCGCCGACGCGCATGGCGCTCCCTTCGGTCGAAAGAACTCGCCGGGTCGATCGTTGCTGTCGTCGGAGCCGGCAGCATCGGGTCGGCGGTCGCCCGGCTGGCCAGGGCGAACGGGATGAGGCCGATTGGCATCGCGCGTCACCCGAGGGACGCCCCCGCATTCGAGGCAGTCTACGGTCCGGATCACCTTCACGCTGCCCTCGCACGCGCTGATTTCATCGTGGTCTGCATCCCGAGTACGGCGGAGACCCGCGGGCTGATCGGGGCCGAGGCCCTGCGGGCCGTGAGGCGCGACGCGTACCTCGTGAACGTCTCCCGCGGATCCGTCGTCGACGAGGGCGCCCTGATCGCTGCTCTCGACGCGAGGCGCATTGCCGGAGCGGCCCTAGATGTGTTCGACGATGAGCCTCTCCCCCGGAACCACCCGTTCTACGGTCGGGAGGACGTCCTCGTCACGCACCATAGCTCCTACGCCTCGGCGGCCTCGGAGCAGGAGGTCTTCGAGCGCTTTCAACGCAACGTCGCACGCTACGCCCGGGGGGAGCCTCTCGAAGGCGCGATCGACGTTCGGCTCGGCTACTGAACAGGCGTTGGGACGCGGCGGGTGCGCAGCCGCGATAGGTCGCCCGCCCACAGCCCCCCAGCAGCCGCCGCGCCGGCGATCCCTCGGCCGTGGTGACCGTTGACATGCGCCGGTTCCCCGAATATAGTCTGGGGCCGCGCCGGCGATGTCTCGTCGTCGGCGATTCCTCGTGGTCCCGGTCGGCCTGCACTCCGGCGGCGGGGGGATTACCAATAGTGAAGAATCCGTCAGACATCGGGATCGGGGGGCGCCTCAGCGGCTCCCAGCCGCTCTCGATGCGGGCCGTATCGACGGACGACGTCCCCCTGGGCTTCCTAGAGATCGAGCGGACTGTAGCCGGCCGATGCTGCGGCGGGATCCGGGCAAGCTCGACAGTCTCGCCCGCTGAGCTTCGCCGCCTGGCCCGGGTCATGACCCTCAAGTGCGGCTACCTCGGCTTGGCGGCCGGGGGCGCCAAGGCGGGTATCCTGGTTCCGGAGGCCGCCTCTCCGATCGAGCGGCTCGCGATACTGAGGGCCTTCGGCGTCTCCTTCAGTCCGGTCCTTCGGAGCGGGGTCTATTCCTTCGGCAGTGATCTTGGGACGACCGACGTCGACATCCGCGAGATTCGGCGCGCTGCGGGACTACGGGTTGGCGCGCCCACCCCTTCCTCCAGCGGAGCTTACGCGGGCCTGACGGTTGCGCTCGCGACCGTAGCAGCGCTTCGAGCGCGAGGGCACGATCCCCGAGGAGCGCGGATCGCCGTGCAAGGTTTCGGCGCGGTGGGCCGGGCAGTGGTCGCGGCACTCGACCGCGAGGGGGCGAGGATCGTGGCCGTAGCTACCGCCCAGGGGACACTGCACCGCGAGGCCGGCATTGCCGTCGAGGAACTCCTTCGCCGATGGGCCAGCGAAGGAGACGCCGTTGTGATCGCGGACGGGACCCGGCCGCCGCACGCGGCGCTGGAGGTCCATTGCGACGCCCTGATCCCTTGTGCTACGACCGGCGCGGTCGATCTCGAGGCAGCGCGTCGCGTGACCGCCCCGGTCGTCGTTTGTGGAGCGAACGATCCCTTCCGGGATGGGGCCGAGGGGGTCCTCGCAGACAGGAATGTCCTGGTCGTGCCCGATTTCGTGGCGAACGGGGGCGGCGTCCTCGGGTCGACGCTGGCCGCTGCCGGCGCAGCGAGCGAGGAGGTCGAGTCCTTTTTCCGGCGACGGTTCGCTCAACGCGTCGCCTCTACGATCGACGAGGCTCTGGCGCGTGGCGAACCCGTGACCTCCCTGGCTGAGAGGAAGGCTCTACGGTTTCTCGACGCGTGCGAACGGGCCCATGCTTCGAGGCAGCCGGCGGGGCTACTGCCCGAGGCGCTCGCGCCGCGCCCGACCCCGGCCACGCGCGTAGTCCTTGCCCTCGAGCAGAGCGTTCGCCCCTTCGGCAAGCTGAGGTCCCTGGGCCCGTGGCTTCGCCCGTTCGCCGCTCGACGGGTGGAAGAGATCCTCGCGTGCGGATGGGCGGCCGGCGAGGGGGTCGAGCCGGCCGCGCCCGAGCGCGCAGGAGCAACCGCTGGATCCTGACGCCGTCGGGCCGAGACCGCATCGTGGTCGGCCGGGACCGTACGGCGCCTTGCCATACCCCGTTGTCCTGTATCTCAAGCGGCTGGCGCTCCAGCTTCCGCTCCCGTTCATCTTGGGCGCAGACGTCCGGAGGGCGCGAGCCGAGCTCCGAGCGACCGAGTGGATCGACGCGGAACGCCTGCGCTCCCTCGCTGATGCGAAGGTGCGAAGGCTCATCGCCCATGTCTACACCAGCGTGCCCTACTACCGAGAGGTGTTCGATCGGGAGCGCATCGACCCACGCGAGATTCGGGGAGTTGACGACCTGCCGCGGCTCCCGATGCTGACGAAGACGATCGTCCGCGAACGATTCGCGGATCTGAGGGCGCACGACTTCGAAGCGCATACGCCCATCCTGGGATACACGGGGGGATCGACCGGACAGCGGAGCGCTCACTACGTCGGGCGCAGGTGTCTCGACTTCTGCGGCGCGGCCGTGTGGCGCCATTACCAAGCCGTCGGCTACCACCCAGGAGCTCGATGCTCGGTGCTCTACAGCCCCCTCGAGGGCGCATTGGAGCAATTCCTCTACTACGACGACCCGTGGACACGGCGCCGGCATCTGAACACGCGCCTGATCAACAGGGACCGGATGCGCGCGATGGTCGAAGCCATGGTCGAGTTCCGGACGGAGGTGATCTGGGCGTTTCCATCCCATCTGGAGATGCTCTGCCAATATATAGAAGAGACTGGGGACGACCGGCTGCAGCCACGCCTGGTGGTAACGGACGCCGAGGTCTTGTACGACTACCAGCGTGAGCGCGTCCGGCGCTTCCTCGCCTGCGATGTCTTCGATTGGTACGGTCTTGCCGAGCAGGCTGCCGCGGCCGGAGAGTGCGCCCAGCACCGCTATCACGTCCCGGAGGAGATCGTCGTTCTCGAGGTGCGGACGAGCGACGGCGCAGCGGCCCCTGGCGAGCTGGGTGAGATCGTGGGGACCTCGCTGGAGAACTACGCCCAACCCTTCATCCGGTATCGGACCGGCGACTACGCCTCCCGGAGCACGGATCCCTGCCCGTGCGGCCGGCCGCATCGGACGCTGGACCAGATCGGGGGGCGCACCCAGGATGTGATCACGACACCGAACGGGCTTACAGTCCTCCGACACAGCCTGTGCGACTTCAGTGCCCCGGGTGTCGAAGCGATCCAGATCGAGCAGCTCGAACTCCGCAGGTTCCTGATCCACGTCATGGCGCCCGACGGGTTGTCCGAGGACGCCGCGCGGGTACTCGCCAGCAAGCTCCGCGGGGTGATCGACTTCGAAGCAGCGGTCCAGGTCGCCCGGGTGTCCAACATCGCGCGGACAGAGCGCGGGAAACGCCGGCTCGTGATCTCCCGCGTTCCTTTTAGCTTTCTGGGCTAAATCGCGATCCGGGAGCGGCGTACGCCGCGGGGAAGCAGCGGCACCTACGCCGGTAGGATCCTGAAGGGTGCGAAGCCTGCTGACCTACCTGTGGAGCAGCCGTCCAAGTTCGAACTGGTTATCAACCTCAAGACCGCCAAGGCCCTCGGGCTGACCATCCCGCCGTCGCTCCTGGCCCGGGCGGATCAGGTCATCGAGTGATGCAACGGCGGACGTTCATCGCGCTGGTCAGCGGCGGCATCCTGGCCGCGCCGCTCTCCACCGAAGCACAGCCGGCGACAGGGCGTCACCGGGTCGGGCTTCTTAACGGGGCCACCGAGGGGCAAATCGAGGCTATTTTCCGAGAAGCTCTGCACGCCCTTGGCTACGACGAGGCGACTAACCTCGTGATCAACGCCAGGGCCGCCCGCGGCCACCCGGAGCGCCTTCCTATCCTGATGCGTGAGCTGCTCGACGCCAAGCCCGACGTGATCGTGACCTTCGGCACCACGGCGGCCCAGACCGCGAAGGCCGCGACGACGACGACTCCGATCGTGATGGCATTCGCGGGAGACCCTGTCGGGACTCGGCTCGTGTCTAGCCTCGCCAACGTCTCACCATTCTTGGAGACGTCTCGCGGCAAGTCGAGATACAGGAAACCGAAAGGGCTGCCCGATTGCTCGGGCTGAACGTGGTCTTGGTCGGGCTTACGCGAGCCGAGGGGCTCGACAGGGCGCTTGACGAGGTGTCCCGCAGCCGTCCACAGGCACTATTCATAATCAACACCGCGGTCACGGTCGCGCACCGGGCCCGGATCGCCGACTTCGCGCTGAAGAACCGCGTGTCGCTGGTCGGCACCCAAGGCGGTTGGGCGGCGACTGGTGCTCTCATGGACTACTCTTCGAGCATCAGTGACGCCTCCCGGCGATCCGCCGTCTTCGTCGATAAGATCCTAAGAGGAGCGAAGCCGGCAGACCTCCCAGTCGAGGAGCCGACCAAGTTCGAGCTGGTGATCAACCTCAAGACCGCCAAAGCGCTCGGCTTGACCATCCCGCCGTCGCTCCTCCAGCGGGCCGATCAGGTCATCGAGTAACCCCATGCCCGCACTGCTCGCTGCCAGCGAGCCCGGCGCATCAAGGCCGTCTTCGGCACGCAGGCTGCTGAGTCCGTGACCATCAAGTCGGTCGAGGACTTCAAGCGCACCCTGGCTGCCGAGCATTCCGAGCCCACGGCCAATGGCTACCTCAAGCTGCTCAAGGTCGCCTACCACCGTGCCCGTCGGCATGGGTGGGTCACGCGCAATCCGGCCGCCGCCGTCGGTCTCTACACCGAGCACAACCCTCGAAGCCGCTGCCTGTCGGCCGAGGAGGAGACGCGGCTCCTCGCGGCCCTGCTCGAGTGGCTCCGACCGCTCGTGATCGTGGCCCTCCATACCGGGATGCGAAAAGGCGAGTTGCTCGGACTGCGCTGGTCAGACGTCGACTGGACGACGAGCACCATCCGGCTGCCGCTGGACAAGGCCGGCGCGGGCCGCAACGTGGCCCTCAACAGCGTGGCCCGCGAGGCCCTCCAGTCCATCAAGCGTGACCGCTCGATCCTCGCCGCGTGGGTCTTCCCCTCGCGCGAGGGAAAGCGGTTCGTCAACCTTGAGCGATACCGGCGGCCGGCGCTCGCCGTGGCTCAGATACCGGACTTCCGCTTTCACCATCTCCGGCACACCGTCGCCAGCCGGCTGACTACGGCGGGCGTCGATCTCTACACGATCCAGCGAGCAGGCGGCTGGAGGTCTCAAGTCATGGTCCAGCGATACGCCCATCTCAGCCCCGATCACATGCGGGCGGCGGTCGAGCGATTGGCGCCGGTGGAGCGAGCCATTGAGCCGGGAATCCGTGACCAGAATCGTGACCGGAAGGTCGCCGGCGTGGGTGTGATACCTGCTAAATCCCTGATTGGACGTGGTGACCCCGGCGGGATTCGAACCCGCGATCTCGACCTTGAAAGGGTCGCGTCCTTGGCCAGGCTAGACGACGGGGTCCCTGGGCCTGCCGCAATGGCTCGGAAGGAACAGCGGCATGATAGCAGGCCCTCGGCGGGGCGACAACCGAACGAGCCGATCTGATCGACTACTGAGCGGCCGGCGCGTCGGGAATGGCGAGAAAGAAGGTGCTGCCCAGGCCCACCTCGGACTCGGCCCAGGCGCGGCCGCCGTGCCGCTCGGCCACCTTCCGCACGATGGCAAGGCCCACGCCGGTCCCGGGGTACTCCTCCTGGCGGTGCAGGCGCTCGAAGATGCCGAAGATGCGATCGTGGTACTGCATGTCGAAGCCGACTCAGATCGTGCGACACGGTGTGGGTGAAGGCCTCCAGCTCGTGGTTCTCGGTCTCGAGCGCGCGGGTGCGCTCCGCGACCCGCTGCTCGAGCTCGGCGGCCTGCCGGGTCACCTGCTCGTGCAGCCGGGCCTGGGTGATCGCGATCACCAGCTGTGCGGCCACCTCCTGCGCGATCGCGACCTGCTCCGCCGAGAACTGGGCCTGGTCGCCACCGAAGCTGACCGAGCCGATGAGGTCGTCGCCCACGATCATCGGCACCACCATGTTCACGTGCACGCCCGAGGCGAGGAGCGCCTGCGCCTGCGGCGTCGACGGGAGGCGGTCCACGTCCACGATCTGGGGCTCGCCCCGCCGCAGGGCGGCCACGTCGCCGGCCAGGCTCAACG